>JAABUT010003553.1_pt1 | contig 13247 bp, 14 predicted proteins | sample 5559281 | NCBI WGS metagenome assembly JAABUT01 (sample SAMN10711880, study PRJNA513359) | rock metagenome | isolation source: Antarctica rocks | place: Antarctica: Victoria Land, Ricker Hills nord | collected 2016-01-04
CTATCGAGGTTCTCACTCCGGCCTCCCCGTTGTATCCTCCCGCTGCAACGGGGCACGTACCCAGACAAGCACGGCACTCCCACCTCGCCCATGCCCGATACGGTGTAGACTGCCCTTCCTGATGGAGCATTTGCCCGCGACGAACAGCGGGACGAAAACGCCTCCCTGACGGACAGAGGGCCGGTAGTATGCTGATCTGTTCCCGGTGGGGATGCTAGCACGCGGCGGCAGACCCGGCAAGTGATTGCGCGCGGGGACGGGCCGAATAGTACCCCGCGCCCGGGCCGGGCCGAGGCGGACGAGGGTACGCCCCCGACACCGTGCAGTGTCGGGGGGGCGCAGAGCGGAGATGGAGCGGTCGAGCGGGAGGTCGTCGCGCGCGGCATCGCGCCGATTACCGGGTATGCACGGCGGCGTGCTCGGCCCAGTACTGCTTCGTCTGCGCGGCGACGACGACGTTCTCGATCTCCTCGTCGAGCGCGAAGGCGGGGCGGGCGCGGCGCGAGAGGGTACGCCTCCCGCGCCGCGCCGCGCCATCCTCCGCCACGATCGCCCCGTGATTCCCGGCGGCGGTCGCCGGGTCGGGGCGGTCGGGGCCGACCAGTCGGGCAGCGGCGTCCGGCAAGTTCCGCGCGGCATACAACAGCTATCAGCGCGCATGTGGCGCTGGCTGGGCAGGTATGACACCAAAAGCGAAAACCCCGGCACCTTGCGGCGGCGGGGTTCTGTAGGGCAGCGGCGGGTCGCAATAGGTCATCGGAGGGGTGGGAGAGGAGGAGCAAAAGGGGAGGTATCGAGGTGTGCAACAAGAGGCTGTGCAGAAGTTGGCCTACTGCGTTCCGCCGGCTCTTCGCTTGTTAAGGCCCATCCTGCGGGCTCATCGGCTATAGTGCAAGCTACGTGCCACGGCTTTCATCACCATCGAAAGCGCCTGGTAAATCGCCACCGTTGCAACCGGCGAGCGGGGGCCGCAACCCTATCCCGGGAGCTTCGCGGCCAGCACGTCGGCCTCCTCGATCGTCGGTGCCTGCGTGAACAGTTCGGCGGACTGGGCGAAAAGCGCCTCGGCCACCTTGCCGCTCAGGTGTGCCTGTCGCCCCGCCTCGTCCGGGAAGGTGTCGAAGATCGCGAAGGATGACGGCCCGAAACGCACGGCGAACCAGGTGCGTGTGGCCGGTTCCGCGTTGACGAGTTCCAGCGCCCCCGTGAGGAATTGCGCCACCGCCTCTTCCTGCCCAGGTTTCGCTTCCATCCGCACGAACAACCCGACGTCAGCCATACGCGCACCCCTTCCCGTACCGTCACCGACAGCATCGCCGCACGACGATGTTCATCAACTGGCGCATGAGTCGTGCCGCGGGAAGCCCACGGAAGCGACGCAGCACCACGCGCTCCCGCCCGCCCACTGGCCCACTCATCGTCCATTGGCCCGGTCCCGCGTCGCCGCGATCAGCCCGAACGGCCCGGCCAGCATCATGTCGCCGTGCGGCACCGCCTCGTACCAGCCGAGCGGGCGGGCCAGGGCGCGGTTCGGCCCGGTGACCGCGACGAAGTCGAATGCCCCCACCTCCGGTCGAAAATCGGCGGCGAAGGCCGCGCCGTGGCCGTCCTCCGCGAAGATCGCCTCGAAACTGAGCGTCCCCGCGCGCAGCCCCGCCACCAGCGCCGCCAACCGCGCCGTCGTCAGCAGATGGGTGTGGTGCTCGAAAAGGCCGAGGATCCGCCGCCCGCGCAGCAGCACGCCGAAGGTGTGCATGTTGCCGATGTTCACGACGATCGCCCCGGATCCGGCCTGGGTCGCCACGCGCGGATCTTCGAGCGCCCCCCAGAGCCCGGCGCCGCCCGTGTCCATCACGATCGCGCCGGGGAGGAGCGCTTGCGCCGCCGCCATCCGCGTCAGATAGGGGGGCAGATCGTCGCCATAGGCGAGCAGGCCGAGATCGCCGCCCGCCGCGATGACCCGCGCCAGGTGCTCGAAGCGGAAGCGCCGGTTGCTCAGCGTCGGCGACTCGCCGTGATCGAAGACCGCGACCGCGAAGCGCTCCGGCATGGCGATCTCGAAGCGCGCCAGGGTCTCGCGGAGCGCCGCCGGATCGAGGTCGCCCATGACGACCGGCACAGCCCCAGCGGGCTGCTCCTCGACGAGTCGCACCCCGGTCGCCGCCACCCGCGCCGGGTCGTCGTGGATCGTCTTCGCCGCCGCCAGGGTCGCGGTGACCGCCAGCCCCGCCGCCAGGTGCGCCGCCACCGCGTCCGACGACGCCCCGCCCCCCATCACGCGCCCGGTCAGGTGGATCGCCCGCCCCGCCGCCGTCAGTCGCCGGATGCGCGCGGCCACGATCTGCGTCTGCGACGGCAGGACCAGCTGGGCGCAGTTCTCCGGCGTGCGGTCGGACTCCCACAGCAGGATATCCTGCGTCCCCGCGCCCACATCGATCGCCAGGATACGCTCGGTCGCCATCGCAGCCCCTCAACCCTTCCTATCGGTGTCGATCTGCTGCGTCAGTGGTTGTGGATATCCAGGAACGCGAGGCTGCTCACCATCGTCTGGGCCATCGAGGCGTTCGCCATCGCGATACACGGCGACGGACGATCCGGTCCAACCCCAGACCTCGATCGCACCAGCTTCGAGCACGAGTTCCAGCCCGCTACCTACCGGCCCCTGAGCGATGACTTCAAAAGTGTCGCCGGGTTCCATCCAGAAAATAGCTCCCCACGGTTCGACAACGAACATCATCCGCTGAGGGAATCGATTGATCACTTTCAGGCGATTGGACACATCTTGCTGCTGCTCCGTTGCCACAAGCGCCCCCTACCACACCGACCTCTGTGCCGCCGAGTATAAGGCCCATCGAGCATACCAGCCCTGTCGCCCTCTGCTATACTGCGCCCCGCTTGCCCTGCGACCCCATACCGCGTCACTGTCGGTCGGCATGTCTATCGATGAGCAGCAGCGCTCAGCGGTGCAGTTCTGCCGACTGCCAACCGCCGACCGCCGACTCACTTCACGGAGGCCCCTTTGGCGGAACGGCGAACGCTCCTCTCGATCATCGTACCGGTCTACAACGAGGCGCAGACTGTGCGCGAGATACTGAAGCGCGTCCGCGCGGTCGACCTGGGGCCGGGGATCGCGCGCGAGGTCATCGCCGTGGACGACGCCTCCACCGATGGCACCATCGAGGGGCTGCGCGCCGAGGAAGCCGCCCACGCCGACACCTACGTGATCGCCCACCCTCATAATCGCGGCAAGGGCGCGGCGGTCCGCACCGGCCTCGCGGCGGCGCGCGGCGACATCATCATCATCCAGGACGCCGACCTCGAATACGACCCGCGCGACTACCCGGTCCTCCTGCGCCCGATCCTCGAAGGGCGCGGGCAGGTCGTCTACGGCTCACGTTTCCTCGGCGAGCACAAGGCGATGTACTTCTGGCACACGGTCGGCAACAAGAGCCTGACGCTCGTCACCAATATCCTCTTCGACACGACCCTGACCGACATGGAGACCTGCTACAAGGTTTTCACCGCCGAGGTCGCGCGCTCCCTCCGCCTCCACTCGGAGCGCTGGGGGATCGACCCGGAGATCACCGCCAAGATCCTCAAGCAGGGCCACCGCATCTACGAGGTGCCGATCGCGTACAACGGTCGCGAGTTCTGGGAGGGGAAGAAGATCTCCTGGACCGACGGCTTCCACGTCCTCTTCACGTTGCTGCGGTATCGCGTCACGAATTAGTAACTACAGCACCACTTCGTCGGCTAGCTTTTGCCGATAGTCCTCGGGCAGCCACATGGCAAGTTCGTCGCCCGGCACAGCAACAATTAAGAGCTTGCCCTGTCCGGCATAGAGTTGCCATGACTCATACTGGTCATGATGTCCATTAATGAAGAGAATCCGCCCGTCATCGAAGGTCAGGATGAGGTGCGGCGACTCCGTGCCCAGGTGGGCGTCTACGACGGCATTCTTGCGGAGTCCACATGCCACAGCGACCAGTTCCTCCATCGGGCGCTCCGGCAAGTCCTCCTCACTGCGCGGCCAGCGTGGCGGCGCGGCATCGAAGAGTTGCCAACGGCTCTCCACATAGAGGCTTGCTGTGTCCTCGCCATCGCTGCGGTCGAGCCAGGGACCAATCCCGGCAGGGCGTGGTCCCCATAGGTAGAGGATAGGCGTACCATAGAAGTGGACGCGACAGAAGCTCTGGCCGATGAGCATATCCCGCAGCACTGCCTCGACCCGTAATCGCTGCTCAGATGGCATCATGACCGCCTCCAAATTCGTTGATCGTGATCGCCACTATCCCCGCCTCTGCGCGCCCTGCACAAAGCCACCATGCACGTACCCGAAGAGGACAATCGTCGCATCCGTCGCCATCTCCAGCCCTTTTCACGCACGATACACATCGCTGAGGCCCGCGCCGGACCGTCATGCTACACTGTGACCTATCGTGAGGAGTCGCGCCTCACCTCCGCCGCCCTCGGTCGCCGCATGGGTGCGAGCCGCGCGGGGCGAGCCGAGCAGCACCGGGGGACGCACACCGATGACAGCCAGCACCAAGCCAAATATTGACAACGGCAACACGAACGCCACGCGCGCGCGCGACCGCATCCTGGTCTGCGTCGCCTGGCCCTACGCCAACGGCCCCTTCCACGTCGGGCACGTCAGCGGCGTCTACCTACCCGCCGACATCTTCGCGCGCTTCTCGCGCGCGCGCGGCGCGGACGTGATCATGGTCAGCGGCAGCGACTGCCACGGCGCGCCGATCACCATCCGCGCCGAGCGGGAGGGGGTCACGCCGCTGGCGATTATCGAGCGTTACCACGCCGCATTTCTGCACACCTTCGATCGGCTCGGCATCGCGTTCGATCTCTTCACGCGCACCCACACCGAGAACCACTACGCGGTGACGCAGGACGTTTTTCTGCGCCTCCTGGATGAGGGGTATCTGTACCGCGACCGGATGATCGGCTCCTACAGCGAGACGCAAAGTCGCTTCCTGCCCGACCGTTACGTGGAGGGGATCTGCCCGATCTGCGGCTACACCCGCGCGCGCGGCGACCAGTGCGACAACTGCGGCACGCTGCTCGACCCGGAACAACTCGGCAGCCCGTACAGCGTGATCGATCGCGGCCCGATCACCTTCCGCGAGACCGAGCACGTCTTCCTCGATCTCGGCAAGCTCGAACCGGCCCTGCGCGCCTGGCTCGACGGCACCGACCGCGACTACTGGCGCAACAACACCGTCGCCTTCACCCGCAACTGGCTCCGCGAGGGGCTGCACGGGCGCGCGATCACCCGCGACCTCGACTGGGGCGTGCCGGTGCCGCTGCCGGACGAGGTGTTCAAGGACAAGCGTATCTACGTCTGGTTCGACGCGGTGATCGGCTACCTCTCCGCGAGCAAGGAGTGGGCCGCGAACGCGGGCGAGCCGGGGGCGTGGCGGCGCTGGTGGGACGCCGCCGACCCCGCAGCGGCGGAGGCGCGCGCCTACTACTTCCTCGGCAAGGACAACATCCCCTTCCATACGATCATCTGGCCGGCGATGTTGATCGGCTACGGCGGCCTGAATCTCCCCTACGATGTCCCCGCCGCCGAGTTCATGAACCTCGAAGGGGAGCAGATGAGCACCAGCCGCAACTGGGCGGTCTGGCTGCCGGACATCGAGGATCGCTACCAGCCGGACGCGATCCGCTACTACCTGACCGCGCTCGCCCCGGAGACGCGCGACAGCAACTGGAGCTGGGCCGACTTCGTGACGCGGATCAACAGTGAGCTCGTCGCCACCTGGGGCAACCTCGTGAACCGCGTCCTCTCCTTCACCTACAAGAACTTCGACGGTCGCGTACCCGAGCCGGGCGCGCTGACCCCGCGCGACCACGCGCTGCTCGCCGAGCGCGACGCCGCCTTCGCGCGCGTCACCGAACTGCTATCCGGGGCGCACCTGCGCGACGCCCTCAAAGAGGCGCTGGCCTTCGCCGGGGCGACGAACCGTTACCTGGACGAGACCGCGCCGTGGAAGGCGCTCAAGACCGATCGCGCGGCGGCGGGGCGCGCCCTCTTCGTGGCGATCCAGGCGATCGACGCCCTCAAAGTGCTCACCACGCCCTTCCTCCCCTTCTCCGCCGAGCGGATCCACAGCCTCCTCGGCTTCGACGAGGGGGATGCCACGACCGGCACCTGGAGCGGCCACGCGGCGGGCGGGCGCATCGCGACCCCCGCAACCGCGCGCTGGGCGATCGAGGCGGTCCCGGCGGACCAGCCCCTCCGCCAGCCCGAGCCGCTCTTCATCAAGCTCGACCCCTCGGTCGCCGAGGAGGAGTTGGCGCACTTGCAGGCCACGACGACGGCGAAGGCCTAGATCGGCCTCCCCAATTACCCTTTCCCGATATAGGTGCCTGCCCGCAAGGTATACTTGCGGGCAGGCACCGTTAATTTTCCCCTCGCCAGGAGCGACCATGCCCCTCACACGGATCGAGGCACACAACTTCAAGAGCTTCCGCGACCTCGACGTGACGCTCGGCTCGCTCAACGTCCTGATCGGCGCGAATGCATCAGGCAAGTCGAATTTTGTGCAGCTTTTGCGCTTCGTGCGCGACATCGCGAATTTTGGTCTGGACAACGCAGCGTCTATCCAAGGAGGGAGCGAGTACGTCGCTAACTTGCGACTCGGTATGGCTGAAACAACAAAAGTAGGTCTGGAAATCCAAGAGGGGAATGCTTTTACCTGGATTAACTTATTACCAACGGATCCAGCAATTCGCGCTTCTGTGGAGGGATTACGTTACGAATTTGCGATTCATGCGATACAAGGACACGCAGCATATCAAGTTGATAGGGATCAACTATCGATTTTTCGGAAGTTTTTTAAGCGCGAAACCAGTTCTGCTAATTCTGCCATCATTGGCGATGGCCTACTTTCTCTTACAAACGTCTCCGGGAATCTTGTTTACTCTTCTGAGTTGCCTGAAGGCATTACATCAGAACAAGCAAATTCTGCATATTGGGAGGCATTATGGAGCCTGTTTGGATTAACCGAGCAACCTCTCGAAGGGCTCATATTAGAGAGGGTACAGCGACAAGTATTTCTTACGCCGATTCCCCCTATAAAAATCATCATGCAACTTGCTATCTACGACTTCAACGCCAAACTCCCCAAGCAAACCGCGCAAATCACCGGCAAAGTTGATCTCGAAGAGGATGGCAATAATCTCGTAATTGCCCTTAAGAACATTCTGGAAGATGAAGGGCAGCGCCGCGAGTTCTCGAACCTCCTCCACGATGTATTGCCATTTGCCGAGGGTGTTGATGTGCAGCGACTTGCCGATCGCTTCCTCCACTTCCGTCTGCGCGAAAGCTATTCCGGCGATCAATATCTTCCCGCCTCGCTCCTCTCCGATGGCACAATCCACGTCATCGCGCTGCTCGTCGCGCTGTTCTTCAGCGATAAGCCGCTGATCGTGATCGAGGAACCGGAACGGAACATCCATCCGTATCTACTGGCGCGAGTCGCGGAATTGCTCAAGGATGCGTCGCGCAACAAGCAGATTATCGTCACCACGCACAACCCCGAGATCGTGAAGAACGTCGCGCTCGATGATCTCCTCTTTGTGTCCCGCGACCGCGAAGGCTTCTCCACGATCCGCCGCCCGGCGGAGAGTGCCGATGTGCGCGTTTTCTTGGAGAACGAGATCGGCATCGATGAACTCTTCGCCCGCAATCTGCTCGGGGCGTGAGGTGAGCGGCTACAGGCGGCTCTTCATCTGGGTCGAAGGGACCGACGACGAACGCTTCTTCAACACCATCGTTGTACCGCGCCTCGCCAGTCGCTATGAGAACATCACCGTACAGCGTTACGCGGGGATGAAGAACGCAAGTATCGACAAATTCCTGCGCAGCATCGAAGCGATGGGGGCCGACTACCTCTTCGTCGCCGACATCGATAGCGCGCCGTGCGTCACTCGCAAGAAAGCGGCATTGCAAGGTGCCTTCAACCGGCTCGACGCGCGGCGCATCATCATCGTCAAGGCGGAGATCGAGAGTTGGTACCACGCGGGACTCGACGCGACCGCCGCGCGCCGACTCGGTACGCGCGTGGAGCATGACACACAGACGGTGACGAAAGAGCGATTCCGCGAGTTGCAACCCGCGCGCTTCCGCTCCGGCATCGTCTACATGACCGAGGTGCTCGACGCTTTCGACTTCGACACCGCCCGGCGACAGAACGCTTCGTTCGCCTATTTCGCCGGTAAATACGGCCTTTGAGGGACGCGAACCAAGGAGGGGTAAGCGTATGTCCGTCATGATGCGAGACGAGCCGCGCACGGTCAGCGTCGTCGGGACGGGGCGGGTGACGACCTCGCCCGATGTGGCGTTCCTGACGCTCGGCGTGGAGACGACCGACCGCACGCTCGCCACGGCGCAGCGCGAGAACGCCACGCGCAGCACCGCCCTCCGCGCCCGCCTCGCCGAACGGGGTCTGCCAGCGCGCGAGATCCAGACGGCGGGGTACAACGTCTGGCAGGACCACGACCGCGACGGCGAGCCGCGCGGCTACCGCGTCGACAACACCGTGCGCCTGCTGGTGAGCGACCTCGCGCGCGTCGGTGAACTGCTCGACGCGGCGATCGACGCCGGCGCCAACAGCATCGGCGGCGTCGCCTTCGGTTTGCGCGACGAGGCGGACGCCCTCCACCGCGCCCGCGAGGCCGCGATGACCGACGCCCGCTCCAAGGCCGCCCACTATGCCGCGCTCGCCGGATCGCGCCTCGGCGACGTGCTCAGCATCGCAGAGGCCGGGAGCGCGCCACCCATCCAACACATGCGCGCGATGCGCGGGATAGCGGCGGCGTCCACCACCCCGATCGATGCGGGCGAGGGGGCGGTAGTCGTGACGTTGCAGGTGGTCTACACGCTCGAAGCGATATCGCAACAAACCTTCGAGCAATAAAAGTGCACTGGTTAGAGAAAGATGAAAGCAGAAGCCTTGCTGGCGTTGCGCGAACAAATCAGCCGACGACATGCGCGCGGGTCGGTCGCTGGTCTCGCCATCGATTGCCACTTCCTGATCGACCAATCCGCCTTGATCGAGCCGGTCAGCATCAAGAAACCGGGCGAGCCATCGTTGATGCTCGATGTCGTATGCAGACCACGTTATTCTGGAATACCAGCGACCGATCTGGCGGCTGAACTTGAGCGCATCTGGTTGCGCGACCTGTGCTTTGCCCACTCGGAAGAACACGCGATAACGATTGGTGAGGAGAACATCGCGCTGGAGTTTGTCGCGTTAGCAAGCGACAGCGGCCCCTATACAACTGGCCGAATCGCTATCGATCTTCGCCCACGTAAGGCGCAGAAACGGCAACGGCGTGCGGCCACTGAACACTGAACATCACCGCAAAAAACCGCGCTTACCGCCGCTCGCCCGAGACGGCGACGTAGGTTCCGAGCCCGATCAATGCGCCCCCGGAGAAGAAGCGCTGGCCGTTACGAAGGCGCGGGCTGGCCCGTAGCCGCGCGCCGATCGGCCCGGCGAGCAGCGAGACCACCACGTCCGCGCTCGTGTTCAGGCAGACGGAGATCGTGCCGAGCAGGAGGAGTTGGGGGATCGGCGGCGCGGCGCGGTCGATGAATTGCGGCAGGAACGAGAGGAAGAAGAGCGCGGTCTTGGGGTTGAACAGCTCCGTGGTGATCCCCTGGCGAAACGCCTGCCGCGCGGCACCGCTCACACTCGGGTTCTCCTGCGCCGCATCCTTGCCTGCGACGATCGTGCGGACGCCGAGGTAGATCAGGTAGGCCGCGCCCGCATACTTGACGACGTTGAGGGCGGTCGCGGAGGTCGCGAGGATGGCGGAGAGTCCGAACGACGCGGCGACGACGTGGCCGAAGCCGCCGACCGCCGTGCCGAGCGACGAGGACAGCCCCTCGCGCCGCCCGCCGCGCAGGCTCCGCGCGAGCACATAAAGCATTCCCGGACCCGGCGACACCGCGAGGACGATCGCGGCGGTCAGGAACAGACCGAAACTCGTCACACTGGGCATCGAATTTCCCTCATTTCTGATCGCACGCGGAGGCCGCGTCCGTGGATAGGCTGTGGCGTGACGCATGCGGGTTGGCCTGTTCGCGCCCAACCCGCGCAGGCGGGTAGTATGCCCTTCATGGGGACAGTGTCCCCTTTATGGGGACTCGGTGCCCTTCATGGGCAGTGGCTGCCCTCCGGGGCACTTCGCCGGTGCCGCCGGACACCCCCAGCCGTGGCATTGTGCCCTTCACGGGTAGCATTGCGCCCTTCACGGGTAGCATTGCGCCCTTCATGGGTGTTTCAACCCCCGGATACCTGAGCAGCGCGCTATACGAACGACCCGCAGCGATCCTGGCAGTACCGTTGGACCACACGCGAGTGCCACTCCGGCCCAAATCAGGCGGACCACTTCGCATCGCCGTGCTCACCGGGCGACGAGGGCTTCCCAGCGATACCCCGCGCCCTCGCGCAAGGGCCGCCCCCAGCCCGGAAAGGGCGCGTGCGTGAAAAGCGCGACCGCCCCACTCGGCACCGCCTCGGCGAGGAAGCGCGCGCGGGAGTCGCGCATGGCGAGGGGATCGTTCCAGGGCGAGTACCAGTCGAGGTGCGCCAGTTCGCTCGCATGGTGGAAGAGATCGCCGAGCGCGTAGAAGCGCTCGCCCTGCGACGCGACCCGCACGAACTGGTGACCGGGACTCTCGCCCGGTGCGGGCAGGATCGTCACGCCCTGCCCGACCTCACACTCCCCCGCGATCGGCACGAGCAGCCCCAGCGCGTCGAGCGCGCCGAGTCGCCGCGCGAGATCGTCGTCCGGCTTCTCACGGCGCGGGTTGCCGTCCCAGTCGGCCCGCCCGATCAGGTGCCGCGCGTGCGGGAAGCGCGGGCGGAGTGCGCCGTCCGCCTCGTACAGGGCGCCAACGAAGTGATCGCCGTGCGCGTGGGTGAAGATCACGTCCGTGACCCCTGTCGACGCGATCCCGAGCGCGCCGAGCGCCGCCGCCAGGCCAGGCGTGCGCCGCACGCCCGGCCAGCGGCCCGCGAAGTGCCGATCCCAGGCGGTGTCAGGATCGTCGAACGCGGGGTCGATCACGATCGAGCGGTCGCCGATCGCGATGTGGACGATCAGCTGCGCGGTGACAAGGTTCCCCTCACCGTCGGCCTCGCCCGCCTCGCGCAGCCAGGCCGCCTCTTCGGCGGCGAAGACCGCCGCGACCGGGACCGTCACATCGCCATCGTTGATTACCGTGATCGTCGCAGCGCCGCACTGGCGCGTGGCGTAGTAGGGCGGGGTCGGCGTAACGGCGGACATGGTGGCAGCCTCCTGCTCATTCGTGGCCGCTGGCCCGTGGCCGCTGGCCCGTGCGGGCCGAGCGGATGACTTTCGCGTGCCGCGATCCCGATCCCGCGCGATCGGCACGGCGGCAGGATCGGCCCGCGACAGTTCGCCAACGATCGCCACCTCGCGGCCTCGACCCCCGCATAACGCGGCCCCGCCGGAGCACGGGCGTGCACTGTATGCTAGCACTTCCCGCGCCGACGCGGTGATCCGCCATACGAACGCGATGAAGGACAAGCGCGATCAGGGCGGCGAGACTCGGCGGGGAGCCGTCCCGCCTCGTCCGGGGCGAACGCTCGCCGCGAGCGGGTCGCGGCGACGCACGCGCGCGTCCCGACGATCGGCGGCACCGGTGTGCCGAGCCGGACGTGGGCGCAACGCCGAAGGGTCAGCGCCTTGGCAGCGTGCGGCGGCACAGCACGGTCGCAGCGCGCTTCCCGGTCGTCGATGGCTGTGCGGGGTGCGGCGAGCGCGAACGGCAGCTGCCCGCTAACCCCGCAAGGGGTCGGGAGGCGCAGCGGCCAGAACCCACCTACGCAGCCAGTTGCCGTCGCGTGAGTCCGACTGCTCAGTGTCAGCGATTGGGCGAGCTTCGTGCCGGATCGTGCTACACTGGTCCAATAGCCGAGCCGCTGCCGAAGTCTCCCTCGTATGCCCGATAGACAGGCTTCCTGTGCGGATGTACGCTCATCGTGGCGACCGGTCCCCCCATCACGGCGAAAGGGAGCGGCATGCATGGTTGCATCCACCCTGACATCGCCGATGGCGACGAGCGGTATGTGCGTTCCGCCGACAGCGCCGATGGCGCTTTCTCGCAGGATGGGACCGCTCCCACCGTCCCGGTGATCGCCACGGCGCGCAGTACGAATAGCACCCGGAGCGGCCCGGCGCACCGGATCGTGGTGGACACCGATACCGCTGCGGTACTCGACACGTATCGCGAATCACGATCGGCTCTGCTCTGGCGGGGTTACTGTAGCCTATCGGCGCGTGGAATCGCGCGCTACAACGACCCTACGCAGCGCGGGCTCGGGACACCAACAGTATGGTTGCAAGGGGGGAAATCGCATGGAGCGTTCGCGAATCCTGGTGGTGGACGACCACCCACTCTTCCGAGACGGGTTGCGGCTGGTCATCGCCTCGGACTCGGGCCTGAGCCTGGTCGGGACGGCGGGCACGGCGGAGGAGGCGCTCGGCCTCGTGGAGCAGGCCCTGCCGGACATCATCCTGTGCGATATCAACCTACCGGGCATGGACGGGCTGGAGCTGGCGCGCCGCCTGCACCGCCTGCACCCACAGGTCCGCATCATCATGGTCACGCTGCACATGGACGAGGCGCGGATCCTGGATGCGGTGCGCGCGGGTGCCGCCGCCTTCCTGGCCAAGGATGGGAGTGGCGAGGAGTTGCTGACGACCATCCGGCGGGTCGCGCGCGGCGAATACCCCATCAACGACCGCGTGCTCGACTCGCCGAGGGTGGCCCGCCATCTGCTCGACCAGTTCCGCGATCTGGATACCCCGGAAGTGGCCGAGATCTTCTCGCCGCTCACGCCGCGCGAGCTTGAGATTCTGCGGACGGTGGCAGACGGCCAATCCAACAAGGAGATCGCCCGCGCGCTGAGCATCAGCGACCAGACGGTGAAGAACCACATCACATCGATCCTGCGGAAGCTGGCCGTCAACGACCGCACCCAGGCGGTGATGCAGGCGCTGCGGCACGGCTGGATCAAACTCGACCAGGGGAATAGCTAGCCGTGGAGCCCCCGCACGGCGTGATCGACCGTGCGGTGCGCTTGCACCACGACACAACCAGCCAGGCGGGGCCGCTTCGCCAACCATGAACGTCGTGGCCGACGAAGTAGGCCCGAAGGGATACCCATGCAACAGCGCGGCAAGCTAAC
>JAABUT010003555.1_pt1 | contig 13239 bp, 11 predicted proteins | sample 5559281 | NCBI WGS metagenome assembly JAABUT01 (sample SAMN10711880, study PRJNA513359) | rock metagenome | isolation source: Antarctica rocks | place: Antarctica: Victoria Land, Ricker Hills nord | collected 2016-01-04
CGTTCACCGGCGAGGGCACGATCTAGACATAGACCTCGAAGGCCTGGGTCGAGCAGTGCTCACCCGCCGGCGGACTCAGACACACACACTGGCGTAGAACCAATGCATGCAGCCCATTAGGGTCGCTTCATGCGCGCCGTCTACGCCGAGTCCATCAATCCCGACGATCCGCTTGCCGGTCTGGTCGTCGGCGAGCGCCCCGACCCGCAGCCCCCCGAAGGATGGACGCGGATCGCGGTCCAGGCAGCGAGCCTCAACCACCACGATCTGTGGACGCTGCGCGGGGTCGGCATCAAGGCCGAGCAGCTGCCGATGATCCTCGGCTGCGACGCCGCAGGAATCGACGAGTCGAGCGGCGACGAGGTCGTCGTGCACGCGGTGATCAACACGCCGGGCTGGAGCGGCGATGACACCGTCGACCCCGGGCGCACGCTGCTGTCGGAGAAGCACCAGGGCTCGCTCGCCGAGTACGTGATCGTGCCGAAGCGCAACGTGCTGCCCAAGCCGGCTGAACTCTCCTTCGCCGAGGCAGCCTGCCTGTCGACGGCCTGGCTGACGGCCTACCGGATGCTGTTCGTGAAGTCGGGCCTGCGCCCGGGCCAGTCGGTGCTCGTGCAGGGTGCCAGCGGTGGGGTGGCCACCGCGTGCATCTCGATGGCGCGCGCCGCCGGGTTTCGGGTGTACGCCACCGCACGCACCGAAGCCAAGCAGGCCACCGCGCTGGAACTCGGCGCGCACGAAGCGTTCGCGCCCGGCGCCCGGCTCCCCGAGCGCGTCGACGCGGTGATGGAAACCGTCGGCGAGGCCACGTACGCGCACTCGGCGAAGTCGCTGAAGCCGGGCGGGCGGATCGTCATCTCCGGCGCGACGTCCGGCCCGAACCCACCCGCCGACCTCAACCGGTTCTTCTTCCTCCAGCTGCAGTTGGTCGGCTCGACGATGGGGACGAAGACCGAGCTCGGCGAGCTGATCTCGTTCCTGCGCTCCACCGGACTGCGTCCGCGCATCGACCGGACGATCCCGCTGGACCAGGCCGCGGACGGGCTCGCGGCAATGGCGTCCGGAGAGCTCGTCGGGAAGATCGTGCTGGAGGTCTGAGCGGCTCAGCAGGTCTTGTTGAAGTACGTCTGCAGCTTGCCGCCGTTCACGGTCAACCGAGTGGCCGCGGCCTTGAGCGTGGGATCGGTCCGCGTGAGCTGGTTGAGCTCGGGGACGGACTTCACCCTGTTCGTGGCGGCCGTGAGGGTGTTCACGTCGGCCGCGTAGGACTTGCTGATCGCCGCGATGCTGCTGGGCGCATCCTGCGCCAGCCTGCCGGTCAACACGCTGAGCTGGGCCAGCAGGAGTTTGCCCTTCGTCAGGTCCTGCCCCACGCCGTCGAAGAGCTTGTTGACCTTTTTGAGCTCGTTGAGGTCGGCACACGCCTTCTTGTTCGCACCGGTTGGGTTCTTCCCGCCGGCACTGGACGAGCCGGCCGCGGGAGCGCTCGATGCCGGTGCGCTGGAAGACGAGGCGCTCGAGGTCGGTGCCGACTGGGACGCCGGCGTGCTCGCACCGCCTCCGCCGCTGCTCGAACAACCGGCGACACCGAGTGCTGCGACGCTCACCGCCACCGCGATGCGGCTGCGTGCGGCTGTCCTACTCCGGCTCATCGAGTACCTCTCGTTGTGGGGCAATGCGGGCGCGATGGGTGACCTTACGGCAGCCGTGCGGCGTCACCGTTTGGCCTCGGCGGTGCCACCGGTGGACAGCGCGGCGATGAATGCCTCTTGCGGCACCTCCACACGCCCGACCATCTTCATCCGCTTTTTGCCTTCTTTCTGCTTCTCCAGCAGCTTGCGCTTGCGAGTGATGTCACCCCCGTAGCACTTCGCGAGCACGTCCTTGCGGATCGCGCTGATGTTCTCGCGGGCGATCACGCGCGAGCCGATGGCGGCCTGGATCGGCACCTCGAACTGCTGACGTGGGATGAGCTTGCGCAGCTTGCCGGTCATCAGGGTGCCGTAGGCATAGGCCTTGTCCTTGTGCACGATCGCGGAGAACGCGTCGACGGGTTCGCCCTGCAGCAGGATGTCGACCTTGACGAGATCGGACACCTGCTCGCCGGCCAACTCGTAGTCGAGGCTGGCATAACCACGGGTACGCGACTTGAGCTGGTCGAAGAAGTCGAAGATGATCTCGCCAAGCGGAAGCGTGTACCGCAGCTCGACGCGGGACTCGGACAGGTAGTCCATGCCGCCGAGGTTGCCGCGCCGCTCCTGGCACAGCTCCATGATCGCGCCGATGTAGTCGCTCGGCGCGATGATCATCGCTTTCACCACCGGCTCGTGTGTCTCGCCGATCTTCTTGCCGCTCGGCCAGTCGGAGGGGTTGGTGACGACGTGCTCCTCCCCCTCTTCGAGCACAACGCGGTAGACGACGTTGGGCGCGGTGCTGATCAGGTCGAGTCCGAACTCGCGCTCGAGCCGGTCGCGGGTGATCTCCAGATGCAGCAGGCCGAGGAAGCCGCAGCGGAAACCGAACCCGAGCGCAGCGCTGGATTCCGGCTCGTACACCAGCGCCGCGTCGTTGAGCCGCAATCGATCGAGCGCGTCGCGCAGGACCGGATAGTCCGAGCCGTCGAGCGGATACAGGCCGGAATAGACCATCGGCTTCGGGTCGCGGTAGCCGCCGAGGCTGTGCGCAGCGGGCTTCGTGGCGTCGGTGACGGTGTCCCCGACCCGGGACTGCCGCACGTCCTTCACACCGGTGATCAGGTAGCCGACCTCGCCGACGGACAGTCCGTCGGTGGGCACCGGATCCGGCGAGATGACGCCGATCTCGAGCAGCTCGTGCGTGGCGCCGGTGGACATCATCTTGATCCGCTCGCGCGGGGTGAAATGCCCATCGACGACGCGGATGTAGGTGATGACCCCCCGGTAGATGTCGTAGACCGAGTCGAAGATCATCGCCCGCCCGGGGACGTCTGCCTCGCCGACCGGTGCGGGGACGTCGCGGCAGATGACCTCGATCAGCTCCTCGACACCTTGCCCTGTCTTCGCACTGACCCGCAGCACGTCGTCCGGATCGCAGCCGATGATGTGGGCCAGTTCCTTCGCGTACAGATCGGGCTGGGCCGCCGGGAGGTCGATCTTGTTCAGCACCGGGATGATCTGCAGGTCGTTCTCCAGCGCGAGGTAGAGATTGGCCAGGGTCTGGGCCTCGATGCCCTGGGCGGCGTCGACGAGCAGCACGGCGCCCTCGCACGCGGCGAGGCTGCGGCTGACCTCGTAGGTGAAGTCGACGTGCCCCGGCGTGTCGATCATGTGCAGCACATGCTGGACGCCGGTCTCGCGGCTCGTCCACGGCATCCGCACGTTCTGGGCCTTGATGGTGATACCGCGCTCACGCTCGATGTCCATCCGGTCGAGGTACTGCGCACGCATCTGCCGCCCGTCGACAACACCGGTGCTCTGCAGCATCCGGTCGGCGAGCGTGGACTTGCCGTGATCGATGTGCGCGATGATGCAGAAATTGCGAATACGGGCCGGATCCGTCCGGCCGACTGTCTGGCCAGCGGTCACGACGGCCATTATGCCGGGATAGCCTGCACGCATGCGCGAGATCGTGGTGCTCTCCGGTAACGCCCACCGACCGCTCGCCCAACAGATCTGCGATTCCCTCGACGTCCCGCTGTCCGGCGTGGAGATCCGCCGATTCTCCAACGACTGCCTATACGTCCAGCTGCAGGAGAACTGCCGTCAGCGTGACGTGTACGTCATCCAGCCGTTGGTGGCGCCCACGCAGGAGCATCTGATGGAGCTGCTGCTGATGCTGGACGCGGCGCGTGGGGCGTCCGCGGCCCAGGTCACCGCGGTGATTCCGCACTACGCGTACGCGCGGTCGGACAAGAAGGACGCCTCGCGCATCTCGATCGCGGGGCGGCTGGTCGCCGACATGCTGACCACCGCCGGGGCGGACAGAGTGCTGACCATGACATTGCACGCGCCACAGGTGCACGGCTTCTTCTCCGTCCCCGTCGACCACCTCACCGCGATCGGCGAGCTGGCCGACCACTTCCGTGGTCACGACCTGTCCAACACCGTCGTCGTCTCCCCCGACCTCGGCAACGCGAAAACCGCGACGCGGTTCGCGCGGTTGCTCGGGCTGCCCGTCGCGGCCGGCTCGAAGCAGCGCCTGGACGACGACCGGGTCGTCATCGACGCGATCGTCGGTGATGTGCGGGGCAAGCGGGCGCTCGTGCTCGATGACGAGATCGCCACTGGCGGGTCGATCATCGAGCTGCTGGACCGCCTCGCCGAGCAGGACTGCACAGGTGCCGCGATCGCGTGCACGCACGGCCTGTTCGCGGGCAAGGCCGTTCCGCGGCTGCGCGATCACCCGATGGTCACCGAGGTCGTCACCACCGACACAGTGCCGCCGCCAGCGGAGGAGTGGCCGGCGCTGACCGTCCGCTCGGTCGCCCCACTGTTCGCCCAGGCCATAGCGCGCATCCACGGCGGCGAGTCCATCAGCAGCCTGTTCGACGGGGTCGACCCCACACACGGCCCGCCCCAACCGCAGCTGCCCTTTGCGACGAGTGGCTGAGCGAACACCGGCTGCGGCGCCGGGCACCGCGCGGGTGTCGACACTCGAGCTGTTCTTCGACCTCGTCTTCGTCTTCACGATCACCCAGGTGGCGCTGATTGTCGAGCACCATTCGGGCTGGTCTGCCGCAGCACAGGCGTTCGTCGAGCTCACGGTCATCTTCTGGATGTATGCGGGCTTCGCCTGGCTGACGAACACGTTGGGCGCGCGGACTGCGCGCCAGCGCGTCGTGCTGCTGCTCGGCATGGCGGCGTTCGTCATCGTCTCTCTTGCCGTGCCCCGCGCGTTCGACACTGACGGAATCGCCTTCGGCTGGGCGTACCTGCTGCTCAACGCAGTTCATCTCGCGGGCTTCCTCATCGGCGGGGTGCCCAGCGCGGCGAAGGCCATGCGCCAGATCGGCTCGGCGAACCTGCTCGCTGCCGGCCTCATCATCGTCGCGGGATACGCGGGCGGTCCGTGGCACTGGCCGCTGTGGCTGGCCGCCGTCGTCGCGCAATGGGTACCGGCGATGTTTCGCAACCAGACCGCGGCCTTCGCCATCAACGTCGCGCACTTCACCGAACGGCACGGGTTGATGATCATCATCGTGCTCGGCGAATCGCTGGTCAGCGTGGCGCTGGCGGCCGAGGCATTCGAGCGGCTCGACCCCGGGCGGCGCGGTCCGGTGGCGCTGCTCGGCTACGACCTCCCGCACGTGTTCATGCTCGCGGGAGTGGTCTCGGTAGCGGCCGGCTCGCGTCTTTCGCTACCGGATCTCGCCTCCGCAACCGACCTCGCCGCAGCAGCGCTGATCGCCGGTGGCGTAGCGGTGTACCTGCTCGCGCTTGCGTGGTTCCGGGCTGCTTTGCGGATCGGCAACCCGCTACCCAGAGTGGCGGCCGGCGTTGCGGTCCTGGCGCTCGTGCCGATCGGGACGTCACTCGGAGCGGGGCAGCAGCTGCTCGCCACCGCGGCGCTCGTCACCCTGCTCCTCGTGACCGAGCGGCTCCTCGCCGGCCGTCACCCGAACGCCCGTGGTGGGGACTCGCCGGCGGATCGGGCAGGATGAGCGCCATGACAGACCCGCGCGCCGTTGAGGCGTTCCGAGTGCCCGCCGCCGATCTGCGTCCCGGTGACCTGGTGAACACCACCCCCGGCGACGACGACTGGCAACAGGTGGTCGGCGTCTTCACCACCGCGAAGGACGCCAAGAGCGACGAGATCCGCGGCCTGGTGACTTCACTGGCCGGCCGTTACGTCGTCGTGCAGCTGACCGACCTCGCCCCGATCGACGGTGAAGTCTTCTTCGAGGCCGAGAACGCGATGATCTACGGCGACAGCGATTCGGAGGATCTGCCGGTCACCGACGTCGCGAGCGGCGAGGACGGCCTGCGCACGTACCTGTACACGAAGTTCGAGCTGGTGACCGTCCGCGGAAAGTGACGCCGCAGGCAGCATCGAATTTGGGCGTCCTGCCCGGCCGCTGGTAGCCTGGCGGGGTTGTCTGCAGTGCGGCCACGGCTGCGCGGGGCGGACTCATCGACCGGCAGAACGCACTCACTATCAACGAACGTCGAGGCTTACTTCGTGGCGAACATCAAGTCCCAGATCAAGCGCATCCGTACCAACGAGGTCGCGCGGCTGCGCAACAAGAGCGTGCGCTCGTCGTTGCGTACGGCCGTGCGTGGTTTCCGCGAGGCCGCCGACTCCGGCGACCGCGAGCAGGTCGAGACCGCACTGCAGCACGCTTCGCGGCAGCTCGACAAGGCCGCGAGCAAGGGCGTCATCCACCGCAACGAGGCCGCGAACAAGAAGTCTGCGATGGCCGCCCGCGCCAACGCGCTGTAGCGCCACCGCGACGTCGATCGAAGCCGCGTACCCGTCGGGGTGCGCGGCTTCGTCGCGTCGGTGGTCGCGTCTGTGGAGTCGCGTCTGTGGAGTCGCGTCGGTGGAGTCGCGGCCGGTGGGTCGTACGACGCGGCAGTGTCAGCGGGCACCGTGGGCCGCGCCGATGCGGCGCACTGCCTGCTCCAGCGCGAAGGACGGGTCGGCCGCTACCCCCTTCACGTCGGCGTTGAGCAGTGCCACCACGCCGAGCGCCTGCCGCAGGCCCGGTTCGCTCCACCCCCGCGCCTGGCCGCTCGCGCGCTTCACCTTCCACGGCGGCATGCCCAGCTGCTTGGCCAGCGCGACGGCGTCACCGCGCCCCGCTGACGCGACACGCGCCACCGTGCGCACGCCGTCGGCGAGCGCATCGGCGATCACCACGTGCGGCACCCCGACCGACAGCGCGAACCGCAGGGCCTCCAGCGCGGGACCGCTGCGTCCGACCACCGCGAGATCGGACACGGCGAAGCCGCTGACCTCCGCGCGCCCACGGTGATAGGCGCGGACCATGTCCAGGCCGATGTCGCCGCCGGAGTCGCTTACCAGCTGGGCCGACACCGCCGCGAGCTCGCGCAGATCGCTGCCCACCGCGTCGAGCAGCACCGACACCGCGTCAGGGGAGATGCGCCCGCCTGCGCGGCGGATCTCGTTGCGCACGAAGTCGGCGCGCTCGTCGGGGCGAGCAAGCTTCATCGCGCCGATCTCCAGCGCCTTCGCGCGACGCGCAAGTTCCAGGATGGCCTTGCCCTTCGCACCGCCGAGGTGATGCAGCACGACCACCGTGCCCTCGCCCGGGCTCGTCAGGTACGGGCCGAGCACCGCGGCAGCTGCGCTGCGGATGTCCTGCGCCGCACGGATGACCATCAACCGGGCATCACCGAACAGCGACGGGCCGAGCAGTTCGTGCAGTTCGGCGCCTTCGAGCTGGGCGCCGGTGAGCTCGGTCAGCTCGGTCGCGGGATCGGCGCGACGCGCGGCGGCGGCGACCGAGCTGATGGCGCGCTCGACGAGCAGTTCCTCGTCGCCGACGAGCAGCACGACGCCCGGCAGCGGAACCGGCAGGTCGTCGACGCGGACCGGGCGCGAAGGCATCCCGCCATCCTTTCACCGGACGCCGACGTCACGTCCGGCAGCACGCGTACGCCGGCGGTCGCGTGCATGCCGACCGTGCTGGCGCTCGTGCCACGCACCACGGTGCGCAGTCGGCCGCTGTCGGTGGTGACCGCGACGTCGCCGTCGCGGTCGGTGCGTCGTAGCGGGACGCCCAGGCGCGCCAGCTCGGCAAGCAGCACCGGCGACGGGTGCCCGTAGTCGTTGTGCAGCCCCACACTCGCGACCGCGACCCGCGCGTGTACCGCCGCGAGGAAGTCCGGGTCGGAGTAGGCAGAACCGTGGTGCGGCACCTTGAGCACGTCGGCGCGCAGGTCTGCACCCGTCGCGAGCAGCGCCCGCTGCTCCTCGATCTCGGCGTCGCCGGGCAGTAGCAGCCGCACGCCGCCGATCTGCGCGCGCAGCACCAACGACGAGTTGTTCGGATCCGACCGGGTGCCGTGCGCGATCAGCCGCGGGCCCAGCACCTCGAGATGGACGGGCCCGACGTCGAGGCGCATGCCGATTGCCGGCGTGCGCACGCTGCGACCGCGAGGAGCGATCACCCGGTGCACGATCGCCGCCCCGCCTTGCGGGTCGGCGAGCGGCCCGGCCAGCACCGTGCCCAGGTACCGGCCGCGCGCGAGGCCGGCCAGCCCACCCACGTGGTCGAGGTGAAAGTGCGTGAGCACGAGCAGCGGGATCCGGGTGACCCCGAGGTCACGCAAGCACCGGTCGATCAGTACCGGGTCAGGCCCGGCGTCGATCTCGACGGCCGATCCCGTCCCGGCATTGAGCACGAGAGCATCACCCTGCCCCACGTCGCACGCCGCGAACACCCAGCCGTCCGGCGGCCACGGTGAGGTGATCGACCGGACCGGGATCAGCATGATCAACGACGTCGCCGCGACCGCCGCCAACACTTTTCGCAGGCCCGCGCGGATCGCCACCGCGGCGATCACCAGCAGCAACCCGAGCAGCGCAGCGCCGCCTGACGCGCCGCCAGGCCAGGGCAGCGTCGCGCCGTGCAGTCCGCCGAAGAAGTCGGCCACCGCGACGAGCCAGCGACACGGCCAGCCGGCCAGCCAGGCGAGCGCGCTCGCGGCACCGAGCCAGAACGGGGCCAGCACGGCGGCGGCGAATCCGACGACGGTGGTCACGGCGACGACCGGCTCGGCCAACACATTCGCGGCGATCGCGACGAGACTTATGCGCCCGGAGATCGCAGCGACCACCGGCGCGGTGACGATGTGCGCGGCGGCCGCGACAGCGATCGATTCGGCCACCCCGACCGGCACACCGCGAGCGCGCAGGGCACGCGCCCATCCCGGCGCGATGACCAGCAGCGCCGCGGTCGCGAACACGGACATGGCGAACGACGCGCTGCCCGACAGCGTGGGATCCCACACCAACAGCGCGAGCGTCACCGCGGACAGTGCGGGCAACGCCGCGCGGGGTCGGCCGGATGCCAGCGCAGCCAGAGCGACACAGGCCATCAGCGCCGCGCGCAGCACGCTCGGCGACGGACGCGCGACCACCACGAACATGACCAGCACCAGGCCACCGACCAGCGCGCACACCCACGGCCGGGCGCGTGCCCGGCGCAGGGCCAGCAGCACCACACCGACCACGATCGAGCAGTTGGTGCCGCTTACCGCGACGAGATGCGTCAGGCCGGCGAGCCGGAACCGTTCGGCAAGTACCGGGTCGAGATTCGAGGTGTCGCCGTCGATCAGCCCGGGCAGCAGGCCGCGTTCCTGCTCGGGCAGACCGGCCGATGCGTGCTGCAACCCAGTGCGGACCCGCGCCGCGCCGCGTTGCCACCACGGCGGCCGGCCCAGCAGCGCCGGCGGCGCCCGGGCGAACAGCGTCACGCTCAGGACGCTGCCGTCCAGGTCCGGCGCGAGGCCGCCCTCGACGCGGACCCGCTGCCCGGGCAGCACGTCGCGCCACGCGGACGCATCCGCGAGCAGCAGGACATGCCCACCGACGGGCACGGCATGGCGTCGGTAGGACAGCGACGCGGCCGCGAGTTCGACGACGACCCGCGGCGCCCCGGCAGGTCCTTTCGCGCCCAGCAGCCGCGGGTCGGCGTCGACGCTCGCCGTCACCATGACCGACGCATGCCGGCGGGCGAGCAGGACGAGGGGCGAGGCGCGCGCGTGGGCGAGCCGCCCGGCCAGCGGCACCAGCGCCAGCGCCGCGCAGAACAGCATGAGCCCGAGCGCCGCGGCTCCACGCCGCCGCCGGACGCGGGTCGCGACGGTGACCGCTCCCCCGCCTGCCGCCATCCCCGAGATGAGCAGCACCGCGCCGGCGCTACGGCCGATGCACAACCACACCACCACCCAGGCGGCGCCCGCACCCAGCGCCAGCCGGATGTCGAGCGGTTCACGTTCCCGTTCGGCGGTCGGTTCGCGTTCCCGGACCGCGGGCGCCGCACGCTCGAGCGCGCTCACACGGTCACCAGCGAGCGCAGCGCGGCGAACTTGACCGCGCCGATGCCCGACACGTCGTCGAGCTGGTCGACGCGGGTGAACGAACCGTGCTCGGTGCGCCAGTCCAGGACTCGCTGCGCGAGCACCGGCCCGACGCCGGGCAGGGTCTGCAGCTGCTCGAGCGAGGCGATGTTGAGGTTCACCGGTGCCGTGCCGCCCTGCGAGCCCGCGCCTGGTACCGCCCCACTCGCACCCGGAGCGCCGCTCGTCGCGGGCAAACCGCCACCGGCGCCGGCTGGGCTACCGACCAGGATCTGCTGTCCGTCGACAACCCTCGCAGCGAGGTTGAGGCTGCTCAGGTCGACACCGGCCAGCGAACCGCCTGCCGCGCGCACCGCGTCGTCCACCCGCGCACCGTTGCGTAGCCGGTAGATGCCCGGGCGCCGGACCTTCCCGGCGACGTCGACCACTACGAGCCCTGCAGAGGACGCCGGGACACCCGCAGCGCCCGAACTGCCCCCGGCGGACGGAGACGGCTGCGGCACGTGCGTCCCCACCGGTGTCGCGGAAGCCGGGATCGACGCCGCGCCGGCCGGTACGGGTACGGCCGAGGGCCGCTGCGCCATGACCCACGCCCCGGTGAGCAGCGCGGCAACCAGCACGGCCACGCCGACGGCGAGCGCGGTACGCCGGCCTGGATCGACGCGCACCGGCAGCGACCTCAACCGCCTGGTCAACTGGCGCCACCCCGATCGCGTCGGTGCGGGCAAGCCCGCGTCGGGCCGCTCGGGACCGGACTCGGTCGCGCCCAGCAGGTCGCGTACGCGCGCCGCCACGCGCCCGGACTCATCTCGCACCAGCAGGACGCTAGGCAGCGCACGGCTCGATGACGGCGTGAACGTGACATCTGTGGACGGCCGCAGCGCCTGTGTATGAGGACGGGCCGGACGTCCGCGCGTCGTGCTAGAGGGACGGGCCTATCGCCGCACCAGCACCGCGCCCAGCACGCCAGGGCCGAGATGGGCGCCGATGACCGGACCCAGCTCGGTGACATGGCACTGCCGGGCAGCGGGCAGCGCCGCGCACAACTGATCGGCCAGCGCCGCGGCGCGTTCGGCCGCATCGAGGTGGTGCACCGCCAGATCGACCGGGCCGTGCCCGGCTGCGGTCACCGTCAACTCCACCAGCCGGGCCAGCGCCTTCGCCGACGTGCGCACCTTTTCCAACGCGACGATCTGCCCCTCGACCAGCTGTAGCAACGGTTTCACCGACAGCGTTGTCGCGAACAGGCTCGCCGCGGCGCCGATCCGCCCGCCGCGGCGCAGGTATTCCAGCGTGTCGACGTAGAACAGCGTGCGGGCCGCGTCGGCCGTCTCAGTCGCTGCGCCCTGCACCTGTGCTGCCGAGCCGCCCTCGGCGGCACAGTCGGCCGCGGCCAGCACCGAGTACCCCAGTGCCATCGCTGTGGAGCGCGAGTCGACCACACGGACCGCGCCGTGCGGGAAGTCCTGAGCTGCCAGCACCGCCGACTCCCACGTCCCGGACAGCGCCGCCGACAGGTGCACCGACACCACGTGCGAGGCCCCGCCGTCGAGCAGTGAGCGGAACGTCGCGGCGAACTCCGCCGGCGCCGGTCGGGAAGTCGACACCGCCACCTTGCTGCGCAACGCCCGGGCGACGTCGTCACCGGTCACGTCCACGCCGTCGATGGCGGTGCGCGCACCGAGGGTGACGCGCAGGGGGATCACCTCGATAATGCGCGTGGCGACCAGCTCGGCGGGCAGGCACGCCGTCGAGTCGGTGACCACCGCAACGTCGGACACGTCGCTCAGACCACGAAGTTGACGAGGCGGCCCGGCACCGCGATCACTCGCCGGGTCTCGCGGCCGTCCAGCGCCGCGACCACCCGCGAATCGCCGCGTGCGGCCGCCTCCATCGCCGCCGCGTCGGAACCTGCCGGGATGCTCAGCACCGCGCGCAGCTTGCCGTTGACCTGCACGGGCACCTCGACGGTGTCCTCGACGAGCATCGACTCGTCCACCACCGGAAACTGCTCCCACGCCAGGGACGACGCGTGTCCCAGCCGCGACCACAGCTCCTCGGCGATGTGCGGAGCCATCGGCGCCAGCATCAACACCAGCGCCTCGGCCAGCGCTCGGGGTGCTCCGCCGCCGGGGTAGGCCTGCGTGATCGCGTTGTTCAGCTCGGAGATTCGCGCGATCGAGGTGTTGTAGCGCAGCGTCTCGTAACCGTCGCGCACAGCATGGATCGTCCTGTGCAGCAGGCGATCCAACTCAACGGGGACCGGCGCATCGGACACGTGCACCGCACCGGTGGTCTCGTCGACGATCACCCGCCATACGCGCTGCAGCAGCCGGTAGGGGCCGACGATGGCCTTCGCGTCCCACGGCCGGGACTGCTCCAGCGGGCCGCTGAACATCTCGAACAGCCGGAATGTGTCGGCGCCGTAGTCGCGGATGAACTCGTCCGGGTTCACGACGTTCTTCAGGCTCTTGCCGATCTTGCCGAACTCCTGTGCGACCTCGGCACCGGCGTAGTAGAAGTGCCCCTCGGTCTCGGTGACCTCGGCTGCCGGGACGTAGAAACTGTCGGCGTTGGTGTACGCGGGCAGCTGCAGCATGCCCTGATTGACCAGCCGGTGGAACGGCTCGGACGAGCTGAGGTGCCCGAGATCGAACAGCACCTTGTGCCAGAACCGCGCGTACAGCAGGTGCAGCACGGCGTGCTCGACGCCGCCGACGTAGAGGTCGACGCCGCCCAGCGGGCGCTGCGCGTTCGGGCCCAGCCAGTACCGCTCGATCTCGGGGTCCACGAACACGGTGTCGTTGGACGGGTCGAGATAGCGCAGCTCGTACCAGCACGAGCCGGCCCAGTTGGGCATCGTGTTCGTCTCGCGGCGGTACTTCTTCGGACCGTCGCCCAGATCCAGCTCGACCTCCACCCAGTCAGCCAGGCGCCCCAGCGGCGGTTCCGGGGTGGAGTCCGCGTCGTCCGGCGGGAACGACTTCGGCGAGAAGTCCTCCGTCTCGGGCAGCTCGACGGGCAGCATCGAGTCGGGAACGGCGATCGGCATACCCGTCTCGTCGTAGACGATCGGGAACGGCTCGCCCCAGTAGCGCTGCCGGCTGAACAGCCAGTCGCGCAGGCGGTAGGTGACCGCGCCGCGCCCGTGCCCCGTGGACTCCAGCCACGCGATGATCGCAACCTTGGCCTCGCTCACCCCCAGTCCGTCCAG
>JAABUT010003556.1_pt1 | contig 13236 bp, 9 predicted proteins | sample 5559281 | NCBI WGS metagenome assembly JAABUT01 (sample SAMN10711880, study PRJNA513359) | rock metagenome | isolation source: Antarctica rocks | place: Antarctica: Victoria Land, Ricker Hills nord | collected 2016-01-04
GCTGGTAGTGGAGCACCAGCTCCTGGTGGGTGACGGCGCGACGGAGGTCACCGAGCAGGGCCAGGCGGGCGAGGGTGTTGTCGTCGTGGGTCAGCTCGTAGGTTGCGAACGGCAGGTGTTCCCGCTTGGCCTGGTACATGGCGACGTCGGCATGGCGCATCGCGGTCTCCACGTCGCTGCCGGCCTCGACCAGGACGATGCCGATACTGGCCTCGACGTCGAGGCTGATCCCCCGCACGGTGAACGGTTCGGCCAGCGCCGCGGTGAGGCGGCGGGCGGCCACGACGGCCCCGGTGGCGTCCGTCGCACCCAGCAGCACCGCGAACTCGTCTCCGCCGAGCCGGGCCACCCCGTCACCTACGCGGACGGTCTCGTTGAACCGCCGGGCGACCTGCGCCAGCAGCACGTCGCCGTAGTGGTGTCCGAGGGTGTCGTTCACGTCCTTGAACCGGTCGAGGTCGATGAGCATGATCGCGACCTGCTCACCGGAGCGTTCCGCCAGCTGGACGGCCCGCGCGGTCTGCAGCCGGAACAGCGCCCGGTTCGGCAGCCCGGTGAGGGAGTCGTGCATGGCCTGGTGACGGTTCAACTCGTTCTGCACCCGCAGGTGCCGCTGGGACCTGGTCAGTGACACCCCCGCCACGGTGATCAGGACCATCCCGGCCAGCAGCGTCGCGGCGTCCAGCAGCAGCACGACCCGGCCCGTGCGCCGCATCGTGTCCGCGTCGGAAATCGCCGTGGATTGGTGATCGGACGCGGCCCTGCTGGTCTGACGCTGCATCTGGTAGAAGACCGGGTCGACCTGGCTGTTGTCGATGACGGCCAGTCGCGCGTCGGAGTCCCGGCGGTCCACGGCCGCGAACAGGTCGTCCACCGCGCGCTCGTACGCGGCGTGCTGGGCCAGCACGTCCGTGACCAGGACCCGGTCGGACGGGCCGCCGAGGCGCCGCACGTCGGCCAGGGCCCGTTCGACCTCCCGTCCCGCAGCTCGGTGCCCGGCCAGCGGGACCGGGCCGGGTTCCAGGCGGTACTTGCGGTGCAGCGACTGCTCGTCAGCAATGGCCGTGGCCGCCGACTGGTAGGCGGTGCTGACCAGCACGGCGTGCTGGGAGCGCTGGGCGGCCCGGTCCGTCGTCCAGGAGCCGATGATCACTACGACGATCAGAATGACCAGTGCGGCGGCCGCCGTGGCGACGCCCACCCGGTTGTCCCGGCGGACAGCACCGGCGTCACCACCCCGGCCCACAGCTCGATACACGATGGGTTCTCCGCTCCAGTGCCCCCGGCCGACCGCGGATGGGAACCCAGTGCGCCACGCCGAACCTGTGCTGGACCTGTGCGGATCCCGAGCTGCCTTGCCGGGTCCGGGCTCAGTTCAGACTCCAGCCGGCGGCAGCGAAGTCCGTCGCCGGCAGCGACGGCAGCACCGCGATCGCCGCGAGTTCCCGGACGATCGTGGCCCGGACGAGCCGAAGTCGGGTGGCCGCGTCGGCCGCCTCCAGGAACCGCTGTCGTTCGTTGAACGGCACGACGACCGCCGCAGCCACCAGGTAGGACAGCAACAGCGGCTCACTGGGCAGGTCTCCGGTCACCACCGGTTCCCCGCGCAGGTCGACCAGAGCCGCCTGGTAGCGGGCGAACGCCGCGGTCGTTGCCACCGCCGCCTCACCCGCATCCGCCCCGACCTGGTCGTCGAGCATCGTCACGTCCCCGGACAGGTAGTCGCTGGACGTGGCCGGGTGCAGGGTCGCCACGGTGAACCGGATGCCGCCGACCGCGACGATGTCGTACCGGCCGTCCTCGTGCCGCTGCACCTGGCGCAGTTCGGCGGTGCAGCCGACGGCATGCAGGGCCCGTACGCCGTCCGCGCCGACCTCCCGGCCGGCACGGATCGCGACGACACCGAAGCGGCGGGGGCCGCTGTCCGGCAGGGCCAGCAGGTCGCCGACGAGCCTGCGGTAGCGGGCCTCGAAGATGTGCAGCGGCAGCACCAGGCCCGGGAAGAGCACCGTCCCCAACGGGAAGAGGGGCAGGCGCTCGGTCACGACGGCGAGCTTAGGAAACCGTCTGGCCGCGAACGGGCGCGCCGGTGGCCCGGCCGGTGCGCCGCTGCGCCGGCCGTGACGGGGTCAGCATGATCCCGGCCAGCATCAGCCAGACACTGGTCAGGCCCACCTGGAGTCGTTGCACCCACCCGGACCACGGGAGCCCGCCGTCGAGCAGACCGACGGCCTCGGTCACCGACAGGGCGGTGATGGCGACCGCTAGCACGGTGGCCGACCTCGCGAGCCGCCGGTCGGTCGTCCGCCGTCCGGTGCTCACTCCGGTGCTCATGCCGGTGCTCATGCCGGTGGTCCGTGCGGTACGGACGGCTGCCGCTGAGACGGCGACCACCAGTCCCAGCCCGGCCACCAGGCTCGCCAGCCCGTGGATCGCGTCCGGCACCGAGGACAGGGCGTCACCGACATCCCTGGTGGTGGCCGTGCGCTCCGGGACGGCTGCCGCACCGACGTTGCCGAGCCCGCAGACGGCCAGTCCCGTCGTCAGCCAGCGGTCCGCCGCGGTGCGCCGCGTGCCCCGACGCGACCGGCGGAAGCCCACGGCCAGAACGGTCGTCGCGACCCCGAACAGCAGGTCACCGGTGCGGAACAGGTGGGCGCTCGGTTGACCGGTCGCGGACAACCCGGAGATACCGGTGCTCCCGGGCGCCAGATCGGAGCCGACCGCCGAGCGCAGCAGGAAGTTGACGTTGGTCACCGCACCGACCGCGGCTACCGTCAGCCAGCCCAAGCGGCCCCGGGGATCCGGCAGGTCCCCGGGATCCGGCAGGTCCCCGGGATCCGGCAGGTCCCCGGAACGCGGCAGGCCGGCCCAGAGCCGGGGGCGCTGCCCATCCGCGCCGGTCACGTCTGCCGATGCTGCCATCGCGGGTGGCGTCCCGGCGGCGGGTGCGCACCGCTACGGTCGCGGCCGTGACGTCGTCGGTGGGGCGGACCGGGCCGGTGCCGGACCGTTCGCGGTCGGTCGCGGGTCGCCGGGCAGGCCCGTTGATCGTGCTTTCGTGGGCGGTGCGGGTGTACGCTCTCGTCGCGGTGCTGGACACCGCCCGACCCCGGTTCGCGACGGTGCGCGACCGCCCCTACGACGACGCCATCCAGGTGGTGTCGGTCACGGTCGCGGTGGTGTCCGCGGCGGTGGCCCTGCTGCTCGCCGGTGCGCTGCGACGCGGGCGGCGACGGGCCTGGCGGATCGTGACGGCCGTCAGTGGACTCGGGGTACTGACCCATCTGCGCGACGGCAGCCGCGCCGGACTCGTCGTCAACGCGCTGCTGCTGGTCGGTCTGCTCGTGTTCGGCGGCCGGTTCCAGGCCCGCGGGGGACCGGAGAGCCGGTGGCGGGCGCTGCGGGTGTTCGTCGTGACAGCCTCGGTGTCCGTCGTCGGAGGGCTGATCCTGACCGCCCGGCTCGCGCCGCAGGCCGGGGCCGGCGCCTGGATCGGCCAGACCCTGACCGGTCTGCTCGGCGCCACACCGGAGCTGCCGTTCACCCCGGACCGGGCGGCCGGCTTCACCGGTGCGGTGCTGTCCGCGCTCGGCGCCAGCACGCTGCTGCTGACCGGGCTCGCCTTCCTCGCACCGGCCCGCGGCCGGCGAGGGATCAGTGACGCCGACAGCGGCCGGTTGCGTGCGCTGCTCGCGGCCCACGGTGCCCAGGACTCCCTGGGCTACTTCGCGCTGCGCTCGGACAAGCTGGCCGTCTTCGCTCCGGACGGCTCGTCGGCGGTGGCCTACCGCGTCGTCGGCGGGGCCTCGCTCGCCTCCGGTGACCCGCTCGGTGACCCCGGTGCGTGGCCGGGTGCGATCACCGCCTGGCTGGCCGAGGCCGCCGACCACGCCTGGGTCCCCGGTGTCCTCGGCGCGAGCGAGACCGCCGCCGCCGCGTACGCCCGGGCCGGTCTGGACGCGCTGGAGTTCGGCGACGAGGCGGTCCTGGACCTGAGCACCTGGCGGTTGGCGGGCCGCTCGATGCGAGCGGTCCGGCAGGCGGTCAACCGGGCCCGTCGGTCGGGGCACACCGTCGTGGTCGACCGGCTCGGTGACCTCGACGCCGCCGCCGTCCGGCAGCTGTGCGACGACGCGGACCGGTTCCGCAACGGTGACGTCGAGCGGGGCTTCTCGATGGCGCTGGGCCGGATGGACCCCGCGGTTGACCCGGATGTGCTCGTCGTCCGGGTGGTCGACGCGGACCGGGCGGTGGTGGCGGTGCTCGCGTTCGTGCCCTGGGGGGACGACGGGGTGTCGCTGGACCTCATGCGTCGCGCGCGCGACGCCGAGAGCGGGACCGTCGAACTGGCGATCGCGACCCTTGCCGAGGCCGGCCCCGGACTGGGCCTGCGGCGGGTATCGCTGAACTTCGCGGTGTTCCGCTCCGCCTTCGAGCGAGGGTCCAGGATCGGCGCCGGACCGGTGTCGCGGCTGTGGCGGCGGACGCTGGTGATGGCCAGCCGCTGGTGGCAGATCGAGTCCCTGTACCGGGCGAACGCCAAGTACGCCCCGCTGTGGGTCCCCCGGTTCCTCTGCTTCGCGTCCACCGCCGACCTGCCGCGGATCACCCTGGCGGCACTGGAGGCCGAGGCGTTCGTCCAGCGGCCACGGCTGCTACGGCTGCTGGGTCGGTGAACCGGCCCGCCGGCGGGCGGCCAGGGCGCCGGGCGGCCAGGGCGCCCGCCGGCGGGCCGCCAGGGCGGGATCGGTGCTCCGTAGGCTCGCGGTGTGGACGACACCGCTGACCGGGTCCTGCGACGGATCGACCTGCGCGGCCCCGCCCGGCCGCAGCCACGGGCCCTGCGCGGACTGCTGCCCCGGGCGGAGTACGACGTGGACGCCGCGCTGGCCGCGGTCCGCCCGATCTGCGATGCCGTCCGCGACCGGGGCGCCGACGCCCTGTTCGAGCTGGCCGAACGCTTCGACGGTGTCCGGCCACCGAGGCTGCGCGTCCCCGTTCCGGTGATCACCGCGGCGGTCGACGCCCTCGACGCCGGGGTACGCGCCGCGCTGATCGAGTCGATCCGGCGGGCCCGCCTGGTGCACGCCGACCAGCGGCGCACCGATGTCACCACGACGGTCGTGCCGGGTGGGACGGTGACCGAGCGCTGGGTGCCGGTCGCCCGGGTGGGTCTCTACGTCCCCGGCGGGCTGGCCGTGTACCCGTCCAGCGTGGTGATGAACGTCGTGCCGGCGCAGGAGGCGGGGGTCGGGTCGCTGGCCGTCGCCAGCCCGCCGCAGAAGGAGCACGGCGGCCTGCCGGATCCGACGATCCTCGCCGCCTGCGGGCTGCTCGGGATCGAGGAGGTGTGGGCGGTCGGTGGCGCCCAGGCGGTCGCGCTGTTCGCGTACGGGCTGCCCGACGACCGTGGCGGGCACGGCCCCGACGCAAGCCCCGGCTGTGACCCGGTCGACCTCGTCACCGGCCCGGGCAACCTCTACGTCACCGCCGCGAAGCGGCTGTTGCGCGGCCGGGTCGGCATCGACTCCGAGGCGGGGACGACCGAGATCGCTGTTCTCGCCGACGCAGGCGCCGACCCCCGGCTGGTGGCCGCGGACCTGCTCAGCCAGGCCGAGCACGACCCGGCGGCGGCCAGCGTGCTGGTCACCGACTCCGTCGCGCTCGCCGACGCGGTAGACGCCGAGCTCGCCGTGCAGGCGCAGGCGACCAAGCACACCGCGCGGGTGCTCACCGCGCTGACCGGTCGGCAGTCGGGCACGGTGCTCGTCGACGATCTCGAGCAGGGCCTGACGGTGGTGGACGCCTACGCCGCCGAGCACCTGGAGGTCCAGACCGAGGACGCGGCGGCCGTCGCCGCCCGGGTCACCAACGCCGGCGCCGTGTTCGTCGGCCCGTTCTCCCCGGTGCCGTTGGGGGACTACGCGGCCGGGTCCAACCACGTCCTGCCGACCGGCGGCGCGGCCCGGTACAGCTCGGGGCTGTCCGTGCAGACGTTCCTGCGCGGCATCCACGTCGTGGAGTACGACGCCGCCGCGCTGGCCGGGGTGGCCGGGCACGTCGTCGCCCTGGCCGAGGCCGAGGACCTGCCCGCGCACGGCGCGGCCGTCCGCGCGCGGGAGACCTCATGACCGCGAGCGCAGGAAGCGCTGCTCTGCCCATCCGGCCGGAGCTGGCCGGGTTCGAGCCCTACGGTGCGCCGCAGATCGACGTGCCTGTCGTCCTTAACGTCAACGAGAACCCCTACCCGCCCTCGGAGACCGTCGTCGCGGCGATCGCGGCGGCGGCGGCGCAGGCGGCCCGGGGGCTGAACCGGTACCCGGAGCGCGATGCTCTCGGGCTGCGGACCGACCTCGCGGCCTATCTCACCGGGGACACCGGCGTGCCACTGGCCGCGGAGCAGGTCTGGGCCGCGAACGGGTCGAACGAGGTGATGCTGCACCTGCTGCAGGCCTTCGGGGGTCCCGGGCGGACCGCGCTCAGCTTCGCCCCGACCTACTCGATGTACCCGGAGTACGCCCGCGACACCAGCACCGCCTGGGTGGCCGGCCGGCGCGCCGACGACTTCACCCTCGACCCCGCTGCCGCCGTCGCACTGATCACCCAGCACCAACCGTCGGTGGTGTTGCTCGCCTCGCCGAACAACCCGACCGGGACGGCGCTGCCGCTGGAGGTCGTCGAGGCGGTGTACCAGGCGAGCCCGGGGATCGTCGTCGTGGACGAGGCGTACGGGGAGTTCCGCCGGGCCGGTGTCCTCAGCGCGGTGCAGCTGCTGGCCGGGCGACCCCGGCTGGCGGTCAGCCGGACGATGAGCAAGGCGTTCGCGATGGCCGGCGGCCGGGTGGGCTACCTGGCCGCCGACCCGGCGCTGGTCGACGCCCTGCGCATCGTCCGCCTGCCCTACCACCTGTCCTCGATCACCCAGGCGGTCGCGCGAGCAGCGCTCGCGCACGCACCGGAGCTGCTGGCGCGGGTCGCCGAACTGCGGACCACCCGGGATCAGCTGGCGGTGGACCTGGCGCACCGCGGTCACCAGGTCGCCGAGTCCGACGCCAACTTCGTCCTGTTCGGCCGGTTCGCCGACCGGCACGCGGTCTGGCAGGGCCTGCTCGATCGCGGCGTGCTGATCCGTGAGGTCGGCCCCGACGGCTGGCTGCGGGTCAGCGTGGGCACCCCGGCGGAGACGGCTGCGTTCGGCGACGCGCTGGCCGAGGTCACCGCGGGGGGACGGCCGTGAGCCGCACCGCGACGATCGACCGCACGACCCGGGAGAGCACCGTTCACGTGGAGCTGGACCTGGACGGGACCGGCACCTCCCGGGTCGACACCGGCGTGCCGTTCTGGGACCACATGCTCTCGGCCCTGGCCACCCACGGCATGCTCGACCTCGTCGTGACAGCCAGCGGCGACATCGCGGTCGACGTCCACCACACCGTGGAGGACACCGCGATCTGCCTCGGTGAGGCGATCCGGCAGGCGCTGGGTGACCGGGGCGGGATCACCCGGTTCGGCGACGCGGTCGTGCCGCTGGACGAGGCGCTGGCGCAGTGCGTCGTGGACGTGTCCGGGCGGCCCTACTGCGTGTGCACCGGCGAGCCGGACGACCAGCGGATCGCGATGATCGGCGGCCACTTCACCGGGTCGCTGACGGCGCACGTCATGGAGGCGATCGCCGTGCACGCAGGGATCTGTCTGCACCTGCGCCTGCTCGCCGGCCGCGACCCGCACCACATCGTGGAGGCGCAGGTCAAGGCGTTCGCCCGGGCGCTGCGCACCGCCGTCGAGCCGGACCCGCGCCGGTCCGGCATCCCCAGCACCAAGGGCGTCCTGTGAGCGCCGTCACGAGCGTCCGGTGAGCGCGACGTCGGCCCCCGGAGCCGCCGCGCCGTCGGTGGTGGTCTTCGACTACGGGTTCGGCAACGTCCGGTCGGCGGTCCGCGCGCTGGAGCACGCCGGCGCCGAGGTCGTCCTGACCGCCGACCACGAGCTCGCCCGGGCCGCCGACGGCCTGGTCGTCCCGGGGGTCGGGGCGTTCGCCGCGTGCATGGCCGGCCTGGTCGCGGCCGGCGGCGACCAGGTGGTGCGGGATCGGGTGGACGCCGGGCGCCCCGTCCTGGGCATCTGCGTCGGCATGCAGGTGCTGTTCGACACAGGTCTCGAGCACGGGCACGACGCGGCCGGGCTCGGCCTGCTGCCCGGCACAGTCGAACGTCTGCAGGCGCGCCGGCTGCCGCACATGGGCTGGAACACCGTGCAGGCGCCCCCGGACAGCTGGTTGTTCGACGCCGGTGCGGGTCCCGACGAGCGGTTCTACTTCGTCCACTCCTACGGCGTCCGTACCCACCCCGGCCGGGCACCCGGCGGCGGGCGGCCACCCGGCGGCGGCCCCGTCACCGGAGCCGGTGGCGTCACGGTGACGTGGGCCGAGCACGGCGGCGACCGGTTCCTGGCCGCGGTGGAAGCCGGTCCGCTGGCCGCGACCCAGTTCCACCCGGAGAAGTCCGGCGACGCCGGCGGCGCGCTGCTGCGCCGCTGGGTCGGCCGGTGTCGTGGGGCCGGTGGTCCGGTGGTCCGGTGCCCGGGGGCCGGTAGGCCGGTGCCCGTGCTGTGCCAGGATCGACCGTCGCGGTCGGGGCGGAACCCGGGCGTGGCGGACTGAGAGGGAGGACGCGGCGTGCGGCTGCGCGACGCGCTCGACGGCAAGCGGCTCCTGCTGACCGGAGTCACCGGCTTCGTGGGGCAGGCGCTGTTGGCCCGGGTGCTCACCGACCTGCCCGGTACGACCGTGGTGCTGCTGGTCCGCGCGAAGGGGTCGGCGACCGGCGCCGACCGGGTGCGGACGCTGTTGGGCCAGCCGGTCTTCGACGCCCTGCGGGCCACCGGCGCCGACATGGCCGCGCTCGCCGCCGCCCGCGTCGAGGTCGTCGAGGGCGACGTGACCGACCCGCCCCCGCTTCCCGGTGACCTGGACGTGGTCATCCACTGCGCCGGCGACGTCTCCTTCGATCCGCCGATCCAGCAGGCGTTCGCCACCAACGTGCACGGCGCCCGACGGCTGCTGGACCGGATCGCCGAGGCCGCCACCCCGCGGGCGGGGCGCGGGCCGCTCCCGCACTACGTGCACATCTCCACCGCCTACGTCGCCGGCCGCCGCCGGGGCGCGATCCCGGAGGCGCCGGTCGAGCACGACGTCGACTGGCGGACCGAGGCGGCGGCCGCCGACGCCGTGCACGACCGGATCGGGGAACAGTCCCGGACCCCGGAGGTACTCGCCGGGCTCCGCGCCGACGCCGAGCGGGCCCACCGCAAGGCCGGCCCGCTGACCGGTGCCGCCGACACCGAGCGCCGCCGCATCGGGTGGGTGCAGGCCCGTCTCGTCGACGCCGGGCGGGAGCGGGCCCGCAGCCTGGGCTGGACCGACTGCTACACGTTCACCAAGGCCATGGCCGAACGGGTCGTCGAGGAGTACGCCGCGACCCGCGGGTTCGGCGTCTCCATCGTCCGTCCGAGCATCATCGAGTCCGCCTTGGCAAGTCCGACGCCGGGCTGGATCGAGGGCTTCAAGATGGCCGAGCCGATCATCCTGGCCTACGGCCGTGGGGACCTGCCGGAGTTCCCCGCGGCCCCCGACGCGGTGGTCGACATCGTCCCGGTCGATTACGTCGTTGCCGCCACCCTGGCGGTCGCCGCCACCGCGGTGACCGCGGCCGCCGCGGACCCGGACAACCCGCCCGCGCCGCGGTGGTTCCACGTCAGCTCCGGCGCGCGGAACCCGCTGACCTTCCGCCGGGTGTACGAACTGGTCCGGGAGTACTTCGACGCCCACCCGTTGGTGGTGTCCGACCGCGGCGCGGCGCCGCTGGCGCAGTGGCGGTTCCCCGGTTCCGACGCCGTCGAGCGACTGCTGGTGACCGGTGAGCGCGCGGCGGGGGTCGCCGATGCCGTGCTGACCCACGTGCCGCGGTCGGACGCCGTGCGCCGACTGACCGTCGGCCTGGACACCCAGCGGCGCCGACTGGCGTTCCTGCGCCGCTACCTCGACCTGTACCGGGCGTACACCGAGTCCGAGCTGCAGTTCATCGACGACGCCACCCTGGCGCTGTGCACCGCCCTGGACCCGGCCGACGTGCCGGGCTGGGCGTTCGACACCGCCGAGATCGACTGGACCGGCTACATCCGGGACCTGCACTGCCCGGCGGTGACCATGCCGCTGCGGGCGGCCGCCGCGGTCCGCGGGCGGCGGCAGAGCCGCACAGCCCGGGTGGCCCGGCCGCTGACGGCCGCCGACGACGTGGCCGCCGTCTTCGACATGGACGGGACCGTCGTGGCGGCCAACGTGGTGCAGACCTACCTGTGGCTGCGGCTGCCGGAGCTGACGCCCGCCGGCCGGGTGCGCGAGATCGCCGGGCTGGCCGGCCGGCTGCCGGGCTGGCTGCGCGCCGAGCGCCGGGACCGCGGCGCGTTCCTGCGTGCGGTCTACCGTCGCTACGCCGGAGCGGACCCGACGGCGATCGACGAGCTCGTGGACGAGACCGTCAGCGCCCATCTGCTCGCCCGGGCGTCCTCGGACGCGTTGCGGCGGGTCCGCGAGCACCGGGCCGCCGGCCACCGCACGATCCTGGTGACCGGTTCCATCCGCCCGCTGACCCGGCCGTTCGCGTCGCTGTTCGACGTGGTGATGGCCGCCGACCTCGCGGTGGGCCCGGACGGGCTGGTCGCCGGCTCCCTGACCGGGCCGCCGCTGGTCGGCGAGGCCCGCGGGGCATGGCTGCGCCGCTACGCCGACCGGGAGGGGCTGGACCTGGCCCGGTCCTATGCCTACGCGGACAGCCACTCCGACGCGGCGCTGCTGGAGTCGGTCGGCAACCCGGTCGCCGTCCGCCCGGACGTCGCGCTGTTCCGGCTGGCGCGGGCGCGCCGGTGGCCGGTCGTCGACTGGTCCGCGCCCGGTGCGCTGACCGCAGCCGAGAGGAGCACCGCGTGAGCCGCCCGGGCATCGTGCTGAAGGTCGACGAGCGGACCCCGCCGCTGGCCGTTGCGGCGGGGGAGAGCCTGGCCACGCTCCGGCTGCCGTACGGGTCGCGCGTGGTCTACCCACCCGAGCCGCTGGCCGAGCTCGCCGACCCGCTCCGCGCGGTGGACGAGGCGCTGGCCGCACCGCTCGGGCTGGACCCGCTGGCTTCGCTGCTCCGGCCGGGCATCCGGTTGACCGTGGCCGTCGACGGGGTGACCCGTCCGTGGCCGCCGACCGCGCCACCGGATCCGCGCGGCCGAGTGGTGGAAGCGGTGCTCACACTTGCGGCGCGGGCCGGAGTGGACGACGCCGCGGTGGTGCTCGCCTCCGGCACCGCCCGACGCCCGACGGCGGCCGAGAGAACCGCTCTGCTCGGAGAGCGGGTGTCGCGGTCCTTCTCGCCGCTGGGCCGGCTGACCGACCACGACCCGGACGACCCGGCGGAACTGGTGTCGGTCGGTACGACCGGCTCCGGGGACGAGGTGGTGCTGAACCGGCGGGTCGCCGAGTCGGACCTGCTCGTGCGGGTCACCGTCGCCACCGCGTCCGGTGACGTCGGTACGGCCGCCGTGCCGCGGACCCTCGGCTCGACCGCGACCGCACGCCGGTGCGGGGATCCGGCGGCGGCCGCGGCGGCCGGCACCGTGGCCGCCCGGGCCGTCCCCACGTTCGCCGTCGAGCTGGTCCTGCAGGACGTGCCGGCAGATGGGCGCGCCGGCTTCCTGGCGACCCGGGAGTGGGAGTGGTCCCTGCGCGACCAGCTGGCCGCCCGCGTGACCCGGGGCGTCTTCCCCCGGCTGCCGGCGCCGGTGCGGTCCCGTCTGGTGAACCAGGTGCGCGGCGGCCGGGGCCTGGTCGGGATCGCCGCCGGGGAGTCCTCGGCCGTCGCCGCGGCGACGTCGGCGACCCTGTGCCACCAGCAGCAGGTCAGCGTCGACGGGACGGTCGACGTCGTCGTCCTCGGGCTGCCCGCGGTCGGCCCGTACAACGCCGGGGCACCGTTGAACCCCGTGCTCGCCGCGTCGCTGGCGCTGGACACCCTGCTCGGAGCGCACACCGGGACCCCGCTGGTCCGCCGGGGCGGCGTCGCCGTCGTGCTGCACCCGCTGACGCCGTCCTTCTCCCAGCTGCAGCACCCGGCGCACGCCGACTTCTACAGCGAGATCCTGCCGGCCGGACTGGACGCCGCCGAGTGGGCCGCGGCCGACCGGCGCTACGCCACCGACCCGTGGTACCGAACCCTGCACCGGACGTCGGCGGCCTACCCGGGCGTCCACCCGTTCCTGCTGTGGGAGCGGACCGCCGCCATGCGCGCGCACCTGGGCGACGTGGTCTGGGTGGGTGCGGACCGGGTCGCCGCCGCGCGGGTCGGCGGCCGGGCCGCGACGACGCTGCACGACGCCCTGGAGATCGCGTCGGCGTCGGTCGGGCGCGACCCGTCGATCACGCTGCTGCACAGCCCGCCCCGGCTCGTCGCGGACGTCCGGTGACCGTGCAGGCCCGTGCGCCCCAGGCCCGTGCGCCCCAGGCCCGTGCGCCTCAGCCCGTCGACTGGCCGAGGACGTTCCCGACCGCCTGGGCCAGGACCCGGGCGGCGGGTGTCGTCCGCGAGGGCGTCCAGCGGTGGCTGATGGCCCCGGTCGTGCGGAGCCAGGTCAGCGTCACCGTCGCCGGCCGGGAACTGCTGGACGGGGTCAGCGGGCCGGTGGTGTTCGTGGCCAACCACTCCTCCCACCTGGACACCCCGGTGGTCCTCGGTGCGCTGCCCCGGCGCTGGGCGCGCCGCACCGTCGTCGCCGCCGCCGCCGACTACTTCTTCGACGTCTGGTGGCGGGCGGCGTCCACCGCGTTGGCCCTGAACACCTTTCCGTTGGAGCGGCGCGGCGGCCGGCGGTCGCCGACCACCCCCGGGGACCTGCTCGCGGACGGCTGGAATCTGCTGATCTTCGCGGAGGGCACCCGCTCCGAGGACGGCACGATCGGCCCGTTCAAGCTCGGCCCGGCCTACCTCGCCGTGCAGGCCGGCCTGCCGGTCGTACCGATCGCGCTGCGCGGCACCTACGCCGCCATGCCGCGCGACTCGCGGTGGCCTGCCCCCGGGCGGCTCCCGGTCACCGTCCGATTCGGGTCCCCGGTCGTCCCGGCGGTCGGGGAGACACCACGCCAGTTCGCGCCCCGGGTCCGGGACGCGGTCGTCCGGTTGGTCGCCGAGGACGCCG
>JAABUT010003557.1_pt1 | contig 13233 bp, 11 predicted proteins | sample 5559281 | NCBI WGS metagenome assembly JAABUT01 (sample SAMN10711880, study PRJNA513359) | rock metagenome | isolation source: Antarctica rocks | place: Antarctica: Victoria Land, Ricker Hills nord | collected 2016-01-04
AGGACCCGGAGCACACCCACCCCGGGACCCCGCACGCCCACCACACCGGGAACAGCACGACCATGATCAACTGAGCCGGGTCAAATACTCAGCGGTGCATCCGGGTTGAGGCAGTCCTGGCGTCGTCTGCCGCTGGCCCCGGATCCGGCTTGCCGTCTACCTGACCCCCTGCACCCGCCTCGGTCCTCGTCCCTCAGCTCGCGCTCGGTCGCACGCGCGCCACCCGGCCGTCCCCGTAGCCGCCCGCTTGCGACGTGGCAACGCAGGACGAGAGGGCTGGCGAAGGGAGGTCAAGATTGCCAGCAGCGGGCTATGGCGTGCCATGAGCGTGCCACTACGAGTGGCACGAAGGGGGGTTTGGCGGTCACCGGCGGTCGCTGCCACACCCCTCCCACCTGCGCAAACACCAATTCGGGCGGTCAGCGGCCCCCCCTCAAAGGATCTTCTAAGCTCATGGACGCAGGCAGCACCACCCGCCGGGTCGCCGCCGGCCGCCCGTCGCTCAACCGCACCCGAACCACCTCGCAGCAGTCTGACCAGGCGGGCGCAGCGGCCCGGCGGCACCAGGCACGCCCCACGAGGAGGAACGGGAGCCCGGCGGGGGTCCGTGACCGCCCAGCCCTCTGGCGGGCCCGGAGCGCTTCCTAGCTCCGCCGTCAGCCACGAGGGCGCCCGGTCTGCGCGACAGCGCGGCGCTCACGCAGCGCCAGCACCCCGGCAACCGACCAGACCGCGGTGATCCACCCCAACCCCGCGAAGAACGCGCCCCACAGGTAGTGGCTCATGGTGAGCGCGAGAACGCCCCAGCCGAGCACGAGCACGAGCACGAGCACGAGGCCGACTCCGCTGAGCCGAGCCGCCTAAGTCCACGGCCAGCGGGCGGGGAGCCGCTGCGCCACCACGCGCCCGGCCTCCCGCACGCGCCCCACGGTTGGCAGCCTGCCACCATGTCGCGCTGCTGCTGATGACGCCCTACGCAGGGTCCACCGGTCATCCACACCTCCACCGGCCGGGAGTTGACCCCCGCCACCTCCCGGGAAGATCATCCTTCGGGCCTTGGCCGACGAGGACCCCGCACCCGTCCGCGCCGCTTGACTACTTGTACGACAGGAGAACCGCTGTGTCCTCGATCGCTCGCCGACGCTTCGGCCGGCTACGCAAGCTCCCGTCCGGCCGCTGGCAGGCCCGCTACAGCACAGACGACGGAGTGGAGCACACCGCACCTGACGCCTTCACCACCAAGACCGACGCGGCCCGGTGGCTTGACGCGGTGGAGGACATCAATCGCGGGCAGTGGCGTGACCCTCGCGGCGCGGATATGACGCTGCACGACTTCGGCGCCGCCTGGATCGCGGAGCACCCGGACCTACGGCCCCGCACCCGTGAGTTGTACGAGCAGCTCTGGCGCTCCTACGTGGAGCCGCACCTGGGCTCGATGCAGCTCGGCCGCCTCACACCGGCTGCTGTCAAGGCTTGAACCGCAAGCTCATTGATGAGCGGCCCGCCGCGACCACGCCCGCGAAGGCCTACCGGCTGCTCCGGGCGATGCTCGACACCGCGGTGGCCGACGACGTCATAGTCCGCAACCCGTGCACGATCCGCGGCGCTGGCCAGGAACGGAGCGGCGAGCGAACGCCACCCACGCTGGCCGAGGTGGAACGGCTGGGCCGAGAGCGTCCCAGCACGCTATGCCGTCCTGGTGCGACTGGCGGCCATGACCGGGTGTCGCTGGGGCGAGCTGGTGGCGCTGCGACGGCACCGCGTCGACCCACTGCACGGGCGGCTTCAGATCGTCGAGCAGCTCGTCGAGGTCGAGGGCGGTTACATCAGCGTCGGACCGCCGAAGACCAGCGCGGGCGTCCGTCAGGTAAGCATCCCTCCGCACCTGCTGCCCGCCCTCGTCGAGCACATGGCCGCGTACTCGGAGCAGACGCCCGACGGGTTGCTGTTCACCGGCCCAAGGCGCGTCCCTGACCCGGCGCAACTTCACCGTCACGTGGTCGAAGGCCAAGAACAAGGCCGGGGTCGACGCGCGGCTCCACTTCCACGACTTGCGCCACCTCGCGGCGACGCTGGCGGCCGGCGTCCCCGGGACCACAACCAAGGACCTCATGTCCCGTCTCGGCCACGCAAGCGCCAGCGCGGCGCTGCGCTACCAGCACTCGACCGAGGATCGCGACGACGCTCTGGCCGTCGCGCTGTCGGGCATGGTCGCCGGCCTGGTCCTTGTCGCGCCAGGCACCGCCAAGGACACGGCTCAGACGTCCGTCACGCGCTGAAGGGCACGCGACGGGCACGCGGAGATCATCCTCCGGAGGCGAGCACGGGCAAGCGATCGCCGAATGTGCCTCTGACGCGAAGATTCCCTCCACCCTGTACAAGTTGTCCAGTGAAGTGGGCCGCCGCTGGACAATCTTCGCGACCCCCGGTGAGCCCGAAGGGCTCTCAGATGCTGACCTGCACGTTCATGGTGGAGCGGGTGACGGGAATCGAACCCGCATGACCAGCTTGGAAGGCTGGAGCTCTGCCATTGAGCTACACCCGCATGGAGCTACCGGACGGCGTCGCCAGCGGCACTCCACTACAGTCTGAGCCGGTACGCCGGGGCGTAGCCTAGTGGCGAGGGCGCCTGCTTTGGGTGCAGGAGATCGGGAGTTCGAGTCTCCCCGCCCCGACTCACTCACTCACGCCAGGGCTCCGCGCCGGGTTCACACGTGCGGCGTCCGTATCGGGTTTCGATGCCAGGGGTCACCGAGTCGGAGGGAATCCCTGACATGGAGCGGCCGATTGCCCTCACCCTCGCCGAACTCGAGGCAGATCGACCCGACGGCTTTCTCGATGCTGCGGACTCGCCTCGCCGGGACAGGTGTCCGTGTCATCGAAGCGGACTCCCGTCGGTTGGCTGACCTGGCCATCGGGGCCGTCGACTTCTGCCTGACGTCACCGCCGTACATGAGCGTGGTGGACCATCCGCAGAAGCCGCTCACGGGGTACCGGGATCTCGACGGCCACTACCCCACGCACCTCGCCGAGCTCCCCGGACCCTCCAGGCGGTCCTCAGGCTTAGCCGCCCCGGGGGTCACCTCGTGATCAAAGCGAAGCGTCAGCCTGGATGCGGCGTTCCTGGGCGCGATCGACATCCGGTGGGATCGACCACCGCCGTGGATGTGGGACGACTGTTGCCGGCTCTTTGCGGTTCGAGGTGAACTCGTGTTCCAGCGATCCAGCTCCGCTGACAGCCGGACGACGTCCCCCCCTCGGCGCAGGACCTGGGCGGGCGGTCGAGGGATTCGGGCCGCTACGGTCGTCGGGGCAGCACCCACATGCAGCACCCAGGCACCCGCATCGCAGCACCTGCCTCCCAGCAACCCGCCCCCAGCGCACGCCGACACCCAGGAGAAGGCCGACCGTGGACGTCACCACCGAGACCCTCAGCCCGACGAGGGTCCGGCTCACCGTCACGGTGCCCTTCGCCGAGCTCAGCCCGAGCGTCGACGCCGCCTACAAGAAGGTGTCCGGCCAGATCCGCGTACCCGGCTTCCGGCCCGGGCGCGTCCCGCGACAGCTCGTCGACCAGCGGGTGGGGCGCGGCGCCGTACTCGACGAGGCCCTGCAGGAGGCCCTCCCGCGGTTCTATTCCCAGGCCATCAGCGACACCAGCACCGAAGTGATCTCGCGGCCCGAGGTCGACGTCACGGGCTTCGGCGACGGCGAGCCCCTCGTCTTCACGGCCGAGGTCGACGTACGCCCCGAAGTCGCCCTCGGTGACTACCAGGGCCTCGCGGTCACGGTCGACGACGCGGAAGTGACCGACGCCGACGTCGAGGAGCAGCTCGCGGACCTGCGACGCGGGCGCGGCGTGCTCGCGGACGCCGAACGCCCGGCGGCGCCGGGCGACCTGCTCACCGTGGACATCACGACCGCCGTCGACGGCGAGGAGATCGCCGCGGCGACCGGCGCCGGGTTGTCCACCACGCTCGGCGAGGGCGGCCTCGTGCCCGGCCTCGACGAGGCCGTCACGGGTGCCGCCGCGGGCGAGACCCGCACCTTCGACACGGAGCTGCAGGCCGGGGAGCACGCCGGCCAGACCGCCCAGGTCAGCGTGACCGCGGTCCGCGTCCAGGAGCGCCGGCTGCCCGATCTCGACGACGCGCTCGCCGCGGAGGCCGGCCCCTACTCGAGCCTCGAGGAGCTGCGCACGGCCGTCCGCGACAACCTCGTCCGCGTCAAGCGGCTCCAGCAGGGCCTGCAGGCCCGTGACCGCGCCCTCGAGGCGCTGCTCGCCGTCTCGGAGGTGCCGCTGCCCGAGGCTGTGGTCCACGATCAGGAGCACGCCCTCGGCGAGCAGCTGCAGGCCCAGCTCGACGAATACGGCCTGAGCCTGCCCGACTACCTGCAGGGCCTCGGCCGCGACGCCGAGGCGCACCATGCGGAGCAGCGCAGCCAGGCCGAGGAGGCTGTCCGGACCCAGTTCGTGCTCGACGCCGTCGCCACGAAGGAGGAGCTCGGCGTCACCGAGGCCGAGCTCACCTCCCAGCTCGTGCGGCGGGCCCAGAGCATGGGGGTCGCGCCCGACGTCCTCGCCCAGCAGATCGTCGGCGGCGGCAACCTGCAGGCCCTCGTCGGTGAGGTGCTGCGCGGCAAGGCCCTCGCGCTGGTCCTGCAAGAGGCCGTCGTCACCGACGCCAGCGGCCGGCCCGTCGACCTCGAGGCCCTGCGTGACGACGCGCCGGTCGTCGACGCCGACGACGCCGACGACGCGCCCGGCGAGGTCGAGCTCCCGGCGGAGGTCATCGACGCGGACGGTACGACGGCAGCCGACGCCGACGCCACGACCAGCGGTGGCCCCGGTGTGCTGCTCGGCCCGGACGGGCGCCCCCTCAGCAGCTAGCGCGGCCGGTCCCGCCGGTGCCCGCCGGTGCCCGCACCCCACGACGCCGGCGAACCCCACGCGCACAGCGAACACGCCGACGGCGAACAACCGCCCGCACGACGGCTGCGCGTCGGGCCCCGCGGTTAGTGTCGGGGAATGACGCTGCACCAGTCCCAGGCGGCCTCGGGGCCGACCTCACCCAGCGCGCGCGGCGCCGGCGGCCCGATGAGCCTCGACGACTCGATCTTCAACCGGCTGCTGGCCGAGCGGATCATCTTCCTCGGCACACAGGTCGACGACGACATCGCCAACCGCATCTGCGCCCAACTCCTGCTGCTGACCGCTGACGACCCGCACCGGGACATCTACCTCTACATCAACAGTCCGGGCGGTTCGGTCAGCGCGGGCCTGGCCATCTACGACACGATGCAATACGTCGAGAACGACGTCGCGACCGTCTCCATGGGGCTCGCGGCGAGCATGGGCCAGTTCCTGCTCTGTGCGGGGGCCAAGGGCAAGCGCTACAGCCTCCCGCATGCGCGGATCATGATGCACCAGCCCTCCGGTGGCATCGGTGGCTCGGCTGCCGACATCGCGATCCAGGCCGAGAACATGCTCTGGACCAAAAAGGTGCTGCAGGAGCTCATCGCCGAGCACACCGGCCAGAGCTTCGAGAGCATCGAGCGCGACAGTGACCGCGACCGGTGGTTCACCGCCGAGGAGGCCCGCGACTACGGCTTCGTCGACCACGTGGTGACGAGTGCCCGCCAGGTCCCCTCCGCCGGCGCCGTGAGCTGACGGCGCCTGATGATGAGCTGGAGCGACACCACCCGTGACCGAGGCGAGCGGCTGGCCGGCCCCGCGGCCCGCTACGTCCTGCCGCGCTTCATCGAGCGCACGAGCTACGGCGTCAAGGAGAGCGACCCCTACAACAAGCTCTTCGAGGAGCGCATCATCTTCCTCGGGGTGCAGGTCGACGACGCCTCCGCCAACGACGTCATGGCCCAGCTGCTGACCCTCGAGTCCGCCGACCCCGACCGCGACATCGTCATGTATATCAACAGCCCCGGTGGCTCCTTCACGAGCCTCACCGCGATCTACGACACCATGCGCTTCATCAAGCCCGAGGTGCAGACCGTCTGCCTGGGCCAGGCTGCCAGCGCCGCCGCCGTGCTCCTCGCCGCGGGCACCAAGGGCAAGCGCTTCGCCCTGCAGAACGCGCGGGTGATCATCCACCAGCCCGCCACCGAGGGTGGCTACGGGCAGAGCTCCGACATCGAGATCCAGGCCAACGAGATCATGCGCATGCGCGCGCTGCTCGAGACGATGCTCGCGGAGAGCACGGGCCGCAGCACGGAGCAGGTCCGGCGAGACATCGAGCGCGACAAGATCATGACCGCCGACGAGGCCGTGGAGTACGGAATCATCGACGAGGTCATCAAGACCCGGAAGATCGCAACCCTCTCGACAGCCTGATCTGCTGCCGAAGAAGCAGGAGTGAGCCCCGCGACGGCGGTCTGTCGGCGTACCGTCGGCCAACCGCACGGCACCACCCGCAGCACCGCACGCACCACCCGCTCGGCCAGGCAGCTCGCTGACCACGACGGCGCACGAGACGACAGGAGGGGTCCGCGTGGCACGCATCGGTGACGGCGGTGACCTGCTCAAGTGCTCGTTCTGCGGCAAGTCGCAGAAGCAGGTCAAGAAGCTGATCGCGGGGCCAGGGGTCTACATCTGCGACGAGTGCATCGACCTGTGCAACGAGATCATCGAGGAGGAGCTCTCCGAGAGCTCCGAGCTGACGTGGGACGAGCTGCCGAAGCCCAAGGAGATCTACGAGTTCCTCGACGCCTACGTCGTCGGCCAGGAAAACGCGAAGAAGACCCTGTCGGTGGCTGTCTACAACCACTACAAGCGGGTCCAGGCCGGTCCGGTCGGCACCGTGGGCGGCAAGGTCAAGGGCGGCTCGAAGGGGGAGAGCGAGGTCGAGCTCGCCAAGAGCAACATCCTGCTGCTCGGCCCCACCGGCTGCGGCAAGACCCTGCTCGCCCAGACGCTGGCCAAGATGCTGAACGTGCCCTTCGCCATCGCCGACGCCACCGCGCTCACCGAGGCCGGCTACGTCGGAGAGGACGTCGAGAACATCCTCCTCAAGCTCATCCAGGCCGCTGACTACGACGTCAAGAAGGCCGAGACGGGGATCATCTACATCGACGAGGTCGACAAGATCGCCCGCAAGAGCGAGAACCCGTCGATCACCCGTGACGTCTCCGGCGAGGGCGTGCAGCAGGCGCTGCTGAAGATCCTCGAGGGGACCACCGCGTCCGTGCCGCCGCAGGGCGGCCGCAAGCACCCGCACCAGGAGTTCATCCAGATCGACACCACGAACGTGCTGTTCATCGTGGGCGGCGCCTTCGCCGGCCTCGACAAGATCATCGAGTCGCGGGCAGGGAAGAAGGGCATCGGCTTCCACGCGATCATTCGTTCCAAGGCCGACGTCGACGCGGCGGACACCTTCGGCGAGGTCATGCCCGAGGACCTGCTGAAGTTCGGGATGATCCCCGAGTTCATCGGGCGGCTCCCGGTGCTGACCAGCGTGCACAACCTCGACCAGCACGCCCTCGTGCAGATCCTCACCGAGCCGAAGAACGCTCTGGTCCGCCAATATCGCCGGCTCTTCGAGCTCGACGGCGTCGACCTGGAGTTCAGCGACGACGCCCTCGAGGCCATCGCGGACCAGGCCATCCTGCGCGGCACCGGCGCACGCGGCCTGCGGGCGATCCTCGAGGAGGTGCTGCTCTCGGTGATGTACGACGTGCCGAGCCGCAAGGACGTCGCCAAGGTCGTCGTGACCCGGGCGACGGTGCTCGAGCACGTCAACCCCACGATCGTGCCGCGCGACAAAGTGGAGTCGAAGCGGCAGCGGGTCGAGAAGTCGGCCTGACGCCGCCTCCGCGCGTCGAAGGTTCCTCCCGCCGACCGACCCTCCGCGGGGGCCCGCAGGGCCACCGCCGCCGCGGGGTGCGCCGTACCCTTCCCTGACACAAACGTCAGTCACAGGGGCGGGGGCCACAGCCATGGACGTGCGGTCGATCGAAGAGGTGGCTCCGGTCATCGAGCACGACGGCACCGTGCCCGTCTGGTGGCTGGTCCGGCCGGAGGAGATGCGCGCGGTCACGCAGGGTGGCCACCTGGAGCTGGTGAGCGAATTCGAGGTCGCCGGCGGTGGCGAGGTCAACCCGCACTCGCACCCGACGCACGAGTTCTACTACGTGACCTCGGGGCGCGGGCTCATGACCATCGAGGGTGAGACCCGCGAGATTGTCCAGGGCGACCTCGTGCACATCCCGCCGGACGCGATCCACTCCCTGCGCACCGTGAGCGAGCACGCGCCGGTGCACTGCTTCTGCTTCGCCGTCGGCGCGCCGGGCGCGGCAAGCGTCGACTACACCTCGCACTGATCTGCGGGCGCTGCGGGCGCTGCCGGTCCGCGCCGGTCCGCGCCGGTCAGGGCGCGAGCTGGCTCAGGGCGCGAGCTCGCCCCAGCCCGGCGGCGGTGCCTCGAGGCGCCAGTAGTTCTCCCCGACCTCAGTGCTCGCGGTGACGTCGAAGCCCCAGTCCTCGGCGAGCGCTGGCAGCTGGCTGGCGTAGCAACGCAGCGCCGCCCGTTTGGCCGCGAGGTGCCCGTCGGCGGGCACGGGGGCGGGGGTGGGCCAGATGCCGGCCCGCACGAGCCGGGCCGTCCGCCAGGCCACGGCCCCGGGGATGTGGGCATAGCCGGCCTCCGCGTAACCGAACCAGGCCCAGGCGTCCGGGCGGCGCGCCACGACCGCCAGCGCGGCGTCGTGGGTCAGCACGTGGTCGGGGTTCGCCAGCCCGAAGGGGATGACGACGGCGGTCGGGGCGAGCGCGTCGAGGGCCGCCTCGAGCGCGGCGGCAACGTCGGCGACGGGCGGCCGCGCGGCACCGGGCGTCGGCTCGTCGTACTGGTGGTCGGAGAAGTCGAGCCACGACGAGGTGCAACCGAGCACGTCCATGGCCGCGCCGTCCTCGGCGCGGCGGGTCGCGACCACGTCCACGCCGGCGGTGAAGCCACCGAGGGCGTCCCAGGACGTCACGTCGGCGTAGCCGGTGAGCTTCGCACCGCCCATCACCGTCACCATCGACGCCGGGGCGTGCCGGGCGAGCAGGCGCCCGCAGCCGAGGACCGCGTCGTCGAAGTGCGGGCTGACCACGACGAGCCGGGCGAAGGTCGACGCCGGCACCGGTGTCACCCACGCCGTCATCACCCCCACGGCCGCCACCTCCCCCACGCCCGGCTCCGTGATCCGCTGGGAATACCGCCCGAAAGTGGGGGGGATTCCCAGCGGATCACGGGCGAACCCCCTCACGTGAGCGCCCCGGCGGCGTGCAGCCGCGCGACCTCCGCCGGCGCGACACCCAGCATCTGGCCGAGCACAAGGTCGGTGTGCTCGCCCAGCAGCGGCCCGGGCCCGGCGACCCCGCCGGGGGTGCCGGCGAGCCGGAAACCGTTCTCCTCGTAGAGCTGCGGGCCCATCACCGGATGCTCGTGGGTGACGAAGTGCCGCCGCGCGAGCAGTTGGGGGTCGTCGTGTACGTCGCCCCAGTCGAGCACCGGATAGGCGTCGAGTCCCTCGGCCTGCAGTGCGGCTGCCAGCTCGGCCCGCCCGCGGTGCCGGGTGGCCGCTTCGACGACGGCCTCCACGTCGCCCACCCGCGCCTGCCGCCCGGCCACGGTGTCCATGGCGGCGTCGGCTGCCACGCCGAGGACCTGGCAGGCCCGGGTCCACTCCGCGTCGGACCAGACGGCCAGCGCGAGCCAGCGGTCCGACACGCCGTCCTCGTCGGCACAGGGGAAGACCCCGTGCGGGACCGCGTCCGGGTGCCGGTTGCCCTCGCGGGTAGGCGCGTCGCCCGTGGCGCTCTCCTCGGCCAGCCAGGGCCCGAGCGACCAGGCGGCGGCCTCGACCTGGGAGAGGTCGAGCGAGCACCCCCGCCCCGTGCGCCGGCGGTGCAGCAGGGCTGCGGCGAGCCCGGCCGCGACGAACCGCGGGGCCAGCGAGTCGGTGATCGTGCCCGCCGGCCCGACGGGGGCCCGGTCCGGCCACCCCGTGAGGCTCGTCCACCCCGACAGCGCCGCGCCCTGGCCGCCGAACCCCGGATAGTCCTTCTCCGGCCCGGTCTGGCCCCAGAGGCAGCCGCTGGCCACGACGAGGTCGGGGCATGCGGCGGCGAGACTCGCGTGGTCCAGGCCCCACTTCGCCGTCGCCCCGGGCGCGAAGTTCTCCACCAGCGCGTCGGCCCACTCCACCACGAGCCGCCGGGCGAGGGCAACGGCATCGGGATGCTTCATGTTCAGCGACAGGTCGAGCTTGCCGCCGTTGAGGGCGGCGAAGAAGTGCGAACCCTCGAGCCCGTGCGGGTTGCGCGGGCCGAGGGCATAGACGCGCAGGAAGTCCGGCCGGGTCGCGGACTCGATGCGGACGACGGTGGCGCCGTGATCGGCGAAGTAGCGGGTGGCGATCGGCCCGGCCGCCCCCGACCCGAGCTCCACGAGCCGCAGTCCGCTCCAGGCGCGCGGCCCGTCGGCCGACCACGGGGCGTACGCCGTGCGGCGCTCGTCCCACTCCGGCGCCAGCCCGGCCCCTGTCGCCGGGCCCCGCATGGTCACCAGGGCCTCGTCGGGGCCGGCTCGAAGGCATGCCCGGGGGACGGCCTTGACCTCACCGAGCGGGGCGAAGAAGCCCCGGGCCTCGAGCTGGGCGCTGGCCACGAGGTCGGCGGCGGTGTTCGCGGGCGCGAGCATGAGCCCGGTGCGCACTGCCGTCGCGTAGAGCTCGCGCACCGTGTGGCCCGCGAAGAACGCGGTGACCGCGGTCTCCAGGGTCCGCAGCTCCTCATCGGTGCACGATTTCGGGTCGTAGGTCGCCCAGTCGCGGTCGCGCAGCGCCGGGGTGGCGACCCCGTCGGCCTCGGCGAGCGCGGTGAGCGTCTGCAGGTTCTTCACGCGCGCGCCGCCCCCGCGCAGCCCGAAGGAGACGTAGCCGTCGGCGCAGCGCCAGGTTTCCCGCGTCCGCCCCGTGAAGGTGCCCCGGCGGCGGCCGCGGTTGTGCTCCTGGGGCCAGCGCGTGGGCGCGGTCAGCTGGCTGCTGAGCATCGTCTCCTGCAGGGAGAGGTCGACCCGCTGCGGCTCACCGCTCGCCAGCGCGGTGAGCGCCGCCACGACGATCTCGGGAGCGGCGTGCGCCACCGCGCTCGGCTGGCTCGGGCGCACCGGGGGCCGGTCGGGGTCGCCGGTCGGGTAGAGCCCGCCGCCGGCGGCGACCAGCGACAGGTCGCCCGCCCGCCAGGCCGCCCGCGGACCCTGCAGACCGAAGGGGGTCACGCAGACCCACATCGCCTGCGGCGCCTCGCGATCCAGGCGGTCACGGTGCGCCAGCACGACGTCCGCGCGGGCGAGGAGCCGCTCGGCCTCGGCGGGGGGCAGCCCCGTCGTACCCGCCTGCTCGACCTGCCAGCGCAGGCTCCCGTCATCCAGCCGGCTGTGCACCACCTCGGCTCCGAGGTCGGCCAGCAGGCGCCCGGCGAGCCCCGTGGCAGCCGGGGCCGTCAGGTCGAGCACGCGCAGGCCGGCCAGCAGGCCGTCGGTCACGCCGCCGCCGCGGTGCTGCGCAGCACCCAGGTGCCGGTCGGGTCGAGCGTCAGGGATTGGCCGGGACCGACGACGGCCACGGTGAACGGCTCCTGCACGAGCGCCGGGCCGTGGATGAGCGACCCGACGGCGAGCGAGGGCCCGTCGTAGGTCGGCGTGTCGAGGAAGCCCGCCCCGAAGAACGCCGGCCGGCTGCCGGTGCGCGCCTGTGCCGGCTGGGATGTGCCGGTGGGCCGCGGCACCGCGGGGCTCGGCGTCGCCACGGTGGCGACCAGCCGCAGGCTGCGCAGCAGCGGCTCCTGCCGGCGGAAGCAGAAGCCGCGGTCGTGCTCGTGGGTGGTGTGGAATGCCTCGGCGAGCGTCAGCAGGTCCGTCGCATCGTCGCCGGTGACCTTTAGCAGGTCACCCGGCCAGTCGACCGCCATGTCGAAGTTCTGCCCGGGATAGGACAGCGTGGCCAGGCAGCGCAAGTGCAACTGGGTGGGATCCGCGCCGGCCATCTCCTTGCCGGCCTCGTCGGCCATCTCGGCGAAGAGCCGCCGGGTGCGGCCGGTGTCGACCGCCGACAGCGGGGTGACGTAGGCGCGGACGAGGTCGACGAGGTGGTCGGCGACGAGCAGCCCGTAGGCTGAGAAGCCCGGTGCGGTGCGGGGCAGCAGGACCGTGTCGATGCCGAGCAGGTGGGCCTGCGCCCAGGCGTGCACGGGGCCGTTGCCGCCGAAGGCCATGAGGGCCAGCTCGCGCGCGTCGGCGCCCCGCCCGGCGAGCACGCGGCGCACGGCGTCGGCCATCGTCGCGTGCACCATCCGCTCGACCGCCCAGGCGGCTTCCGTCACCTCCAGGCCGAGGGGTACGCCGACGTCGCGTAGCAGCACCGCCCGGGACGCCTCCACGTCGAGGGTCATGCGTCCCCCGGCGAAGCCCGTCGGGGGCAGCCAGCCCAGCACGGCGTCGGAATCCGTGACGGTGGCGCGCACGCCGCCCCGGCCGTAACAGGCCGGTCCCGGCGAGCTGCCGGCGCTCTCGGGCCCCACCTGGAGCGAGCCGGCCCGCACGCTGGCGACCGATCCGCCGCCGGCGCCGACCGACTGCACGTCGACCATGGGGAGCCCGATGTAGTAGCGGTAGCGCCAGTTCCAGTCCGTCGAGACGTGCGGCCGACCGTCGCGGATGAGGCAGACGTCGTAGGAGGTCCCCCCCATGTCCACCGACACCACGTCGGGGTGGCCCGCGGCCTTGCCCAGGTGTCCCGCGCCGAGAGCGCCACCGGTGGGGCCGCTCTGCAGCAGCGAGACGGCGCGGCGGGCGACGTAATCCGGTGGCATCACCCCACCCGTCGACTGCATGACCAGCACCGGGCCCTCGAATCCGTTGCCGCGCAGACGTTCCACCAGGTGCGTGATGTAGCGCTGCAACCGGGGCGCGACGTAGGCGTTGACCAGCGTGGTGCTGGTGCGCTCGAACTCCGGGGCCTTCGGGAGCACCTCGTGCGAGAGCGAGATGTGCTCCACCTCGGGGAATTCCTCCTGAATGATCTCCCGGGTGCGCCGCTCGTGGGCGGCGTTGAGGAAGCTGAAGAGGTAGCTCACGGCGATCGACGTGCAGCCGAGCGCGCGCAACCGCCGGACGCCGGCCCGCACCGCCTCGGTGTCCAAGGGCAGGAGGACCTCGCCCGTGGCCCCCACCC
>JAABUT010003558.1_pt1 | contig 13232 bp, 13 predicted proteins | sample 5559281 | NCBI WGS metagenome assembly JAABUT01 (sample SAMN10711880, study PRJNA513359) | rock metagenome | isolation source: Antarctica rocks | place: Antarctica: Victoria Land, Ricker Hills nord | collected 2016-01-04
ATTTATAGCAATGTCAACCCCTATGGGGTGATCCGGCTGGACATGACGCAACGCCTACCGATCGACGATGCGGTGATCGCGTAGCACGCTCTCGCCCCTGGTGTCACGAACGTTTGTAAAGGGCCATAATAGTCGGCGACGTAGGCGAACCAGATGCCGAGGCCCGCGTCGATGCTCGGGCACGCGCCCCAGTGATGGTTGAGGCTCGACGGTCCGGGGCCGCAGCCCCACGCGGCGGCGTAGGGGGCCATCGCCTCCCAGATCAGGTTGCCGCCGTTGCCGGGGACGTTCAGGCCCACCGTGTCCATCTGACTCTCCACCTTCCAGACCACGATCAGGAGCGGGTCGATGCCGAACCGCTGGGCCAGCGCCAGGATCGCGGCGGCTTCGACGACGAGCGGACTGTCCGGCTGCATGGACGCGATGAAGCGGGCGATCCGGGCGGCGTCGGAGGGGCCGAGCCCCAGGTCGTGGATCGTCGGGCGGGCACCGGTCGTGGCGGCGTAGATCGGCCCGCTCGCCTGGCTCGGGACGCCGCCCACGGCGGGATTGCCGCCGATGAGCGCGCCGAGCATCCCCCCCACCAGGGCGGTGACGAGGGCCACGACGAGGAGCGGCAGCGCCAGGAACCCCAGGCAGCCGAGCCCGCCGACGGCGGCGCAGGCACGCATCGGCCAACCTCACTCGATCCCGGCGGCGGGGCGGGCGGGCACCAGCGCCAGATGCCCACGCGCGGGCAGCTCCGCCCCGTCGTCGCCGTGGCGCGGTCGCAGCGCCTCCCGCGCCTCGGGGGCCAGCGCCGCCAGTTCGCGCACCGCCGCCCACACCGCCGCGGCCGTCGGCGGCCCCCCGCCCGCGTGGTGGGCGATCCGCGCCCGCCGCAACTCGCGCTCGGGCTTGTGGCTGGTGAACAGCCAGTACTCCTCCGGCGTCACGGTCAGGTCGAGGAGCCCTGGGTCGGCCCCGCCCCGCGCCAGCAGGTAGGCCCCCGCCCGCCGCTCGCGCTCCTCCCCCTCCTTGACCGTCGCCAGCGTCCCGACCAGCGCCTCCTCGTCGGCGGTCAGGTCGAAGACCTCCCCGAGCCGGCGGCGATTCTCGGGCGACTGGCGCAGGAAGAGCTGCACCGAGGCGTTGTCGCGCACCACGCGCCCCAGGGGGCCGTCGTAGTCGCCGATCGCCTGCGAGAGGTTGAGCAGGGCCAGGCCCGCGTGGCGGCCGGTGCGATTCTTGTCGCCGACGAAGCGCGCGGTGGCCGGGTGGTCGAACCAGCTCCACCCCTCGTCCATCACGAGCGCCAGGGGCAGGGGGTCGCGCCGGGCGATCCGCGTCTCGACGTGCTCGAGCAGGGGCAGCATCGCCACCGCGAAGAGCTCGGGGCGCTTGGTGAAGCCCTGGAAGTTGAAGACCGTCAGGGGCGCGTCGGCGCGCACCGTCGTCGGCCCGTCGAGGAGGCCCGCGTAGGTGCCCCGCCCCACCCAGCGCCCCAGCCGCCCGGCCAGCCGCCGCCCGCGCGCCGCCAACTCCGCGTCCCCCCCGGCCGCGTCGGGGTCGAGGAGGCGGGCGTGCAGGTGGCGCAGGTACGGCCCCGCCTCCCCGGCCGGGTGCGCGCGGTAGACGGCGCGGCAGGCCGCCTCGAGCGCGGCCCGGTCGTCCTGGTCGAGCATCCGGCCCGCCTCGCCGAGCATCAGGTCGAGCAGGTCGAGGAGGAAGTCGAGCTTGTCCGGGCCGGGCTCGTGGGCGCCGTCCGGCAGCGCGAGGGGGTCGATCCGGTAGCCGGTGCCGAGGCCGAGGCGGTGGACCTCCCCCCCGACGGCCAGGGCCAGGTCGTCCCAGTGCCCCGGCTCGTCCGCGGTCCCCGAATGGTCGAAGACGAGCGCGCGCCCCGGCCAGGCCAGGTGCTTCAGCACCAGGGCCTGCGCCGCCAGCGTCTTGCCGCTCCCGGACTTCCCCAGGAGGAGCGCGGCGTGGTTGTCGAGCGCCGGGTCGTACAGGTCGAGGGTGACGACCTCGCGGCCGGGGCGCGCGAAGCCGAGGAGGTGCCCGCCCGGCGTCCCGGCGCGGCCCTGGAGGAACGGGAAGGTGTCGGCGAGGTTGGTCGTCGTCACCCGGTAGGCCAGCCCGGCCGGGTTCTGGCCGAGCGGGAGCGTGGCCTGCCAGGCGCGATCCTGCCAGCCCTGGCAGCGGTCGATGCTCGTGCCGCCCGCGTCGCCGAGGGCCTTGGCGACGGCGTGCGCCGCCGGGCGCAGCCCCTCCGCCGTCGCCGCGCGCACCGCGATGAAGGCGGCGAAGCGGAAGGTGCGCAGATCCCCGGCGGCCATCCCCCGGAGCAGCGCGCTCGCCTCCTCGTAGGCCTCCTGCTCGTCGAAGTCGGCCGGGCGGCGCTGGTCGGCCTGCCCGACCAGGACGGCGTGGCGCTGGCGGAGGGTCCGCGTGAGCGCCCCGCGCTCCTGCGCCTTGGCGAGCGGGGTGATGTGCAGCGCCAGGCGGAAGGGGATCGCGGCGGCGGCGAGGTCGGCGAGCCAGCCGGCGACGGTCGCCTCGGGGAGGGCGGTGAGGGCGAGGACCTGCTCGTAGCCGCCGTCGAGGCGGAGCCACTCGCGCCGCCGCAGGAGGCGGCTCTGCCCGAGCCGCTCTCGCAGCGCGCGGGACTCCGCCGGCGGGGTATCGGCGCGCGGGGCGGCCACGTCGCGCCCCCAGGCGGGGTTGGCGCACTCCCACAGCAGGTCGATCGTCGCCTGCCGCCCGAGGGGTGCCGCGCGGATCTCCAGCTCGGCCAGGCCGTGCGCCAGGGCGTCGGCCAGCTGCACCAACTCGCGCACGGCACGCCCGTGCGCCTCGCGCCCCCGCGCCAGGACCCGCCGCCGCCGGAACCGCCGTGCCAGGGTGCCACGCGGAGGCGGCGGGCCGGGGACCGTCACGATCGCGTAGAAGCGGAGGTCCGGGACGTGCGCCCCGGCGAGCGCGCGGCGGTAGGCGGCGTCGAGGTCGCGCGCATAGTCGGCGAGGGGGCCGGCGGGGGGGCGGTACTGCGCCAGGTGCCGCGGCACCCAGTCCTCCCCCCGCAGCGGCCGGTTGATCACGACGAGCTGGAGGTGGGCGTCGGGGGGCAGTACCGCTACGGCCGCGCCGAAGCGCGCCGCCGCCAGTTCGGCCGCCGCGGCCCCCTGGATGCGCGGGTTGAGGCCGGTGCAGCCCAGGATCCGCCCGTAGCGCCCGTCGGTGGTGACGAAGCAGCCCTCCTCGACGGCGAGGACCGGCAGGAGCGCGCCGACCGGCGTGTGGCGTGGCAGCGGCGGGCGGGTCCCGTCGGGATCGCGACGAGGTCGGCTAGGCATCGGGCGGGTCCTCCTCGTGTGGCGCGTCGTCGTAGAGGTGGAAGGTCAGGGGGCCGCGCCGGGGCGGGCCGGGCAGGTGCTCGGCCGGGGTCGCGAGGCTGTGCCAGGCGCGGCGGGGGAGGTCGGCGAGGGCACGCCCGCCCCCGCCAGCCCCGGTGCCGCTGAACCCCAGCGCCAGCCCCACCACCGTCGCCCCGGCGGTCACGCGCACCATCAGGGGCAGGAAATCGAGCCAGGCCAGGGCGAGCCAGACGAGGGCGACGGCGGCGACCGTGAGCGCCCACTGGGCCAGGGTCAGCGGGCCGAGCTTCAGGGGATCGTCCAGGTGGCGCGGGGTGCGGTTGATCGCGCGCGGCACCGTCCGACCCTCCCTACTTGGCGATGCCGCCGCCCGCGGCGGTCAGGGCGTTCCAGAGCGTGGTGACGATGAAGGGGGCGAAGGCCACCAGGAAGAGGCCGACGCCGACGCGCCCCAGCTTCTCGGCCCCCTCGCGGTGGCCGAGGAAGAACTGGACGGCGGCGGCGACGAAGAGGATGATGCCGAGGCCGACCATCGGCGGGACCAGCAGCTGGTTGTAGACGCTGAGGAAGAAACCGTTCATCGCAGGACCTCCCGCATTACGCTTCCGCCAGCCGCGCCAGGACCGCGACCAGCACCTGTTTGACGGCCCGCCGGTAGGGCGGCGGCAGGGCCTCCATCGTCAGCGTCCCGTCGGCCAGGAGCCGCCGGAGCGCGGGGCTGTGGGGCAGCGCGGCGACGGCGTTGAGGCCGCTCGCCGCCGCCCGGATCTTCGCGGGGTCGAGCGGGTCCGCCCGCCCGGCGTGGCCGACCCCGTTGACGACGAGGGTGATGTCGTCGAGGGCGCGGGCGCGCACCTCGGCGCGCGCGCTCTCGGCCAGCACCCCCCGATAGTCGCGCTCGTAGCGGCTCGACGCCAGGTACTCGACGGCGCCGAGGGTCATCCGCATCGTCGCCTGCTCGGGCCAGCCGACCACGACCAGGTGGTCCGAGTTGCGGATCGCGTACTGGTTCAGGACCTGGGTGAAGCTTGTGCCGCAGTCGAGGAGCAGGACGCCGTAGTGGACCGACAGGAGGCGCAGCACGCGGTCGTAATCGCGCGGGGCGAGCCGGGCCATCACCTCCGGGTCCTTGGGGACGGTGAGGACGGGCAGCCGCCCGAACATCGTCTGGTAGCCCTGCAACATCCCGATCCCCGCCCGGTCGATCGCGGTGTAGTCCCGCAGGACATCGACGATCGTGCGCGCGATCGGCTGCCCGAGGAGCTCGGAGAGGGTGCCCCAGTCGGGGTTGACCTCGCAGAGGACCGGGCGGGCGCTGGGATATTGCGCCAGCACCAGGCCGAGGAGGAGCGCGACCGTGCTCTTCCCGGCACCCCCCTTCGGGCCGATGACGCCGACGATGTGCGGTCGGGTGGCGATCTGGCGCAGCAGCGCCTCGATGCGCGCGTCGTGTTCGGCCTCGATCCGCCCCGGCTGCGTCGCCTCGCGCACGAGGCGCTGCGCGCGCAGGTGCCAGGGGACGACCGGGACCGGTGCCCGGCGGCGCAGATCGGGGAAGGCGTCGGCGAGCATGCCGACCCCCGCCGTCGGTGCGGCCCCGAGGCCGCTGCCGACGATCGGGGCCGCCGGGTCGGCCTCCGCCAAGATGAGTCGGCCGGGGATGAAGACGACGCGCTCCTCCACCACGTCGTTTGAGGTAGTCCCGTCCCATTCATCCCTCTCATGTGCGTCCCCTGTATCGACGGCGCTCACTGCTGCCTGCTGCCGGGCGGAGGCCACTGGCTCCACACCAGAGATCGGCACCGAGGGTGGCACGCTGTCAGTCGACGGAGTCCCATCGGCGCGCCCGATAACCGGGGCGAATTGCCCTTTCGCCGTCCGCGTGCGCCTGTTACCGCCCGAGCGGGGCGTGACGTCCTGTGCCACCGGGTCGGCCTCCACGCCATTCACATCCCCCCGCCCCTGCTCCATCGGGTCCTCCTCACCAACGACGACAGAAATAATTCCACAGATATGTATATCATCGCTCTTATTTCTTTATGTGTGGATAATACACCGCTCATCGGTCGATCGTCCAGGTCGGCAGATCGGAGCGCTGTTTTTTGAGTATCATTAGCCGCGTCGGGGTGAACATCGGGGGAAGAAGGAAGAGGACATGACCGGGCAGCCAGCACACGAGCGGCTGACTCTGGCGTCGAAGCTCGATCAACTGTTTCGGACGGCCCATCCGCGCGAGCGCGGGGAATACACCTACGATGAGGTCGCGGTCGGCATCAATGCGCGCGGCGGTGAGACGATCTCGCCAGCGTATCTCCACGAGTTGCGCACCGGGAAGAAGGACAACCCACGCAAACGCCATCTTGAGGTGATCGCCGAGTTCTTCGATGTACCGGCCTCATATCTGTTGGAAGAGGGTGAGACGGCGGCGCAGATCCACGCGGAGCTCCAGTTGCTGGCGGCCATGCGCGACAGCAATATCCGGGGGTTAGCCGCGCACGCCGCGAAGCTTTCCCCGCGCGCCCTCCAGGCGATCACCGAGATGACCAAACGCCTGCACGAGCTTGAGAACCCACCGAATCAGCCTCAGGGCGAGCCACGCTCCGGCACGAAACCGGATGACGAACGCCAGGGATCATAGGGGGCGCGCGGGGGCATGGCTGGAAAATCGCTGAAGGATCTGCGCAGGGATGCCGAAAGTCGGCTACGGGATCTCAACCTCACCCCGCGTTACACCGAGGAAGCCTTCTTGGAAATTCTCGCGACGCATCGTGGTCGCCCGATCGTGGTGCATCGGGAAGTGCTGCCGGAAGAGCTCTTCGGCTTCGTCGAGCCGCGATTGCACGACGATCACATCTTCGTGAACACGAGGCATAGCGCGCGGATCCAGCAACGGACCCTCTACCACGAGGCCAGCCACTTGCTCTGCGGCCATATCTCGGCACCGACACATACTGCGATGGCGGGCGACGATACCGATATTTCCGTCATCACGAGTCTCTCACCACGCTTCGCGCGCCGGGTGCTCGAACGGCGCATCTTCTCCACGGTCCAGGAGCAGGAGGCCGAGGTGCAGGCTGCGATCATCCGGCAGCGCGCCGACGGTCCCCAGGCCGAGCGGTACTTCAGCCGCTCCGAGTGGTTGGCGATGGTGCAGGGGGGTGAGAAGGGCGGCGAGCACGGGAGGGTAGGTACGGACGATGGTCTGGCGTTCCCTTAGCTATGGCGCGGCGGCACTCGCTTCCGCCGGCTTGATCAGCGCCCTGCGGAAGATGGACTGGCGGCCACGAGAGCCGGAAGAGCGGGCGCACTGCTATACGCTCGGGCTCTCCGTCCTCTCAACGACGCTGCTCACGCCCCGCGCCTACGCGGCCGTGTCCCGGCGCAGCGGGATACCCCACCTCGGGAAGCTTCTCATCGACTGTGCCAGCCTCGCGGGCACCTGGACCTTCCTGCCGGTGGTGAACCGCCTGCGGGGTGGGCCACGCCCGCGAAGTAGCTGGCTCGATAGCGGGTGGCTCGCGACCGCCGCGATCGGCATCCTCGCCTTCCTATTCCGCCGCACGAACACCCGACCCCTGAATAAGCCCGATGTGGCGGGCTGGTATTTCGATGCGCCGCCGAGCCTGCCCTACACCCTGACGGTGCTCGGCTATCTCATGCTGATGCACGGCCGGACGCTCCGGGTTGCCTGGCCGCTCGCCAACGCCGTCGAGGAGCCACGGGCGCGGCGGCGCGCCCGCGTCCAGGCGTCCGCCTGGGCCTGCACCGTCGCCGCGATGGCCCACGAGTGCCTGTACGCCGTGGTCACGCACAGGGGCGGGCGTTACGGGCGGGGCATGATCGCGGCGATCCGGGCGATCTTCTTCGCCTCTCTCATGCTGACCCTGTTCAGCCCGGTGCTCTTCGATCTGCTGGCATGGTGCCAGAACTACGTTACCCATCGCCAGCTGTACCGTCTGCGCCGCCTCCTCGACCAAAAACGGGAGGGGGAAAGCTTCCTCCCCGCCCCGATCCCGCTCGTCGATTGGCTGACGTTCGATGAGCTTCCCCTGCGGGTCGAGCAGCGGGCCGTCGGCATTCACGAGGGTATGGCGGATCTACGACCGTACGCCGACCTTGCCGTGGCGACGCGCGCCGCGAAGCGGTGCGACGCGATGGGCAGCACCGGTGTGGATGCGGAGGCGATTTGCACCGCAGCTGTCCTGATCGACGCCACGCGGCGACGCGCGTTGGGTCGGACGTTGGGCCATCCAGCGGCGGAGTTGACGATGCCCTGGGACGACCGCGCGCCGGGATCGCCGGAGGAGGACCTGCGCTATCTCCGCAAAGTCAGCCGGGCCTGTCGCTCGTCGCTCGTCCACCGGATCGTGGCCGCGACCAGCCTCCCCGCTCACACCAAGGATCGAGGGGAGGTCGCCGCAGCATGAAGGCGTCTGTCATTCGCCGCCTCTGGACCGGCCTGACCCTGGCCACGCAACTGACTCTGACGTACTACCTGATCCGTGCGCGTCTGGGTATCCCTCGCCTCTCCCAGGTCGTCACCCCGCCCATCCCGCCGATGCCCGTCCCACCGAAGCTCTCCGTGATCGTCCCCGCCCGCAACGAGGTGGACCACTTGCGGGGAGCCGCCACCTCGATCCTGCAGCAGGACTATCCCGCGCTGGAACTCATCCTGGTGGATGATCGCTCGACCGACGGCACGGGCGCGATCATGGCCGAGCTCGCGGCCGCCCATCCCGACCGCGTCCGCGTCGTCACCGTCGGGCAACTCCCCCCCGGCTGGCTCGGCAAGAACCACGCGCTATGGGTTGGTGCCCGCCGCGCAACCGGCGCGTGGTTGCTCTTCACCGATGCCGATGTTGTCTTCGAGCCCGCCTGTTTCCGCCTGGCCATCGCCTACGCCGAGACGCACGGGCTCGACCACCTGGCGCTCTACCCCCAGGTCGAAGCCGAGGGTTACTGGCTGGAGGCCTTCGTCTCCTTCTTCGTCTACGGCTTCCTGAGCGGTTCCCGCCCCCACCTGGCGGCCGACCCGAAAAGCGACGTCGGCATCGGGATCGGCGGCTTCAACCTCCTCCGCCGCACGGCCTACGAGACCATCGGCACGCACCGGGCCATATCGTTGCGGCCCGACGACGATCTCCGGCTCGGGAGGCGGGTGAAGCTGTTCGGCCTCCGCCAGGGGCTGGTGTTCGGCGTGGACCTCGCGCGCGTGGAGTGGTACCCGACGCTGACGGCGGCGATCGTCGGGGTTGAGAAGGGGATGTTCCCGGGCCTCGACTACAGCCTCGCGAAGACGGCGGCGAGCATCGGTTTCCTCTGGGCGACGATGATCCTCCCCTACCTCGCGGTATGGCGCGCCCGGGGCCTCGACCGTCGACTCCTCCTGGCGAGCATCGGGGTCCACACGGCCAACTACCTCTACGCGAACCAGATCCGGGGCCGGTCGGTCTATCGCCTCGCCCCGGCCTTGCCGCTGACCGGCCTGCTCCTCACGTACATGGTGTTGCGCTCCGCCTACCTGGCGCTCGCGCAGCATGGCATCCGCTGGCGCGACACGCTCTACCCACTGGAGGAGCTGCGCGGGCAGACTGGCTTGGAAAGGAGCACCCTCCCGGTGGACCCGCGAGGGGGAGGGCCGGATGAGCAGTGAACCATCGCCGCAACGACGCCGACGACGCTCTCGCTCGTCGCCGGGCCAGGACTCCACCTCCGCGGGGGCATCACGCCCGGCGTATCGGGATCTGGCCGCGCGCACGGACGTGGTGAGCTGGAGCAAGGGCACATTCGCCGAGCGCGAGGGCTGGCTATGGGACGAGGTATGGGCGCTCGCGCGGGCGCAGGGGCACCCCGCCCCGCCCCGCCGCCCCCTCGATCAGGTGCCGCACCCGGACGAGAGCAGTCCGATCTTCCCCGAGGGAAGCCGCCGGGCCTATCGCGATCTCGCGGAACGATTGCGACACTTGGTGGCATGCGCTGACGACGATTTCGCGGCGGGTGAGATCGCCGCCTGGGCCGCGCTGTGGGCGCTCGCCGAGCGGCGCGGGATTACGGAGTCAGGAGGTAACGCAATTAATTCCACACCTATGGACAGGACGGGCAAAATCTAGCCAATCATGAACGAACGTGCTATGTTTGTGGGCAAGCATCAGGCGGGTTCGGCGCAACCTCAAACCCGCCCGCTGCTCGGTCAATTCACGGAGCGGGTCGCCGCCCCGTTGCTTTGCTTTTGCATTGTACCGGGCACCCCGCCCCCCGTCGACGGGAGGAGTGCGCCCGATGCCCGCCCCAAACCCCTTGGCCAACCCGTCGCCGGGCATGGAAAGCCATAGTCCCCTTCCGGCACCATCCCCGTCGCCGCTGCTGATCGACGAGCCACCGCTCCAGGTCCTGCCGTCGCTGGCGGTCGCGCTCGGCCTCAACGAGGCCATCTTCGTCCAACAGCTACACTATTGGCTGCGGCGCGCGCCTCACTGGCGGGACGGCCGACCCTGGGTCTACAACAGCTACCCCCAGTGGCACCGACAGTTCCCCTTCTGGGACGAGCGGACGATCAAGCGGATCGTGCTGGGCCTCGAGGGCGCGGGGATCGTCGCCGCGACGCAGCGGTACAACGCGTCGCCGACCGACCGCACCAAGTGGTACACGCTCAACTACGAGCACGCAAAATTCTCGGGCGGCGCGCCAGCGGCCGAATCCGGTTCACCACCGGGACAACTTGTCCCGATGGGCGCGAGCGGCCCAAGGGGGCAGATTGTCCCGATGGACCGGGAGGCGGGAAAACCGATGGGGACAGGTTGCCACGATGGTCGTGACAAGTTGCCCCCATCGTCGGGACAGGTTGTCCCCATGATGGGGACAGGTGATCCCCATGTTAACCAGAGACTACGTACAGAGATAACAACAGAAACTATGCAACAACAACATGCGGCACCCCCGCCTGCGACCGAGGGGTCGCCGCCCCCCGACGGTGTTGTTGTTGTTGCTCCCGCCCCATTGGTTCAAGCGTTGATGGAGCGGGGGGTTACGGCGGGAGTGGCGCGGCGGCTGGTCGCGGACCACGACCCGGCGGTGGTGGCGCGGCAGGTTGCGCACTACGACCACGAGCGCGCGGCCGACCCCGCCGACCCGCGGCTGACGCCCGGGCGACTGCGGCGGCGGATCGAGGGGGACTGGGCATCACCGCCGGGTTTTGTACCGATAACCGAACGGGAGCGGCAGGTCACCGAGGAGGCACGGCAGCGCACTGATAGCCATGCCGCCCGCGCAGCCGATGACGAGTGCCGCCGACGGGAGCGCGCGGCGACCCTGGTCGCCGTGGGAGCCACGGCCGAGGACCAGGCGGCCTGGCACGTCGTGGTCGGGAGCCCGACGCCCCTCCCCATGCTCTTCCGGGAGGCGCTCTTCCGCGCCCCGAGCGAGGGCACCCCCCCAGTGATCATCCTCCGCACGTCCGAGGAACGGGATCGGGCGACCGGCGGCGGCTACGCACCGCAGCGCCGGGAGTTGGAGCGCCGATTGCGCGGTCGGTACCCCGTCTATGCGCGAGGCGCGCCGACAAGCGAGGAAAGGGTGCGCTACGCGACGTACGACGAGTGCGCGACGGAGCGCGGCGACCAGGCAGGCGCGGGCAGTAACGCGCCGGATAATCAGCCCACCGGGTAGCGCCAGGGCCAGCCATGCGGGTTGCGAGTGCCGGGTGGGGAGGTCACAGACCCAGCACAGATCCCGCCCCAAACCCATGGTCTTGCCGCTGGCCGACCATCGGCAATGCCGCGTAGGACACGCTGAAACATGCTCGTCGTCCGCATCCGCGCTCAGCGCCGCGAAGACCCGCGACCACACCCCGCTCGCCGCCCAGCGGCTGAAGCGGCGGTGGACGTTCTTCCAGCCGCCGAAGCGCTCCGGCAGGTCGCGCCAGGGAATCCCAACGCGATACCGGTACAGGGCTGCCTCCACGAACAGCCGGTTGTCCCGCGCCGTCCCGCCTACATGCCCCGCTCGACCCGGCAGCAGCGGCGCGATGCGCGCCCACTGGTCATCCCGCAGCCCGTACCGCCCCACCATCAACTGACAACACGCCGTAGATCCATCGTTGCACGCAGCTCCGGTGGCTGACCACGCACTACGAGCAGCGGGCCAAGTATTGCCGGACGCTGGGGCACATCGCGGCCATCCTGCTCTGGCGGTGACGCGCGTCGTCCGGCGTGTTGCCTGGCGCTCTGCCACGGTGTAAACTCAGGCGTATCCCCCTCTAACCCTTCCCGACACCATGATCATCCCGGATGCCGGTGTGTCCGCGACGCGCGTCACCGTACCATCGGCAGCGAGGCCAGACCGATGCGCGCGCTCTTCACCACCCAGGTCGTCGAGGGCCACTGGCGGCCCCTCGTCCCGTTCGCCCACGCCCTCCAACGCGCGGGACACGAGGTTGCTTTCGCGACTACCCCGTTCGCCTGCGGTGTCATCGCCGGGCATGGGCTCTGCTGCTTCCCTGCGGGCGTCGATGACTGGCGCATCCCAGTTCCCCGTACGACGAGGCAGGCGGCACGACCGGCGGGACCGGCGCAGGCGGCGACGGTCTGGGCCGACGTCTTCGTGGGTGTCCGCGCGGCGCGCACCCTCCCAGACCTGCTCGCCATCAGCGCGACGTGGCGGCCGGATCTCCTCGTGCGCGAGATGACCGAGTTCGGTGGCTGCGTGGCGGCCGAGTGCCTGGGTATACCCCACGCCGCGATCCAGGTGGGGGCCTACCGCCCGGACCTCGAGCGGTCGATCGCCCCCGCCCTCGACGGGCTGCGCACCGCCGTCGGTTTACCGCCGGACCTCGAGCGCGCCATGCTCTATCGCCATCTGCTGCTCACGCCTGTCCCGCCGGGCTTCCAGGATCCCGACCGGCCCCTGCCCGCCGCGCGCACGGTGCGCTGGGTCGGCTACGACGTCGCCGGGCCGGGGACCGAGGAAATGATCCCGGACTGGCTCGACCAGCCCCCGGCCCGGCCCACCGTCTACGCCACCCTCGGGACCGCCTATAATCGAACCCCCGGCCTCTTCGCGGCGATCCTCGCGGGCCTGCGCGACGAGCCGCTAAACCTCATCGCCACGCTCGGGCCGGAACTCGACCCCGCCTTGTTCGGACCGCTACCACCGCACGTCCACCTCGCGCGGTTCCTCCCCTAGAGCCGGGTCCTGCCCCACTGTGACCTCGTCGTCGCCCATGGCGGCTACAGCACCGTCCTGGCGACCCTCGCCCAGGGCCAGCTCCCGGCCGCGCGGGCAGCAGTTGGGAGCTCTGAGGATGATGGTGGGGGCGGAGAGCTCCTCGCGTGTGTGTCATTCTTTCGGCTCCGTGGTGTGTCGTGTGTCGTATAGTCTTAAACCTCGCTTGGCAAGGTAGGCTTCAGCCTTCTCAATTACATCTGGGTCAGTACAGGAGTAGCAATAGCTACTTAGAGGCGGTTTCATAACCGGGCGAGCATCGTGAGGACTGGCGCTCCGGCTACACGCCCGCCGCGTTATCACGGGTTATGAAACCGCCTGTTAATGAAACCCATTCCTTTAGTTTTACAACGTGAGTTGGTTTAGGAGGAGTCGAGCAAGCGCTGGAGCAGGCGCAACCGCCGCTGGCGATGGGAGCAGGCCGCCGCGTAGTTGCGGCGTTGCAGCTCCCGGACGAACGCGAGCATCGCGGCGGCGTCGCGCCGCCGGGCCGGGAGCGTCACGCTGAGGAGGCGCCGCACCTGGGGGACGGTCAGCGCCGGGGCCATCCCCCCCCAAGCGGCACCGCAGCCGCATCAGGAAGTGTTGCGCCAGCAGGGTCATGGTGGTGTGGTGGTGCCAGCCGCGCCAGCCGCGCACCTCGTAGTGGTCGAGCCC
>JAABUT010003559.1_pt1 | contig 13230 bp, 10 predicted proteins | sample 5559281 | NCBI WGS metagenome assembly JAABUT01 (sample SAMN10711880, study PRJNA513359) | rock metagenome | isolation source: Antarctica rocks | place: Antarctica: Victoria Land, Ricker Hills nord | collected 2016-01-04
GTGGTGCGGCGATCCTCGCAACACTGGCCGGCTACGGGTTCGCCAAGTACGAGTTCCTGGGCAAGCGGGCACTGTTCGGGGTCGTCCTCGGATCGATCATGGTCCCGACCACCGCGCTCGCGATCCCCACCTACCTGCTCTTCTCGAAAGTCGGCCTGGTGGACACGCCGTGGGCGGTGATCGTCCCCTCACTCGTCAGCCCGTTCGGCATCTACCTGATGCGGATCTACGCGGCCGACGCCGTGGACTACAGCCTGATCGAGAGTGCCCGCATCGACGGTGCGAGCGAGTCGATGATCTTCCGGTCGGTTGCGCTGCGCCTGCTGATGCCCGGTTTCGTCACGGTCCTGCTGTTCACGCTCGTCGCGACATGGAACAACTACTTCCTGCCGCTGGTCATGCTGAACAACCCGAACTACTTCCCGGTGACCATCGGTCTGGCCCAGTGGAACGCGTCCGCCAACGCCGGTGGTGGGTCACAGGCCTTGTTCTCGATCGTGGTGACCGGATCGCTGCTCTCGATCATCCCGCTGGTGCTGGCCTTCCTGTTCCTGCAGCGGTTCTGGCAGTCGGGGCTGTCGACCGGCAGCGTCAAGTAGCCGGACCTGGGCGGCGTCGCCCCAGCATCATTCCCGGGCGGCGTCGCCCCAGCCATGCCAGGTCGCGATCCGCACCCGGACACTGACCCGCGGCCGCACCCGGTCCGGATACTCGTGACCGGTGTAGTGCCGCGACAGCCGGTCGATGTCCAGCAGACCTTCGTCGGCCACGATCGACTCGACCCGCCCCTGGACGCTCACGTGGGTGTACCAGTCCCCCTCGGCCAGCGCGGTCAGCGAGACCCGGGGGTCCGCCCGAAGGCGCGCAGCCGCGCGCGGACGGCGTCGAGGCCCAGCAGGACCCGCCCGTCGTCCTCGAGCAGATACCAGGTCGCCGCGGTGACCGGCTGGCCGTCCGCGCGCAGCGTTTGCCATCACGGCCGGGTTGGGTCGGGCCAGCAGCGCGGCCACGGCATCGGGCAGCGGAACGGTGGGCACGGCGACCTCCACGACTCGGGCCTCGGCGGGTGTGCAGCGTAGGTGACCGCCGCCGCGGACCGGCGCTGCTGGACCGTCGCCCCTGGACCGTCGCTTGTGGACCGGCGACGACGACCGTCGGCCGCCCGGCGGCATCAGGACTGCGTCAGGATCCGGCCGAGGGCGTCAGGAACCCGTCAGGGCCGACCGCAGACAAGGTCCCCGGGACGCACGGTCGGTGTGTCGGTCCGGTTCCGGACCGGCCGGGGACGCCGGGCGGCCACGTCCGGACCCCGCTCACCCACCGGGAGTGGTGTTCTCTGTGCTCGACCTGGCCTACCTCCTGCTAACCCTGGCGGTTTTCGCGGTGCTAGCGCTCGTCGTCCGGGCGCTGGAGAAACTGTGAGCGCCGTTGACGCGATCGCGCTCGTAGTCGCGCTGCTCGTCGCCGCGCTGATGGTGGTGGCGCTGTTGTTCCCGGAGCGGTTCTGATGCCCGGCTGGACTGCCGCACTGCTGCAGGCCGTCGTCCTCGTCGCCGCGCTCGCCGTGTGCTGGGTGCCGGTCGGCGACTACCTGGCGCGCGTCTACACCGGCAACCACGACTCCCGGGTGGAGCGCGGCCTGTACCGGGTGATGGGCGTCGACCCGACCGCGGACCAGCGGTGGCCGACCTACCTGCGCAGTGTGCTCGCGTTCTCCCTCGTCGGCGTCCTGCTGCTCTACGTCCTGCAACGGGTCCAGTCGCACCTGTTCCTCGCCGGCGGCTTCGCAGCCGTCTCCCCCTCGGTCGCGTGGAACACCGCCGCGTCCTTCGTCACCAACACGAACTGGCAGTCCTATTCGGGCGAGGCCACCATGAGTGTGCTGACGCAGATGGCCGGCCTGACCGTGCAGAACTTCATCTCGACGGCGGTCGGGATGGCCGTCGCGATCGCCCTGGTCCGTGGATTCGTCCGCGCCCGCACCGACCGGCTGGGCAACTTCTGGGTGGACGTGACCCGGAGCACGCTGCGTGTCCTGCTGCCGTTCGCGTTCGTCAGCGCGCTGGTCCTGCTGGCGATGGGCGTGGTGCAGAACCTGCACGCGTTCACCGACATCACCACCCTGACCGGCGGCAAGCAGTCGCTGCCCGGCGGGGCGATCGCCAGCCAGGAGGCCATCAAGGATCTCGGCACCAACGGTGGCGGCCCGTTCAACGCGAACAGCTCGCACCCGTTCGAGAACCCGACACCGCTCACGAACCTGCTGGAGATCTTCCTGCTGCTGCTGCTTCCGGTCAGTCTGACCCGCACCTTCGGGACGATGGTCGGCGACCGCCGCCAGGGGGTGGCGATCCTGTCGACGATGGCGACCATCTGGGTCGTGCTGACCGGCTTGCTCACCTGGGCCGAGAGCACCGCTCGCGGTTCGGTGCCGCAGACGGTCGGTGCGGCGATGGAGGGCAAGGAACTGCGATTCGGCATCCCGGCGAGCACCCTGTTCGCGGCGTCGACGACGTTGACCTCGACCGGGTCGGTCAACAGCTTCCACGACAGCTACACCGCGCTCGGCGGGGGGATCACCGTCTTCGACATCCTCACCGGCGAGGTCGCGCCGGGCGGGGTCGGCTCGGGGTTGTACGGGATCCTCGTGCTGGCCGTTGTCGCCGTGTTCGTCGCCGGACTGATGGTCGGCCGGACCCCGGAGTACCTCGGCAAGAAGCTCGCCCCGCGCGAGATCAAGCTGGCCAGCCTGTACATCCTCACGACGCCGTTCTTCGTCCTCGCGGGCGCGGCGTCGACCATCGCCCAGAAGGGTCAGCTCTCGGCGCTGCTCAACAGCGGGCCACACGGACTGACCGAGATCCTCTATGCCTACGCCTCGGCCAGCAACAACAACGGCTCCGCATTCGCCGGGCTCACAGTGACCGGTACCTGGTACCAGGTCACGCTCGGGCTGTGCATGCTGCTGGCCCGCTTCCTGCCGATCATCCTGGTCCTCACCCTCGCCGGGTCGCTCGCGCGGCAACGCGTCACGCCGAGCAGTTCCGGGACCCTGCCCACCCACGGACCGTTGTTCGTCGGCCTGCTGCTCGGCGTGGTCGTCGTCCTGGTCGCCCTCACCTACGTCCCCGCCCTGTTCCTCGGTCCGCTCGCGGAAGGCCTGTCATGAGCACGTCCACCCTCCAGGCGTCGCCCGAGAGCACCGCTCCGGAACTGCCGTCCGACGGCGGACCACGTCGGGTCGGCGGCGGGCTGCTCGACCCCGCCCAACTGCTCCGTTCGCTTCCGACCGCGGTACGCAAACTCGACCCACGGAGCATGATCCGCAACCCGGTCATGTTCATCGTCGAGATCGGTGCGCTCTACACCGCCGTCTACGCCGTACTCGACCCGTCGGTCTTCCTCGTGCTCATCGCGGTGTGGCTGTGGCTCACCGTCATCTTCGCCAACCTGGCCGAGGCGGTGGCCGAGGGCCGGGGCAGAGCCCAGGCCGAGACGTTGCGCCGGACCCGGACCGAGACCGTCGCCCGCAAGCTGGGCGCCTGGTCCCCGGGGGCCGCCCCGGCCGCGTTGACTGGAGGCGTCGCTCCGGCCAGCGGCGGAGCCGAGAGCAGTGTCGCCGCCAACGAGCTGACGATCGGGGACTTCGTCGTCGTCGAGGCGGGACAGACGATCCCCGGTGACGGGGATGTCGTCGAGGGCGTCGCCAGCGTCGACGAGTCGGCCATCACCGGGGAGTCCGCCCCCGTGATCCGGGAGTCCGGCGGCGACCGCAGTTCGGTCACCGGCGGCACGAAGGTGCTGTCCGACCGGATCGTCGTGCGGATCACCAGCAAGCCGGGTGAGACCTTCGTGGACCGGATGATCGCCCTCGTCGAGGGTGCGTCTCGGCAGAAGACCCCGAACGAGATCGCGCTGAACATCCTGCTGGCCAGCCTGACCCTCGTGTTCCTGCTGGCCGTGGTGACGCTGCAGCCGTTCGCTGTCTACTCCGGTGCCCGCCAGACGATCCCCGTGCTCATCGCGTTACTCGTCTGCCTGATCCCCACAACTATCGGAGCGCTGCTCTCCGCGATCGGCATCGCCGGGATGGACCGGCTCGTCCAGCGCAACGTGCTCGCCATGTCCGGCCGGGCCGTCGAGGCGGCGGGTGACGTCGACACGCTCCTGCTGGACAAGACCGGCACGATCACCTTCGGCAACCGGCGGGCGACCGCGATCACCGGGGTCGGGGGCACCGGGCTCGCCGAGGTTGCGCGGGCCGCCCAGCTGTCCAGCCTCGCCGACGAGACGCCGGAGGGCCGGTCTGTGGTCGAGTTGGCGACGGCCGGGTACGACCAGCCCCCGACGTCGGCCCGTGACCTCGTGCGGGCCGATGTCGTCCCGTTCACCGCGCAGACCCGGATGAGCGGGGTCGATCACGATGTCGCCGGAGTTCGGACCGCGGTCCGCAAGGGTGCGGCCGGTGCCGTCACCGCCTGGGTGCGGGAGCACGGCGGAACGGTGCCGGCCCAGGTCGGCGACCTTGTCGACCGGATCTCCGACGCCGGTGGCACCCCCCTGGTCGTGGCCGACGCGCAGGTCGGTAACGCGGGCGAGCCGGTGCGCGCCCGCGTCCTCGGGGTGATCGAGCTCAAGGACGTGGTGAAGCCCGGGATGCGGGAACGGTTCGACGAGCTGCGGGCCATGGGCATCCGGACGGTGATGGTCACCGGGGACAACCCGCGGACCGCCGCCGCGATCGCCGCCGAGGCAGGCGTGGACGACCACCTCGCCGAGGCGACCCCGGAGGACAAGATCGCACTCATCCGTCACGAACAGGAGGGCGGTCGGCTGGTCGCGATGACCGGGGACGGCACCAACGACGCACCGGCCCTGGCCCAGGCCGACGTCGGGGTCGCGATGAACACCGGGACGTCGGCGGCCAAGGAGGCCGGGAACATGGTCGACCTGGACTCGAACCCGACCAAGCTCATCGAGATCGTCGAGATCGGCAAGCAGCTGCTCATCACCCGCGGATCGCTGACGACGTTCTCCATCGCCAACGACGTGGCGAAGTACTTCGCGATCCTGCCCGCGATGTTCGTCGCGACCTTCCCCGGGCTCGCCGTGCTCAACGTCATGCGGTTGTCCACGCCCAACTCCGCGATCCTGTCCGCGATCATCTTCAACGCCCTGGTGATCGTCGCTCTCATCCCACTGGCACTGCGCGGCGTGCAGTACCGCCCGACCTCGGCCGGCCGGCTGCTCCGGCGCAACCTCACGATCTACGGGCTCGGCGGGCTCGTCCTGCCGTTCGTCGGGATCAAGCTCATCGACCTGCTCGTCAGCCTTCTCCCCGGAATCGGACGTTGACCACCATGTCCACCGCGCTCACCAGCACCGACACGACCCCCACCCCCGTTTCCGGGACGGGCGGCCGCGGGCTTCCCGGAACGTTGCGCCGTTACGCCGCCGCCCTGCGGACGCTGCTCGTACTGACCGTCGTCACCGGGCTGCTCTATCCACTCCTCGTCACAGCCGTCGGCGCGGTGGCCCTGCGCGGGCGGGCGGACGGTTCCCTGATCAGCTCGGGCGGTCAACCCGTCGGGTCAGCGCTGATCGGGCAGTCGTTCACCGACGCGAAGGGGGTTGCCCTCCCGCGGTGGTTCCAGACCCGACCGACGGCGTATCCGGACTCGCCCTACGACGGGGCGGCCAGCGCCGCTTCGAACCTGGGCCCGGACAACGCCGACCTGCTCAAGACCGTGCAGCAGCGGCGGGCAGCGGTCGCCGCGGCGAACGGGGTCCCGCCGGCCGACGTCCCCTCGGACGCCCTGACGGCATCCGGCTCCGGGCTCGAGCCGTACATCTCCCCCGCCTATGCCGCGCTGCAGGTCGACCGGGTCGCCCGCGCGCGTGGGCTTTCGGCCGACCGGGTCCGCGCGCTCGTCGCCGCGAACACCGCGGGCCGCCAGCTGGGCTTCCTCGGTGAGCCGCGGGTCAACGTCGTCACCCTCAACGCCGCGCTGGCACACACCGGCTGAGCGTCGATGCGCGAACACCGCTCTGATACCCCCCGCTCTGGTACCCCCCGCTCCGTTGCCGACCGCTCTGATACTGGACGGATGGCCGGGTCCCGCGGAGCACTGCGCGTCTTCCTCGGTGCCGCGCCGGGTGTCGGCAAGACCTACGCGATGCTGGACGAGGCCCACCGTCGCGCCGACCGGGGCACCGATCTGGTGGTCGGCGTCGTGGAGGACCACGACCGCCGCCAGACCCGCGCCCGGGTCGCCGGCCTGGAGGTCGTGCCGCGCCGGATCGTCGATCACCGCGGGACGACGCTGACCGAGCTCGACGTCGATGCCGTGCTCGCCCGGCGCCCGGAAGCGGTGCTCGTCGACGAGCTGGCGCACACCAACGCCCCGGGCAGCCGCCATCCCAAGCGGTGGGAGGACGTCGAGGAGCTGCTCGACGCCTGCATCGACGTCGTGACCACGATCAATGTCCAGCACCTGGAGTCGCTGAACGACGTCGTCCGGGCGATCACCGGAGTCGAGCAACGGGAGACCGTCCCCGACGGCATCGTCCGCGCCGCCGAGGCGATCGAGCTGGTCGACATGAGCCCCGACGCGCTGCGCCGGCGGATCGCCCACGGCAACGTCTACGCCGCGGACAAGGTCGACGCCGCGCTGTCCCGGTACTTCCGCACCGGCAATCTCACGGCCCTGCGCGAGCTGGCGCTGCTCTGGGTAGCCGACCGGGTGGACGACGCTCTGCAGCGGTACCGCGCCGACCACGACATCGGTTCGGCCTGGCCGGCCCGGGAACGTGTCGTCGTCGCGCTCACCGGCGGGCGGGAGGGCGAGACGCTCATCCGCAACGCCGCGCGAGTCGTCGGCCGGGCTGTCGGCGGCGACCTTCTCGCGGTCTACGTTGCCCGGGGCGACGGGATCGCCGGCAGCTCCCCGGCCGATCTCGTCCGGCAGCGGCACCTCGTGGAGTCCCTCGGCGGCACCTTCCAGACGGTGACCGGGGAGGACGTCGCCGCCGCGATCCTCAGTTTCGCCCGCGGGGTCAACGCCACCCAGGTCGTCCTCGGCATGTCCCGGCGCTCCCGATTCTCGGCACTGGTCACCCGCGGGGTCGGCGAGGCGGTCATCGACGGGTCCGGCGACATCGACGTCCACGTCGTGACCCACGTCGCCAGCCGGTCGGTCGGCCCCTGGCGGCGACGGCGGACCCGACGCAGCTCACCGCTGGGCAGCCGCCGCCGGGCCGCCGGCTGGGTCGCGGCGCTGGCCCTGCCGGTGGTGCTCACCGTGATCCTCGGGTCCGCGGTCGCACCGGTCGACCTGTCGCTGCACCTGATGCTGTTCCTCGCCGCCACCGTCGTCGTCGCCCTCGTCGGCGGATTCCTGCCCGCCCTGCTGTGCGCGGTGGCCGGCGGGCTGCTCGTCGACGTGTTCTTCACCGAGCCCCGCGGCAGCCTCACCGTCGCCAGCTGGCCGGTCGCGGTCGCCGTCGCGGTGTCGGTCGGGCTCGGCGCCGCTGTCGCCTGGGTCGTAGACGCGGCCGCGCGGCGCAGCCAGCAGGCGGCCGACAGCGAGGCCGAGGCCCGCGCGCTGGCGGTGATGACCTCGACGATGATCCGCAGCCCGAACGCCCTGGACGCGCTGCTGCATCAGGTCGCGGACACGTTCGGCATGACGTCGGTCACCCTGCTCGAGCGCGCTGCCGAGCCGGCGCCACCCGACGGGGGCACGCAGCGGGCGGCTTCGCGCGGGGAGGTTGACGGGCAGTGGTCGGTAAGGGCCTCCGTCGGGAGCCAGCCGTGTACCCGACCCGACGACGGGGACATCCGGGTGCCGGTCACCGCGGACATGGCGCTGGTGGCCAGATCCGCCCCGAGCCGCCCGCTGCGGGCCCGGGACCGGCGCCTGCTCGAGGCATTCGCCGCGCAGGCGTCCACCGTGCTGGAGGCCCGGCGACTGCAGCGGGAGGCCGGTCGCGCCCGCCGCGCCGCGGATGGCAACGCTCTCCGTACCGCCCTGCTGGCGGGGGTCAGCCACGACCTGCGCACGCCGCTGGCCGCGATCAAGGCGGCCGTGTCCAGCCTGCGCCAGCCGGACGTCGTCTACGACAAGGCCGACACCGCCGAGCTGCTCGCCGGCATCGAGGCCGGGACCGACCGGTTGGACGGAGTCGTCGGCAACCTGCTCGACATGACCCGGCTGCAGATGGGCGACCTGACGGTCCACCGCGAGCGCGTCGACCTCGGCGACGTCGTCGACCGCGCGCGGCTGTCCATGGCCACGCCGTCGATCCCGCGCGGCGAGCCCGGCGCCATCGACGCCAGCGGGGTCGGTGAGGACGCCCCCCGGGCTGTTGCCGACGCCGGCCTGCTGGAGCGGGTGGTCGCGAACCTGCTGGAGAACGCGCACCTGCACGCCCCGGGCGCCCCGGTCTCCGTCCGGGCGAGCACGGCCGCCGGCCGTGTCGAGCTGCGGATCGCCGACCGGGGGCCGGGGCTGTCCGCCGCCCGCCAGCAGGAGATGTTCGCCCCGTTCACCCGGGTCGGTGACACGCCGCCGCCGGGCGGGGTCGGTCTGGGGCTGGCCGTGGCCCGCGGCCTGGTCGAGGCGATGAGCGGCACTCTGACGACCGAGGACACGCCGGGCGGCGGCCTGACCCTGGTCGTCGACCTGCCCGCGGCCGACTCCCCCGCCGAGGTGCGCGCCGAGGGGCCGGCCGAGGTACCGGCCGAGGTGCGCGCCGAGGTACCGGCCGAGATCCCCGCCGACCTGGTCCGCGTCGGTCACGACCCCGCCTTGCCGCCGGCGCGGCCGCCGCTGGTCGGCCGACGGTGAGCCGGGTTCTCGTCGTCGACGACGACCCGGCGCTGCTGCGGACGATGGCGATCAACCTGCGGGCACACGGCTACGAGGTCGTGCTGGCGGCCACCGGCGCGGAGGCGCTGCGAGCGGCGGCGGCGGCGCACCCGGACGCGGTGCTGCTCGACCTCGGGCTGCCGGACATGGACGGCCAGCAGGTCCTCGAGGGCATCCGCGGCTGGTCCCCGGTCCCGGTGATCGTGCTCAGCGCCCGCCGGGTGTCGGACGACAAGGTCGACGCCCTCGACGCCGGCGCCGACGACTACGTCACCAAGCCGTTCGGGATGGACGAGTTGCTCGCCCGCCTGCGCGCCGCCGTCCGGCGTGCCCGACCCACCGGCGCGGACGTCGCGCCGGTGGTGGACACCGGCGCGTTCGTCGTCGACCTGGCCGCCCGGCGCGTCCAGCGGGACGGCAGCGACGTCCGCCTCACCCCCACCGAGTGGTCGCTGCTGGAGGCACTCGCGCGGCGCCCGGGCACCGTGGTGGGACAGCGAGAGCTGTTGCGGGAGGTGTGGGGTCCGGCGTACGAGACCGAGTCGCACTACCTGCGGGTCTACATCGCCCAACTGCGCCGCAAGCTGGAACCGGAACCCGGCCGACCGCGACACCTGCTCACCGAGCCTGGTCGCGGCTACCGGCTGGAACTCGCGGGCACGGTCTAGAGCGAGAGCACCGCCTGCGGTAACGGTCAGGCGGTGAGGTCAGCGAGGGTCTCGGTGACGGTGGCGGGATCCAGCGCGCAGGTGGCGCGGCCCACGGAGAGCTCGACCCGCACCACGTCCGGGTCGGGCGTCCGCATCGCCTTCGGCCACACCCACAGCCCTTCGTCGTCGGCGATCCGGCGGGCGTTCGCGGCGTACCGGTCGCCGGGAACGGTCAACAGCAGGTGCATCATCGGCGTCTGCGGCGGGTCCGGCACAACGCGGACGCCCGGGACGGCGCGCACCGCGGCGGCGATGGCCCGCGCGTGCGCCAGGCGCCCGGGCATCTCTGCCAGCCGCTCCGGCAGCAGCGCCAGCGCGGACGCCGCCAGCGGCCACAGGCCGTACAGCGTGCCGCCGAGGCGCCGTCGCCACTCGCGCACCTGTGCGACCAACTCGACAGATCCGGCCACGCAGCATCCGGGGAGAGCACCGATCCCCTTGTAGAACGAGACGTACACGGAGTCGAACAGAGCGCTGATCTCGGCCGGGGTCCGGCTATAGCCGGCGCTCGCCTCCCACAGCCGTGCACCGTCCAGGTGCGCCGCGGCCCCATGGTCGCGGGCCCACCGGACCTGGTCGACGAGGTCGTCCCAGCTCGGCAGCTGACCACCGAGGTCGCGCTGTGGCAACTCCAGCAGCAGCGCCGCTACCGGTTCGGCGACCGCGTCCAGGTCCGCCCGGGTGATCAGCCGGTCCGGACTGCCGACCGGACGGCCCAGCAACCCGTGCAACCGGGCGGGCGCCTGCTCCTCGTGGGCGTCGAGGTGGCAGTACGGGTGCCACAGCACCGTCCGGCGACCCCGGGCGTCGGCGTGCACCCGCAGCGCCGCGCCCTGCGCCATGGTCCCGCTGGGCAGGAACACGGCGGCGGGCTTGCCGAGCAGGTGCGCGACGTGGGCTTCGAGGTCGGCCACGACGCCGCCGTCGCCGTAGACGTCGGGCACGACGCCGGCCGGGATGCGGGCGAGTTGCTCGGCGGGCGACACCGGGCCGTCGCCGGTCAGGAACCGGGTGCAGGCGTCCCGCCGCTTGCGTGTCTCGTCGTCCACGGCCGGCAGTGTCGCAGCAGGCGCTACCCGGCGACGGCGGTCGCCAGCCCAGCGTTGGTGGCGTTCGCGTCGCCGCGCTGCGGCCCGGGCCGCGAACGACGACGATGACCGAGTGTCCAGCTCGGTGTCGACCCGCATCGTCCGGGCGGCGTCCCGGCTGCGCGGCGAGCGGGCCATCCACGCGCCGGGCATCGCGCTGACCGGCTGGGTGGACGTCCCCGGCGGCGCACGGCTGGGGATCCCGGTCTTCGACGGCCCGGGGCGCTACCGGGCGCTGGTGCGCTTCTCCCGCGGCGCGGGGCTGCCGCGGGAACTCCCCGACGTGCTCGGCATCGCTGTCCGGCTGCTCGACGCCGGCGGGCCGGGCCGCCACCAGGACCTGCTGATGGCGACCGGTGCCCGCTCGGTGGTGCTGCGCAGCCTTCCCCTGCCCCGACTGGACCTGCTCGGGTCGTGGTACAGCTCGGTGGCGCCGTACCGGGCGAACAGGCGCCGCCTGCTCGTGGGCGCCCAACCCCTTCCCAGCCGGCCCAGCGGCGCTGCCCGGGTGGTGGCCCTGGACCGGTTGCGCGACGTGCTACCTCTCCGGCTCCGGCTGGTGGTGGCGACGATGTCCGGGCCGTGGCAGGCGGTCGGCACCGTCACCGCCGACGCGGTGCTGCCGGCGCCCGAGGGCCGCCTCGTCCGGTTCGACCCGTACACCGACGGAGGCGGCCTGGTACCGGTCGGGGTCGTCAACCGGCTCCGGCGCGGCGCCTACCCGGCCAGCCACGTCGGCCCGGACGCCTGACACCGGACGCCTGACGACTCGCGCGGCATTGCCCGGACAGCCGCGACGGGGTTGGGTGGGCGGCGCCGGAGCCCCGGCTCGGCCGTGTGTCGGAGGAGTGCGTATGCCTGGCTACGTGATCGGCGTCGACTGCTCGACGACCGCGACCAAGGCGGTCGTGTTCGACGCCGCCGGGACCGCCGTCGCGGAGGGCCGGCGCAGCTTTCCGCTGTCCCGGCCACGACCGGGCTGGCACGAGCAGGACGCCCGGACCTGGCGGGAGTCGACGTTCGGCGCGCTGGCCGACGCGGTGAGCCAGGTCGACGCCACCGACGTCCTGGCGATCGGGCTGACCCACCAGCGGGAGTCGTTCGTCTGCCTGGACGAGCGGGGCTGGGCGATCCGCCCGGCGATCCTGTGGCTCGACGGCCGCGCCGGCCCGCAGATCCGAGAGCACGGCTCTGCTGCGGTGCACGAACTGTCGGGCAAGCCGCCTGACGTCACGCCCGCCCTGTACAAGCTGCTGTGGCTGCGGGAGAACGAGCCACAGACGCTGGAACGCGCGGCGATGGTCACCGACGTGCACGGCTACCTCGTGCACGCGCTGACCGGACAGTGGAGGACGAGTGTCGCGTCCGCGGACCCGCTCGGCCTGGTGGACATGAGCACCGGCGCGTGGTCCGAGCAGCTGCTGGGCATGGTCGGGCTGACGCTCGGCCAGCTGCCGGAGGTCGTCGCGCCCGGCACGGTCGTCGGCGAACTCACCGACGAGGCGGCCCGGGCCACCGGGTTGCGGGCCGGCGTCCGGGTCGTGGCCGGCGCCGGGGACGGGCAGTCCGCCGGGCTCGGCGCGGACGTCACCGTCGCGGGGCGGGCGTACCTCAACCTCGGCACGGCGGTCGCGGCAGGCACCCACTCGGACACCTACCGCTGGGACCGGGCGTTCCGGACGATGTTCAGCCCCGTCCCGGGCGCGTACACGCTGGAGACACTGCTCTCCGGTGGGACCTACATCGTCTCCTGGTACGTCGAGCGGTTCGGCTCGATCCCCGAGCTGGGGCTGGGCCTGTCGGCCGAGCAGGTTCTGGAGACCGCCGCCGCGCAACTCCCCCGCGGGTCCGACGGCCTGATGCTGCTGCCCTACTGGAACGCCGCGCAGACGCCGTACTGGGACCCGGCGGCCCGCGGCGTCGTCCTCGGCTGGCAGGGAATGCACGGCAAGGCCCACCTGTACCGGGCCGCGCTGGAGGGCATCGCCTACGAGCTGCGGCTGCAGACCGACGGGGTCGACGCCGTGCTCGGCTCCCCCGTCGAGCGGTTCTACGCGATGGGCGGCGGCTCGCGGAGCCCGCTGTGGTCCCAGCTGGTCGCCGACATCACCGGCCGGCCGGTGACCCTGTGCCGGGAGACCGAGACCACCGCTCTCGGTGCGGCAATCCTCGCGGCGGCAGCCGTGGACCTGCACGGGAGCGGTGCTCCGGGGAGGGCGTCCGCGCCTGCTGCGACCCCCGACGCCATCAGGGCTGCGGCGGACGCGATGACCGGGTTCGCCCGCACGGTGCACCCGGACCCGGTGGCCGCTGCGGTGTACGACCGGTTCTTCGACGTCTACCGGGACCTGTACCCCCGCCTGGCCGACCTGTTCCCGCGGCTGGCGGAGGCCACGCGACTCGCCGACGGTCAGGGGTGACCGTGCCAGGGTGACCGCCACCAACCGGAGGAGAGACGTGCCCGAACGGACAGTCGTCACCGTGCTCGGCGCCGGCGCGATGGGTGCGGCGCTGACCCGCCCGCTCGCCGAGAACGGCCACGACGTCCGGCTGTGGGGGACG
>JAABUT010003560.1_pt1 | contig 13228 bp, 18 predicted proteins | sample 5559281 | NCBI WGS metagenome assembly JAABUT01 (sample SAMN10711880, study PRJNA513359) | rock metagenome | isolation source: Antarctica rocks | place: Antarctica: Victoria Land, Ricker Hills nord | collected 2016-01-04
GGAGGCCGGGTCCTTCCGGGCGTCCAGCGTCAGCCGGACCGCCCGCTCCCGAAGCTCGTTCGGGTACTTACGTGGTGCCGCCATACTCCAACCTCCGTGGCTTGATGGTCTCCATCAAACCCGGTACTTGACACCATGGCGCTGCGCTGGTGCGCCGCCGGCATGATCGAAGCCCGCGGCCAGTTCCGCCGCGTCAACGGCCACCTGCACCTGCCCGCACTCCGCCTCACGCTCGACGCGCACGTCGCCAAGCAAACTGTCGGTGCCGTGCGTCATGATGAACCCGTGATCGCCGCCTAACGATCGCCAGGACCGCCACCGAAGTTCAACGAAGTGCGGGACAACCTCAGCCCTAGACATGGAGACGCCTAGGAGGCATCTCCCTACCTCGCTGGCTTCGGGTTTGGGTCCGGTGTGCGTCGGCGTCGCGTCGCGTCCCTTCCGGGGCTGGAGCACGAGACCGCGGGCTGTGAGCATCGGCTGCTCCTGGTGGAGCAGCGCATCGGCTCGTCCTGATGGGCGGCGGCCACGTGGCCCGGCCCGCCTCGGGCGCCGGACGCACGGTGGGGCCGGCCACCCGAGGCCGGGCTGCCCGCGGCCTGGGGAGTCAAGGACTGACGGTGGGCGGCCATGGCCGCGCGGTGGCGGCGAGGTAGCGGCGGGTGACCAACAGCTGCCAGGGACCGCCCTTGGTGTCTGCCCTGGCGCCCGGTTGCCCGTAAGGGGATCCTCTACCGAAGCAGTCGGACGCGGATCGGTAGGTCGAGGTCGGTCCACGCACGATCTGCGGTCAGGACCTCGGGGGGTGTGCTGCGCAATGTCAGGGCGAGGCAGCAGCGATCACCCAACGACAACACGCGTCCACCAGCTAAGGACCGCATGGCACCGGCCAACTCGGCATCGATCTCGAGTACAGGCTCGATCGTGACACCGGCGGCAGCGAGTAACTCACGGACCCGGCTGACGTCGAGGTCCGCGTCGACGAGTTTGCCGATGACTTCGGCGAGATTCGCCGCGCCCAAGGTTGCCGAGCTTAGTTCGGCCGCGACCAGCTCGGCACCCGGCTCATCGTGAACGAGGGCCAGGACCGCGGACGCATCCAGCACCGTCACTCGGCGGCAGCGGCGATACGCCGTTCGGCCAGCAACTCGTCGACGAGCGATCTATCCTTCGGGAGCTTTGCTCCTAGACCGCGCAACTCAGCGACGGCGTCCTGCTGGCGCTCGAGCACGAGCCGCGGACCAGACAGGTGCAGGTGGAGACGATCGCCGGGCGTGAGCCCCAGCGCGGCTCGGACATCTGCCGGGATCACCAGCCGGCCCTGCTGACCCATTACCAATGTGGCATCCATGGTCACATTGTGCCACAGGCCGTCTCCACGTGCCACATCAGACTCCCCAAGTCTTGGGATGCAACCGTGACCGACGAGGGAGGTCCCGCATGGTGGCGCCCATGATGCGTCGTGCTCTCACCACCTTCTACCGACCACCTCCATCGCTCGGACGTCGACGCATCGTCGCGCTCGGCTCGCTGAACCGGCTGGGCGGACCGGCGGTCCGCCGTCTCCGCGGGTGCGCGGACGCACTGTCCGACGCCGACCTGCCCGTCGCGGCCGGACAATGTTCGACCTGTCGACCGCGTCCCGACCCGCACGCCCCCCGACCAACACAGCTGACAACCACCGACCCAAGCGCGGGTCGCACGTTTCCGGACACCGGCCCGGAGAACCACACAGATCGAACCGACTGTAGGAGTCCGGAAATCCCGATCGACAATGGGCTACTGAAACGGGCCGCTGGCGCTTCGGGCCGAGTGCAGGCGCTCAGGTCATGGGCGGTCGACGCGGTAGATGTAGTGCCGTGGATCGTCGAGCGGCTTGTCCGGCTACATCGCGCCCCGTATTGATCCGCTGCGGGCCAGCCTTCCCTCACGCGCGCGACGATGCCGTGTTTGCTGCTACGACGGCGACGTGCACGGCTGGCGCGGTGCGGACGGCCTTCCAGGTGTCCTCGACCGCTTGGGCGATCATCCGCGCCGAGCCCACGACCGAAGCGAGCGGGGTCGAAGATCAGGGTAGTCGGCAATCACCGAACGCTGAAGAGCCCCCCAATCGGGCGGCGTCGAGCAACACGACGAGGTCGCCGGGCTCCTCGCCGCGGACGCTCGGCCCAAAGTGACGGTCGACCCCCGCCGCAGTCGGGTCGTGGTTCCACCACCGTGCGACCTGTCGCTCCCGCAGCCACTCGCAGAGCAGCGGCGGGTCGGCGGACGCCAACGGCCGCCACGTCAGGGCACTTCCACCGTCCGCCTCCACAGCAAGACCGTCGGGTCACACCGCCCGGGTGGGCGATCCGCGCCCGGGCACTCGAGTGCTTGGCGTCGAGGGGGTGCCCGCCTTGTCAGGCCGAGGGTGTCTGCCGCATTCCTGCGATGAGCAGGCTGACCATGCGGTGGGCGTCGTAGCCGGTGTCGCCCCCGGCCTCGACCCCGATGCAGAGGTTGCCGGCTGCGTGCATGAGGGTGAGGGCGTCGAGGTCGTGCCGGATCTCGCCGGCCTCGACCGCGGCGTTGAGCAGCGAGGCGCACGCGGGGACGAGCCGGTCGAGGAAGTACGCGTGCAGGGCCTCGAACCCGGAGGCGTCGGACCGCAGCGCGACGGCCAGCCCGTGTTTGGTGACGAGGAAGTCCACGAACCGGTCCATCCACTGCGCCAGCGCGGCAATGGGGGTCTCAATATTGGCCAGGAACCGCGGTGCGGCCTCCGCGAGCGTCTCCACCTGGTGACGGTAGACGGCGACGATGAGGTCGGCTCGGGTGGGGAAGTGGCGGTAGATCGTTCCTACCCCGACCCCGGCCTTAGCGGCGATCTCGCGGACTGGAGCGTTGACCCCGCGGGTGATGAAGACCGCGGCAGCGGCCTCGAGCAGCGTCTGTTCGTTGCGGCGGGCGTCGGCACGCTTGCGGGCCGGTGACGGCGTCGCCGCACCGTCCACCTCCGGCACATTCGGCTCCTCTCCATCCGATTGCGTAAACGGAGCACTGATCCGTATAGTCAGCGGAGCAACGTTCCGCTTCCATCATGGCATGAGGAGACGAAAATGCAGTACCGAACGCTCGGCCGGACCGGTGTCCAGGTCAGCACACTGTCGCTCGGTGCGATGAACTTCGGGACGATCGGCCAGACGACGCAGGAGAACGCGACCGCGATCGTCGATGCCGCGCTCGAGGCCGGGGTGAACCTGATTGACACCGCGGACTTCTACAGCCAGGGCGAATCGGAGGAGATGGTCGGCCGGGCCCTCGCTGGTCGGCGGGACGACGTGGTCCTGGCCACCAAGGCTTTCTTGCCCATGGGGGAGCAACGCAACCACCGGGGTGCGTCCCGCCGCTGGCTGGTCAGTGCGCTGGACAGCAGCCTGCGTCGGCTCGGCGTCGACCACGTTGACCTGTAACAGGTGCACCGCTGGGACCCGACGACCACCGACGAGGAGACACTTTCGGCGCTGACGGATCTGCAACGGGGGGGCAAGATCCGCTACTTCGGGTCGTCGACGTTCCCGGCGTACCGGATCGTCGAGGGCCAGTGGGCCGCACGAGAACGCAACCTGGGCCGGTACGTCACCGAACAGTTGAACTACTCGATCCTCAACCGCGGCGCGGAGAGCGACGTGCTGCCCGTCACCGAGCAGTACGGGCTTGGGGTGCTGGTGTGGAGCCCGTTGTCGTCAGGGTGGCTCTCGGGTGCGGTACGCGCGGGCCAGGAGATCACCACCCACCGGTCAACCGTGGTACCGCAGCGTTTCGACCTCGAGGTCGCGGCGAACCGCGCGAAGCTCGACGTCGTCGAGCAGGTGGCGAAGGTCGCGGCCGATGCCGGGTTGACGATGATCCAGCTGGCGCTGGGGTTCGTGACCGGCCACCCGGGCGTGACGAGCGCGATTATTGGCCCGCGCACGGTGGAGCACCTCAATTCCCAGCTCGAGGCCGCCGATACCGTGCTCTCCGCGGACGTCCTGGACGCTATCGACACCATTGTTGCGCCGGGCGTTGATCTGTCGCCCGAGGAGAAGATCGACACCCGCCCGTCCATCTCCGACGCTTCGCTGCGGCGACGCTGATGGCCACCACGGCACGCCCGAGCTTCGGGATCGTGACCCCGCCAATGAATGTCGGCTACCACGACATCGTCCGCTTCTGGCGGGAGGCCGACGACATCCCCTCGATCCAGCATGCTTGGCTGTTCGACCACCTCATGCCGATCGTGGGCGACCTGGACGGCCCGATCTTCGAAGGCTGGACGTTGCTGGCGGCGCTCGCCCCGCAGACCAGCCGGCTGCGGCTCGGCCTGATGGTCACCAGCAACCGGTTCCGGCCACCTGCGGTACTCGCGAAGATCGCGAGCACGGTCGACGTCGTGTCCGGCGGGCGGCTGGACTTCGGCATCGGCGCGGGATCGCGGCCCAGCATCCCGATCGCGCGCCGCGAGTACGTGGCGCACGGGCTGCCCTACCACGACTCCGCTCACGCGGTCGGCAGCCTCGACGAGGCGTGCACCATCATCCGGCGGTTGTGGACCGAGGACGCCCCGTTCGACTTCGACGGCGTTTACCACCACCTCGAGGGCGCGTACGGCAACCCCAAGCCCGTGCAACGGCCGGGCCCCCCGATCGTCATCGGCGGGCGGTCGACCGCGACGCTGCGCGTCGCCGCGGAACACGCTGACGTCTGGAACATCCCGGGCGGCCACATCGCCGACGCGACCGCACGAAGCGCGATGCTGGACCGGTTCTGCACCGACATCGGCCGTGACCCCGCTGCGATCACCAGCTCGATGTTTCTACCGGTCTCCTCCGATCGTCCGGAAACGACCCGAGCCGCGGTCACCCAAGCGCTCGACGCCGGGTTCCCACACATCGTCTTAGGGCTGTCGGCGCCGTATCGAGACGGCGTCGTCCACTGGGTAGCGGAAGAAATCATCGGCGCACACGCCGCGACAGGCTAGGCGGATCCGCAACCACGCCGCTGTACTCGGTCCCTGACCGGAATCCTCCGTGACCTGCTGCGCGCCCTTCGAGCGGTCGCTTGGGCGCCCTGGGGCGGAATCGAGCCTCGCGCCTATTCGGGGCTGTCGGTACTGGTCGTAGTCCGGTGAGACATCGCGGCATTCGCACTGGGGGCGCGGTCGATGGGCTGGCGTTGGACGCTGGCGATGTCAGTGACGCTGCGGGCCGCCGATCAGGTGGGTGCGTTGCTCGCGTAGCGCGCGCGGGTGCACTGCCGCCCAGGTGCGGTAGGGCCGCCAGGCCTCGGAGACCTTTGCCGGCGTCCGGTTGGTGCCGTAGAGCTCGACGATCTGCGTGTCCAGGCGCGCTCGTTGCGGGGGGAGGACGTCGGGGGCGTTGGCGCCGCGGAGCACCACCAGCTCGGCCGCGAACGGCCCGAGCCTGTGATGTTTTGGATCGACCGGATGGCGTCGTCCGGGTCGACGGCTCGCAGTGCGTGACGGTCGAGGCGCCCCCTCGAGCGCCGCGTCGGCGACGGCGTGCAGGTACTCGGTCTTGCGGCCGGGCAGATCGAGGTCGAGGTCGCGGAGAACATGTGGGGCCGGGAATGCTCCTGGTCGCCGTGGCGGTCGATGAGGTCGCTCCGAAGTCGAGCGGCTTGCCCGATGCGGATGCGTTGGGACAGCACCGACCAGGCCGCGGCCTCGTACGGTGAGTAGAAACCGCACGGACGTAACCCGGGTAGATGATCCAGCGCGTCGGCGATGACCGGGTCGCGGCCGTCGACGTCCGGCCACCACGGGCGTCGACGTCCAGGGACAGGAACCGACGGACCTGGTCGCTGGCGGCCTCGAGGTCGCCGTCGCCGGCCACGCTGATGGTTGCGAGGTGGTCGCGTTGGGTGACCTCCACCTCGGCCCGTGACCAGTCCGCCTCCACCCGGAACACCGTGCGGATCCCGTCTCCGGCTCGCTGGTGGTCGAGCGCAGCAGGGCTGAAGCCTTCACAGAACACTCGGCTGGTCGTGAGCGACCACGGGCCGAGCACTTCCGCGTCGACCGTGTGCCGTCTCATCGCCGTCCCTTCTGGGTCCGAGCAGTAGCCTGTCAGGCTTGGTCGTGGATGGTGATGGCGTAGCCATCAGGGTCGGAGAAGGTGAAGGTCCGTCCGAACGGGGAGTCGAACGGGGCGACGGTGATGGGGACGCCGGCGTCGGCCAGGCTGTCGTGCACTGCCTGAGCGTCGTCGGCATGCAGCCACAGTGCGACGCCGATCCCCGGGTTGGGGCGGGCGGCGTCAAGGTCGACACCGGGCAACGGTTCCCGGACGGCGAAGGAGGCGGGCTTGGTGTCGAAAACCACCGCACCGGGCGGGGCGACGGGGGTGCGCTTCAGTCCCAGTCGAGTCTCGTAGAACTCGGTCGCGCGGTCCAGGTCGCGGACCTGCAGGGCGATGAAGGTCGGTCCGGTCACGGTCATGGCGAGCTCCTCATGGTTGTGTGTCAGCACATTGACACCCGTCAGTATGTGTCAGAATGTTGACATGAGTCAAGTGGAGGGTGTCGGCCCCGTGGACCAGGCGGTGGGGTATGTGCTCAAACAGGCCACCACCGCCCTGCGCTCGGCGATGGACACCGTGCTGCGTCCGCTGGATCTGACGGTTGCGCAGTACTCCTGCCTCGAAGTGCTCAACCAGCGACCGGGACTGTCCAGCTCAGAGTTGGCCCGGGCCACATTTGTGAGCCGGCAGTCGATGAACCTAGTCCTGCAGGGCCTGCAGCACCGCGGCCTGCTGACCCGATCCGCCGTCGCCGAGCATGGCAAGGCGCTGCCCACCCAGCTCACCGATGCCGGCCGCGTGCAGCCGCGTGCGGCCAGCGTCGCGGTCCGCACCATCGAGACGCAGATGCTCACCCCACTAACTCCGCGCGCTCAACAACGGCTACGTGCCGACCTAGCCGCATGCGCCGCCGCGCTCACCGGTCCACCTCGCACGGGACCGCACCAGCACGCGGTCGCGGACTGCCCGGCGAACCCCCATGGCCTCCGAAACGGCTGAACACCCCGGCACCCAGTCCAGTCCGGCGACAACTTCCCTTGTCGCGCGTGCGAGGAAGGACAGCCAGCCACCGGCGTCGGTCAGGCGCAGCTGGGCGCACGGGGTGGGGTCGTTGGCGGCGCGCGATGACCCGCATGCCCGGCGGGGCGGATTCATCCGGTCGTCGCAACACCGACTCATTACGCGGCGCTTGACAGTAACGCGGCGAGGGCGGATTCATCCGGTCGTCGCAACACCGACTCATTACGCGGCGCTCGAGGATGAGGCCGATGCCGGGCAACCGCAGGCGTGACTCGAGGATCTCTGCCTGCGGGTGGGCGTGGAAGGTCGCACCGATCCGGGTTTCCAGGACGTGGGGGCCTGGTCGAGCTCCAACAGTGCCGTGGCGAGCTCGGCGACGATGCTGGCGGCGACATCCTGTCCGGGGACGGTGGTGTGTTGCGCGTCGGCGGCCGTACGGCGAGGGTCGCCACCTGCGCGGCATTACGGACCTTGCGGGCCGTCAGCCAGCTCGTCAGGCGGGAGCGGCCGCGTCCTCGGATCGCGGCCGGTGTCTGGTACCCGGTCAGCAGGACTAGTGCTCCGCGGCTGGCCGAGTAGTCGAACGCCCGCTCCAACGCAGGGAAGTAGCCGCTGAGGACGTCCCGCAGCCGGTTGATCAGCCGGACCCGGTCAGCGACCAGGTCGGTGCGGTGGGTTACCAGCAGCCTCAGCTCGGTGACCAGGGCTGCGGGGACGTCGACCGGGGTCAGGTCGCCGCGGTGGCGCACGGTCTCGGCGATGACGTAGGCGTCGCGGGCGTCGGTCTTGGCCTCGCCGGGGTAGGCGGTGGACATCTGGTTCACTGTCCGGCCCGGCACGTAGGTCGCCTGCTGCCCGTGAGCGGTCAGCAGCGCCAGCAGCAGGGCGCTGCTGGTGCCGGTGATGTCGACCGCCCACGACACCTGCTGCGCCCGGCTGCGGACTTCGCCGATCGCTTCGAGGATCGCGGCCTCGTCGTTGACCACCTTCCTCGACCACAGCCTCGAACCGCTCTCGTCGATCAGGCACACCCAGTGGTGGCCCTTCCCGACATCGATACCGGCCCATCCCTGGGCGACCGCCCTGATCCAACTGTTCCTCCTCCGGACGGGTTGGCCAACTCCTGATGGCCCGAGGAACACCCGCCGACGGATCCGTAAACAGCGACCAGAACGCGCATCTCAATCAGCAGCCAGGGCGCCCCAGAGGGGTCGGGCGGCCAATCCACCGCAGCCACCAAGGACGATCAAGGCTCAGCCACACCCGACCCTCCCGGGCCACCCAACAACTTACGGATCAAGGCTGAACGTGTCGGGCTGTGTCCTTGCGAGCCCAGCCTTTGAGCGGGTCGCACAAGTCCACCCTCAACCAGGATGGCCGGAGGTCGCCCGCGCTACGGTTCGGAGAACCTCGAGTCATGGCCCTGCTCGGCGCCCTGTGTGTCGGCTTGAACGCCCTCGGATTCACCAACCGGAGCCTTCGCGCTCAGGTGAGCCATCTGCTCGGCGTCGCCGACACCGCCAACCAAGCAAGCTACGAGCTCGCCCGGCTCCGCCTCAACGGGCTGATCGTGCGACGACCCGGAACCATCACCTACGACCTGACCCCCGACGGGCAACGCGTCGCGATCTTCTACACCAAGGTCCACGACCATCTGCTGCGCCCGCTCATCGCAGCCGACCAGCCCGGCCCCACCCCAACTGCGCCGGGCACTGGCCACGATCGACCAGCACGTGGCCCGTTACGCGGACAAGGCCCGCCTCGGCGCCGCCGACTGAAACTCGAGCAAACGTCGAAGTTCAGAAACCCAAGTTTCCTAGCTCATTGGGCGGGGAGACCGCGGGACCAGGCGCTGTAGGGATTGGCATTGGCGACGCTGTGGGCGCGCCACGTCGTTCCGATCTCTTGGACGATGGGTCCGGGGCCGGAGTACGCCGGCCAGCCTGGGTCGCCGGTGCTCACGAACCTCACCCAGGCCGCGTGAACCTCGGCGGGGAGTTCTGGTGGTGGTGGGGTCGATCCGAGCAGTCCTTGTGGACCGTGGAGCGCGGGAAGATCGAGGCGATCGAACACGAACGGCAGTTCCATGAGGTGACAACAACCCAACTGTCCGGCCAGCGCGTCCGAGCGCCAGGTGAACTCGTACAAGAAGGTCGAGGATTCCCCTCCGCTTGCTGCGTGGGCGTCGGCGAATCGGCGTGTCCCGACACCGAACATTCCGTCCCCTAGCATCGCGACGCGAAGTTCGGCAGCCGACGCGGACGGGCGGGTGGCACGGTAGGTCTCAACGAGGCGATCGGGTTCGGGATGGAGTCGTGCGGCGACGTCATGTACATCCGCCATGGTCGAATGCGCGAGGTCTACGAACGGCGCCAAGTAGAGGCTGGACTCCTCGCTGTTTGACCCAATCAGCAAGTCGACCATGGAAGGGAAGCGGGCGACCTGATCGGCGGGCTGCTCGTCCAGTACCAGACTGAATGGCGTGATCCCGGCCAACGGGTGGTGTGCAGTCTTCGTCGTGAGGTCCAGAGCGGTCAGTCGCGGAATGAGGTCGACGAACTGCTCATCCGAGATCGGCGAAAGTCGGGCGACGGTCGGTGCGACGCCGAGTTCTCGACCCAGGGCCGCGGTGACGATGCCTGCCTGGTCGGAACTGAACGCTGCCAGTCCGCTTCCGCTCTCGATGATGGCCCTGGCGAAGAGGTGCGAACACCCGGGTGCGGCCACGATGCTGGAGACGATGATCGCGCCCGCAGACTGTCCAGACAAGGTCACGTTCCCTGGGTCGCCCCCGAAGCCAGCGATGTTCCCTTGCACCCACTCCAGGGCAGCGACGACGTCGAGGCGACCCCGGTTGTCTGGCGCGCCCGGCAGGTGGAGGAAGCCCGGAACGCCAAGGCGATAGTTGAGCGTGACCACCACGATTCCGTCGCGCGCGAACGCCGTCCCGTCGTACACCGGGCCGTGGGTAGACCCAGCCAGGAAGGCCCCGCCGTGAACGAAGACCAAGACCGGAGCCAGGGTGGTCGTCGCCACGGGGGCCCAGAGGTTGAGGGTGAGGTAGTCATCGCCGGGCTGCCACCCCGTACCGAAGAACGGGGACAGGTCGAGCTGTCCCAGGCGGCTGCGCGGCGGCTGCGGTGCGTTCGGCCCCGGCCGGGTCGCGTCACGTATTTCTTCCCAATCAGGATGCGGCTGCGGTGTGGCGAACCGGAGAGCACCGAGGGGTGCCGCTGCGTAGGGAACCCCGAAGAACACGCGTCCGTGCGTTCCTCGAACTCCCCGGACCCGACCGGAACGGGTCGCGACCACCAGACTGTTCTGCGATTTCACCCCACCGTGCGGGTGGGGGGGCGCGTTCATGTGAGTCACAGCTTGTCGAACTCGGCCCACCGGGCGATCCGGAACCCATCCCTGTGGTGCTCTACCTCCAGCGCCCCGTGGCCGGCAAAGTGGGCTGGGAGAACCACCGCCCGGTTGTCGCTGGCCCACCCCAGCATCGCGCGCCGCGTCGCACGCGCCATTGCCGGGTCCTCACAAAAACAACTGTCGTGCTCGACCTCGGTGACCTGCAGCGGAGTGTGCATCAGGTCCCCGGCGAACAGCGCGTGCTCGCCCTTAGAAACCAGCTTCAGCACGCTCGAGCCCGGTGTGTGACCCGGGGCCGCCTCAAGGCTCAGGTTGGCGTCGATGACATGGCCGTCCTCCCACAACACGACCTGGCCCGCCTGATCCACCGGAGCGACACTGTCCTCATAGACGTTCTCGTTGACCCCCCCGACGATGTTGGAGTTGTTCGCAGGATTCCAGAACTCGAAGTCCGACCGAGGCATCAGATAGGTCGCATTGGGAAACGTCGGCACCCACTCACCATCGCGCAGAACCGTGTTCCAGCCGACATGGTCCACGTGTAGGTGCGTGTTCACCACCAGGTCAACCTCATCGGGCTTCACCCCCGCTGCCGCCAACGCCCCGAGGAAGTCGATCTGCAGGTGGTCCCACACCTGCACCGCCGGACGGGCCTTGTCGTTGCCGACGCCGGTATCGACCACAATGGTCTGCCCCTGGCTGCGCAGCAGCCACGACTGCATCGCGATCTGAACCATCTCACCGGCTGAGTCGAGGTGGTCGGGAACCAGCTCGGCGCGGTGCTCCTCCCATGCCGAGGCCGGGATGGTCGGGAAGAACGCCTCCGGAGGCATGATCGGCCCGTGCATCTCCTCCACACGTGCGATGGTCACCTCGCCTATAGTGATCTCGTTCATGACGGATTCCTTTCCAGGCATGACCAGCACACCCGATGCAGCCACTGACCGCGGCTAGACGACGTCAGCCGCCCACCGCCCAGCCTGACCCCTCTCCCCCATCCCATCCAGACCGCCTTGGGGCTACCCCCAGCAGGGACAGGCAGCCAACACAACATGGTGGGACACTGTTCGCCATGAGTGGGCCGCTGAACCGATGGGGCCTCGGTGAGTTCCTCCAAGCCAGCCGCTCGCGGCTCTCACCCAGTGAGCTCGGGGTGGTCGTCGGCGCGGGGCAACGACGCGTCCCCGGTTTGCGGCGAGAAGAAATCGCCATGCTCGCTGGCGTCTCCGCCTCGTACTACACGCGCTTAGAACAAGGCCAGGCCACGAACGCTTCACCCCAGGTAATCGACGCGATCTCCCGAGCCCTACGACTCACCGCCGCCGAAAGCAATCATTTGCATGCGTTGGCGCGGACACCCAACCGTCGGCCACCCGAGGAGGAACCAACCGAAGAATCCGTGGGCGAAAGCCTGACCGAACTGCTCGACGCGCTCGGCGACATACCTGCGATGGTGTTCGGTCGACGACGCGACATCCTGGCATGGAACACCGCCGGCCACGCCCTGTTCGCATCGCACCTCGATCCGCGCGACGTCGATCACTCGACGACCCGACCCAATGCCACCGAGATGGTCTTCCTCGACCCGCACACACGCGATCTCTACGTCGACTGGGACGACAAAGCCCTGGCCAGCGTCGGTCATCTCCGTATCCTCGCCGGCCAGTACCCTCACGACGCCCGGTTGCTCGCTCTCTTCGGACGCCTTGCCATCGCGAGCCCCGACTTCGCCACCCTATGGGCTGCGAACCACATCCGTCCCTCGAGCTCTGCCATCTATCACATGCGGCACCCCCTGGTCGGACCCGTGACGCTGAAACAACAGTTCCTCACCAACGCCGAAGCGCCAGGACAAACCATCGTCATCTGCACCGCACCAAAGGGTTCACCCTCCTGCGAGGCCCTGCTCTTGTTGGCCCAGTCGACGCGCCTCGTCTCCCCTCAGCAGGCCCCGGTAAAGAACGGTCCTGCGTTAGCCGCACCAACTCGAGGGGACTGAGCTCGCCGAGGGCCTGTCCGGGATTGTCCAAGCCGGGCCACCGACCGCGTTGGCGGGCAGAAAGCGGCGGTAGGGCATGGCGGCGGCGCCGGCCCTGGTGGGTACGAGCGCACGTAGCACGGCCACCCAGCGGCCGCCGGCCACGGCCCACGCGCCGTGGCGGTTTACGGCATCCTGCGCCTGGGTCCAGCGGCGTTCGCCGACCCGCCGTCTGGCCCTGACCCCGGTCGGTGGACACGGGGTTATGCGGCTTGTTGATCTGCCGCGGTGTGGTTGCAGTGTTGCATCTCGAACGCGACGGGGCTGATCTGGCCGAGGGCGGAGTGTCGTCTTCGGCGGTTGTACCGGTCTTCGATCCAGGCGCCGACCTCGAGGCGGGCTCGGGTCTTGGTGGTCCAGACGCGCCGGTAGTGGAACTCGGTTTTGAGGGTGGCGAAGAATGACTCGGCCATCGCGTATCCCAGCAAACCCCGGTGCGTCCCATGGATCGGGTGATGCCGTTCTCGGTCGCGAACCTGCTGATCTGGGCCGAGGCGTATTGCGTCCCGCGATCGGCGTGAAAGACGACCTTGGCGGGCAGCTCGCCGCGCGGCGTGATCGCCATCTGCAGCGCCTGTTCGACCAGGCCGGCGCGCATGTGCTCGGCGATGGCCCAGGGTCCCGGAAAGGTCGTTGAGTAGGGCTGTGACCTGCGGGTTTATGCTGGTGTGGTCGGTGTGGCGTGTGTGACGGGTGTGGCCCAAGAGGCTGAGATGGGAGTTCTCACGTCCGCCGTCTC
>JAABUT010003562.1_pt1 | contig 13227 bp, 17 predicted proteins | sample 5559281 | NCBI WGS metagenome assembly JAABUT01 (sample SAMN10711880, study PRJNA513359) | rock metagenome | isolation source: Antarctica rocks | place: Antarctica: Victoria Land, Ricker Hills nord | collected 2016-01-04
GGTGTGCCTGGCATGGGCACTGGATTGGAGGTGAAAGTCCTTTGCGGGGCGAGTTGGTAGCAACCGCGAGCTGGAGGCAACTGCACGCAGGGTCTTGGGGGTCGTAAAGACGCCCATGACGCTGGCGCCGCGAGGCCGTGTGGGGAGGAAGCCCGAGGCGAACCGCAGCACCGAACGGAAGTGAACCCCTGAGCAAGCCAGGTCGGCCGGGTTAGCGTGTCTCCTGACGCGACGCCCAAAATCCAATCGAGGCCGGAGCGGTAATGGGGGCGGGAGCGGCGGGATATCCAGTGTTCTTACCCAGGGAGGTCTGTAGAGGTCCGCGCGAGCGGTAGACCCGAAGGAGGCAACGACGACGGGACGACGCCCCCACAGAAATCGGATCTCTTCGTAGTAGCGAGGAAACCGGTGAAAGTCGGTGGAGCAAAGGGAGAGATGGATTGAGAAGGACGGGACCACGACAATTGAACCTCGCGTTCGCCGACAACCCTTCGGGGTGCGGGAAGACCGAGCCGTCGGACGCATCCGATGGGCGAGACTTCCTGCTGCACACAGCGAGGAGCAAGAAGACGAGAGGCCCTGGCATCTGTGTGGCCGACGCGAGTCGGCTGCTCGAAGAAGTGGCGTCCGAAGCCAACTTGGCCGCGGCGCTGCTGAACGTTGTACGCAATAAGGGAGCACCGGGTTTGGACGGCCAGACGGTGGCGATGGCGGAAGCGAAAGCCCCGTCGATGATCGCCGTTCTGCGTCGTGACCTGCTGGCGGAATGCTATCGGCCCGGCGATGTTCGCCGGGTCTGGCTGCCCAAGTCCGGAGGCGGGCAACGAGGGTTGGGCATTCCGAACGTGGTTGACAGGGTGGTTCAACAGGCGGTCCTCCAGGTCCTGGAGCCGATCTTCGATCCGACCTTTCATCCCAGCAGTCACGGGTTCCGGCTGAAGCGCGGCGCTCACACTGCCATTGCCGAAGCAGAGGGCTATCTGGCGGCTGGTTATCGGACGGTGGTTGACCTTGACCTGGCCAAATTCTTCGACCGGGTTCATCATCAACGCCTGTTGGCTCGTGTCGCCGATCGGGTGAGCGATCCACGGATGATCACCCTGGTACGCCGGATGCTGACCGCATCGGTGGTGATGCCGGACGGAACGAAGGAGATCGTCCGGGAAGGCACGCCGCAAGGGGGTCCGCTGTCACCGCTCCTGTCCAACATCGTCCTTGACGAATTGGATCGGGAGCTTGACCGGCGCGGCCTCCGATTTGTCCGCTACGCCGACGATGCGAATATCTTCGTGCGCAGCGAACGAGCCGGCCAGCGCGTCATGACATCGATTCGGAGGTTCCTGGAAAAGCGTATGCGGCTCCAGGTCAACGAAGAGAAGAGTGGCGTGCGCAAGCCGGACGACGTGCAGTTTCTCGGGTTTAGCTTCCGCTGCTCGGAGGAGGGCGGCGCTGTCGCCATCCTTCCTTCGGCGAAGGCTGAACGACGGCTGAGGACGACCGTGCGGGAGATGACGCCGCCAAGTTGGGGGCGATCCATCGGCTCATGCATGGCCAACATCAGCCGCTACCTGACCGGGTGGATCAGCCACTTCCGGCTTTGCACGCCGGAGGCGGTCCAGCGACTGGGCAACATTGATGCCCACATCCGCCGCCGGATCAGGGCGATCATCGTTCGTCAGAAGAAGCGCCCCCGCTTCCTCGTCCGACACTTGAAAGCCAAGGGCGTCAGCCACAGGGCTGCCGCTGCTTGTGCGTATTGCGGGAAGGGAGCATGGGTCAAATCGAACCGCCCGGCGATGCAGCGGGCCTATGCACCGGCTTGGTTCAAGGGCCGGATGGCATCGCTCAAAGCTTTGTGGAACGATCTGAACCCACCACAGGCATCAGCCCAGCTATCGCTGGCATTCTGATAGATCGATCCAAGGAGCCGGATGCGTGATCCGCAAGTCCGGTTCTGTGAGAGGCGCAGTGGAGCAATCCCTGCGCCTACTCGACTGGCGCGCGGAGGGCACCTTCGCCTTGAAGGCCGGCGCATGATTTCGGCGCGTTCGCTTGCTCCTCGTCTCTCCCGATCCGCAGCCACCTTGGCCGCCGTCAGGCAGAAAACCACTCAGCCCACCTGTTCAGATTCCCCGAGCCACCTCTTGACGCCCGACCAACTGCAACGCCTGTTCCAACGTTTCACTCAGGCCGACGAGAGCACCACTCGCAGGTTTGGCGGCACGGGGTTGGGACTGGCGCTCAGCCGCCCCTTCAGCCACCTGCTCGGCGGTGACGTCACAGTCGTCAGTGAGGAAGGTCGTGGCACCACATTCACCTTACGCGTCCCAGCCAAACTGCCTTAGCTGAACCCGGACGCAAGAGGCACAGCTGTCCCAGCTCAGAAACTCCTCGACCACTTGGCAGAACTCGATCTGCGCAGTGACGGTCCGCGCCTTACCGTCTGACAAGCAGGCGATCGACGCCGCATCCCAGAATGAGCCTGCGTTGGGCAGTTTTGCGGACGCGGAAGACGCATGATCTCGACGAGCGGCAACAGGATCGTGCTTGGTTCGATGACTTCTGTCTGAGACGGCTTGGGGAGATGGCGTCGACGACGTCCCCTTGGTCCGCAAAAGGTAGTCCTCGGCGGAACCTGTGTGAATTTGGTGCATTGCGGAGGTGTCGCCAGCATGACTAGGCCCTCATCGAGGGCTTTGGACCGAGTGGCGGTCGCAACCAACCCCTCCCGGCAAGCGTCGGAATCCCGGCACCGCCTCGAAGGCTGACGTTTTGCGCCCGCAAGGACCGACACATGGCGACCACAACTGTAGATACGCCGCGCGAGCGCGGCGATGGCGATCCGCCGAACCTGACGTCGGTTAGCCCGGCCGACGACGCCCGCACAATCCTGATCAACAACGTGTCCTGGGGCGGCGTGCTGGCCGGCGTCGTCGCCGGTCTTGTCACGCAGCTGATCCTCAACCTGATCGGAATCGGCATCGGCGCCTCTACGCTCAACCCGACGACCGGGGACAACCCGTCCGCGAGCGGTTTCTCGATCGGCGCCGGCCTGTGGTGGGCCCTGTCGGGCATCATAGCGGCGTTCGTCGGCGGCTATATCGCCAGCCGCCTTTCGGGTCGCCCGAAGGCGTCAACCGGCGGCTGGCATGGCCTGACCTCCTGGGCCTTGACCACTCTGGTGATCTTCTACCTGCTCAGCACGGCGGTCGGCAGCCTCGTCGGCGGCGCCTTCAATACGGTGAGCGGCGCCCTCGGCGGGCTTGGTCATACGATGGCGTCGGCGGCACAAACGGCCGCTCCGGCGCTCACCCAGGGTACGGACCCGGTCGCTTCCTTCCAGCAAGCGATCCAAGCGCCCGCCAACGATCCGGCGAACCTGAAGGACGCCACGACGTCCTTGATGCGGGCGCTGGTGACGGGCGACGACGCCCAGGCCACGGACGCTCGCGAGCGCGTCTCTCAGGCGTTGGCCAAGTCGCAAAATATCCCGATCGACCAGGCACGCGTCCGCGTCGCGAGCTACGAAAAGCAGTATCGCGACAAGACCGCCGAGGTGAAGCAGAAAGCAGCGGAGACGGCCGACACAGCCGCCAAGACTGTTTCGCGCGGCGCCCTGTGGGGCAGCTTCGCGCTGATCCTCGGCGCTCTCGCTGCCTGGTTCGGTGGTCGGGCTGGCACGGTCGACCCGACCGTCACGGCGCAGTTCCTGCGCACCGCCCGCGTTACCAGGACCAAGACCACCGCGTGACATGGCTTCCACCGTTCCGGCCAGCGATACCTGCCGTTGGCCATTTCAGCGAGCGAACCACCGGCGTTCCGAGACTTTCATCGGAGGTCGGTTCAGACATCACGCAGATCAAGGAACAGACCATGAGCAAGCAGACCATCACGGCCTTCTTCGACACCCGCAGCCATGCCGAACATGCCGCCCTGGCGTTGAAGCAGGCCGGCTTACCAGCCGCCGACGTCAGCGTGTCGCCCGAGACCGCCCTCGACGATCTTGGAGCTACCGGAGGCTATGCCGGCGCGACCGGGACGAAGAAAACGGGTTTCTGGGCCTCTCTCGAGGAAATGTTCGGCGGCTCCGACGATCACGCTACCTATACGGAAGGCCTGCGCCGTGGCGGCACCATGCTGACGGCCCATGTGGACGACGCCAATACCGACGAGGCCATCGCCCTCCTGGAGCAGCACGGAGCGGTGGACCTGGTGGAGCGCGAGGGGACTTGGCGCGGCGAAGGCTGGTCCGGCGGCTCTACGAGTTCCGTGATGGCCACCTCAGGTGTCGCCGGCGTCGGCGCGGAGGCCCTTGCGATGACCGGCACCGCGCCTGCCGCCAAGGTGACCACGACTGAGACACGTGTGGCGGCAGCGGTTCCCAGGGCCGCGGCGCCGGCGAGGACGGCGGCCACCTCCGGCAAAGAAGACGTCCTGCAGGTCGTTGAGGAGCAGATCAACGTCGGCAAGCGTGCTGTCCGCCGCGGCAAGGTTCGCCTGCACAGCTACGTGGTCGAGAAGGCTGTGTCGGAGAACGTCACCTTGCGCGACGAGACCGTCAGCATCGACCGTCACGCCGTCGACCGCCCTGTCGCTGCACTCGGGGCCGACGCCTTTAGGGAGCGCACGATCGAGATGGAAGAGATCGACGAGGAGGCTGTCGTCGGCAAGACGGCCCGCGTCGTCGAGGAGATCGGCATCCGCAAGGACGTCATCGACCGCACCGAGACCATCCGTGAGACGGTCCGTAGCACCAAGATCGACATCGACGACGGCCGCACGGTTAGCGGCACCAGGACGGGTCCTGCCGGCGATTTCGCATCCCGGTTGACCAAGGGAATGGAGGTGGTCGGCTCCGACGGCCAGCACGTCGGCATCATCGACCAGATCGATGGCGCCAACATGAGGCTGAAGCGCATGGATCCCGCTTCTGGCGCCCAGCATCACCTGTTGCCGATCGATCTGATTAAGTCTGCCGACAAGAGGGTCATGCTCAGCGTCGCGGCGCCCGAGGCCAAGAAGCGTTGGGCGGCTGCCTGACTGACCGGTTCCCGTAAGTGGGGCGCCCCTGCGGCCTGCCCTCGCAAAGATCCAGGATATCCAGCATGAGCGACCCACCACCCACGAAGACCGCCGGGGGCCTCGGCACGGCGCCCGTGCTTAGCGAGGTTCCTGGTCTCGTCTCACAGGAGACGACCGCGGCGACAGGCAACATCCAGCTCCTGGAGGAGGAGCTCTCCGTCTCCAAGCGACAGGTCGTGGCAGGCAAGCTCAGGATATCGACGCGGACGGAGACACACGACGAGATCGCCGAAACCACGCTCGACCGCAACGTACTGGACGTCAGCCGCGTGCCGATCGACCGCATCGTGGATGTCGCCCCGAAAGTGCGGACGGAAGGCGACACGACGATCGTGCCCATCGTCGAAGAGCGCCTTGTGATGGTCAAGCAGCTTTACCTCAAGGAAGAGCTGCACATCCGGCACAGCGTCGAACGAGAGACCGTTCGAGAGTCCGTTCCGCTCCGGAGCCAGCACGCCGTCGTCGAGCGCCTCGATGCCGATGGCCGTACCGTCATCGAGCAGGACGTCACGCAGGCCACGCCTCAATGAACTCAGCAAGGGGAGCGCACTTCATAGAGCGATCCCAATTAGGCAAGGCTGCAAGTATCGGACGAACGCGAATGGAAGTACCCCGTCTGGAGCGCAAGCTCGTCGCCATCCTGGCCGCCGACATCGCGGGCTACAGCAGGCTTATGGAGCAGGACGAGGTCGCCACGTTGGAGGCCCTCTCGGCTCATCGTGTTCTCACCGACAGCTCGATCGAACGCTTCAACGGTCGCATCACGGGCACGGCAGGTGACAGTGTGTTGGCGGAGTTCGCCAGCGTCGTCGATGCTGTCGACTGCGCCGTCGAAATGCAGCGCGCCATCGCGGCGGCGAGTGAGAACACGTCGCCCGAGAGACGGCTGCTGTTTCGCATCGGCATCAACGTCGGTGACGTCATGATGAAGGATGGTGATATCTTTGGCGACGGCGTCAACGTCGCCGCGCGCCTGGAGTCCTTAGCTGACCCAGGAGGCATTTGCGTCTCGCGCGGCGTCCGGGATCACTTGCGCAAGCAGAGCACTCTGGTGTTCGAGGACCTAGGCGAGCAGTCCGTCAAGAACATCGCGCAGGCCATTCGTGCCTTCCGCGTCCGTTTCGAGGAGACGGAGCCGGCCCAGGCGGAAGCGATCGACGGCAATCCTGCAGCCATAGCACCCGAGGCGATGGGCGCGGTCGCGCAAGCTGACGAGCCGCCTGAGATCGAACTCGCATTCTGGGCATCGATCAAGGACAGCGAAGACGGGACCGAGTTCGCGGCCTACCTCGAACGGTATCCCACGGGCGCCTTCTGTGCTTTGGCCGAGAGCCGCCGTCACGCATTGGACGGGCAGAACACGACGGCACCCACGGCGGACCCCGAGGCTGTGGCGGTCGAACTCGCCTTCTGGGACAGTGTGAAAGACAGCGCCAGCGTGGCTGAATTGCGGGCCTATCTCGATCGCTACCAGAGCGGCAACTTCGTGGCGCTCGCCCGAACCCGACTGCAGGCCGTTGCGGAGCACGATCCACCGGCGGAGGCGGGCGCGGCCCGAGCTGATACTGTCGAACTTGCGTTCTGGGGCTCCGTCAAGGACAGCGACAACCCGGCGATGCTGGAGGCCTACCTCGTCCAGTTCGCGCCGGGCAATTTCGTGCTGCTCGCCAGGGCTAGGCTCGATGAGCTGAGATCGGGCAAGCTGCCCGAGTCGGGCCACGACGGTCGGGATGGTCAAGTCAGTGAGTCGGATGGGCGCACTCATTGATGGGCGCCGAACCCCCGCCTGACGCGACCCAAACGCCGATCCTGCCGGCCCATATCGAGGACACAGTTAAGGCGATCGCCCGTCTTCATGCCGAGCACTATGAACAGGCTTCACCGCTCCAAAAGATCGTCGATCGCCTGACTGCTCGCGCGGGCCGACCTGAATTCATCGGCGTGATGACGTTGATCTTGTTCGGCTGGATGGCGTTCAACGTCGTGCTCATGTTCTTGGGCAGACCGCCGCTGGACGAGCCGCCCTTCTCCTGGTTGCAGGGCGCGGTCGGGCTCTCCGCGCTCTACATGACGGCGTTGATCCTGACGACGCAGCGTCGAGAGGACCAACTCGCGAGCCATCGCGAGCAGCTCACCCTGGAACTAGCCATCCTCAGCGAGCAGAAAGCGGCCAAGATCATCGAACTCATGGAGGAGCTGCGACGCGACGATCCCACAATCCGCAACCGAGTCGACCAGGAAGCGGCCGCCATGTCCATGCCGGCCGACCCGCAAGCCGTGCTTGACGCCATCAAGGACACGCACGAGGAAGCGATGTCAGCAGACGTCGAGGATACGACGCTGCCTGCATGATCTATGGAGCGCCCTGTCGAAGAGCCGGTTTCGGCCCCAGTCGCTTTATGTAGGGTTGCTGTGAGATCCATAGCCGACCCTGGGAGCAGCCATGTCGTCGAGACGTAAGCCGTCAAGAAGGCCTCCCCTGACAAGCCGCATGGAGCTGATGTTCGATCAGATGACCCTCGCGGCCCTTCCGGCCGCTGTGCTCCTAGTGCTTGCGGCGGTGTTCTACGTCGGCATAGCAGACGCGGAAGTCCGGCTGGGCTGCGGCCTGAATGCTCTCGTGAACCGGATATTGGACATCGAACAGGCGTGTCGGTGACGGCAGCCAAACAACTCGTACGATCGACACGTCGTCAGCATCTAATATATCAGCTAACGCGCAAACCGCGTTCCGGAAACGGGGATGCGCCGGGAGCTGGTAGATTGCGACAACAGCAGATGACCGAGGCGGAAACCCGCGTTTGTTCGCTCGCCACGTTCGCCGTGCAGAGTTTCCGTCATCAACCAGCGAACCAGATCCGATGCATCACGCGGCACGAAGTCGACCCCCACTTTCTGGAACAAAGTATGACTGACCGGTTCAAAGTTAACAGCGATCCTGTCTATCAGCAACAGCATCTGGAATAATACGAAGAGGTGTTCGGACACGTTTACGATATCGCTGGACAGCGTTTCAAGCGAAACGACCTTGTCGAGTTCCCGAGCAGTTGGAAGGCGGTTGCTGAAACGCGCTCGCAATTCGGCGCTGCGAACATGCAGCTTTTGCCTCAGCCAAGCGTGGAAGTACTCGATGTCCATGGGTCTATCAGGTCGATCTCGTTTCTTGCTGCTCAAGAGTAAGATCTTGGCCGTTCGAATTCGATGCTGTTTTCAATGCGGCTTCATATTTTTCCCGTGGGTGTCGAGCGCCGCCGCTTCCGCGGGCAAATGGCAGAAGCAAATCCGGGCAGAACTTCAATCCAGGTTCAGCTACGCGTAGCTTAGTGACGGCGCTACCACAACCGTTGCAGCCCTTAAGCTGGATCGGCTTGACGCTTGGCTGGTTGAGCGCCCTCTGGCTAACACAAGGGTGCCACGCTTCGCCAAACTCGCGGCTTGACGATGGCGCCAACAGCATCCGATCGTTTTCCTCTCACTTCGGTTAGGTCCTCCAAGCGCCCCTGAAAAACGCCCGTCAAGGAATGCCTGGTAGGATTGCTATTGTCAGCGGATCACTCTTACAGCACTGTCCTGATATTCTCATCGGCTACGCCGGCATCTCCACCCTCGACCAGAACCTCGACTTGCAGCGCGCCACCCTGACGAAGGCCGGTTGCACTGGGACCTGGAGTTTCACCACCGGTTCGATCAGTTCTTCCTTGCCGAATTTCCTCGAGGTCGACCCGTCCCATGGCGGCATGGAATCAGCCCGCGACACGCAACGCAAGCGCGTGATCAGCATCGCCGGCTCGGAACCCCGCCCGGTTCCGGTACCAACCCCATGGGTCGTTGCGTGTTGATCCCGGCAACCTGTCTTCTCTGGTCAACGCGCTAGCAATTTCAACGCGTCGGGACGGAGTTCCCCTTTAGCGTCGACATGGCGATACAAGGTCTGACGCGTGACACCGAGTTCGGCGCAGAGTTCAGCTACCTTGGTTTCTGGTTTGCCCATTGCCGCCTGGGCAAGACGCAGCTTGGCAGATGTCATTTTCGGCTTGCGCCCGCCATTGCGGCCTCGCGCCCGGGCTGAGGCAAGCCCGGCCTTCGTGCGTTCTATAATAAGCTCACGCTCGAACTCCGCGAGAGCAGCGAAAATCCCGAACACGAGCCGACCGTTTGCGGTTGTCGTGTCGATGTTGGCCCCCTGCCCTGCCAAGACCTTCAAACCAACACCGCGCTTCGTGAGATCGTGGACGGTGTTGACGAGATGGCGGAGGTCGCGCCCGAGCCGGTCAAGCTTCCAGACCACGAGCGTGTCGCTTTCCCGCAGCGCTTTTAAACAAGCATCGAGCCCTGGTCGGTTGTCGCGCTTGCCCGATGCGTGGTCTTCGTAGAACCGGTCATCGCCGATGCCCGCTGCCTGAAGCGCATCGCGCTGAAGATCGGTGGCCTGAGAACCATCAGCCTTGGATACGCGAATGTAGCCGATCAGCACCGTTCCCCTCCCCTGGCCCGCTTACGGCCGGTGCAAACCATGTCACGCAAACGAGCGATTAAGTGACAAACGAACTTACCAATTCAGCACGACACCGCAGCTGTCACGCAACCCGTCATTAATTTTACGCGCTGCAAACCATTGTGCAAACAGAAAAAATGACGGAGCGCGCATGCCAGAGGTCTTGCGTATTCCAGAAGACCTCGGTTCGCGCTCGAAGCTGGGCATGCCATACCGGCGCTCTGGCGGGGAGTGAGGCCCAGTCTTCCCGGAAGGTATCTTAGTCTCACGTCTCGAATAAGTGGGCGGTCGAGGGCTGGAGGGATAGGACTGGCTTTGCGCAAAAGGTTCAGCTAAACTTAAAACGTACCTTGTCCCAAATCTCGTGGTATCGCATGAATGCGAACATAACCAGGATCGACCCGGCTGGACGCCTCAGCATCTCCGCCCAACACCGCAAAGCCTTGGGGCTGGAGAGCGGTGGCTCGGTCGTTGTAACGTTGGTGGGCGATGAAGTTCGCATCAGATCCATGGCGACTGCCATGAGCGAACTCCAGGCCGATGCCGCGCGCTTCCTCCAGGATGAGCAATCTTCGGTAGACGCATTCATCGCGGAGCGTCATGCCGAAGCGGTGCGCGACGAACGGGAGTTCAACGACGAACCCCCGCCCCCTGAGCCGGTGGCACGCGCGGCCAAGAAGCCGGAGCGCAAGGTTGCCCGGTAGCGTCCTCGACGCCTCGGCGCTGCTCGCCTACCTGAGAAAGGAGCCTGGTGGCGAGCGCGTGCTCGAAGCCATCGTAGCCGGCGGTGCCGTTATGGTGACCGTCAATTTCGGCGAGGTCGCGAGTTGGTTTGTCCGCCATGGTGCCGATGAGGCATTCGTCCGCTCGTTGCGAGCCCGACTTGTCTTTCCGCTCGTGTCGGTTGACGACGACCTTGCAATTCGGGCGGCTCTGCTCCTGCCACTGACGCGAGCAGCTGGTTTGAGCCTTGGGGATCGCCTCTGTCTGGCGCTGGCGGCTCGCCTTGGGCTCCCTGCCTTAACGGCCGACCGGTCTTGGCGTGAGGTCGCCGACGCGGTAGGCCTAACAGTCGATCTGATCCGCTGAGCAGGCCAAGCGCCTTCCGCGGGAGTTCTCGACACTGCCGGACGACTACCCTCGTGATGATCGTGTCATTCAGGTTCATGCAGTTTCGACCCACGCCCCCGCGTGGGGGGCGACTTTTCGACAGGGTTCATGACCGCTTCCGTTCTGTGTTTCGATCCACGCCCCGCGTGGGGGGCGACGACCGAGACCGACGCCGCGCTCGAGGGCAAGGTGTTTCGATCCACGCCCCCGCGTGGGGGGCGACAGTAGCTAGCCGCCTCCTCGACCACCGCGCGCTTGTTTCGATCCACGCCCCCGCGTGGGGGGCGACCCCGCTCGCGGCAATCTGACAATTGGCGGCTGTCCCGCGACGATCAAGGTGAGATAGCGCGTCAATCAGGATGAGAGCCGCCGCTGTGCCGCTCCGTGAGGGAGAGCGAAGCTCGACCGAAGGGAGCGGCACAGCGGCATAGGCCCTTCAAGGCCCGGGTGGTGATCGCGGTCGGCCGGCAATGAGGATGCCCTTCCTCTTCAGGAAGGAGGGCTTCCGTGCCCGGCCGCCACGTGACCGATCACCAGATGAGGCTTTTCATGCAATTCCGTCAGACCGACACCGTGGCGGCCGCCGCCGCCAAAGCGTCGATGAGCAGGGCGACCGGACATCGGATCGCCCGCGACCCGCGCCTGCCGTCGATGCGACAGGCCCCCGCAGCCGCCGGCGGCCCGACCCGCTTGCCGCGGTGTTCGAGGCCGAGATCGTGCCGATGCTCGTGGCCGCCCCCGGCCTTCGCCCGATCGCAATCTTGGAGGAGATCGTCCGGCGCCACCCCGATCTCGGCAGCGGCATCCGCCGCACCCTGGAGCGCCGGATCCGCTCCTGGCGGGCGATGCATGGCGAGGAGCAGGACGTCATCTTTCGGCAGACGCATGAGCCGGGCCGCACCGGCTTGTCCGACTTCACCGTAAGCGTCGTCCGGCTTCCACCTTCCGATGGATTGCCTGGCGTTCGATGATCGGAGCTGAAGGAGGCTTCGATCCATGTCGATTTCAGAGCTTAAGCACGTGTCGGAGGGGGCGCGGCGCTTCGACGTCTTCACCGGCGCGGGGCGCCGGCGAAGTTTCACGACGGTCGAGAAAGCTAAGATCGTCGAGGAAAGCTACGCCGGTGAGGACTCAGTGTGCGGCGTCGCACGCCGCCACGGCCTGACGCCCCAGCAGCTGTTCGCCTGGCGGCGTCTGGCGCGACCCCAGGCGTCCCGATCCGCCGAGCGATCACTATTCGTTCCCGCCATCGTGTCACCCGAGCCACCGCTCAAGAACGGGCCGTCGGCCGCCTCAGGACCGCGAGGACGGCGACGGCGGACGGGTACGGCGAGCATCGAACTCGAGGTGGGCGGCGTCGTGGTGCGGGTCTGGCGCGAGGCCGACGCCGGTACGATCGCGGCGGTGATCGGCGCCCTGAAGGCCAGTTCATGATCGGACCCTCGGGCGCAGTTCGCGTCATGTTGGCCACGCGGCCCGTCGACTTTCGCAAGGGAATGGACGGTCTGGCCCTGCTGGTGCGCGAGAGCCTGGGCGCCGACCCGTTCTCCGGCACGGTCTTCGCTTTTCGATCGAAACGGGCGGACCGGCTGAAGCTGCTATTCTTTGACGGCACCGGGGTGGTGCTCGTGGCCAAAAGACTGGAGGCAGGCTCTTTCCGCTGGCCGAAGCCGGGCGATGCGGCGATCCGGCTGACGGCCGCCGAGATGGCGGCGCTGATTGACGGGCTCGACTGGCGGCGCGTGCACGTGCCGCGCGAGACCGCCGTGCCGATGCTGGCCGGCTGAAGAGGAAAACTCTGGGGATTGCCCCTGCTGCCGTCGCGGTCGGGCGATGGATGTGATCTGATTCGCTCGTGATGCCGAGCGAGCCCAAGCCCTCCGACGATCCCGCCGCGCTGCAGGCGCTGCTGGCGGCCGAGCGGGTGGAGAACGAGAGGCTTCGCAAGATCATCCGCGAGCTTCAGCGCCATCGCTTCGGCCGCCGGGCCGAGAGCCTGCCCGTGGATCAGCTGCTGCTCGGGCTCGAGGAGGCGGAACAGGCCGAGGCAGCTGACGAAGCCAAAGCGGAAGCGGCGGCTCCGGCCGAGCGTTCGGCCTGCGTCGCCAAGCGGCGGGCGAACCGGGGCGCCCTGCCGCCCCACCTTCCGCGGATCGAGACCGTGGTGGACGTCGAGGACCAGAGCTGCCCGTGCTGCGCGGCCCCGCTGCACCGCATCGGCGAGGACGTGTCCGAGCGCCTCGACGTGGTGCCGGCGCAGTTCCGTGTGCTGGTGGTGCGCCGGCCGAAATACGCTTGTCGCAGTTGCACCGACGGCGTGTCCCAGGCCCCCGCGCCGGCGCGACTGATCGAGGGCGGGCTGCCCACCGACGCCACCGTGGCGCAGGTGATCGTGTCGAAATACGCGGACCACCGTGTGTCCTGGCACACACCAACGCAAGGAGGTGTGGAAGCTGCGTGAGAGATGAGGGTTTGGCCCCTCGGAACCGGTGATCAGGAGCCGGTCCCAAACCACCGCGAGCTGCTGTCGTTAAGAGCGA
>JAABUT010003563.1_pt1 | contig 13224 bp, 15 predicted proteins | sample 5559281 | NCBI WGS metagenome assembly JAABUT01 (sample SAMN10711880, study PRJNA513359) | rock metagenome | isolation source: Antarctica rocks | place: Antarctica: Victoria Land, Ricker Hills nord | collected 2016-01-04
AACGTCGTCGAGCGATCCTTCAACAAGCTCAAGAACTGGCGCGGCCTGGCCACCCGCTACGACAAGCACGCGCAGACCTACCGCGGCGGCATGGTCCTCGCCTCGATCGTGCTCTGGCTGTCATGACTTACGAGACACGCCCTAGTTGCGCTCCGGCTATTGAGGGGACGTCGCTGAGGCCTTCACTGATATTGAGACTCTCGATAGCCGCGGCTAGGGCGCCGGCTTCGTTCCCCATTTTGCGGCGAACGATGCTGAGGTTCCCCAAGACCCTGGCTCTCCCTGCGAGGTCCTGCGAGCTGTCAGCTATCTCGAGATCCTGGCGATAGTATTCTTCCGCCTCGTCAAGCCGGTTTTGGATGCTGCGGAGGCTGCCTAGCGCCGCCCAGACGGATTGCTGCAAGGACCTGTCGTCGTCTTGGACAGTGACAGCGTCGAGACATACTCGTTCTATGGTCGATAGTGCGCTCCAATCGGAGCGCCAGAGTAGGTAGGCCAGAAACGGCGGCACGAGGCGGCTGAGCTCGAACCAGCGGCCGGCAGCAGCTAGTTGCGGCAGTTGCGCCAGGAGGGCGTCGCGATACGCGTCGAAGATGGATAGCGCTGCACGTTGTGCATCATCAACATTTGCGGGGTCTTGTGGGTTGATGCCGGCGGCTGGGACGCGAAATAGGCACTCAGCAGCGCTCTCGAACACACTCGCCAAATAGTCCAGAAGTTGCCGAAGGGACGTCTCACGATCTTCGGGTGTCTCGTCTAGCAGCAGCATCTCGTCTGCGAACAGTCGTAGTAGGTCATGCATCCGGTAGAGCGGCTGCGGATTGTCAGACCGGGTGGCGACATCGAGAAGTTGCGCGTCAACCAGGCCCTCCAGCGCACGCTCGACGTTGAGTGTGTCGACGGCTCGATGGAGCAGTGCGTGGGCGGTTGTGAGCGTGATTTGGGGACCGAAGGTCAAGCTGACCATCCGGAACGCTCTTGCTGAAGAAGGGCTCAGGTCGCGGTAACTCAGGTTGAAGCTCGCTCGAACGTCCAAATCACCCGCGTGTAGCTGGTCTAGGCGCCTGCGCTCGTCGGCAAGTGACTGTGCGAACAGTGCCAACCTCTGCGTAGGGCGGCTTCGCAGTCGCGCTCCGGCTATGCGAACTGCCAACGGCAGCAGTCCGCAGTTTTGCACAATCGAAGCAGCAGCCTCGGACTCCTCGTCAACTCGAGAGGCACCTGCCAAGTTCTTCAGCAGGAGGAGCCCCTCGGACGGTGCAAAGAGTCCTAGTGCAAGCTCCTGCACTCCAGCCAATCCGGGTAGCGGGGACCTCGACGTGATGACTGCAGCGGAATCTCCAGTGGGCAGGAGGTGTCGCACCTGCGGTTCGTCGCGAGCGTTGTCGAGGACGACCAAGACCCTTTTATATTGTACCAAGGATCGGTACATTCCGGCACGTGCATTAAGCGACAGGGGAAGGTTATTGCGCGGGACGCCGAGGCTTTGTAGGAGCTCCCCTAGGGCGTCAGTTGGAGTGAGGGGAAAGTTCTCTAGTCCCCGCATGTCTAGGTAGCACTGCCCGTCCATAAAATTTGGGGCCAATAGGTTGGCGACGTGCAAGGCCAGGACTGACTTACCCACGCCAGGTTTGCCGTGAATTGCCACCGCCCGCAGCGCCGTCGCTTCGGTGGGCGCCCGTAACGCTTCGACGATCTGGTCGGTCTCCGTCAGTCGACCGACGAACTCATGGGCGGCGCCAACGGGCAACTGGGCAGCCTGGCTTCCCGCAGCATGGTCGAATATGCTCGGTCCCGCGCTTTTCCTGGCAAGTGCTGCCAGCAGCCGCTGTTGAAGGACTAGATAGCTTTGGTCGCCGCGGGTTCGAGGGCGTATTAGCGTCGAGTGAGTTCCTGGAACCACCGCGGTCTCTGGCCAGTGGCCGTGTGCGGACGTTGGACTGACGACGGAATCGCTCTCGCCTGCGACTGCAAGCACTGGCACGTGGGTGGGACTGGCTGGGTCCGCGGTCCTTTTAATGACGCGGTGTTGGACCTTCGCAATGTCGGGGTTTAACGGGCGAAGCGACCGCTCTTGTGCGTGACGCCTGACAAAGATCCGGCGTAGTCCATATGCGTAGGCCGAGCCTTGGTTCGGGCAGGCATATAGCACCACCCCTTTGATCCTCTTCACGTCGTGCGGTGGGTCCTCGGCCAGCAACCGTTCGAGGAGCAGCGTCACAACCAGTCCGCCCTGACTATGCCCCACAAGGAAGAGATTCTCGTGACTTGGGACGCTGTTCTTGAGGAACGTCCACAAGCCTTGAGCGACGACGTCGAGTGTCGGCCTGGCCGCGAGCGGATGCCGGACCTTGGGTGATGCGTACTCAAATACGTAATTGTTGGTGCGCGCCCGGAGGTCGTCGTCTTCAGCGACCAGAGCAAGCAGTGGCTCCCATACGGTGCTCTTGGAGTTAAGACCGTGGACGAACACCACAGCAAGCGAGCGATCGGCCGCTGTGGCCAGAGGTCCGACGGTCATGCCACATCACACCAGACGGCACGCGCGGAGGGGCCACCACGGTCATGCCATAAGATGCGGCGGCAAGGGAGGTCGACGACCCTGACAAATCTTCCATCGTGACTCACAATCGTCCGCTTGCAGAATGGCCGCCAGCGGCCGGTGTGATGCGCAGCGCTGATTGGCACTGTCATGTCGGCGCTATGTGGTCTTGCCGTCCCACTTCCTCGATAGTGGGCCGGCGCCCCGACCAGTGCTTGCCGGTCCTGGCCGTGCGCCTACGGCGTCGTCCCAGAGGTTGGTTCCACAAGCTCGTACCGTAAGGCCAGTACGGGCAGGACCTCCGGTACCTTCTTCGCGTGAATCTTGGGTATGCGCGGGTCTCGACCGCGAAGCAGGACTTGGACCGGCAGGTCGACGCGCTGCACCAGGCCGGAATCGCGCCGGAGCGGATCTACCTGGATAAGAAGTCCGGTGCCACCACCGACCGCCCCGGTCTCAAGGCGGCGCTGGCCTACGCCCGCGACGGCGACGTGTTCGTCGTGCACACCCTGGACCGGCTCGGCCGCACCGTCCGGGACACCCTCAACCTCATCCACGAGCTTGCCGAGCGAGGAGTCGGGGTGCGCAACCTCGCCGACCCGATCCGGGTCGACTCGTCCAACCCGTCGGACCCGATGGCCCAGCTCGCGGTCGTGCTGCTGGCGCTGTTCGGGCAGATGGAACGCACCTACACCCTCGAACGGGCCGCGCACGCCCGGGCGGTCGCGACCGCGAAGGGCCGGCGGATCGGCCGGCCACCGGTCGTCGACGCGGACAAGCTGGCGTACGCGGCGCACCTGCGCGAGTCCGGCCACAGCATCGGCGAGATCGTCGCCAAGTCCGGGATCGCCCGGACCAGCCTGTACCGGCATCTGCCGCCCCGACCTGCGGAGCAGCTCACCGAGGCGCCCAAGAGCGAGCAGCGGTAGCTGCGGGTACCCCGCGACGCTGGCCGAGCTCGACGAGCGGCAGCGCGCGGTGGTGATGCGGCGCTGGGCGGTGCTGCGCCCGGTCGTGCAGGACGTCGTGCCGCTGACCGTCGCGGCCCGCGACGCCGGGGTGCCGCTGCGCTCCGCGGAGCGGTGGCTGGCCCGCTACCGGGCGGCCGGCCTGGCGGGCCTGGCCCGCGCTGACCGTTCGGACCGCGGCCGCCGCCGGCTGCCCCAGGAGCTGGTGCGGCTGGTGGAGGGCTTGGCGCTACAGCGTCCCCGACCCGGGGTCGTGAGCATCACCCGCTGGGCGGGCCGCGCCGCCGGCGAGCACGCCTGGCCGTCCCGGCCTACAGCACCGTCTATTCGATCGTCACCGCACTGGACCCGCAGCTGCTGACGCTGGCGCACGACGGGCCGGTGGCGCTGCGGGACCGCTACGAGCTGGTCTACCGGCGCCAGTCGGAGCGGCCGAACCAGATCTGGCAGTCCGACCACACCGAGGCTCCTTTGCCTCGACGAGCTCGGCTACCTGGAACTCGACAAGCGCGGCGCCGAGCTGCTGTTCCAAGTCCTGACCGAACGCGAAGAGAAGACCGCCGTCGCCATCGCGAGCAACGACTCGTTCAGCGGCTGGGACCAAGACCTTCACCGACCCACGGCTCTGCGCCGCCATCGTCGACCGACTGACCTCCGGCGGCAACATCATCGAGACCGGCACCAGCAGCTACCGCCTCGCCCACGCCCGCACCCAACGACAGCCAGGTGGGGCCACTTCAAGCCGTCATCCCGGGGCCAAGTCAGGTTGACACGGCCATTCCGTCGCCCAACCAACGGAAGGCAGCCACGAAGAGCTCAGCGTGACAGCTGGCACGGCTGATGTTGCGATGAGTCGCGGTGTTGGCGCGCATCGGTGGCTCAATCCCGGTCGCCGCATTTTCGATGACGCCGAAGCGTTACTGCGGGTCCGACCCGTCAAGGATGGTGGGGTGACACCATCTGCCTCATGCGGCACCGCACGGCAGGCGCATTGACGATCAGCGCCGTGCTGTTCGCGACCGGATGCAGTGGGCCGCAAGACGTCACCGCTGACTGGACGGTGGCTTCGCAGCCTGCGGCCACAGCCACCAAGGTTGCCGCGATCGTCGAAGAACGGGCCTGCTCCAGCGGCCAACCCGCTGCTGGACGCATCCAGAAACCAGAGATCAGCTACGGCCGGAGCACGATCACGATCACCTTTCGGGTTCGGGCGATCGGCGGAAACAACACCTGCCAGGGCGTCCGAGGCAGCGCATACGAGGTCAAGTTGTCCCAGCCCGTCGGCTCGCGACGGCTGCTCAACGGTCGGACCCGGCCCGCCGTACCGGCTGGTTGATCGGCTCCCGCAAGGCCCTGCCTCGACGGATGCAGCGGTCTTCCCACCCGTCTACCCGCCACCGGGAGCGCTCGGTCTTTGAGGAGCGACTGCCCTCGGCAACCTGAGCCCGCGCGGGGGTACCCGGGTTTGCCGAGGGGAGGTGAGAGCGGGTCGCCAGCGCCACGACGGCGGCGGCGAGTGCGGGCACGCCGATGGCGACGGCGGCGATGAGCGGCCAGGGGATCGCCAGGAAGTGGCCGGGCAGGCCGCTGCCGGCCGGCCGGCCGTAGACCGACTGGTCGGTCAGTGGGAAGGACTACTCACACCCCGCAGACGCGAGTGCGACACCTTCGCACTTCCCGTGGAGCCCCAACCGCCGTCTTCACCGCCGCAGCCCCTGCCCTCCCTGCTCGCCGCCCGACAACACATTTGCCCCATCCATCGCGGAAGGCTGACCAACAGGGCGGACAGCCCCACGGGTGTTAAGCCTTGAGGGTTGACCCGAGCGTTGAAAGGCATATCATCTGAAGGCCACGGCAGTAGCCAGTGGAAGTGGGCCCGGCAGCTCTCCGGACGGTGAGTCGGCCGGGCTTCGCGCTGTCTAAGGTCCGAGCCGGCGCACGCGGTCGATCACCGGGCTACCTCGCCGGCGCCAGTCGCCGCCGGCCCCGTGTGCCCAAGCAAGGATGTCGGGGAGCCAGAGGAGTTCCTCCTCGTTCGGTCGCTGGTGCATGTAGGCCAGTTCCGCCCCTTCTCCTGCCTTGCGGGAGAGTCCTTGCGACGACGACGCGGTCTTGGCGGTCTTGGTCGCAGGACTCGAAGGCGGCGTGGGTGACGCCGTCGGATAGGAGGTCCTCGACGAGCGCATGCAGGCAGTCGTCGCGGGCGTCCCGTTCCGGCCTGCCAGCTAGCCCCGCCTCGTAGATCCGAGCAGTTAGTGGCATTGCCGTGACGGCGCTGAGCAGCTGGCGACGGAACTTCCGGATACGAAGTCGGCTAGCGCCGGCGGGACAACCCTCACCCTTCGGAAGGCGCCCACCACCACCCGCCCCTGTCGCGGAGCGAAATCCCGGACGAGCCGCGTCCTACTCCTGCGCCTGTTTGTCGACGTCAGGTGCTGGACCAGGCCGATACCGGCACGCCGCCCAATCCCTGGTCGCTCCTGCCATGCCCGCGGAGGTCGTAGGCGAGGAGGTTGTAGCCGGCGGCATGCAGCGTGGATCGAGCAGGCCCAGCTGTCCCGCAAGGCCACCATCGCCCCAGTCACCGGCGCACCCAGGAGGAGTGGCGTCCACGCCGGATGGACACGAGCGACGGCAAGCAATCTCTAGGCTTTTGAGGATGGCCCTCTCTCCTGACGAGTTCTACGACCACGCACTCGCCGCCGCGGACGACGAGCGGCGACTTCCGCTGTCTCGTATGACCGGCTGGGACATCGGCCCGTTCGAGCCCGAAGGGCTTCGAGTTTCGCCTCTACGCCCGCCTATGCTGCCCGAGCCGCCACGCCACGGTGAGGACCCCTCCGACTGCACCGCTTGCAGTAGCCGGGATGAGGGCATCTGGTTGGACGCCCGCTGGCGGCTGACCCGGATCCCCGGAGTCGGTGTCCCGCTGGTCCTGATGCTGCATCCGCGCGACCACTACGACTTGGCCGACCTTCCGGATGAGCTCGCAGCAGAGCTGGGGGTACTGGCCACTCACATCACCCGCCACATGCAGGCACTGTCGAACATCTCGCGGGCGCACGTCTATCGCATTGGTGATGGCGGCGCGCATCTACATCTCTGGTTCTTCGCGCGACCGGAAGGCCAATCCCAGCTGTACGGGTCGTGGCTCGTTGTCTGGGACGACCTGCTACCGGAGTACCCGGCACAGATAGCCGACGCCGACGCGGCAATCGTGGCGGACGCGCTGGTCGCCTCCTACGGAGGCGAGACCACGCCTCAGTGAACGGTCCCACGGATAGGGTCGCGCAGATGAAGGTCGTGACGGCCACCAGCCCTGGTCACGTCGGCCGGCCGAACGAAGACTTCGTCGGCGATGTGCCGGGAGTTGTCGTGCTGCTCGACGGCGCTGGGATCCCCGGAACCGAGGCGATCTGTCGCCACGGGGTCGCCTGGTACTCGCACACTCTCGGCGACACCCTCCTCGGGCGGCTGGCGCGCGAAGTGGGGACAGACCTGGTCGCGGCTCTCGCCGACTCGATCGAGGAGGTGGCCGGACGCCATCGACACACCTGCGACCTCGACAATCCCAGCAGCCCGCAGTCAACGGTGGCGATCGTCCGGTTCGATGACGATCGCGCCTACTTCCTGGTGCTCGCTGACGCGTACGTCGTGCTGGACATGGTCGACGCCCCGCCCCAGGTGGTAACCGACGCCCGCGAGGTCAGTGTGCGCCGCGACTGTACAGCCGCTCTGCACGGCCTACCTGCCGGTACGCCTGAGTACGAGCACGCGCGTCAGTCGGTGATCCACGCGCTACAGGCTCGGCGCAATCAACCCGGCGGATACTGGATCGCCAAGGACGATCCGTACGCTGCAACGCAAGCCGTCACCGGCAGCGTGCCTCGTGGCCGGCTTAACAGCGCTGCCCTCCTCAGCAACGGAGCCAGCCGGATTGTCGATCCCTACCAGCTCGCCGGATGGCCAACCGTCCTCGAGCTGGCACGCACGCGAGGCCCCGGCGAGATCCTTCGACAGACCGGCGCGGCAGAGAGGGAGACGCTGGCTCACTTCCGGACTTCCACGATTCCGACGATGCGACAGTCGCCTACTGCGAACCGGCAGCACGACAGCGGGTCCGAGACTGACCCAAGCCGCGGCCTCTGCGGCCCAGCGAGAACAGCCACACATGGCGCTGGTTGCGCTCCTTGGGGCAACACATGCTGGCGAGACGCAGCGATCGCGTCGAATAGTAGCCACCTAGGCTGACCGATCGCGCCTGGGGTTCCCGGTATCGAGAACCGGCGAGCGGCCTACCACACGACCGACGGCGCGTAGCCGCCGACGAGCAGTCGTGTGAGCGAGCTGTCGCGTGGGCGACGTCAGGACTGCCAGTCCGTCCGCCGCAACCGCATGGGCGTGTGCGGCTCCGGCGGACGATTCATGGCGTCTTCGCCCGCGGAGCCGCCGGCGCACGCCATCACCAGTGGCCCAGACTCCGGGATTGACATCGACCGAAACGGCTCGTGCTCGGGATGCGCAGCGACCCAGGTGTACGCCTTGCCGATCACCCGCTGATTCAGATCGTCGGCGAACTCGCGCGCCGCGTCATCGTCCAGACGGACGTGGGCGGGTGCAGGCGTGTCTTTCGGGCCAAGCACCAAAGCCCGCCGCGGATCGACCGCGAGCTGGGACGGTCACAGACCCACAGGTCCGCCAGCAACTCGCCGAGGTCTTCCAGTCACTCACGCACTATGTGAGGGATTCCTCCCGTGGCGCCCACTCTCCCGGGGCTAGTTGACGCCACGACCCCTGACACCTGCATGTCGGTAGCCGAAGGGCTAGCGGGATGAAGAGAGATCTCATGTCGACGGACAGTCAAGCGTTCTGCCGTCGAGCCAGAGGTCCCACGGCTGCACGGTGCCGATTCGCAGCACCCGTGAGCGCGCCCAAGGATCCGCGGCAAGCCGAGCCAGTACATCGCGCTCGGCGGCTACCTCCACCAGGAGCAAGACGCGCTCGCCGTCACCGACTGGGCCTCCGAGAATGACGAAGCGCTCGTCGACCAAGGCGTCCATAAAGGCCGCATGCTCGTCCCATCCCGCCTGCTGCCGGCGACCCCGCCTCCCATCCCATGCCGCCCCACCGATCATCGTCACGAGGAAGACCGCCACGTAGCCGATGCTTTCACGCGCCGCATGAGGATCGGCTACTGAGCTCGGTCTCCCCCCACTTCATCGCCACGTGTTGCCTCAGGTCGGGTCGACGGTGCGGGTGACGACCCAACGGTGCGGGGAGATCGGGCACGCGCGCGTGAAGCCGTGGTTCTCGAAGGCGGCCATCGGCCCGGTGTGGCAGGAACGAGCCCGACAGCGAGCGGTCGTCGGTTTCGTCGGGGTAGCCCTCGACCGTGCCGCCGCCGAGGCGGGCGATCTCGGCCAGCGCCCCGGCGAGCGCGGCGTCGGCGACGCCTCGGCGGCGCAAGCCCTTGCCGGTGAAGAAGCACGTGATGCGCCAGTCCGGGGAGGCGCCGAGGTCCCTGTCGTACCGGCGGCGGCTCTTGACCTCCGGCAGCTCGTCCGGCGATCCGAACTGGCACCAGCCCAGGCACTGGTCACCGTCGAATGCCAGCGCGGCGCGGATCCGGCCCTCGAGTACGCGTTGCTCCTTCTCGGCGCGGTTCTGCGCCGGGGTGCGCCCCTTGCCCACCTTGACGTGGAGGCCCATGCACCAGCAGCCGCCCCACCCGCCGTTGTTCCCGGTGCAGGAGACATACCAGGTGGCGGACTTCCCGGACAGCCTGGCATTCCTGCTGGGCCGGCCGACCTGCCGGGTCACCACCGTCGTTGACGACCCGGACGCCGAACCGGCGGAGGTGGCGCTGCTGCGGTCGCTGGGGAAGCTCTCCAGCCTCAAGACCCCGATCATCCTCGACGGCAGGGTGTGGGGGGGCTGTGGGCCTCCCGCGGGCCGGAAGCGTCGCCGTTCACCGACTACGACGCCGACCTGGCCCAGGTCATCGTCGGGCTGGTCGCCGCCGGGCTCGCCCAAGCCGCCGCCTGGCAGGCCATGCGGCAGCTAGCGGCGACCGACCCGCTGACCGGCCTGGCCAACCGCCGCGCCCTTGACGAACACCTCCGCCGTCTCCTCACCCAGACGGCAGCCAGGGGACAGACCCTTACCGTGGCCGTCGGCGACATCAACGGCCTCAAAGCCGTCAACGACACCGCCGGACACGCCGCCGGTGACGACATCATCTTGCGGGTCGCCGCCGCCGCTCAAGGCGCCATCGCCGCAATCCCAGACGCGCTCGCCGCCCGCCTCGGCGGCTACGAGTTCGCCTCGTCATGCCCGCCCATCACCTCGGCACAGGACCCCGCGTCTTACGGGTGGGTGTCAGACAGCCGCCGGCCCCGCCAGCGTCGGAGATGGGCACGATCACAGTCGCTCCAAGTTCCGCGGGAGCGGGAGGTGCGTTGAGATCGAGTAGTCGCCGGCATGCCGTCGGTTGGTCAATTGTCAATGATCAGACCAACCGGCACGCTGTCCTCCCGATAGCGCTGCCGTCGCCGGTTGGGGTGTGGCCGTGATGAGGGGGTCAGTGATAGCGACCGGCGATCCAGTCTGCGACGGTGGTGGCCAACGGGGACCATATGGGCGTTCGCCCGCTGGTGTCGGCGATGAGGTCCCAGCCGTGCGGCCCGGGTCCGGTGACGAACTTTTTGGCTACGGCGGGGACGCGGGCGAAGGCGGCGGCCAGGTCGGTGTAGCTGGCAGGGTCGTTGCGGCTGACGGCTATGAGCGTCGGCATGGTTAGCCGCGGGGCGGTGCTTGCGATGTTGAGCTGCTGCCATTGGGCTGGCCCGGACAGGTCGACTACCGCGTTGGCGTGCGTCGCTACCGCTGTATCGACCGCGATCGAGCCACCCATCGACGCGCCGACCAACACGACTCGACGCGCACCGTGTGCACGGGCCCAGCGCACCGCAGTGGCGGCCTGCGCGACCTGATCGGTGGCGAAGGCCTGGTCCGGACATGTCGAGTCGCCGAAGCCGCACAGGTCGAAGATCAGAGCGCGACCGTGATGCGTGGTGGCCAGCCAGTCCGCGAACGGCCACCATCCGCATGAGGCGTTGTCGGTCTGGTGCACCAGGACAGCGACCGTGGCGCCCACGCCGACGTCGACACCGGGCATGGTCGATCCGCCCGGCCCGGTCAGGATGATCGTCCGGGCAGCGCGGTTCTCCGGCGGACCGCACCGGTCGGCGGGTGGCGCGAGGGACGGGCTGGCCGAGCTGGCGGATCCGGGTAGCGACGTCGAGCTGGACCCGGTCGAGGTACTCGCGCCGTTCGCGGAACTCGATGTCCGAGGTCCGGGACTTGAGCAGGCGATCAGCGAGGCGACCAGGGCAAGGCCGAGGGCGGCGGCCTGATATGTCAGTCTTGACATAACAGCGACTCTAGCAGCCGATGAGTGCATGCAGCCGACTTAAGGCGACTCCTTGCGCCCAGCCCGTAGTGCTGGATCGCGCGAGGGCCAGATCAACGCCTCACAGGCGATTATCGGAGCGACCTGGTGTGCGCCGGTGATCGCTGGTCGTCGAGCTGTGCGAGCAGCCACGTACACCAGTCGATCATGGCTTGTTGGGTTCGCAGTCCTGCCTGCAGCGTTGCGTAAGAGCCGAACGCCCATTGTGCAGGGTCGCTGACGCCGAGGGCTTCGTCGGTGAAGGCTTGGGCCTCGGCGCGGTACACCGCGAGTCTCTGCTCGTGGTCGAGTCGCACCGATTCGATGAATTCACGGCAGCGCTGAGGTGATAGGAGCCAGAAACCGCGAACCCGCAGCATCAGTTCCGAGCGGGCCGGCTGAGCGGCCAGCGGTGAATCGACCCAGTTGATGAGTGCACGTCGGCCGCGTGCGGTGAGCGTGTACCGCTTCGTGTCGCGTGGACCTGGTCCGGCAACGATCTGGTGACGCACGAGTCGGTCACCTTCCAGGGTGGCGAGTTCGCCGTAGATCTGGCTGTGGCTCGCGGTCCACATGTACCCGACGGGCACCTGCATCAGCCGAGAGATCTCATAGCCGTTCAGTGAATCGCGGGCGAGCAGCGTCAAGATGCCGAAGCCGAGGGTGCTCATTGAACGACCACCTCGATCGGATTGCTTGCACGGGTGTACCGCGATCTCGCGACTATGTCGGTAGACACATGTATTCGTCTCACCATGTCATGCTGGCAGCTACGGGTCAGCAGCCTCGTCTGAAGCGGCTGACGGCCTCCGAGGCCAACACACCCTCAGCGACCTCACTGCCCCATGTCCTTGAGTTCGCGAAGCTCGCCGGCATCGAGCTCGACCCGCTCTCCGAGATCCCGGTTCCTGAGGCCGTCATCCCCAAGCCCGACGAGGCGCTCGCGGACAAACTGCTGCTCCCAGTCGAAGGTCGGATCGGGAGGTGGAGTCGATGGCAACGACGTCCGTACTGGCGGCGGCGGGATCGACGTGCACGAAGGCGTGGCAGTGGCCACGCGTGTGCGGCGGGGGACCCGGGCGTCAGGCCGAACAGCATTGGCCTACCCGGGCTTAGCGTGTTGCAGCAGATGGTCGGCCTCACCTACCAGCGTCTGCGCGAGGGCGGGACGCCAAAGCGTTGCCTGGCTTCTATGGCTCTGGCAGAGCCATAGAAGCCCGCGGACCGCCCAGACACGTAACCAGTAGTCCGGCCCGGCGGCACCACCATCCAGGACCCATCGCGCAGGGGGTCCACCGAGGGCGGCAATAACCTCGGCCTCGACCTCACGGTCCGCCAGCAGATCCACGCAGCGGCGGACCACGGCGTCCCTGCCGCGGCGACGAGCAAGCGCTTCAACGCTGCGACGAGGTCCCTCCCACGGGATGCTGCCCATTGCCGCACCTTCGCAGACCGGCGGTGTGCCGGTGAAGGGGTGTAGGAGCCGCTCCTGCCCAACCGGCGGCTGTAGGCGACCGATCGGTAGTGCCAGCTCGATCGCGGTGGACGATCGGCACCTCATAGATGAGCTGAGCGGTGCCGGGAGACCGGCTTCCGGCCGTGCCGGGAGGAGCCGCGATGACCACCACGACGACGGAGCTGGTGCCGGGCTACCTGGATGTGACCAGGCTGGCGGTGGTGTCGTTCCTGGCCCGCTACCGGGAACCGACCTTGACCGCCTACACCCAGGACCTCAAGGCGTTCCTCGGCTGGTGCCAGACCTATGACCGGGAGGCGCTGCGGTCAGCCGCGGCGAACTCGAGTTGTATGTGCGGCACCTGGAGGGTCGGGGGTATGCGGCCGCGACGGTGGCCCGTCGGTTCGGCACCGTGGCCACGTTCTACAAGTACGCGGTCATCGACGGTGTCATCACGGCCAACCCAGCGGCGGCCGTGTCCCGCCCGAAGGTGGCGTGGGAGGGGCAGAAGCGCACCGTGGTGCACCCGCCGGGAGTTCGCCGCCCTGCTCGCACCGGCCCGTATCGACCGCGGCCTGGGAGCATCCCAGCAACCGATCGCCGAGCGGGCACGTCGACCGGAGTGAATCCGCGCATGGGCGGGTGGCCGTACCTACAAGGCGAGGGCCGCGTCGGCAGCCAACCAAAACAGTTTCTCGCGGGCTGCGTGCGCTGAGGTCCAGCCGCGGTCGTCCCAGCAGGCTCCCGCGAGTGAGTCACCGGCCAGCAGCACCTGTCCGAGCATCACCTTGCGGTACTGCGCGACGGC
>JAABUT010003564.1_pt1 | contig 13221 bp, 10 predicted proteins | sample 5559281 | NCBI WGS metagenome assembly JAABUT01 (sample SAMN10711880, study PRJNA513359) | rock metagenome | isolation source: Antarctica rocks | place: Antarctica: Victoria Land, Ricker Hills nord | collected 2016-01-04
TATGAAGATTCGATTTCCCTCCGTGCGTGAGTGCGCTGGGCAGGTCTTCCATCTAGGCCGCGTGATGTTCGGCAATTTCCAGGCGGAGAGATTCTGTCACTTCGGAAGTCTTAACTAAGCGGCATTGCACCCAGTACACCTCACACGAGTTCGACCGGTACTGCACCAAGAATAACATCCGCCGCTCACTGGGCAAGACCGGGATATGTTACGACAATGCCGTCTCGGAATCCTTCTTCGCGACCTACAAGAAGGAACTCATCCACACCCGGCCCTGGCCGAACCTGAAACGGCTGAAAGCGGAGAGCGACGACTGGATCGAGAACTACTACAACACCATCCGGCGGCATTCCACGCTCGGGTATTTGACACCAGCAGAATATGAGTTAGGCTACAGGGACATTAACGATCTGGCAGCTTAATCACGTGTCCAAAAAAGCGGGAACACTCCAGCTCGTGGTGGCGGCGGTGAGGTCTGTGGAGGCACGCGAAGTGGTGCGCGCATGGGACAAGCCAGTCGATGTCCCGTTTCCCGCGGGTTGCCGATGGTTTGATTGATAAGGGCCCATCATCTGGCCGGAAGTTGGAGCGGTGCAGTGGTGAGGCAGCCTTCGAATGTCGTTTCCGATCGAGATGGGATTCCGGCGGGCAGAGCCGGCTCACCCAAGACCTGGGCGACAGCGCGGCTCACCGCTGGTGGCCATCGTCGTGAGGGCGAAACACTGAAGCAAAACGGTCTTCCGCAGTTTCCACGATGTTGCTCAACAGCATGGCCCGGGTCATCGGACCGACTCCGCCGGTCACTGCGCTCAGCTTACCTGCCACCTCATTCACGCCGGGATGCACGTCTCCCAGGACTCCTTCGACCGTGCGGGTAATACCGACCGACAGCACTGTCGCGCCCGGCTTGACCCAGTCCGGTTGCACCAGGTGGGCGGCCCCCGCAGCAGCCACAATGACATCCGCGACCCGGGTGTGGGCAGCGACGTCGACGGTGGCCTCGTGACACAGGGTGACGGTGGCGTGTTCGGTCGGCCGGGTCAGCATCAGGCCGAGCGGCCGGCCCACCGTCAGCCCGCACCCGATGACGCAGAACTGCGCGCCCGTGATGGGCACATCGTGGTGACGTAGCAACTCCAGGATGCCCCGCGGCGTGCACGGTAAAGGTGCCACCAAACCCAACACCAGGCGGCCGAGGTTGACCGGGTGCAGGCCGTCCGCGTCCTTCTCCGGGTCGATCAGCTCCAGGACGCGATACATATTCACCTGCGGCGGCAACGGCAGCTGGACAATGAAGCCGGTGCACGACGGGTCTTCGTTAAGTTGCCGGACTGCCGCTTCGACCTCATCCTGCGAGGCGGTGCCCGGCAGCTCGATCCGGAGGGAGGTCAGCCCGACGTGCAGGCAGTCCCGGTGCTTGCCGGCCACGTAGGCACGACTTCCCGGATTGTCGCCGACCAGGATGGTGCCGAGGCCGGGCCGGATTCCCTGCAGCTGCAGCATGGCCACCCGCTCGGCCAGGTCGAGTTTGATCTGTCGTGCCAGCTGCCGGCCGTCGACGACCGTGGCGGTTCGCACGATCAGCCTCCCGTCCCGGAGGTGCCGAAGGACCCCTGACTCGTTGCATACATGCCGGGCCTACACACGCACAACGGTGGCGGGGTGGGCCACGTCGGCGCGGTGCGCGGTTGGATGGGGTGCCGATGACAGCATGCCCTGCACCCACTCGTGGAACTCCGCAATGTGGTGCTCGCTCGGGACCAGCACTCCCCCGCTGGCGTAGACCCGTGAGCTCATCGCCGGCTGGCATCGTTCGCAGGCGTCGAAGTCTTGCCGGTTGACTCGGTCGAACAGTTCGACGGAAGTACTCACGTCCTTACCGCTCTCCACAACTCCCGGCAGGTAGAGCCAGTCGCACTCCACAATCGTGTGGTCGGCAGCCACCGGGAACATCCGGTGCAGGATCACGTGGTCCGGCACCAGGTTGATGAAGACCTGGGGCCTGACCGTGATCGCGTAGTAGCGGCGGTCCTGGTCCTCGGACACCCCGGGGATCCGGTCCAGACCTTCGGAGCCATCGACGGTGAAGCCCTTGATCTGGGTGCCGAACTCGGCCCCGTGTCCCACGAAGAACTGGGCGGCGTAGCCGTCGGCGAACTCCGGCAGGACCTCGGTGAGCTCAGGGTGGATCGTGGCGCAGTGGTAGCACTCCATGAAGTTCTCGATGATGAGCTTCCAGTTGGCGCGGACGTCGTAGCGGATGCGACGACCCACGGCAAGGCTCTCGACCCCATAGCGCTCAATCGACTCGAGGTCACCGAGGCGGTCGACGATTGCGCTGCGGACGCTGTCGTCGAACGACGGCGGCTCCTCCGCCAGACAGACCCACACGTAGCCGAGCCATTCGTGCACGGAGATCTTCCTCAGCCCGTATTCGATCCGGTCGATGTCGGGCATCTTGGTGAGGTTGGGTGCCGCGATGAGCTTCCCGTCGAAGTCGTACGTCCACGCGTGGTACGGGCATTGGAACGCCCGCGCTGCCTGGCCGGACTCGTCGTTGCACAGCTGGGCGCCGCGGTGACGGCAGACGTTGAAGAAGGCGCGGACCTCCCCCTTGCGGTTGCGGGTGATCAGGACGCTCTCGCGTCCGACCTGCACCGTCGTGAATGAACCGGGCCCAGGCAGGTCACTGGATCGGGCGGCGCAGAACCACATCATCTCGAAGATGCGCGCCTGCTCGGCAGCGAAGATTGCTTCGTCCGTGTAGGTCGAGCCGGGCAGCGTCGGGATCAGACTGGATGTCGGGCTGGTGAGGGTCACGATGCACTCCTGGGGACGGCCGTTGGGACTCTTGCGTTGTTTATCGCGCAACTCGATCTATTCTACGCAACAAGAATGGGTTGCATGCGTTCAGGTGTCAAGCGTGAGATGCCACTACGGGGCTCATCGCGGCACCTGGGGCGGCGCTGAGCGATCGGCGCCAGCGGGTGAACGATCGGGCGTGGTTCATTCCCAGCACGGCGACCGGCTCGCCGTGTCGTCGGTACACCGCGAGGAAGCGTCGCTCGGCGACGTCACCCTCCTCGACCGTGACGATGTCACCCTCCCGGGCGTGTCCTGCGAACTGGATGCGAACGTCATACTGGTCGGACCAGAAGTACGGCGGACTGGGCTCGGGTCCCTCGCTTGAGCCCGACAACAGGCTGGCGACAGCGTGCCTCGGCCGCTCGAGGGCACCCGTCCAGTGCTCCACGCGAGCATGCCCCCCAAGCCCAATAGCAGGCCAGGCGGCGCAGTCGCCGACCGAGACGATCTCCGGCACGCTGGTCCTGCCGCCCTTGCCGCAGCGAACGCCGTTGCCCAGCTCAAGGCCGGATGCCTCGAGCCACTCGACGTTGGGCAGCGCGCCCACCCCCACGACCACGACGTCGGCGGCCAGGAGCCGCCCATCTGTGAGCTCCACCCCCTCGACCCGATGCCGCCCGAGGAAGCTGCGGACCTCCGCCCTGCACTCCAGGCGGACCCCGTTGTCGACATGGAGCTGGGCGACGATGGCGCCCATCTGGATACCGAGTGGCCCAGCCAGTGGGGTCGGCAGGGACTCCAACACCGTGACGTCCAGGTCGAGCAGGTGCGCCGTCGACGCGATCTCCGCCCCGATGAATCCCGCGCCGATTACGACGAGTCGACGGCCCGGTCGCAGCTCTTGACGCAGGCCGACGGCGTCATCCAGGGTGCGCACCGTGTGCACTCCGAGGAGACCGTCGGCCGCGGGCAGGGTCCGGGCTCTGGCGCCGGTGGCGATGACCAGCCCGTCGGCCCGGACCCGTGAACCGTCGGCGAGAACGACGCCGCGGCCGGCGATGTCGAGGCCGCTCGCGGCAGCGCCGAGCAGCCATTCGGCCTCGAGATCCTCGTCCTCGTCCTCGAGTGCGATGTCGGCCACCTCGACCTTCCCGGCCAGGAACTCCTTCGACAACGGCGGCCGGTCATAGGGGCGGTGCACCTCCTCACCGATGATGGTCAGGCGCCCGTCGAACCCCTGGGAGCGTAAGGCCCGCGCCGAAGACAGGCCCGCGAGGGAAGCACCGACGATGACGACGTTCTTCATCCGAGGTTTCCGGGGCTGACTCCCGGCGGGAGATTGGGCGCCAGAGTGGAGAGCTCGACGTAGATGTGGCCCTCATCGACCTGCACACGATGGGTGCGGATCCGCCTCTTGGCCGGCGGCGCGTCCACCTGACCCGTGCGCAGGTCGAATCGGGAGGCGTGCAAAGGGCACTCCACCTCGCATCCTTCGATCCACCCGTCAGCCAGCGACGCGTCCTGGTGGGTGCAGGTGTCATCGACGGCGAATACCTCGCCGTCAACGGTGTGGAAGACCGCGATGGGCGGCTCGGTCTCGACCCGTAGCGCCTCCCCGGGCGGCAACGCCGAGAGCGGACCCACTGACAACACTCAGATCACCTCGATGCATATGACGAAACCCAAAGCATGATACGCAACAGCATGTCGTCGGTGCTGGGCGGTGTCAAGGGTCGCCGGGCAAACTTGAGGGAGTACCGCCCGACCGGTGACGCCAGGAAGGCAGCCTTGAACTGCCCAGCGCGCTCAGTTGTTCGGCGAATGGCGGTAGAACTCGACCTCGGCGGGGGAAAGCGGCGGCTTGCCCAGGATCAGGTCAGCGGCCTTCTCGGCCAGCATCATCACCGGCGCGTAGATGTTGCCGTTCGTGACGTACGGCATCACGGAGGCGTCGACGACCTTGAGCCCGGACATGCCGTGGACCCCCATCGTCAAAGGGTCCACCACCGACACGTCATCGACGCCCATCCGCAGCGAGCAGGAGGGGTGCAGCGCGGTCTCGGCATCCTTGGCGACCCAGCTGAGAATCTCGGCGTCGGTCTCCACACCAGGACCAGGCGAGATTTCTCCGGCATTGAACGGCTCGAGTGCGGGCTGGGTCAAGATCGTCCGGGCCACTCGGACAGCCTCCACCCACTCACGCCGGTCCTGTTCCGTGGAGAGGTAGTTGAACCGCAGGGCCGGGTGTTCGCGCGGGTCCTTGCTCTTGATCTTCACGGAGCCGACCGCGTCGGAGTACATGGGGCCGACGTGCACCTGATAGCCCTCGCCCCCCTCGGGCGACGACCCGTCATACCTCACCGCGATCGGCAGGAAGTGGAACATGAGATTCGGGTACTCCGCGTCGTCGTTGCCGCGGACGAAGCCGCCGCCCTCGAAGTGGTTCGTGGCACCAGGTCCCTGACGCATGAACAGCCAGTTGGCGCCGATCCAGGGCTTGTAACGGTGCTTCATGTACTTCTGCATGGTGACCTTCTGCTTGCAGGCGTATTGGATGTACACCTCGAGGTGGTCTTGAAGATTCTCGCCAACTCCTGGAAGGTCGTGCACGACGTCGATGCCGAGCTTCGACAGCTCTGCTGCGTTACCTACCCCCGAGAGCTGTAGCAGCTGGGGCGAGTTGATGGCGCCCCCGCAGAGGATCACCGTCGTGCCCATGACTTCGCGTGGCCGGCCGCGGCCGCGCTGGTATTCCACTCCGACGGCTGTTTCGCCCTCGAACAGGATCCGCAAGGTGAGGGCCCGGGTGATCACCGTCAGGTTGGCTCGGTTCATGACGGGGTGCAGGTAGGCCCGTGCGGCGGACAGTCGACGTCCGTTGTGGATGTTGCGGTCGAACCGGGCAAAGCCTTCCTGGCGATACCCGTTGACGTCGTCCGTGCGCGGATAGCCTGCTTGCTCCGCGGCGTCGAAGAAGGCTTGGAACAGCGGGTTGGTCGCCCGGCCTCGCTCCAGGACCAGCGGCCCCTCATGACCGCGGAACGGGTCCTCAGGATCTGCCGCCAGGCAGTTCTCCATCCGCTTGAAGTACGGCAGGCAGTGTGCGTAGTCCCAGGTCTCCATGCCTTTGTCGGCACCCCAGCGCTCGTAGTCCAAGGGGTTGCCGCGCTGGAAGATCATCCCGTTGATGCTGCTCGAACCTCCGAGCAGCTTCCCGCGGGCGTGATAGATCGACCGGCCGTCCATGTGCGGCTCCGGCTCCGACTCGTACTTCCAGTCGTAGAACCGACTACCGATGGGAAACGGCAGCGCTGCTGGCATGTGGATGAACACGTCCCACAGCGAGTCGTTGCGTCCTGCCTCCAGGACCAGGACCCGGCTGGCCGGGTCGGCCGACAGGCGGTTGGCCAGCGCACAGCCGGCCGATCCTCCCCCGACGATGATGTAGTCGTACTGGGCGGGCGCCATGGATCCTCCACGGGTGAGGCGCAGGGAAGCGCTGTGGTCAGCAATGTTTCGACTATAGCCGACGTCCCTTATCACGCACCATCCCTCACGATACGCAACGGCCTTCGGGCTATAGTTGCGCTATGAGAAACGAGGGGCAGAGAAGGACCGCCCGCGCGGGAGAAGCCCAAGGCGGGGTCCAGTCGGTGGACCGGGCAGTCACCGCCTTGGAGATTCTGGCCCGCAGTGGGGGGGCGGGAGTCAGTGAGGTCGCGACCGAGATCGGGGTGCACAAGTCGACGGCCTTTCGGCTCTTGGCCGCGTTGGAGGAGCGGGGGCTCGTCGAGCAGAACCACGAGCGGGGGAAGTACCAGCTCGGCTTCGGAATCCTGCGCCTGGCCAGCGCCATCCCCGCGCGTCTGGATCTTGTCCGGCAGGCGCGGCCCGTTCTCGACGAGCTGGCCACCCAGTTTGGTGAGACGGTCAACCTAGCGATCATTCGCGAGCACTTCGTGGTCAACGTCGACCAGGCCCGTGGCTCGGCTGCCGTCGCCAGCCAGAACTGGACGGGTCAGCTGACCCCGCTCCACGCCACCTCCAGCGGCAAGATCCTGCTCGCTCACCTCAGCGAGCAGCAACGCGGTGAGTTGCTCACTTCTGCCGGCCTGGCCAGCTTCACGGAGCACACGGTCACCAGCCGCGCGAGGTTGGCGTCCGAGCTCCAGCGGGCCCTGGCGGACGGGTATGCGATGACCTACGAGGAGTACGAGATCGGTCTGAATGCCGTGGCCGTCCCGATCCGCGACCACACGGGTGTGGTCGTCGGGGCCGTCAGTGTGTCGGGGCCCGCCTACCGGCTGGACGCGACTCGAATCAAGGCGCTCCTGGGCGATCTGTTGGCCGGGGGCGCACGGATCAGCTCGAGGATGGGCTATCTCAGCACTCCACCACGTTGAGGGCGAGGCCCCCGCGGGAGGTCTCTTTGTACTTGACGGACATGTCGGCACCGGTCTCCCGCATGGTTTTGATCGCGTTGTCGAGGGACACGTGGTGGCTCCCGTCGCCGTAGAGCGCCATGCGGGCCGCGGTGATGGCTTGCACCGAAGCAACCGCGTTGCGTTCGATACAGGGGATCTGCACGAGCCCACCCACCGGGTCGCACGTCAGCCCTAGATGGTGCTCGATGCCGATCTCGGCGGCGTTCTCCACCTGCTCCGCACTACCCCCGAAGAGCTCGGCGAGGGCGCCGGCCGCCATCGAGCAGGCCGAACCCACCTCGCCCTGACAGCCCACCTCAGCACCGGAGATCGATGCGTTCTCCTTGAACAACACCCCGATTGCCGCAGCCGTCAGCATGAATCGGACGATGCCATCCTCGCTCGCCCCGGGGACGAATCGTTCGTAGTAGTGCAGGACTGCGGGGATGATCCCCGCCGCGCCGTTGGTCGGCGCGGTGACCACGCGGCCACCGGCAGCGTTCTCCTCGTTGACCGCGAGTGCGAAGAGGGTCACCCAGTCCATCGCGTGCAGGGGATCGGATTCGGCGCTGGCCTGGTCGAGCCTGGCCCGAAGCGCTGCGGCCCGGCGGGGGACCCGGAGTCCGCCGGGAAGGACGCCCTGAGCAGTGCACCCCCGTGCGACGCATTCTTGCATCACCTTCCAGATGGCGAGCAGGCCTTCGTGGACTTCGGACTCTGTGCGCCAGGTCAGCTCGTTGGCCAGCATGATGCCGCTGACCGGCAGTTCCTCGCGGTTGCAGTGCTCGAGCAGCTGGGCGCCCGTGGTGAAGGGAAACCTGACCGCAGTAGGGTCCGGCACCAACACCGGCCCGTCCAGACCCGTCTGGTCGACGACGAAGCCACCTCCGACGGAGTAGTAGGTGCGGCGGGAAAGTTCGTGGTGGCCGGCGTCGAGCGCCTGGAACCGCATTGCGTTGGAGTGGAGGGGCAACGTCTTGCGTCGGTGCAGGATGACGTCCTCGACGGTGAAGTCGATCTGCCGGCGTCCCGCGAGCTGGAGGTGCTTGGTCGCCTCGACGCGGTCGACCTGGGCCTGAGCCGCCAGGGGCTCGACCCGCTCGGGCTGCTCGCCCTCGAGACCGAGGACGACGGCCTTCACGCTGCCGTGGCCGTGACCGGTGGCTCCGAGAGAACCGAACAGCTCGACCTTCACCCGGCAGGTCAACTCCAGCAGGCCGTCCCGCTCCAGGGACTCCACGAACCTCCACGCCGCGCGCATCGGTCCGACCGTGTGCGAGCTGGATGGGCCGATGCCGATGGAGAACAGGTCGAAGACACTGATACTCACGTCGGCTCCGCTGGGTACTCCACGCTGGCGTCGATCAGCCAGCGTGCCACGTACGTCGCGAACGAGGCACGCACGAGCAGCCAGTATGCCGGGCCGGCGCCACCTCGGGCCTGGAGCAACACCGGTGCCCTGGCGAGCAGCGTCTGGGCGCACGAGGTCTGCGCGAAGACCGAGGGATGCAGGTCCAGGGAGCACCCCTTGGCCAGGACCTCGCGGGCTCGCTCACCGGAGAGCTCGATCGTCGTGCGGTGGGCCGAGAGATTCACCACGGCGCCGGGCTCGGTGCTGAGGGCCTGCCGCAACGCCTTCTCCAGGTCCTCCGAGCTCCCGTCCGGGGCAATGACCAACCACTCGTCCGGTCCGAGCCAGAGCACCGTCAGGTCGCCCGAGCGGACGGAGGTGTTCGGTGTCACGGGCAACGCTGTCCCGAGGGCCTCGTGCAGTGCCGGTGCCGCTGGGCCTTTCGCGTCCACCCGCAGGTTCAGCTGGGTGAGGAACGGCAGCTCACGGATCCGGATGGCGTCAGGCGCCGCCTCAAGCTCCGCGGCCAGATGCTTCAGGGTGCTGGTGCGCACGGTCGGCTCAACCATCGCGGCGCGCTCCTTCGGGGTCGTAGAGGACGGGATCCGCGACGGTCACGGCGACCAACCGGTCCTCGACCGGGGCATAGAGGGTCTGGCCGATGCGCTGACGTCCCCCCTCGACCAGGGCCAGGGCAATCGTCCCCTTGAGGGCCACGCTGCGGTAGCTGGACGTGACGTGTCCGAGCATGGGCACGGGCGGCTGCGGCAATGACGCCGTCGCCACCAGCTGTGAACCCTCGGGGACATGCACCGCCCGCTCGACCGGGAGCAGGCCAACGAGCTGCTTGCGGTCCGCCCGCTGGTTCTCGGCACGCGCGAAAGAGCGCTTGCCGATGAAGTCCGGCTTCTTCTTGGACACGATCCAATCCATGCCGAGATCTTGCGGCGTCACCGTGCCGTCGGTGTCCTGCCCGATGATTGGGTAGCCCTTCTCGGCGCGCAGGACGTGCATCGTCTCGGTGCCGTACGGGGTGATCCCCGCGTGCGCACCGGCGGCGGTCAGTGCCGCCCACAGCGCGGGCCCCTCCCAGCCACTGACGTTGATCTCGAAAGCGAGCTCGCCGGAGAAGCTGATCCGGGCGACCCGCGCCGAGAGGCCGGCGAGCACGCTGTCGCGCCACGTCATGAATGGGAACGCCTCGTTGTCGACCATGAGGGCCGGCGCGACGCTGCTCAGGACCTCGCGCGAGCGGGGCCCCACCAGGGCGATCGTGGCCCACTGCTCGGTGACGCTGGTCAGGCGGACCGACAGGTCGGGCCACTCGGTTTGCAGCCACTCCTCCATCCAGTCCAGGACCATCGCCGCATTGCCGGTCGTGGTCGTCAGCAAGAATCGGTCCTCGGCCAGCCGCATCACCGTGCCGTCGTCGATCGTCATGCCGTCGACCGCGCACATCAGCCCGTACCGGATCGAGCCGACCTTCAGGCTGCTCATCAGGTTGGTGTAGAGCCGGTCAAGGAATTCGCCAGCGTCGCTGCCTTCGACCTCGATCTTGCCAAGGGTGGACGCGTCCATCATGGCCACCGACTCTCGCGCCGCGCGGCATTCGCGCGTCACTGCGGCCTCCATGTCCTCACCGGGTCTGGGGTAGTACCGCGGGCGTTTCCACTGGCCGACGTTCTCGAATTGCGCGCCCGCCTGGATGTGGCAGGCGTGGATCGGCGTGACCCGCTCAGGGTCGTGCAGCGGGCCGCGGTCGCGGCCAGCGAGTGCCGCGAAGGCCACCGGCGTGTATGGCGGCCGGTATGTTGTCGTGCCGAGGTCACCGATGGCCACCCTGAGAGCCTGAGCGACAATGCCTGAGGAGATGATCCCCGAGGTCTTGCCCTGGTCGTGGGCCGTGCCGATGGTCGTGTAGCGCTTGACGTGCTCGACCGAGCGCAGTCCCGCCCCGGTGGCGCGCAGCACGTCCGACACCGTCGCGTCCCGCTGCAGGTCCACGAACTGGGTCCTGCCCACCTCCCCCTCGGTGCGGTCCGGCACCAGCCACAGGGTGAGCGCGGGGTCCGCGACCACCTCCGAGGTGACCGGGGGCGGAATGGTCGGCGCCGCGACGAGTCGAGAGCCGGCCAGGCTGGCCAGGCCGGTGGCCGCCCCGTCGCAAAGGCATCCGGCGAGGGTGAACGTCCCGTGGGCCGACCCGGCGACACTGACGCCGTCGGGGTCGCTGCCCGGCCGGAAGGCGCCGAGCGCGTCGTCATAGACCAGTCGCCCGCGGGCCTGACTGAAGAGGTGAACGGCCGGGTTCCACCCGCCCGATACCAGCAGGAGGTCGCAGCCGAGGCCCGACCGGACGCCCGGTATGCCGTCCACCAGCTTCGCGATGTGGGCACGGGAGACCTTGCCGACGCCGCTGGTCCCGGTGACGACGTGACCGGGATGGATCTCGATCCCGCGCCGCTCGCATTCGGCCGCCCAGTGCGCGGGTGCCGTCTCCCGGGCATCGATGATCCCGGCGATCTGCGCCCCGGCGTCCGCGAGGTCGAGCGCCGCGGCATACGCGCTGTCGTTGGTTGTGAAGACCACCGCGGTCCGGCCGCAGAGCACGCCGTAACGGTGGAGGTACGTCCGCGCGCTGCTGGCGAGCATGATGCCGGGTCGGTCGTTGTCCGCGAACACGATTGGGCGTTCGTGCGCCCCGGTGGCCAGGACGACATGAGCGGCCCGCAGCCGCCAGATGCGCTGTCGCGACAGGTGTTTGGGCGCCACCAAACCGAGATGGTCGGTGCGACGCTCGAGAGCCAGGACGAAGCCGTCGTCGTAGAAGCCGAACGCCGTAGAGCGCTGCAGGACACGGGTCTCGGGGAGAGCCGCCAGCTCGGCGACGGCCGACGCCACCCAATCCATCGCTGGACGGCCGTCGATGAGCTCGTCCGTCCCGAGCAGGGACCCACCGGCCTCGGGCTGGTCATCGAGCAGCACCACCCGGGCGCCGGTGCGCGCTGCGGTCAGCGCGGCCGTCAGCCCCGCGGGACCGGCGCCGATGACGAGCACGTCACAGTGAGCGTGCATCGCGTCGTAGCGCGCCGGGTCTGGTTCGGGGGTCAGTCGCCCCTGTCCGGCCAACCCGTGGGCGGCCAGCCCGGCATAGAGTTCCACCGTCGTCGCGCTAAGCATCGGCTCGGGAAACGGCGCGTCGATCTGGACGAGGGCGTTGGGGTCCTCGGCGCCGGCGGCCATGATGCCGCGCGGGCGCCCGTACTTGATGCTCGTGGCGACCGCGTGGATCCCGTTGGCCAGCAGCGCGGACGCCAGCGTGTCGCCTCGGAACCCCGAAAAGGTCATGCCCCCGAAGGTGAACGACAGCTCCGCCGAGCGGTCGACCCGGCCACCCGCGCTCAGACGGCAGCTCTGGGTCATGCGGTCACCGGCTTCGTTTCGCCGAGCCGGTACACCGCGAGCAGCTGATGGGTGGAGGTGTCCCGGATGGCATTGAACCACCGCCTGCACCCGGCCGCGTGGGACCAGCGCTCGGCGAAGGCACCCTTGGGGTTGGCCCGGAAGAACACGTAGCGGGCCCAGTCGTCGTCGCTGAGCGAGTAGGGGTCCGCAGGATACGCCACGTGTGCCTGGCCTCCGTAGTGGAACTCGATCTCGTCGCGTGGCCCGCACCACGGGCAAGGGATCAGCTGCATCGTTGTCGCTCCTGGCTTCTGCGTGTGCGGGTGGAGATCAGTGGGCTACGCCGGCAGCGCCGTGCTCGTCGACGAGGGCTCCGGTCGTGAAGCGTTCGAGAGTGAACGCCGAGGTCAGGGCGTGCGAGCGCCCGTTGGCGATGGTGTCGGCAAAGCACCATCCGATGCCCGGCGTAGCCTTGAATCCGCCGGTGCCCCACCCGCAGTTGAGGTAAAGCCCCTCGATGGGCGTGGGCCCGACGATGGGTGAGGCGTCAGGGGTGGTGTCGACGATGCCGGCCCAGCTGCGCAGCAGGTGGGCGCGGGCGAAGACCGGGAACAGCTCCAGAGCTGCAGCCATCTGACGTTCGATGATGTGGAACGCACCGCGCTGGCCGTAACCGTTGTAGCTGTCGATGCCGGCCCCCATGACCAGCTCACCCTTGTGCGCCTGGCTGACGTAGACGTGGACCGCGTTGGACATGACGACGGTCGGGTGGACCGGCTCGAGCAGCTCGGACACCAACGCCTGCAGGGGGTGGGACTGAAGCGGCAGGTCCAGCCCCACCATCTCGGCCAGGACCGAGGTGTGCCCTGCGGCGCAGAGCGCGACCGTCCCCGCCGCGATGGTTCCCCTGGGGGTCCGAACCGCCGTGACCCGACCGCCGTCCGTGTCGATTCCGGTGACCTCGCAGTCCTGGATCAGCTCGACGCCCATGGCGTCTGCCGCCCGGGCATAGCCCCAACCCACATAGTCGTGCTTGGCGATTCCCGCCCGAGGCTGGTAGGTCCCTCCAAGCACCGGGTAGCGGACGTCCGGGGAGATGTTGACGATCGGGCAGAGCTCCTTGACCTGTTGCGGATCGACCCATTCGGCGTCGATGCCGTTGAGCCTGTTGGCGTTGACCCGGCGCAGGCTGCCGCGCACGTCCTGCAGCGAGTGGTCCAGGTTCAGGACGCCGCG
>JAABUT010003565.1_pt1 | contig 13219 bp, 15 predicted proteins | sample 5559281 | NCBI WGS metagenome assembly JAABUT01 (sample SAMN10711880, study PRJNA513359) | rock metagenome | isolation source: Antarctica rocks | place: Antarctica: Victoria Land, Ricker Hills nord | collected 2016-01-04
GCATGATGTTGTGCCCATGCAACTCTTCCAGGGCTTGGACAACTTGCAGTGCCATGCCTACCGCATGGGCCAGGGGCATCTTGCCATCTGCAGAAAAACTCAAGACTTTCACCAGCACCACAATAGCGTGATGAAAGTTGCAGCTTGAGAAGTGTGCAGGTGGTTGTGGCCTTACATACAGTATGCCTATACACCATGCACAGGTCAGCAGTGTCTAGTACGGAGACAGACAGGACTACATCTCAGCGGCATCACATATGATAAGGGGGGCATCCGTGTGATAAATGCATACTGTATTTATTTGAGCACGTCTGTGCAAAATTTGCACTAGCACTAGCGTTCCAAAGGCCAATCGGCTTGCCTTGAGATGATCCCAGCAGCTGCTGCAGAGACTGCTGGTATAGGCGCATGACCAGGCATAAGTTGCCATCCAGGACAATGAAGCCCAGCAGACGGCACAACCGGTTGCACATGCTGGAGGCAAAAGCAAGCGTCTGCAGCTTGACTTTGAACTCCGAAAGGGCCTCAGCAGACACCTGTGCTGTTTGCAACTTCTTAACAGCCACCTGTATGCAAGCACAGATGCTTATTGCTTTTGCTGCTGTACAGACAAGATGTGCAAAAGTAGTAAGGTCTGTTAAAATGCAATTCTTTCAATGCATCGTCATGTCAGTTCTGCTGTACTCTGGAGAAACATGGGCTGTTGTGAAACAACATATTAGCCCTTTGGCTGTTTTTCAGATGAACTGCTTGCGACGCATCTGTGGCATATCCTTGCGCGATCATGTGCCAAATGTTGTCATACTGAATAGGTGCAACACCGTATCTGTGGAGTTTCAGCTGCAAGGCAAAAGACTCAGGTGGCTAGGTCATGTATCCAGGATGCCTAACGATAGATTGCCTAAGAAGCTTTTGTTTGGTGAAGTCAAGGGGCTTCGCCCACCTGGCCGCCCTAGGTCTAGTTTGAATGATGTTGCAATACGTGATTGTCAAAACTGTCGTATTAGTAGGCCTTATAGGGATGCACAAGACAGGCTGCTCTGGAGAGACAAGACTTGTCCTGCACGTACCTAGCTCATCATGAGCTGGAAAGCGTTTTAACTATTATTTATTATTTATTAGTAAGGTCAACAAAACAGTCTTGGATGTTATGACTGTGCAAAGGGAGACCTGCAACACACCTGAACCTGGCGATTGTGAAGATTCAGGACACCAGCATACACAGCAGCTGTGCCTGCTATCCTTGGGAGGCGGTCCCCAATAACAAGGCTCTCAGACGCTAGCAAGCCCCCGGCAGCTCCTCTCAGCTGAAGCCGCTCAAGAGAGCTTATGAGAGCAAAATTGCGGGGCACAGCAGCAACACTGGCGCCTTCCGAGAAGCTGTGTGGCTGCCGGCACGTTGGACATCTAAGTCCGCCTCTCAAGTTGCTTGTCAAGACTTGTCCTGTTCATTTTTAGAACCCGGCGTCGGAAGTCAGGTTTGAACGCAGCTCGACATCGGAGTTTTGAACTCACCTAGACACCCTGTGCAAAGGCTGTGACCGCACTGTAGCACACGAGGAATCCGGTCCTCGGTCAAAGAGCTGTAAGCCTGCCAGCAATAGGCACACTCGACCAGCACCTCCATCAGCGCAGGTGCGGTTACGAATCAACGAACAAGCTGGCAAGGAGGGCTGTATAAACCTCCCGAGCGATTGACAAGAAAAACCGCAGTGCAATGTCCTTTCAATGACTAATCCCTGCACTTGCGAAGCAGCATGCGCATAGGCTGGCGTGCACAGTCGTACTACGACAATCTAACGGCACACCGCACGCGTACCAAAATGCAACACGCGCAAATACAAGCAAGCATCACACTCCTTTAGGACAGGACAGAGCCTTGCGTAGAGCCATCGTGACCGACACCTCAAGTCATGGAATGCAGACTTTGTGCACAGGCACAGCAACAAGCACAGCAACCGCTATGGATTAGACGGACACTTGGTTTCTGCTAGCAGAAAGCTTTGTTTCTGTTCCAGTGTCGGGAGAAAAGTGCAGTGGTTAACGCTGCGTACGCTTCCCGGGGTCCCCGTGGCCCCCGGTGCATATAAGATGCCGAAGTCTGACAGGCAGACGTGGCCATACTGGTCCAACATGGGTGTTGGCCGCCTTCAAATCCAGGTGCCACAGAGTTTTAGACTTTCTGCTGTCTCCCAAAGTGCTCTCTGGATAGCTGCATGACTCATGCTGGAATGGGCAGCCGAAGATGGCGCTGCACTACAGTGCGCCAGCTCCCTGTGCCAGAGCTAAAAGGTCTCCGTTAGCTGAGTCGTGGTGCCTGACAAGCAGCTGGTTAATGCGTAGGTGAGATGCCTGCAGGTGTGTACAGTTCTTGCTACACCGGGAATTGTGCAGCACACATTGGCGCTTCATGGCTGATGTCTGCATGACGCAAACTCTGCTGCGAGTATTGCTGCTTGAAGCCCACACGCACGCAGAGCTTCAGCCTGAAAGGCAGAATGCTGCAGCACTGCCAACATTGCTTAATTAAGCAGAAGCTCACCACCGTCAAGCCTTCTGCACAATGTTCTGTGCATCAAAAGACTCACTGCTGTTTGCTTTTGTTTATATCATATTCAGCAAGTTTGCTGGTTGCAGAGTATCTATGGACTCTGTGTTCAACATTGCTTCAGCATGCCTTTACGAAGTTTATCAACCAAGTAGAAGCAATGCTGGCCTGTGGCTCCCCTATAACCCTATATCAAGCAGATCCGTGGATTGGGTGGCTTACACTCCAAAACAACCTTCTAAACAGCTTTTCTGTGCATCTGCTTGAGAGAGACTGCCCTCAATGATGCCATGCTCAAGAGCAGGTTGCAGTATTGAGGCTCAACACAAACAGGCCCTACTGCTGTGGAAACAGCCTTTATGGAAGAGATGTCAAAATTTGCAGCTTGTTTCCAGCACCTGTCACTGCTTTTGTCATATGCTGTGCTGCTGCATGTTGAACAGGGTTCCCTGCATTGTCATGAGGCTGTACCCCAAATCAGCCCAACTGCTGGAAGACTGTGCAGGTCAGCCTGACTCTTCACTTGCCCTGTGCTTAGGGCTATGTGCATGGGTTCATAACCGGTGCCAATGCATTTGTCTGTTCACCCTGGCATATCAAAATACTATGCTGCACATCTCGTTGCACTCAGACTATATACCAGTACTATACCGGTGCCAGATACCATATATCCTTGCACAAACAGGGCCAGTGCCAAGCCCAAGCCCAAGCTTTTCAGCCTGACTTTGGAAGTGCTGGAAGGGCTGCCAGATCTGAATGGTGCCCACATGTCCTTGATCTTGCGCCTAGATTGCTGCCCTTTAGGTCTTGCCAAGAGCTCCTTACTTGTGAGTGCGGCCATCACAGTGGGTCAGCATTACCCTCCAAGACCTCGCATGCCAATACATTCAAGCAGAATTAAGGAGCTGCTGAGTCATTGCCAGCAGATGTGGCAAGCTCAGACTTGCTGCAGTTGCAGTCTGCCTCTGTGTTTTCGAAAGTTGTCTGTCAGCAAACAGTGCGAACTCAGAGCATATGCATGAGGTAAAGTTGAGAAGATGGCCAAAAGTGCTTTGATTTGGCTGTTGACGGCAAAAGCAAGGGAAGGCCCAATCCAAACAACATGTAAATTAGTTTCGCTGCGCACTGCTCCTGATCTGTTTGACCACTCTCCTCAGGACTGTAACAGCAGCTGAGAGAATTACAAGCAGTGTTGACAGGCATGCACCTTGATTTGGTCAAGGCATATGCTGGACGACTGTTCAGTCCTATCCATAAGATTGTCAGATGCATGTGATGTTTGTACCTGATTGCATCTGTCAAAGCGCAGTTGCTGCAAAACATGCATGTAACGGTTTAGCATGACAACATACTTGCAGCAAACCCTCAATCAATGAACTTGACTTGCAGCGTCTTTACTAAGCATATAGGCTGGCATGTCCACATTATGTTGCACATGTTATCACACTACTGTGACAATGCCTGATGACCCTGATGCACACAAAACTGCTTCAGCATCCCCTACAAACACCCAAGCAAACTTGCAGATCTCTAGACAGCATGCATCCTCACGATTGGCACAGTTGTGAATGTGTCAATGCCCTGTATAGCATATGCAAACATCTACCGTGTCAACACACCAAGCAACGTCAACTTGTAAACACCAGAACAAGACTCTCAAAACCTGAGCCCCTGCTCACACATGATCTCTTTTGCTATTGCGATTGAGAATGTTGTTTCAAACACACTCAAAGCACAATTCGTCCGCTGACATGTTGACCCTCACGCGTGTTTGTCATTTGCCCATAGTCCATTCTAGACTGTCCCATCATTCTCAACCTTCTTGCCTTGCCCATGCCTCAGGCCATTCTGCCAATTGCCCTCATACCTAGGCCAAGTGTATGTGCCCTGTCTTTGCATGGCGCCATTGTGCCAGCTGCCTATGTACACGTGGCCAATAGGCCAGCTCATTCTGCCCTGCCCATTTTGTTTGTCGTTTTCCCACTTGCCTTCATATAATCTCCCATCAACCCCAACATGCTTGCCTTGCCCATGCCTCAGGTCATTCTGCCAGTTGCCCTCATACACAGCACCATCAGAGCATGTGGGTTTGCCGTGTCCCTGCCTGGCGCCATTGTACCAGCTGCCTACGTGCACCTGGCCATTAGGCCATGTCATTCTGCCCTGCCCACATTTCTGGTCGTTGTCCCGTTTGCCTTCATATTCATGCCCATCAACATACCTAGTCTTGCCCTGCCCATGCTTCTTGCCGTTCTGCTGTTCTCCAACATAGACATCTCCATTGGGGTATGTGAAAGTGCCCTGTTCATAGCCAGATGTGAACCGCAAGTCAGCCAAAGTTCGCAAGTCATGTGCAGGAACACAGTCAAAGTCATATCGCACATACATGATTTGCTGCAGCTATAGTGACAATGCGTTTTAGCTTCTCGACTTAGCAATACAGATGCTGACAGATTGTATTACTGGAGATTGTGGCTGCTTCTGCTTTTTGCCTTGCAGCAGAGCAAAGCATTTCAGAAGCGCTTGAAGTCAGAAAGGCACAAATTGTGAGTTGCGTCAACACACAATGTGAAATGCATGAAATTCAACAAGCAAGCAGAAACTCCAGGTGAAATGCAGAGTTTGCGGTGGTGAAGCTTGACAGACCTGCACTGAAGTGCTTGGACTTGCATTGGCAATGCCACCTGTACTTGCATTGGCGGTACCAGCTGGCCTTGCTGATGGGGAGGGAACAAAGCGTTGCACAGAAAGCTTGATGGTGGTGAGCTTGAACGGTTAGGCAAGTTTGGCAGTCCTGCAGCATGTTGTGGTGTAGGCTAAAGTCTTCGTGCTTGTAGACTTTTTGGATTGTGCAGTACTGCTTTTAGCATAACTTGCAAACAGCGTGTGTTCCAATTTGCCATAAACCTGCTGCAAAGCAAGAGCGGTATGCACCTGCCCTTGTTGGCTTCACTTGCACAGCATCCAGCTGCCCTTTGGACAACGTGTACACCGAAGGGCAAAGCTGCTACGCTGGGCGCGAAAGGCGTAGAGAGGTTGTTAGGGGGACGATATTTGGCCGTCTCAAGATGACTCTCAGAACAGGGAGCGGGCTGGGGAGCCGGCGCACTGCAGTGCACACCTTCGGCTGCCGTGCCCAGCATGAGTCATGCAGCTATCCACGTGCAGCTTGCAATCAGTCAAAGGGCTGAGCATGCTAGCACTCTTAGTCGGGATGTATTTTCAGGTATGCATGCACAGCAGCAGCTCAGGCCTGTGTTGCTCAACAGTAACAGGAAGCAGCACAGGCCTGTGTTGCTCTGAACTGCTGCTGTGGCATGCATACCTGAAAATAGGGATGTCCTGTTACTGTTGCGCAACACAGGCCTGTTACTGTTGAGCAATACAGGCCGGTGCTGCTTCCTGTTACTGTTGCTGGGCAGTATTTATACACAGTCACAGACAGTCTTTGGGGGACTGCAGCAAATCCACACATGAGCCCACAGCAGGACAAGCTCCCTTGATGTTGCACTTAGATTGCTACTGTAACAGTGCAGGAAATTAGCCTCCTGACACGCTAGCACTGCGCATTTTACCTCAGCTCTGCTACATATAGCACTGCGCCTTTTACCTCAGCTCTGCTACAGCTACAACACAGCCTCAATGCCACGCTAAAGAGCTCCTTGCTTGTCAGTGCAGCCAAACTGATTGTAACTGCAGTCTGCCTCTTTGCTTTTTGAAGTTGTCTGCAGGCACAGAGTTTGAAGCATGAGGTACACTTGAGCAGATAGCCATCAAAGCTGCCTGTTGACCACACAAGCTCTCATGTCAGAATCCCACAGCAGCTCTGGTACAGGACTGCAGGGTATCCCATTGACAGCAGTCCCTGGGACAGCAAACCCAGTCGCCAAAACCAGTCAACACAGCTGCACCTTTGATCTTTCCGTGTCAGGGTGCATGCTCAGTCACTGAGTGTTTGTAAATCTGGTCTGCAAGAAGCATTCGGTCAGTGGCAAAACTGCCCGGTACCTGGGCTGCAGGCGGTAAAGCTACTTCCTAACCAGCAACAAGCAGACCAGAAAGCAAAGCCACAAAGCTGAAGCAACCAAGCATTCTGAGAAATCCTCCAAAGCAGCGTTGATGCCTGTGACTCTGGCTGTTATGCTGGCCATGCCCAAGGCTGCTTTCAAGGCTTGCAGAGGGACCAGGTCAACGAATTTCAGCAACACAAGATGAAGTGGCAAGATTAGCCTGAGTCATCCTGAGGGCATGTGTGGGGCCCATGATGGCCTCTGGACAGCGCTGCTTTATGACAACGAAGAAAAAGGGGTTACCAGCTTCTTTGACAGGCTTGCGTGCATGAAGGTCACCAGAAGCTGGAAGTGCATTTGACAGATGGAAGTCTGCTTGCTTGATTGATATGTCAGGGATTGTGACTACATGCTCTTGGTCTCAGGGCATGCTATCTTTCTACAAGCAATCAACAGAGCAGCAAGCAATGCTATGCTCTCGTTGCCTTTGCTGAAGTCATGTGACAACTTGCATTTGCCCTCCAAGCAATATCCCAGCAGTGTCATTCAACACAGCACAATGTTGCTCATCCAACACTTTGTTCCCATTGCATCTTCAAGCAGCAACTCCGCAAAGCCTTGTTGTGTCCTGCCTTGCAGGCCATTCATTAGGAGGTGCCCTGGCAGCAGTCTTTGCTCAGGCTCTGGTCGCCAGAGGACATAAGGAGCTGGCATGACATGTGAACTGCGTGCACACGTTTGGTAGCCCACACATTTTGGGGTGAGAGAGGGCGAAATCTAAACATTGCCGGGGAGGCAGTATCCCGGCAGGATTTTCGAATATGTTCATGGGGCTGATGTCATCCAGAAAATTCCTTCCAGGTTTCTGCTGTGTGATAATTTCTTCAAGGAACTCCACCTATCAAGTTTTGGCTGCAAGTCGGCACAAGAATGAGACTTGGGGGACTCTGCCCATACAGTTGTATAAGACAGTGGGTGACTTGATGAGACTCAAGGGAAGCCCAATCCAATCAATACTCAATGAGAACATCAGTACACAAAACAATGATGTACAGAACAATCAGATTAGCTTTCCTGCATACCATTTTTGGTTTGTCTGACCACTTTCCTCAGGACTATGAACAGCTGCTGAGGGACCAAGGCGCAAGCAGTGCTAATAGTCATGCGCCTTAGATAAGATCAAGGCATATGCTGGACGACAAATTTAGTTGAGTCCAGCAGATAAGTATACGCATGTGATGTCCATACCCTGATTGCACTTGTCAAAGCGCACTTGCTGTGATACATGTATATCTTTCAAAATGACAACATAGCTGCAGCAAACACTCAACAAACGAATCTGGATTTGACCTACAGCGCAAATTGCGCCTTTGCTAAGCACGTAATCTAGCATGGCCACGTGGACAGCAATACATCATGACACTTTTGTGATAGTGCCTGATGACCCTAATCTACACATAATTGCTTCAGCATCCCCTACAAACACCCAAGCAATCTTACAGGTGAGCAGATCTTCAGACTGTATGCATCCTCACGATCAGCACAGTTTACAATAACAATGCACTGTATAGCATATGCAAACATCTATTGTGTCAACACGCCAAGCAACGTTGAATTGTACACGCCAGAACATGACACTCAAAGCCTGAGCCCCTGCTCACACATCATCTCTTTTGCAATTGCGCTTGAACTTGTGATTCAAATGCACTCAAAAAACACATTTCTTCAGCTGACATGTTGACTCTCAGGCGTGTCTGTCATTTGCCCATAGTCCACTATAGACTGTCCCATCACACTCAACATGCTTGCCTTGCCCATGCCTCAGGCCATGCTGCCAATTGCCCTCATACACAGCACCATTAGGCCAGGTGATTCTGCCCTGCCCATCTGGCTTGTCATTCTGCCAATTGCCCTCATACACAGAACCATCAGGCCAGGTGTATCTGCCCTGCCCATCTTGCTTGTCATTCTGCCAATTGCCCTCATACACAGAACCATCAGGCAAGGCCATTCTGCCGTGTCCCTGAATGACGCCATTGTGGTAGCCGCCCACGTGCACCTTGCCATCAGACCAGGTGTATCTGCCCAGCCCATCTTGCTTGCCTTTCTGCCAATTGCCCTCATACACACTACCAGAAGGCCAGGTGTATCTGCCTTGCCCAGATTTCAGATCGTTGTCCCATTTGCCTTCATACGAATGCCCACCAACATACCTAATCTTGCCCTGCCCATGCCTCGTGCCGTTCTGCTGTTCTCCAACATAGACATCTCCATTGGGGTATGTGAAAGTACCCTGTTTATAGCCAAATGTGAACCACAAGTCAGCCACAGTTTGCAACTCATGTGCAGCAACACAGTCAAAGTCACATCACACTCACGTGATATGCTGCAGCTATTGACAGTGCATTTTAGCTTCTCAACTTAGCAATACAGATGCTGACAGTTTGTATAAATGGAGTTTGTGGCTACTTTTGCTTTTTGCCATGCAGCAGAGCAAAGCATTTCAGAAGCGCTCGAAGTCAGACAGGCACAAACTGTGAGTTGCGTCAACACACAAGGTGAAGTGCAAGTGAAATTCAATAAGCAAGCAGAGAATCCAGGTGAATGCAGAGTTTGCGGTGTTGAAGCTTGACAGACCTGCAGTGAAGTGCTTGGACTTGCATTGGCAATGCCAGCAGCTGTACTTGCATTGGCGGTGCCAGCTGTACTTGCTGATGGGGAGGGAATGTCGCGCTGGTCGAGGAGCTGTGCTTTGAACACATGAACAGCAGCAGCAGTGTCTGAGATGGGCCATGTTGCACTCAACACACAAAGCACGTCTGCCTTTGCAGCTCCAACAGACCTGCTATTGCGTCGTTATAAAAGAACACATGGTGAGTTCTGATGTAAACAGAACTACCTATGCATCATCGCTCATTTGCACAAGCCACTCAAGCTGTACAGTATGCCTGAGTCCACTGGCTGCAACTTCACATGATTCCGTCTGCAGCAAGTTGCATGAAGAAGGTCACCACACCGATGGGTTGCACAGCAGCACTGGACACAGCAAGTCACACAGACAGAGGCTTGACCTGAAGCAGCTGCTGCACACTTGGGCGCTTTGTGACATCAAAGCTGAAGCACTGCTGCAGAACGAGGTGCAGCCAGGCAGGCAGGGTGTTGGGCACAGCAGGGGGCCGGGCCTTGGTCATGGCTGTCACCATCTGCACCAGAGTGAGGTCCTTATAGGGCTGCTGCCCTGTTGCCAGGTGCAGCAGGGTGGTACCAAACCCCCAGACGTCAGTGTGAGGCCCTCTTGCACCAAACTCTGCGTCTGTCTGCTCTGGAGCCCTGTGTGTTTGCATGTGCATGTCAGACCAGCTCATGATTTTAAAATGCTTGGAACCGACAGTCCATGGCGGATCAGCTTGAACAATTTGGTTAAAAAGCCAAGGCTGATTATGCTTCATACGACAGCATTGATAGCTTACTCATGCCACAAATGGCATACGTGTGAAAGAGGCACAGGCACAGACATAGCCAACAATCGAAGCCACAGCTAGCAAGCAGACAGATGGACCTGTGTCCCGTGGCGCAGCAAGAGTGGCCTCACATGTAGTGCGGGGTTCCAGCAGTGCTGGTCAGCACAGTACAGGCCTCCAGAGTGCGCAGCGCATACGAGACGCCAAAGTCTGACAGGTAGGCATGGCCATACTGGTCCAACAGGATGTTGGGCGGCTTCAAGTCCAGGTGCCAGATGTTGGCACCATGCAGCTCTGCCAGCCCTTCCAACACCTCCACAGCCAGGCTGACCAGCTCAGGGATTGGCACTGAGCCTGCATAAACAGTCAAGGCGCCATGCATGCAGAATGTGTGTTACAATATGCAGCAGAGCAGGCAGATGTGCCAGGGCAAACACACACTTCAGGAGTACTTGGAACGGCGGCAAGAAAAGCAGTTTGGAGGCTTCACAGATGGGCCAGGGCAGATGAAGAGGTAGGCTGACCTGCATGGTCTTCCAGCAGTTTGGCAGCTGATTTGGGGTACAAGCTCATGACAATGCAGGGATCTCCATCAAGCTTGCAGCAGCCCAGCATGCGACATGCGCGCTGACAAGTGCCGGCAGCAAGCTGCAGAATTTCTATCTCCTTCAGAAAGGCTGTTTCAACATCAGGTGGGGCCCCACGACACACAGAGAAAACCGTAAGAAGCTGTACCTGAAGTGTATGTTGCCCAAGCAATAGATCTGCTTTGAACAGGGTAATCCCAGGTGAGCCTCGGGCCAACACTGCTCCCAAACTTAGGGACGCTGGGGCAATGTTGAAAACAGAGTCTGAAGACATGCTGCAGAAAGCACAACTTGCTGTGAACACTCCAAGCAGGAGCACCTATATTCCAGTACAGAACACTGCACAGACTGCTTGATGGTGGTGAGCTTTTACTCAGGCAGGCAAGGTTGGCAGTCATGCAACATACTGTGTTCAGGCTAAGGTCTGCGCACTTGTAGGCTTTTTGTGCCGTTCAGCAATGCTGTCAGTATAAACTTCAAACAGCAGCGATGCCACATCGATTGCCGCTACGTCATGCACGATCTGCTACAAAGCAAGAGCGGTATGTACCTGCACTTGTCGGCTTCACCTGCACAGCATCAGCTGCCTTAGGCACCTGTGGACAACGTGGACAACGTTCACACCCAATGGTAAAGCTGCAACGCTTGACTGCAAAAGGCGTCGGGGAATTGACAGGGGGACGAATGCGCCCGCGCTCGGGATGACTCTCAGTACACGGACTGCAGTGCCCACCTTCGACTGTCACCTTCGGCTACCGCTCTCAGCATGAGTCATGCAGCTAGCACTCATACCTACTTGGTGCCAAGGGGCTCTGGGTTTATTCTCGAAAGCTTGCAAGCCACAGCAGCAGTTCAGGGCAACACTGGCTTGTACTGCTTCCTGTTTTTGCTGCTAGTCATAAGCTTTTGTCCATGCTCTGGTTGCCAGAGGCCATGAAGAGCTGGCACAGTGTGTGGAAGTAATAAATCGGGTGGCCCATGCATTGACGGCGTGAACTTATGCACACTGCTAGGCCAGCAGTAACTAGGCTCATTGAAATAAGTTTATATGGAGCTTACAACTTCCCGGAGACTCCTTACAGAATCTTGCTACCTCTTGATATACGCTCACGTCCCCAGCCTGGGGCGCAGTGAGACTCACATGTCCACTTTTGCCCAGCTATTGCTGGAAGACTGTGGACACGAGTGCCGTGTTCTACGCCAGAGACTCATTCTATCGCTGAGAGACTAGTTAGGGCACAGCAAGGCTGGAGGCTTGAGGCTGTTTGCCCATTCAGTTGCATGTGGCAGCAAGCACTATGTTTAGGCTAAGCTTTCCCTCAAAGGAAAACCCAACATAGATTGGCTATGCTGCTTGCTGTTCCATGGCCACATGGTGAGATCTTCAGCAGCAAGATTGTGACAGATCTTGATTCAGATTTCAAGAGATCAGTCGGTGCCTTCTAAGTGACTCCATGGCTGTAAGTGAACTGTGGGCTCACCTGTTGATCTGGCAAAGTCAGATAGGGCACCAACCATACCTTTCAAGCGGCGGCAACACGGGTTTCACAAAGTTCAAGCCAGGAAACCGTGTGCAAACGTGGCCTGCAGAGCTGCTAACGCAGCGAAAGCGCAGGTGCATGCAAGCCTTCATGTTTTGGCAGTGACATTCCTCATCAACTTGCAAGTACCACGCATCCAGACTGCTAAACAGAGGAACAATTTTCATGTTGAAGGACACACGCCATGCATTTGCTGCAGCATGCCAACACTCACTGGTTGCTGTGAATGCTATCTGTCAATTTTTTCTGCTGCTGCGTGATGACTTGCAGTGTATTCAATTGCAATAGAAAACAATGCGTGTCAAAGTAGTGCAACAAAGCTGACAAGCAAAAGTTCATATGTGTGAGGAAACACAGCCACCAGCATGGTCATCATGGCATGTGTTTGCTGCATTGCGCACGAGCATATGTGAGCTTGCCACTCTATAAACCCTGTTGCAGCAGACATGTTCCCAAAACATCACAGCCCCGCCAGAGCTTGAGTGCCTGTCGTGGGCTGGTTGGCTTTGACAGACAGATGCATTATCGAGCAGTCCAGCCCCCATCAATGGATATGCATGCCCCTTGGAATGACTGCGCATCATCACTGCATAGGTGCCGCACCAAAGCTCCAATCTCTTCTGGCTTCACAAATTTCTTGCTGGGTTGATCAGCCAACAGCACATCATTGATTACCTTCTCCTGCAGCATATCAAACGCAGTTGCATCATTTGATTAAGCCCAATTCACCACAGTTGCGATAAGCCTCCAAAGTAACAGCATGGCGAATAGTCAAGCTTGGATCTGAGGGTTTCAGCAAGTCTCTTGTTCTGTTGCATATGACTCTACATTGCAGCAGACTTGTCTTCATCACAGCCAAAGTGCCCTGCTGCATGCTATAAAGCATGCCCATGCGCTCAACACCCACAAGGTAGCTGCATTATGCACCGCTGCCAGACACAGACCAGCACCATCATTTTCCCATTGATGGTATGCTGATGCACAACCATGATCACATCAAGGTGATTACCTCTGGAATTCCCCTTGCCTTTGCAGTGTCCTTCAACTGGTTTTTGATCAAATCTGTCAAGAC
>JAABUT010003566.1_pt1 | contig 13216 bp, 11 predicted proteins | sample 5559281 | NCBI WGS metagenome assembly JAABUT01 (sample SAMN10711880, study PRJNA513359) | rock metagenome | isolation source: Antarctica rocks | place: Antarctica: Victoria Land, Ricker Hills nord | collected 2016-01-04
GATACGTTTCTGCAAACCGTTATCCAAATGTTGTGTATCAAACAAGTTTACAGCTTGCAAAATCAGGCCAAGTACCGGGTTTCGGATGCCGCTTTTATCCTGCCGCGACAAAAAAATGATGGCTCCGGCGTCGGTTTTATTCAAATAAGATGAAAACTGATTTTTGATGAACAGCGTATAGCCAATCCTTAATTTTGAGGCATCCGCAGATCCTTCGGCATCGGTTTTTGTTGCCCTTGTAAAAGATACAACTTGCGGAAAAGCATTATACTCGACAAATCTGCCTTGTGCCGCGGTTGTTATCTTGCTTACTTGCCGTGTTGTGGTTGTTGTTACCATAGAATTTATATCCGTTATTTCAACCTGGTTTAGATTGGAATAATTGTTTTGCCGGGCGTAGGCTGCTTTGAAATTTAAAATAAACTTACTGCCCAACAATAAATTGTAACTTAGACTTGCGCGGAAAGAGTGCGAAGTTTTGCTATAAATTTGATTGTTAAAAGAAGCATCAGGCTGATAAAGTGAATACTGATCAAAGTTGTACCCTAAATCCAAACTTGCCCAATCCACAGTTTTGGTTAATGTAGACCGATTAAACGGGTTCACCAGCGTTAAACCATAATTCGCTTTGATGCCGGGCGAAAACTGTCCGTTTCTAAAAACCGCGGCATAACCTGCTGTTGGCGCGGCTTTCAACCCAAATTCCTGTACCGCATATTTTGCCGGGTCATGCAGTGCCGAAGAAATAAAATAACTAAAACCAAGCGATTGGTCGCCGGTGTTAAGTTTTATCAGTGAAAGCCGACTGATTTCGGGCCTTAAAACAGCACTGTAATTCACTACTTTTTCGCCGTCTTTATCTTCCAGCAGCACTTGCGCCGATACTGTTTTTAGCAGTATAAAAATGGTAAGCGTGAGGTATAATTTTTTCATACGATCTGATAATCTACTCTGGCATATTCCGTTTCTTCCACTTTTGAAACCAAAGTTTCCGCTTGTGTTTCTCCGTTAATCAAAACCTGGCAATTTACCGTTCCGCCGCTGATGCCCTGGCAACCTGCAAAAACCGATAATACATCATTTGCAATGGCATAACCGGGCAACTTTTTGTACCGGTAATGATCGGCCTGCATCCAATCGCGCAGCCGCTGGTTGTGGTTTGTTGAATCTTCCAGCAAAATTTCCCAGGTGATAACTGAGCCAAAAGTTTCTACCCGCAATTCTAAATCAAATGTTTTCATAATTGATAGGAGTTTGATTAACTGCAATTTAAATAAAATTTTACGTTTTATTTTGATTATTTTAAGATCAAATTTACTAAAAAAATTAGTAATATAGAATAGTTTAATAAATTTTTTTACCGTTTCTATTTTTACAATCCTGTTTATCTTTGCTACACAATGAACGCCAACAAATCCGCCTACAGCCAGTTGATTAAAGCAGAAGCGCAAAAGCTGGGGTTTTTGTTTTGCGGGATTGCGGAGGCAGGTTTTTTGGAAACCGAAGCACCGCGATTAGAAAGCTGGCTTAAAAACGGTTTTCATGGCGAAATGGCTTACATGGAAAACCATTTTGATAAACGCCTCGATCCGCGTTTGCTGGTAGATGGTGCCAAATCGGTTATTTCATTAGGTTTGAATTATTATTCCGATCAGCAACAGCTTGATCCTGAGGCACCTAAAATTTCGCGCTATGCTTTTGGTGCCGATTATCATGAGGTGATCAAGCAAAAGCTGTTTTTACTGCTTGATTTTATCCGGCAGGAAATCGGTGAAGTTGGCGGCCGTGCTTTTGTGGATTCTGCGCCGGTTATGGATCGCGCCTGGGCCAAAAAAGCAGGTTTGGGCTGGATCGGAAAAAACGGAAACCTGATCAGCAAGCAAAAAGGTTCTTTCTTTTTTTTGGCCGAACTGATCATCGATCTGGAACTGGAATACGACATCGAACCAACCCAGGATCATTGCGGCACCTGCACGCGCTGCATCGACGCCTGCCCAACGGATGCAATCATTGCGCCTTCGGTTGTGGATGGCAGCCGCTGCATTTCCTATCTTACCATCGAACTCAAAAACGAAATCCCGCCCGAATTTAAAGGTAAAATGGATAATTGGGCTTTCGGCTGTGATGTTTGTCAGGATGTTTGCCCCTGGAACCGTTTCTCAGTTTTACATCAGGAAACCGCCTTCCAGCCACCAGAAAACCTGCTTGAAATGAGCAAACAGGATTGGGAAGAAATCACCGAAGATACTTTTAAAAAAGTGTTTAAAAACTCAGCCGTAAAACGGACGAAGTTTGCAGGGTTGAAAAGGAATATTTCGTTTTTGAAGAATGAATGAAACTGAAGCAATGCTTCTTTTACCGGCATAAAATAAAATTAAGGAAAGTGGTTATTTAAATTCAGCAATATTTTATAATAGTATGAAAACCAGTCTCTTTAGCTTCTGCCTTATTCTTTTTGTTTCAATATTAAGAGCACAAAATGCAGAAGTAAAAATTGACAGGAATACTGCTGAGAAATTTTATCATAAAGCTAAGATTGAGTTTGCACAATTTGAAAAGCAACATGGAAATTTTATCCAAACTAAGAACGTAAGAATGCATTATTTAAACTGGGGAAAACCTACAGGCATTCCTTTAATCTGGTCTCACGGAAGTTTGCTTAATGCTTTTGAAATAAGTCCAATTGCAGATAATTTAGTTAAAGCTGGTTATTATGTTATTGCTATTGATTATTACGGACATGGTTTAACTGGTTTTCCTAACCATGAAGTTTCGCTTTATCATATTGCAGATGACATCAAATTTTTAATGGATAAATTAAAGATCAAAAAAGCGGTTATAGGAGGTTTTTCCAGAGGAGGATATATTAGTGCCGCTTTTTATGATGCTTATCCTGCAAGTGTTTTAGGTTTGATATTGGAAGATGGCGGCTCTGTATCTGCAAATACACAGTATCACCGGTTAAGTGATACTGAGCTCAAAAGCGAATTAAAAGAATTTGATACTAAAAACCACAATCCTTGGGACACAACATATAATACAGAGTTTGATGCTTATTATAGTATTTATGATAATAGTGAAAAAGGAAACCAGTTTCAATCTTTAGCTTTACTCAAAAAAAACAATACAGGTAAGTGGGAAATATATTCTGGTTTAATTAACCTGTTTCACATGAGCAGCAGTCAGGATTTTATGGATTTGATATTACGGCCTACAAAAGTTCCGCTTTTTGCAGAATCGATGATCATGATGGAGCCTAAAATTATTTTTCGAAATTTAAATGTTCCTGTCTTGATCCTTGATCCTGTAAATGAAAATGACCCAAGGCCTTTTGAAAAAGAAAATGAAGCATTGCATACACAATTTCCCAAATTGGTAACACATGTTATTTATCCAAACATCGAACATAATATTCTTTATGCAGCACCAAAAAAATTTACCAAGGATGTGATTGATTTTCTGCAAAAAATAAAAGCCGACAAACGGTAATGCTTCTTTTACCGGCATAAAAAAAGCATTGCCGTTCTTGCAATGCTTCCCGTAATAAAATTAATAATTACTTCCCAAACTTCAGCTTCAACTGTGCCAACATATCGTCGTTGATCGGCTCGGCTGGTTTATCGTCTCTGCGCAGTTGCTGCGGATAGTTTGGTTTATGCTGCGGCCTTTGCGGCTTATGTTGCGGGTTCGCCGGTTGGGCCGGTTTAACAAATGGCTTTGGTTGTGGCTGATTTTGATTTTCCGGTTTGAGCTGCTCCTGCTTTGGCTGTTCGGGTTTGCCCTGCACTTCCGGGTTTGGCTGTTGCTGCGATTTTGCCAGATTTTTTTTGGCCGTCCAGCGTTTGTGTATTGCTTCCAACCTGCGTTTGGTGTACAACGGAAAATCGCCCTGCATCATCCAGGCATAATAACTTGGCTCGATCTGAAACACGTCTTCTACCCTTTTGCCCTTGTGCTTACCAAAATTAAAAAGCTCTTCACCTGCTTCGCTAAAAACCATCCTTCCGGCAAAATCCACCGGTTTGGAAAGATTGGTAAACTGATGCAAAGCTTCCACATCATTTATCACGGGTACTATTTTTACACCCTTTTTATTTTCCCATTCCACGCCTTCGTATTTATCCAATTGAGATAACAAAACCTCCATCGTGGCACGTGTATCGGCTTCGGCAGAGTGGGCGTTGATAATCTCTTTTCCGCAGTAAAACTGATAAGCTGCACGCAAAGTACGTTGTTCCATCTGGTGGAAAATATTCTGCACATCTACAAAACTTCTATTTTCCAGGTCGAAATCTACCTGGGCGCGTAAAAATTCTTCCATCAGCATCGGGATATCAAACTTGTTAGAATTGTATCCGGCCAGATCGCTATTATCTAAAAATGCTGCAACTTGCTGGCTAATTGTTTTAAAGTCCGGCTCGTCTTTAATATCTTCATCATAAATGCCATGCACTAAAGACGACTCTAACGGAATGGGCATTTGCGGGTTAACGCGCCATGTTTTCACTTTTTCACTGCCGTCAACATTTAGTTTGATGATGGATATTTCCACAATCCGGTCGTTGCCAATATGTACGCCGGTTGTTTCCAGATCGAAAAATGCCAGCGGACGTTTTAAGTTTAATTTCATGTTCTAAATAAAGTGTAAAGGTGGTGAAAAGCAGTTTAACCCGAAAGTTTATTAGGATTTTAACTTTGAAATGCTTCTTTTATCGATACTTTTTAGTGATATAAGTACGATTGTGGTCAGTTGAAGTATTGATTGTGATTATCCAAAAATCAGTATTCCGGCAATAATCCCAACAACCATAATTATATAAAGCAGGATTTCGGTACTGGCAAAACGGCGGTATTTCGTCCAGAACGAGTAATCTTCTTTTGGCTTCGACATAAATAATTTAGCTGTTTTAAGTTGATGAAAATGCTTCTTTTATCCACATAAATTTAACTTTGTGATGCTTCTTTTATCAGCTAAATTATGGCGTGATCACAGATCCGCAGCGCGAAAAATACTTGTACATCGCCGGATCGTGCAGCTTTACCAGCATAATTCCTTTTCTGGTGCTGGCGTGTACAATATAATCATTTTGGAGATAAATGCCAACATGACTAAATTTCTTGCCATCAAAATCAAAAAAAACCAGATCGCCTTCCTGCAATTGTTCTTCATATTTTCGTTTGATAACGGTAACCTGCTGGCCCGTCATCCGTGGTAAGTTAATGCCGTAAACCTGTTGTTCGAGCAAAAAAGAAAAGCCAGAACAGTCTATTCCGTCTTTATCCAAACCGCCAAAACGATAAGGCGTGCCCAGCCATTGATCGATAAAAGTATATAAGCGGCCGTTGCTAATATTACTTTCCTCCACGCCCATCATTTCAGAATATTTTTCGCTGATGGAAGCTGTAGGCTGCACGATTTCTCCGGGTTCTCCTTTGAGTTGGTGCTTCCGCGTTTTGCAAGCCGAAATTAAGGTTGATAAAAGAAGTATGCAGAAAATTATCTGTAGAAAACGCATGGCTGTAAAAATAGTGAATTTAGTGCTTCACCAATTTTTTACGGGTAAAAACAGTATTGGTTTTAAACAAAAAAACCTCCGGTTGTGGCCGGAGGTTTTTATTTTGTTGGTAAAGCTTTGGCTTAGTTAAAAATATAACGGATACCAAACTGCGCTTGCCAGCGTGATGTTTGGGAAATGTCATTACCAAAAGTACTGGTAAGCGGTATTTGATTGGTATTATCTAAGTAAGGAAAAGAGTAAGTTGGTTTACCCGTAGCCGCATCTATACCTTTGTAGGATAATATACCTGTACGATTAACATATTTAAAGCTTCCCCAATTATTACTCAAAAAGTTACCAACATTTATGATATTAAATTCAAATTGTAAGGTGTTTTTGATTTTGCCTGATGTTTGATAAATATCCTGTGTAAAGTTAAAGTTAAACAAATTGTAATACGGCAAAACCAAACCATTACGTTTTGCATACTGCCCTCTTGTTTTGCTGAGGTAAGGATCTTGATCAATGTATGCACTTAACTGATTGTAAATTTGTGCAGGAGTACGAGGATCATAAGTTGCACTTGTAGTTACCGCATTATCTTTTACCAAAATAATATCAGAAGCATTATTAGGCACGTAGATCAAATCATTGCTGGTTTGGCCGTCGCCATTTACATCGCCACTGTAAACATAAGAAGCTACACCATTATTGGCACTTTCGTAAGTTATACCGAAAGAGGTGGTCAAATGATTTAAATATTGTTTGCGGTAGGAAACGGAAGCAACAATCCGGTTAGGCTGATAGAAGTTAGAGTAAGAAGTAACATTAGCATTTGGATCACCGGAAACAGGACGATCTCTCCATGTTGATTGTGCAATAGAACCACCATCATTAATCGTACGGGAATCTGCATGGGTATAAGCAGCAGTAAAATATAATTCTTTGAAAGACCGCTGTAACTGCGCAGTAACGTTATAAGTATAACCCTTGTTGCTGTTCTTTAAAACAATAGCATCCGTAACATTAGGATTTGCTGCCGTGTTGCCGCCCCGAGCCGCAGGTATAAAAGGATAGACCGTAGTGTTGCTATAGCGGATACGGTTATCAGAACCATTTAACGCTGTGCCTGTGTAAGGTAAGGCCATGTTAACCTGATAAGCAGCATTGATATCCTTGGTGTACATACCTTCTAAAGTACCAATAATGCCGAAAGGCAATTTTTGATCCACACCGATGTTTACACGGAAGTTGGACGGAAATTTGAAGTTATGATCAACAACTACCAGGTTGTACGAAGTATTGGCAGCACCTGCTGTTGGGCGGTTAGCGTCTACATTTGGATTAAAAGCCAACCGAGGGTCTGTAGGCAGTACCCCGCCAGAATTTGGTACGATACTGTAAGACCCGAACTGAACGCCGTTATTGCTTGCCTGGTTAGAGATATAAACGTAAGGCACCGGCCCGGTAAATATACCCGCACCACCTCTTACCTGGGTATTGCCGTTGTTTTCAACATCCCAGTTAAAACCTACCCTGGGGGAAAGTTGAACAGACGTTTTTGGAAATTGTGCCGTGTTGATTTGGTAGCCATCACGGAAATTTGTTAAAGCAAGTGCATTACTGTTTAACTGTGATTGGGTGTTGTAAACTGGTATATCTGCACGGATACCGTATGTTAACTTAAAGTTGTCTCTTAACTGCCACTTATCCTGCGCATAAAAACCTAAGGTGTAAGTTTTGATGTAAGCAAAAGGGAAAGAACCGTCTGGCAATGCAGAATAACGGAAATCGTAACGGGTAGCAGTAGTTGCACCAGTGTTGGCAGATGCATAAAAAGCTGCTAAACTTGGAAAACGATAATTACCATTGTAATTGGGTGCGAAACCGTTTTTAAAGTTATTGATCTCGTTTTGTGTTCCGATGTTGACCTCATGTTTCCCGGCAAATATCGAGAAGTTATCAGCAAACTGATAAGTGTTGGTATTTAACACATTGTTTGCAGTAAACGGCTCATAACCGAAAGATGTTAAGGTGTTGGTGCCTGTTGAATTTAAAATATCCACACCAGGGAAATTACCGCCGCCCGGTGAAGTCCTGAAATCGCGAAGTGCCTGGTAACCTAAAGTTAACTTGTTTGCGAATTTATCACTGATGCGGGAGTTTAATTCGCCAATAACAATATTAAAGTTATTGTTTATGGTATAATAGGAAGAAAAGAACGGCAAAGTGTTGAAGCTTGGCCTACGGCCGCCTTGCGAACCAGAAGCACTTGGTGTCACATCACGAAAAGATTTTAAATAAAAATACTTGATAGATAATGTATTCTTTGTGTTTATGTTCCAGTCTAATTTTGCAGCAATTTTATCAGACTGCGTGCGTAGTTGGTAATTTTCGTAAGCACCTGCACTATAACCATATTTGGTTTGCAAGAAATCCTGCAGCGTATTCAAATCTGTAGCACTAACTTGTGATATCGAGCCGCTTGGTGTTTGGCCAGGCTGCAAAGCCGTATATGAAGTGGCAGGATCACTAATGCGTTCCTGCTCTCCTGATAAGAAGAAAAATACTTTATTTTTAATGATCGGGCCGCCTACGCTTAAACCACGTTGGTTATAATCAACAGTTGGTTTCGGAACTGTGGTGGTTAATGTATGCAAGCCAACTAAACCAGCAGTTCTTTTATACAAGTAAACGCTTCCTTTAAAATCGTTCGTGCCGGATTTTGTTATCGTGTTAATGCCCGTACCTGCAAAACGACCTTGTGTAACATCAAACGGCGAAACAGAAACCTGGATCTGCTCAATTGCATCTAAGGAAATTGGCTGTGCGCTTGCCTGGCCGCCCAAAGTACTTGATAAACCGAAAGAGTTGTTAAACAATGCACCATCAACTGTTAAATTATTACCGTTTCCATTACGACCGCCAAAAGAAGTACCGTTACCGCCAGTATTAGCAGTAGGTGTTAATTTTGTATAATCATAAATTGAACGGCTGATAGTTGGTAAACGGTCTATCTGTGCCCTCGAAATAATTTCCTGCGAACCGGTGCGGGAGTTATTGATTACCTTATTTTGAGTGCCCTGTACCACAACCTCTTGTAACAACGTGCTTGTCGGCAAAATTTTAGCATCGATTTTTGCTTCCTGGCCTAAAGCAAGCGTAATGTCGTTTACCACAAAATTATTAAAACCGATAAACTGAAAGGTGATGGTATAAGGTCCGCCAACACGTAAGTTGGGGAGATTATAACGGCCATCGTTCCTGCTGGCAGTAGTATATTTTGTGCCAGTTGGCGTGTGCAACGCAGTGATGGTTACACCAGGTAATGGTATGCCTTTTTCATCAACAGCCGTACCGGATATACTACTTGTGGTAACGTTCTGCGCTTTGGCAAAAATTACGGATAGTAGCAATAACAACAATAAAAGTAAATTCTTCCTCATAAAAAGGTTTTTAAATTAAATAATCTGTGTTTAACTGTTCGTGTTTTTATCTCAGCAAAGATAGTGCTTCAACAAATTAGTACATTAAACTAATGTTAACTTTTCAATTAATTTCCCAACAAATCTTCCGTCTTTTTGCACAATTTATCAATAATCAGATTGATTTTTAAATAAACTATAATTATCCAAATAAATTTGCTGATAGTTCGGCTTTGGTAGTCTTATAAACTTGATACTACTTTTCCTGATAAACAAACCTCAATTTTTTATAGCTTTGGCATCAGTATAAAAGTTTATAAAAAGTATAAATATGAATTACGATGTCCTAGTTATTGGCACTGGCCCCGGTGGTTATGTAGCTGCAATCCGTGCAGCACAGCTGGGTTTGCAAACTGCCGTGGTAGAGAAAGAGTCTTTAGGCGGCATCTGCCTTAACTGGGGCTGTATCCCAACAAAAGCATTGCTAAAAAGTGCACAGGTTTTTGAATATATCAATCATGCAGAAGAATATGGATTGAAAGTTTCCGGCAGTGAAGTTGATTTTTCAAGCATCATCAAAAGAAGTCGCGGCGTAGCCGATGGCATGAGCAAAGGCATCCAGTTTTTAATGAAAAAAAACAAGATCGACGTGATCATGGGAACCGGAAAATTAAAAGGAAAAAGTACGGTTGAAGTAAAAGCCGCTGATGGTTCTGCTAAAGAATATACTGCTAAAAACATCATCCTGGCAACTGGCAGCCGCTCCCGCGAATTGCCCAATTTGAAACAAGATGGCGTAAAAGTAATTGGTTACCGCCAGGCCATGAATCTGCCAAAACAACCGCAAAGTTTAGTGGTGGTTGGTTCCGGTGCCATCGGTGTTGAGTTTGCGTATTTTTACAATTCTATCGGCACAAAAGTAACCGTTGTTGAATATCTGGATAATATTGTCCCGGTGGAAGATGAAGAAATTTCCAAGCAACTGGCACGTTCTTTCAAAAAAATTGGCATCAATATCATGACGGGTTGCACGGTAGAATCCGTTGACAGCTCCGGCGAAAAATGCAAGGTAAATATCAAAACGCCAAAAGGCAATGAAGTGATCGAAGCTGATATTGTGCTTTCTGCTGTTGGTGTAACCACTAATTTGGAAAACTTAGGTTTAGAAGAATTGGGCATCAAAACCGATAAAGGCAAAGTTTTGGTTGATAATTTCTACAAAACCAATATTGAAGGCATTTTCGCCATCGGTGATATTGTAAAAGGACAAGCTTTGGCGCACGTTGCTTCTGCGGAAGGAATTATCTGTGTGGAGAAAATTGCCGGTAAAAACCCGGAGCCGTTAAATTATAATAATATTCCGGGCTGTACCTATTGCTCGCCGGAAATTGCTTCAGTTGGTTATACCGAAAAAGCTGCACGCGAAGCGGGTTTCGACATTAAAGTGGGCAAATTTCCTTTCTCAGCTTCCGGTAAAGCAAGTGCTTCCGGCGCAAAAGACGGTTTTGTAAAAGTGATTTTTGATGCCAAATATGGCGAGTTTTTGGGCGCACACATGATTGGAAATAATGTAACCGAGATGATTGCCGAAGTTGTTGTAGCACGAAAACTGGAAGCGACGGGACACGAAATTATCCATACCGTTCATCCGCACCCAACGATGAGCGAAGCCGTAATGGAAGCCGCCGCCGATGCTTACGGCGAAGTGATCCACTTGTAGTTCGGTTGTCTGTTGCGGGTTGCCAGTTGTCTGTTCTGGTTGGAAACTAAAAAAACCGATACTTCTTTTATCACCTAAAAACCTGTGGCAACGCAGGTTTTTGTATTTTTATATGATGCTTCTTTTATCGCCTAAAAATCAAAGTTAAACTGATAAATTTAACCCAAAACTTACAACCGTTATGGCCTGGTTCTATCTCATTTTGGGTGGTTTCTTTGATTTGGTTTTACAACTTGCCTTAAATTTTCCAACAACTTCAGCAATTTGAAATGGAGCATCGGCTTTTTTATTTGCATTACTTTAAGTTTTTTGCTGATGAATAAAGCCATCCAAACACTTCCTATCGGTACGGCTTACGCGGTTTGGACGGGCATTGGTGCAGCCGGTTCTGTAATTATGGGGATTTTCCTGTTTAAAGAACCTGCAGATTTTTGGCGTTTATTTTTTATTTTCCTGTTGATCAGCTCTATTCTGGGTTTGAAATTGGTAACGAAGGAATGAATTGCAAGATTTACTGATAATAGTTATCTTTATTTACAAAATATTTTATGGTAGTAATCATTGAGAAAGAAGCAAGTCAGGAAGAAATAAAAGCTAATTTGAAAAAGATAAAACCTGATCCTGAAAAACCAAAGCTGATTGATTTTTTTGGTAAAATGAAAGATAGATTTGGTGATGGGCTTTCTTATCAGAAAAATTTAAGAAATGAGTAGGATGATCATAAAACCGACAGTGAAATTGCAAATAAAAGGGCAACGGATCCTTTTGACAGACTGATTTTTGAACAAGGATTGCGAGCAAAGCAAGTTTTATTAGCAGATAAAAAACTGGATAGTTTAATTGTATTGTTGAATAACGGAATAATCTTAAAAGTTGCACTGAGCACTTATTCGCAGTTAAAAAAGGCTACTCAATTGCAATTAAATCAATGGGAATTAATCGGTAATGGAATTGGCTTTCGATGGGATGGCCTGGATGAAGATCTGTCTATATAAGGAATGATTAAAGAATTAGCATTAAACGTAGCATTGCACCAATTACAAAATAATTTTAAAAATAAGCTTTCAATTATCTGAGTTGCTAATTTGTTCCTACTCTTTCCTCCCATTTCATGAAACTTCACACCATCAACACCGGATTATTTAAATTAGATGGCGGTGCCATGTTTGGTGTGGTGCCAAAAACTTTGTGGCAAAAAACCAATCCGGCAGATGAAAACAATTTGTGCACGCTGGCCATGCGTTGTTTGCTGATTGAAGATAAAGAAAGATTAATTTTGATTGATACCGGCATTGGCAACAAACAAAGCGAAAAGTTTTTTAGCCATTATGAGTTGCATGGAAATGCTTCCCTCAATCAATCCTTAAATAATTTAGGCTTTCAGGCAGATGATCTAACCGACGTTTTCTTAACGCATCTTCACCTCGATCATGTTGGCGGAGCGGTGGTTTTGAAGGATGAACAGTTGGTTCCGGCTTTCGAAAACGCAACTTATTGGAGCAACGAAAAACACTGGAACTGGGCCATCAACCCGAACGAACGCGAAAAAGCTTCGTTTTTGGAAGAAAATATTTTGCCTTTGCAGGAAAGCGGACAGTTAAAATTTATCAATCCGGGCAATGCTTCTTTTACCGACCTTTTTTCGCTGCGTTTCCTTTCCGGCCATACCGAAGCGATGATGCTGCCGCAAATTTCTTACAAAAACCAAACACTGGTTTACGTAGCCGACCTGCTGCCTACAGTTGGCCACATCCCGCTGCCATATATTCCGGCTTATGATATGTTTCCGCTGCAAACGCTGATCGAGAAAAAAGCTTTTTTAGAAGAAGCTGCCGAAAAAAATTACATTCTATTTTTGGAGCACGACCCGGAACACGAATGCTGCACCGTAAAAAGAACTGAAAAAGGCATCCGGCTAAAAGAAACTTTTAAGCTAAGCGATATTTAGGTCGATAAAAGAAGCATTTGCAAAATAATCTCCAATAATTTTTTCTCGGATACCAATAAATGCTATTTCTGTTTTAAGCGGTAGTAGTTTTTTGCAGATATTTTTTATTTTTGAACGCTTCTATTTAAATACATCAAATAAGGTAGAATTTATAAATGAGACAACTCAAAATAACGCAATCCATAACTAACCGTGAGTCGCAATCATTAGATAAATACCTTCACGAGATTGGAAAAGTTGATCTGATCACCGCCGAAGAAGAAGTAATTTTAGCCCAAAAAATCCGCGAAGGCGACCAGGCGGCTTTAGAAAGGCTGACTAAAACCAACCTTAGATTTGTGGTTTCCGTAGCCAAACAATATCAAAATCAAGGGCTTACGCTTGGCGATTTGATCAATGAAGGAAACCTGGGCCTGATTAAAGCAGCCAAACGTTTTGATGAAACCAAAGGCTTTAAATTTATTTCGTATGCTGTTTGGTGGATCCGCCAGTCTATTTTACAAGCTATCGCAGAGCAGTCCCGCATTGTGCGTTTGCCGCTTAATCAAGTTGGTTCATTAAGCAAAATCAGCAAGGCTTTTTCCAAATTAGAGCAGGAATATGAGCGCGAACCTTCTCCGGAAGA
>JAABUT010003567.1_pt1 | contig 13214 bp, 11 predicted proteins | sample 5559281 | NCBI WGS metagenome assembly JAABUT01 (sample SAMN10711880, study PRJNA513359) | rock metagenome | isolation source: Antarctica rocks | place: Antarctica: Victoria Land, Ricker Hills nord | collected 2016-01-04
GTATAGCGAGAGCGGCTCCTCGCGCTGTCGGGACTTATTGTGGCGCGCCGCGACGCTCAGGATGATCGCGCCGAGGTAGGTGCTGAAGGCGCTCGCGCCGCGAAAGGCGTAGAGGGCACGGCAATCGTGGCGGGGGAGATTCTCCAGCGTGGACTGGGTGATGTCTTCGATCATGCCGCCGTCGAGATAGAAGCGCGCCCCCGCCAAACCAGCCGCCAGCCGCCGGACGAGGCAATGCAACTCCGCCCAGGCTGCGGCATCCCCGTTCAGGCACCCATGCACGAGCGCATCATCACCCATCCGCGCCGTTTCCTTCACGCATCCTATCGGCCACACGGTGATTCGCGTGAGAACGCCGCGATCCTCCCCGCACACCCAAAACACACTCACAGCCACCGGCACGATGCATGCCGAATTACCAATTGTCAGTTACGTTCATCAGTATAACGGAGAGCGGAAAGAAACGTTACGGTCACCCCAAATGTGCATCGGAAGCGGGGGGCGCGGCAGATTAGACTGGGATAATGGCTGTATGGACGAAAGGAGACGCAGATGGCCCGACATTTCCAGCAGATTCCCGATCTAAACTCTATCACCTGGCATGAGTGCCGATCATGACGACGACCGCTCTAACGCCCTACCCTGCCGTCAACACCGTTCTCCGTCTCCTGCTTCAGGAAGTGCGCACTGTTCTGGGGTCGGAATTCGTCGGGATGTATTGTTACGGATCACTCGCGCTCGGTGACTTCGATCCCCACAGCAGCGACGTTGATTTTCTCGTCGTCACCGAAGATGGATTGCCACCGGAAACACTGCGCGCATTGGAAAGAATGCATGCGCGGATCGCGGCGAGCGGGTTGCAATGGGCCGACAAACTGGAAGGCTCCTACATCCCCCGCGCCGCCCTGCGCTGGTACGACCCCGCGCGCAATCGTCACCCGACCATCGGCGCGGACTGGGCGTTCGGCGTCCGCGCGCACGACCGCGCGTGGGTGATCGAGCGGCATATCGTCCGCGAGCATGGCGTCGTGGTTGCCGGGCCGCCGCCGAAGACGCTGATCGATCCCCTCTCGCCCGACGCACTTCGTCTGGCGGTGCGGGAGCAACTGACCGACTTCTGGCGGGCGCAACTGGACGGCCCCGCATGGCTCCGCACGCGCGATTATCAGGCATTCGCGATCCTGACGATGTGCCGCGCCCGCCACACGCTGGCGCACGGGGCCATCATCTCCAAACCGGCCGCTGCGGCGTGGGCGCGCGCAACGCTACCGTTCCCGTGGCCGGGATTAATCGACACGGCCCTCGCGTGGCGGCACGACAAACGCCCCGACGACATGACCGCGATGCTTGCCTTTGTCCGCGATACGATTGAGCGAGCCGAAGTGGACGAATGATTGCTGTATCGCGTGCCGCCGCGAGCACGCTTCTCCACTCTGCCCTCTATGCCTCTGTGGTTCAACCGTTTTCCGCGTCGTCAGTGCGCGGGCCGAGGCGCGGGATGATGGGGGCCCGCCCGCGCCGGTAGACCATGACCGTCCGGTTGAAGGTGATGACGACCGCGCCCTCCTGGTTGTAGCCCGTTGTCCGCACGGTGACGATGCCGACATTCGGGCGCGACTTCGACTCCCGCACGGTGAGCACCTCAGATTGCGAGTAGATCGTGTCGCCCTCGAAGACGGGATGGGGCAGTTTCACGTCGTCCCAGCCGAGGTTCGCCATCACGTTCTGGGAGATGTCCGTCACGCTCTGCCCGGTGACGAGCGCGAGCGTGAAGGTGGAATCCACGAGCGGCTTGCCGAACTCCGTCTGCGCCGCGTAGTGATGGTCGAAGTGGATCGGCGCGGTGTTCTGCGTCAGCAGCGTGAACCAGATGTTGTCGGTCGTCGTCACCGTCCGCCCGAGCGGATGCTGGTAGACATCACCGACCACGAAATCCTCGAAGAACCGCCCGCGCCACCCTTCTTTGACTGCCATGCGTCGCTTCTTCCCCTTACGTCCCTTCGATCAGGAAGAGCGTGCCGGTGGAGGTCGCCTGCCGCAGTTCCTTCGCGGCGCGATACTCCTCGGACGCCCACCACGCCTTCGCGCGCTCCATGCTGTCGAACTGGATGATGACGAGGCGCGACAGGAGTGATTCATCGCCCTCCAGCACCTCCGCCCTGCCGGCCCGCGCGATAAATGTGCCACCGTACTGCGCGACGGTCGCGGGCACCATCTTCGTGTACTCGACATACCGCTCGGGGTCATGAATCTCGACGTGCGCGATCACATAGGCAGCCATCGACTTCCCCTCTCATGATGGTATGCGGGCGGGATTTACGTCCCCTCGACCAGAATCATCTTGCCCGTGGAAGCCTGGTGCCGTATCTCCTTCGCTTCACGGTACTCCTCGGAGTCGTACCACTCCATCGCCCGCGCGACGCTCGGCCACTCGGTGACGACGAGGCGCTTCGGGTCCCAGTCGCCTTCGAGCGTCCGCACCTGCCCGCCGCGCGCGATGAACTTGCCACCGTACTTCTCCAGCGACGCGGGAACCAGTTTGCGGTACTCCTCGTACCGGACGGGATCGGTGATCTCAATTTCGGTGATCATGTACGCAGCCAAATCGTACTCCTTTTCTTTTAGCCACATCTGCCCAAAGGGCACCCGACAGAGGACACAGAGGGGGAAGAGCAAAGAGAATACGATTGATGTGTGAGAACGTCACCTCTTTTTTATTACCGTCGCATTTCTCCCCAATTATTCTCTGTGCCCTGTGTGCCTCTGTGGCTACATTCTCCCTCCTGCTCACTCAGATCACCCTGTCCGCGCGCAACTGTTTGATCCAGGCGTCATCATAGCCGAGGGAGCGCAGGATCGCCTCGGTCTGCTCCCCGATGGCGGGGATCGGGCCCATGCGCGGCGCGACGCCCTCCATGATGACGGGCGGCTTGAGCGCGCTGATCGTCCCGACGGGCGATTCCACGTCCTGCCAGCGGTCGCGTTCCACCAATTGCGGATGGTCGAGAAATTCCTGCACCGTGTTCAGCCGCGCGTTCGCGATCCCCGCCGCTTCGAGCCGTTCGAGCGCTTCCGCACCCGTCAGCGCGCCGAAGACCGCGTTGATCGCCGCGTGCAGTTCCGCGCGATGCGCGACGCGCGCGGTGCCGGTGGCGAAACGTGGATCGGTGGCGACATCCGGCTGCCGGAGGGCATCCGCGCAGAAGCGCGCCCATTCCCGCTCGTTCTGGACGCCGAGGAAGACCGTCCCGCCGTCGCCAGTCGTGAAGGGGCCGTAGGGGGCGATGGTCGCGTGGCTCGCGCCGCTCCGCGTAGGGGCCGCGCCGCCATACTTGGCGAAGTACGCGGGGTAGCCCATCCACTCCGCGAGCGCGTCGAAGAGCGAGACTTCCAGCGTCGTGCCCTCGCCCGTGCGCCCGCGCTGGATAAGCGCGGTGAGGATGCCGGCGTAGGCGTACATCCCGCCCGCGAGGTCCGCGACGGCGATCCCCGCCTTCGACGGCGTCTCCGGCGTCCCCGTGACGGAGACGACACCCGCCTCGCACTGGACGAGGAGGTCGTACGCCTTCTTGTCGCGGTAGGGTCCGGAGGAGCCGTAGCCGGAGAGGTCGCAAATAATCAGGCGCGGGTAGCGCGCCCGCAGCGCCGCCGCGCCGAAGCCGAGCCGTTCCGCCGCGCCGGGGGCGAGGTTCTGGATGAAGACATCGGCAGTTTCGAGCAGTTGGTGGATGATCCGTTGCGCCTCGGGGCGCTTGACATCGAGCGCGAGCGATTCTTTCGAGCGGTTCGTCCAGACGAAGTGCGCGCTCATGCCCCGCACGGCGGACTCGTAGGTGCGCGCGAAGTCGCCGACGCCGACGCGCTCGATCTTAATCACCCGCGCGCCGAGGTCCGCCAGTTGGCGCGTCGCGAAGGGCACTGCGACGGCCTGCTCCAGCGCGACAACGGTGATCCCCTCCAGCGGCAGCATGTTAGCCATTGCGCGCCCGCCTCAGAAGCGGCAAGGCGGGGAGAAACCGGGGAGAACCGCATGCTGCCCAGAGGGCACCCGGCAGAGGACGCAGAGAGGGACGCAGAGGGAGGAATAGATGATCAGAGAAAAAAGACAGGCAAAGAGACCGAGAATCATCATTCCCCTCTTTCTCTTCTCTGCGCCCCTCTGCGTCCTCTGCGTCTCTGCGGTTCATTCGGTTTCTCCCATTCTCAGTATGATCGTGGCAGGCCGAGCACATGCTCCGCGATGTGGGAGAGGATGAGGTTCGTCGAGAGGGGCGCGACCTGATAGAGCCGCGTCTCGCGGAACTTGCGCTCGATGTCGTACTCCGCCGCGAAGCCGTAGCCGCCGAAGGTCTGCAACGCGACATTCGCCGCCTCCCACGAGGCGTCGGCGGCGAGCAGTTTCGCCATGTTCGCCTCCACGCCGCACCGCTCGCCCCGGTCGAACTGCTCCGCCGCGCGGAAGCGCATCAGGTCCGCTGCCTCGACATTGACGTGCGCCCGCGCGATCGGGAACTGCACACCCTGATTCTGCCCGATTGCCCGCCCGAAGACGACACGCTCCTTCGCCCGCCCCGTCGCCCGCTCGATGAACCAGCGGCCGTCCCCGATGCACTCAGCGGCGATCAGGATGCGCTCGGCGTTCATGCCGTCGAGGATGTAGCGGAAGCCTCGCCCCTCCTCACCGACGAGGCTGCTCGCGGGGATCGGGACGTTGTCGAAGGTCAGTTCGTTCGTCTCGTTGTTCAGCATGATCGGGATAGGCCGCACCGTCAGGCCATTGGCGAGCGCGTCATGCAGGTCGATGAGAAAGACGGAGAGGCCGTGCGACTTCCTCTCCACCTGGTCGCGCGGCGTCGTGCGCGCGAGCAGGAGCATCAAGTCCGAGTGCTGCACGCGGGAGATGTAAATCTTGCGCCCGTTGACGATGTAGCGGTCGCCGTCTCGCACGGCGGTCGTCGTCAGGCTCGTCGTGTCGGAACCCGCGTCCGGCTCAGTGACGCCGAACGCCTGCAACCGCACCTCGCCGCGCGCGATCCTCGGCAAATATTCGCGCTTCTGCGCCTCGGAGCCGTGCCGCAGGAGCGTCCCCATCACATACATCTGCGCATGCGACGGCCCCGCGTTGCCGCCGCAGTGGTTCACTTCCTCCAGAATGACCGACGCCTCGGTGAGGCTGAGGCCGAGGCCGCCGTACTCGCGCGGGATCAGCGCGCCGAGCAGCCCGGATTCCGTCATTGCTCGCACGAACGCCTCAGGGTAGGCGCGCGTCCGGTCCAACTCCCGCCAGTATTCGTCGGGGAACCGCGCGCAGAGTGTGCGCACCTGCGCGCGTAATGGTTCGTATGGTCTGCTCTGTGTCATGTGCTCCCCGCGATCAATGATCGGCCATCCGCCGTGCGAACGTCTCGTGCCCCTGCTGCCGGAATGCGAGACCGGTGACCGTGCCGATGTCATCCCGCACGAAGGTGAACGTCGCGTCCAGTACCCAGGTGATGAAAGTCGTCTCGGAGCGGGCGACGAGCGGGAACGCCGCTTGCCCCGTCGCCCGGACGGCGAGACCGTCCTCATCCCGCGACACGACGAAGACGAAGCCGGGGCGCACCGCGTAGCTGCCCGTGTACGAAACGAGCGCCTCCGCATCGAGGACGACCGGCGGCGGTTGCTCCTCGCGGTACCCGGGCCACTCGTACACGCCGGCGGCGGCCCAGACGATTTCGGCCGCCAGTTGGCTTCCCCGATCGCCGTTGGTCATAACGGCGATCCCCTGCCCGCGATCGCGGTACGCGACCAATTCACTCTGGAAACCCTGATCGCTGCCGCCATGCCGGAAGCGCGCGTGCACCTCCTCACCAGCGAGAAAAAGCCCCAGGCCCATGTGGAGCGATGGCCCTACTGGATCGGGGAGTTGCGGTGCGAGCAGTTGCGCCGCCATCGCCTTCGAGAGCAGCGTCTCGCGCCCACCCGCAGCGGAGCGCCACACCGCGAGGGCGAACCGCGCGAGGTCGCTCGCCGTCGTCCAGAGACCGGCCGCCGCCATCTCCGGATAGACGTGCCACCCGCCCACAACCATCGTGCCATCGAATCGGTGCCCCGCCGCCGCGTCGTCCCACAGGCTCTGCGGCAGCGGTTGCGCGTAGGTGCTGTGCGCCATACCGGCGGGACCGAGGACGAGTTCATGCATCAGGTCCGGGAACGACATGTCCATCACGTCGATGAGGAGTTGCTGCAGGACGCAGTACCCGCCGCCGGAGTAGCGAAATTGCGTGCCGGGCAACGAATCGACACGGATTGGGATGGTATTCGCGGGCTTCGTGCCATCCAACACCTGGAGCAGGGTGGGAACGTCGGCGTCGCGCGCGTAACCGGGAAAGCCATGGACCGTCAGGTCCCCCGTGTGACTGAGCAGGTGCCGGAGCGTCACGCGCGGCTGCCAATCCTCGTTCGCGGGCACGCGCCACGCGACGAGCCGATCGTTGATGTCCGCATCGAGGTCGAGCGTGCCGCGCTCGACGAGCCGGAGCGCGGCCACCGCCGCGACGGGCTTACTGATCGATCCCGCCTCGAAGCGCGTCTCCGGTGTGACCCGCCCGTCGTGCCCGGCCTCCCGCACGCCGTAGCCGCGCGCCCACGCAATTTCGTCACCATCGATCAGGGCGACACTCAGGCCGGGAACGCCGTAGCAGGCCATCCGCTCCGCGAGCGACAGACCATCACTGGCCTCATCGGGGGGCGCGCCGAGTGGGACAAGGCCGTTTTCAACCCGCCGCATCCGTGCCGCGATCTCGTCCACGTTGTGCACCATCCGCTCACAGTTTCCTTGTTTCCACCGAACCATCGCGGTGGTAGCGTATGACTGGTGGGGCGGGGCGTCAATGTGGGGAGGCCCTAACCCCCCACTGCCCAAAGGGCACCCGCCTTCCCCACGGGGGCAGGGGGAGGGAACTGGAACAGGCTCGTTATTGATAAATCGGGCACGATGCCCAAGGAGAGTCACCCCTTCCCCGGTGGGGAAGGGGCAGGGGGTTAGGGCCTCCCCGCCCCGCCACCGACAGATAAGGAAGAGAAGCGAATGGGACAACTCGCGCTCGTGCGGCACGGGCAGTCGCAGTGGAATTTGGAAAACCGTTTCACCGGCTGGACGGACGTGCCGCTGACCGAGGCGGGGCGGCATGAGGCCGAGGCGGCAGGAGCGCTCCTGCACGATATTCCCTTCGACCGCGCGTACACCTCGCTGCTCGGGCGGGCGCAGGAGACGCTCGCGATCATCCTCTACGTGTTGCATCGGGAGGGTATGCTGGTCACGCGGGATGTCGCGCTCAACGAGCGGGAGTACGGCGACCTCACCGGGATGAACAAGGACGAGGCGGCGGCGCGGTTCGGCGCGGAGCAGGTGCACCGCTGGCGCCGTTCGTGGGATGTCCGCCCACCGGGCGGCGAGAGCCTCGCGGACACGGACGCCCGCGCCTTCCCCTTCTTCCATGACCACATCCTCCCGCACGTCACGGGTGGTGAGGATGTGCTCGTCGTCGCGCACGGGAACAGCCTGCGCGCGATTATCAAGGAGATCGAGGGGCTGACGCCGGACCAGATCGTCATGTTGGAGATCGCCACGGCGACGCCGTATGTCTACACGATCGACGCGGCGGGCCGGATCGTCCACAAAGAAATCCGCACCCCGCCAACCCCGCCGCAGCCCGTCCCGCAGCCCGACGAGCCGCACGAACCGGGCACCCATCGCGGCCTCCACATCGAGCGCCCGCCCGTCACCGAACCACCCGCTTCATCACAACCAGGAACACAATCAATCAGTTGATTGACAAACCGAGCCATGCATGATACTCTGTCAATCAAGTGATTGATGGAGGGTGTCAATGGCAGCGCAGAGCAACGAGCGGATCGAGCAAGAGACGAGTGCGGCGCACATTCCGGATCGTCGGACGGGAGACGTGCGGCGGCAGGAATTAGTGCACGCCGCATATATGGTGATCGCCGAGCAGGGATTTGAGGGCCTACGGACGCGGAATGTCGCGGCGCGGGCGGGCGTCAACATCGCGACACTGCACTACTACTTTGCCTCGAAGGAGGACCTGATTCGCGGCGTCGTGGGCTACATCGAGAAGCAGTTCGCCGAGCAGGACGCCCGCCGCTGGGCGCGGGGGATGACGGCGCGGGAGCAATTGCACGCCGAACTCCGGAACGCATTGGAGATCAAGCGCGACCGCCCCGAACTCCAGATCGTGCTCCTCGCACTCTTCCAGCGCTCGCTGCGGGACCCAGCGATCCACGCGATCGTCAAGGGGATGGACAGCGGCTGGCACTATGCCATCACGGAGATGGTGCGCGCAGGTATCGCTGAGGGATCATTCCGCGCGGACCTCGATGTGGATGCGACGGCATCGGCGATCATCGCCTTCATCAAGGGCGCGTCCATCCAGTTGGCGCGGGAGCCGGAAACCTTCGCGTACGAGCGCGTCGTCACGGAATTTGAACGCTGGCTCTCGGTTGGTGCGGAAGGAGGGAAGACGAGCCGCTAACCGCCGTGCATCACACACCACGCACCGCCTCCATTCACCCGAACATTCCCCACCACGAACCACGAAGAAAGGATCGGCCATATGGCAGAGATTTCTGCGCCCGCCTGGGGCGCCGCGAACCAACCGAAAGACCCGCGCCGCTGGCTCACCCTCGCTGCGGTGAACTTCGCCCTATTTATGGTGCTCCTCGATGTCACCGTCGTCAATGTCGCGTTGCCGAGCATCGCGCAGGATTTCAAGAGTTCGTTTTCGGAACTCCAGTGGGTGATCGACACCTACGCGCTCGTCATCGCCGCCCTGATCCTGACGATGGCGAAACTGGGCGACCTGTTCGGGCGCAAGCGGCTCTTTCTGCTCGGGCTGTTCATCTTCGCCGGCGCGTCGCTCGGCTGCGCGCTCTCGCAGAATGTCACGCAGTTGCAGATCGCTCGTGGCGTGCAGGGCATCGGCGGCGCGATCCTCTCGCCGATTGCGGCGGCGATCATCTCCGCGACCTTCTGGGGGCCGGAACTCGGCACCGCGTTCGGCATCTACGGCGGCGTTTCGGGCATCGCGCTGATCGCCGGGCCAATCGTCGGCGGCCTGCTCGTCAAGTACGTCAGCTGGCAGTCGGTCTTCCTGATTAACGTGCCCATCGGCATCATCGGCATCGTTGTGGGCGCGGTCGTCATCAAGGAGTCACGCAACACGCGGGCGAATCGCTCTGTGGACATCGTTGGCGTCGCCCTCAGCATCGCCACGCTCTTTTCGCTCACATTGGCGCTGATTAAGGGCGCGGAGTGGGGCTGGACGAGCGGCCGCACCCTGGGTTGGCTAGCGGCGGCGGTCGTGCTCTTCGTCCTCTTCATCGTCGCGGAGATGGTGCAGGCGCGGCGCGGGTTGGACGCGATGATGGACCTCTCGCTCTTCCGCGTGCCGACCTTCAGCGGCACCGCCATTATCACGGTGATCGTCAGTTTCGTCTACGCGGGGCTGCTCTTCATCATGGCGCTGCTCTTCCAGAATGTGCTGGGATACGACGCGCTCGGCACCGGCCTGCGCTACATCCCCTTCGTGATCGGCAGCATCATCGTCGCACCGCTGGTGGGGGCGAACGCGAACCGGCTCGGTGCGCGGCTGATCTTCGGCGTCGGGCTGGCATTGCTCGGCCTCGGGTTCCTGCTCCTGACGCGCATCACGCCGTCGTCGGACTGGGACACGCTGCTCCCCGGCCTGCTGATTGCCGGCTTCGGCGGCGCGGCGGTGCAGGCGCAACTGACGACTGTGGCCGTCAGCGCCGCCCCGCGCGAGCGGGCGGGGATCGCGACCGGCATCAGTGCGACGATGCGGCAGGTTGGGTCGAGTATGGGCATCGCCCTGCTCGGCTCAATCTTCACCTCCCGCTACACGCATAATCTGCCGGGCGCGCTGGCGGCAGGGCAGGTGCCGAAGGAGTTCGCGGACCGGCTCGTGCAGGGCACCGGCGGCAATGCCGTCTTCGCGGGGCGCGTCCCGCCCCAAGTGCCGCCGCAGTTCGCCCCGGCGATCCAGCAGGCGACGCATTCCGCTTTCATCTCTGGCTTCACCGACACGATCCGCGTCGCCGCCGTCTTCATCGCCGCTGCGGTCGTCATTGCCCTCATCTTCGTCCGCCGCACAGACAGCGCGCACGACACGGGCGCGACGGCGAACCAACCGCGTGAAGAAATGCGAGAACCTGAAGCGATGGCGAGGGCCGACTGATGTGGGCAACGAATGAGAAGGGAAGCGCGAGATGTTGATCGGTGAAAGGGTCAATCTCCGACCAGTCACTGTGGCAGACCTCGATCTATTGGAGGCTTGGGCCAATGACTCCGCAATCAATGGCGAGTACAACACGTTTGCGTTGCGACCGAGCGGCCAGATACAACGCGCGTTCGCGGAAAGCGGATTCCTCAGCGATGCCCATGGCGAACTGATTGTCAGTACACAGGCTGGTGAGACGGCGGGGACCGTGAGTTATCGCTCGGTTAGCCATGGGCCGAGCGGTAGCCAGGCATATCAGATCGGGATTACCCTCGCCCCCCAGTATCGCGGCCAGGGGTACGGTACCGAGGCGCAGCGGCTCCTCGTCGCCTATCTCCTCGCCACCTACCCGATCGAACGGGTGGAAGCGGAGACGGATGTCACGAACCGCGCGGAGCAGCAGGCGTTGGAGCGAGCAGGATTCACGCGCGAGGGAGTGTTACGGCGAGCGCAATGGCGCAACGGCTCGTGGCACGACCTGATACTGTATAGCAAATTACGCGGCGAATAGCGCGCCCGCAGCCAACCTCACTCCCGGCCTCCTCTCATCTGCCCAGAGAGCACCCGCAGCGGAGAGGAGGAGCACTTCAGAAGGTTACGATGTTTGGGCAACGTCGCGCTGCCCCACTCCATAATCCGACAAGGCCTATAACCCGATCATCGTCGCATCGAACGTACACTTCGATGCTACAATGCTCGGAGGGTGCGAGCACGGAGGGGAGCAGGGATGCAGGGTGTCCGCGCGGTCTCGTTGAACGGCCTCTGGCGCTTCCGGACGGACCCGGAGCGCCTGGGGGATTGTACCGCTGCGGACCTCGTGCGCACCGCGAATGACGAGTGCGCCTTTCACCTCCCCACCTACGACGATGCCGATTGGGAGACGATCGCCGTCCCCGGCAACTGGCAGCAGTACGGCCACGACTACAACGGCGTCGCGTGGTACCGCACCCGCTTCGCACATCCGGGCATCCCCACCGATGGCGTCGCGCGGCTCCGGTTTGCGGGCGTCGATTACTACGCCGATGTCTGGCTTAACGGCTTCTACCTCGGCTCGCACGAGGGGTATTTTGCCCCCTTCACGATGGACTGCACCCCTTGGCTTGGGGACGACAATGTGCTCGTCGTGCGGGTGGACAGCCCGAACGATGTGCGCGTCAAGCACGCGCGCGAGCACGAGCAGAAGACGCTCATCAAGGGCGCGCTCCAGGATTGGGATGTCAACAATCTGGATGTGAACCCCGGCGGTATATGGAACGATGTGACGCTCCTGCTCTCCGGGCCGCAGTACGTCGCCGCTGTGCGCGCGGACGTTGATCTCTCCGCGCACACCGCGACGGGTCGCGCCTCGCTCGCGCTGCGCGTCACGCTCGTCAACGCACTGGACGCGCCCATCGATGCGCGCGTCCACCTTGCCCTCGCCCCCGCGACCTTCACCGGCCAGACAATCGAGGAGGAGGGGCGCATCCGGCTGATGCCCGGCGGGAACGTGCACACCCTCTGGTTGCAGGTGCCCGACGCCCGCCTCTGGTGGACGTGGGATCAGGGGCGACCCGACTTGTACGAACTGACCGTCGCGGTCGACACTGCAGACGAGCCGAGCGACACCACGACGACGCGCATCGGCCTGCGCACCGTCGAGCGGCGCGGCGACGAGTGGGCGACCTACCTCAATGGCCGCCGCATCTTCTGGCGCGGCGCGAACTACCTCTCGGACCAGTTGCTCGGCACGATGACACCGGAGCGGTACGCGCGGGACATCCGGCTGCTGCGCGAGGCGAACATGAACATGGTGCGCCCCTTCTGCGTCGTGGAGCACGATGCCTTCTACGACGGGTGCGACGCGGCGGGGCTGCTCGTCTATCAGGACTTCCCGATACAATGGCGCATGGCGAACGACTCCGATCTCGTCCGCCGCGCGATCCGGCAGGTGGAGGAGATGACGGCGCTGCTGGCGAATCATCCCTCCGTCTTCCTCTACTGCTACGGCTCGGAGCCGGGCGAGGCGAACTTCAAGAAACTGGGGATGGCGCTCGCCGCCGCCTCCCGCGCCGCCGACCCGACGCGCATCACGCATCAGGCGAACGAGTACCCCGGCCACTGGGAGGTCATGGCGGAGCGCGCGGTGTACCGCTGGCCCGTCGATCTGCACTTCTACAGCGGCTGGTATCCGGGCGACGCCTTCGGGGAGACGGTCTACGACCTCGCGCAATTCACCCCGGAGTACTTCGCCGTCGTCACCGAGTACGGTGCGCAGGCGCTCCCGATGCACGAGACGCTCAACGCGATCCTCCCACGCGAGGAACAGGCGTGGCCACCCACCCCGCGCGCCCTCCGCACCCTCAAACACCACTGCATGCAGCCAGAGTTGCAGTTCCGCGCCGTGCCGGACGCGGTGAGTTGGCAGGATTTGATCGCGAAGAGCCAGACGTATCAGGCGTTCGTGCTTAAGTACCACACCGAATGCTACCGGCGGATGAAGTACCAGCCGTGCAACGGCGCTCTGATGTTCACCTTCAACGACTGCTGGCCCGCCGTGACGTGGTCGGTGGTCGATTACTTCCGCCGCCCGAAGCAGGGGTACTACGCGCTCCAGCAGGCATTCGCGCCCGTCCACATCATGCTGAACTGGAGCGCGCCGCTCGTCACCATCCCCGGCACGCCATGGCAGGCGGAAGTGCTCGTCGTCAACGACCTGCCACGCGCGTTCACGGGCTTGACGGCGGGGTGGCTGATCCGGCACGACGCGACGGGCGCGATCCTCGGCGAGGGCTCCCTGCCGTGCGACGCCCCGGCGGATTGCCCCGCGACCGCCATCGGCGCGCTCACCTTCCACCCGCCCGTCGAGACCGCACCCGGCGCGTGCACCATCGCCCTCCGCCTCACCGACCCCGACGGCGACATCCGCGCCGCCAACGC
>JAABUT010003568.1_pt1 | contig 13213 bp, 11 predicted proteins | sample 5559281 | NCBI WGS metagenome assembly JAABUT01 (sample SAMN10711880, study PRJNA513359) | rock metagenome | isolation source: Antarctica rocks | place: Antarctica: Victoria Land, Ricker Hills nord | collected 2016-01-04
CGCGTCGGCTCAGCTCACGGCAGCTGGGCGGCCAGCTCCGGTGGAGGAATGCACGGCTCGTCGAGGTGCTGCCGATTCGTCCAAGCCCAGCTAGAGATCTCGGCGATCAGCGCGGGTGCGGCATCCTCGGGCAGCCCCGTCGTCAGCACGACGAGCACGTACGGCGGCGCGTCGTCCGGGAAGACGATCCCGCTGTCGTGCCTGATGTCATCGTCCCAGCCGTTCTTGTGGGCGACCCGGACCCCAGACGGGACGCCCGCCGGGATCTCGTCGTTCCACGTGTTGCGGGCCAGGAGGTCGAGCGCCTGGGTCGCGAACTCGGCGTCCAAGAGCTCTCCGGCCACCAACGCCTGGTAGGTCGCCGCGAGCGCAGCTGCACTCACCTGGTTGAGAATTCCGGCCCGGATGCCCGGCACGTCGTCGATCCACCGACGGACCCGGAACTCGTCGTGGCATTCCGTCGCGGTCGCCACCACGTTGTCGAGGCCGACCGCCCCGATGACGAGATCCGTGGCCAGGTTGGACGAATGCGTGATCATCCGCTCGACCAGCCACCACAGCGGGGCATACTCCCGCCGCCACGGCTCGAGGTCGTCCTCCTGCTCCTCGATCACATCGAAGTCGTGGAGGCCGTCGGACGACGGAAAGTCCTTGTGCACAGCGATCTGACTGTCCGGGTCGACCCTGCCGACACCGACCGCTCGCAGGTAGACGATCAGGACGGCCAGCTTCATCGTGCTGGCGGTCAGGTGCAGCGTGTGCTCGTCGTGCACGAACACCGGACGCTCGGCACCGACGCGTGCCAAGTGGACGGAAACCCTGCTCGCTGTCGTCACGACGTCTCCTCGGTGTCAGGTGAAAGGGGCCGAGGCGCCACGGCGTCGACGTCCGCACGATACCCAAGGGTCGCGTGTCAACCGACGATCGGAGCCGACGACAACAACCTGTAGACCAGTTCGTGCTGCTCGGCGGCGATGTCGCAGGAGTGTGCACGGGCCAACCGGCGGCCGGCCTCGCGTCGGTCGGGACCCGGCGTGTCGACGGCGGTGAGCAGTGCGTCGGCGAAGCCGGCCGGAACGCGAACACCGCAGCGCCCCGTCCGTGCTTGATCTCAGCCTGCTGACACGCACGCCCTCTCGAAACGGCGGCGCCGTGCTGGCGACGTAGCCGTTGAGGTAGTCGACGATCTCCGACCCGACCATGAATCCATCCGGATCCTCGCCCAGGCGAGGAAATCCGGGCAGCTTGCACTGCCGGTGTGACAAGGCAGAACGTGTGCCAGCGGGCGATCGGTCCACTCGTGGCCCACCGTGCGAGCTTCGAGAACGACGTGTTCGACCCCGCGACGAGCCAGCTGCCACTCATCGACAACCCGGCCTGGGCGACACCGATGACAGCGACCTCGACCTGGGTCGCCCCGCGTGCGGACCCGTTCGTGGACATCTCGACTCCTCGGCTTCGGGTCGACGCACCACCAACCTGATGACGACGAGTCAAACCGCCTGTCCTCAAGGGCGGTTACATCGGGGACAACGTGCCGTCACCGAATCGCCGACCCGTTGTGACGGTTGGCTGCACGAGCAGTGTCGGGTTACACACCCGAAGCACGTCGACGATTCAGAAGGGAGGTGGATGTCGCCGATGCCGACGTCGTGCACAATGCCCGGATGCCCGACGACACGCTCACCAGCTTCATCGCCGCCCTACCCAAAGCCGAACTGCACGTCCACCTCGTCGGCTCGGCGCCGGTCGAGACGGTGCTGCGACTCGCTCGGCGGCATCCCGGGCGCGGCGTGCCCGTCGACGAATCCGAGTTGAGCCGGTTCTACGAGTTCACCGACTTCGCGCACTTCATCGACGTCTACATCGCCGTGAACTCACTCGTCCGAACCGCGATCGACGTCGAGGACCTGATCGTCGGGGTCGCGGCTGGGCTGGCGGCCCAGAACGTCCGCTACGCCGAACTCACGGTCACACCCGATTCCCATCTTCTGATGGGCATCGAGCCCGACGCTGTGGCCGAGGCGCTGACGAACGGCCGCCTGCGGGCGATCGACGAGCATGGCGTCTCGCTCGCCTGGATCTACGACATACCCGGCGAGCTCGGCCTCGCATCAGGTGAGCGCACCATCGACTGGGTGGAGCGGTTCGCACCTGCCGGCAGCGTCGGCTTCGGGCTCGGCGGCCCCGAGATCGGCGTCCCCCGGCAGCAGTTCGCAGAGGTGTTCGCCCGTGCGCGTGCCCTCGGGCTTGCGTCGGTGCCGCATGCCGGCGAGACCACCGGCCCGCAGACCATCCGCGACGCGATCGAGGATCTCGGCGCCGTGCGCATCGGCCACGGGATCGCCGCGGCGCAGGATCCGGAGCTGATGTCGCACCTGGTCGAGTCCGGCATCGCGCTCGAGGTGTGTCCGACATCGAACGTGTGCACCCGCGCCGTTGCCTCGTTGGCGGATCACCCCTTTCCGGTCCTGCGCGCAGCCGGCGTGCCGCTCACCCTGAACTCCGATGACCCCGGCATGTTCGATACGACGTTGAACACCGAGTATGCGATCGCCGGCACCACGTTCGGGCTGACCCGCAGCGAACTGGCGGAGCTGGCCAGGGCCGGAGTGCGTCACTCGTTCGCGGATGCCGCCACGAAGTCAGCGCTGTCAGCCGGGATCGACGCGGTGCTGGCCACCGAGTCTGCGGCCGACCGATGAGTTCGTGTACCCGGACGGGTCTGAGCTGACAGCGAGCCGCCCCGCACCTGAACGCCTGCCGACCCGAAGGAGCTCCTATGCCAGTCCGCGATCTCGCGCCCCTCGGCGCACCGTGTTGGATCGACCTGTTCAGCAGCGACACCGACAAGGCCAAGCAGTTCTACGGCGAATTGTTCGGCTGGACCTTCGAGGACAGCGGGCCGGAGTTCGGCGGCTACATAAACTTCTCCAAGGACGGTGCACTCGTCGCCGGCTGCATGCACAACGACGGCACCTCAGGATCACCGGACGGCTGGAACACATATCTCGCCGTCGCCGATGCGAAGGCGACCGTTGCATCCGCCTCGGACTCCGGCGCGACCATCTACCTTCAACCGATGCAGGTGATGGATCTGGGCAGCATGGCGATGCTGGCCGATCCGGGTGGCGCTGCGATCGGGGTGTGGCAGCCGGGTACGCACAAAGGCTTCGGAATTCTGGCCGAACTCGGCGCCCCAGCCTGGTTCGAGCTCCACAGCCGCGACTACGAGACGGTGCTCGGCTTCTACCGGGACGTGTTCGGCTGGGAGACGACCGTCATGAGCGACAGTCCCGAGTTCCGGTACACGACCCTGAACGGCGACGGTCCGGATCCGTTGGCGGGGATCATGGATGCCACCGCATTCCTGCCGGCGGGGGTGCCGTCGCATTGGCAGATCTATTTCCTGGTCGCGGACACCGACGCCGCCACGGCACGGGTGGTGGAACTCGGCGGCGCGGTGACCGAGGCGCCGCAGGACTCGCCGTTCGGCCGACTGGCCGCGGTCACCGATCCGACCGGAGCAGCCTTCAGGCTCACCAGCCCGGTGGGGTGACCGGCCCGGTCATCGCAGTGCCGGCTCCTCGTAGTCGGGCAGGGCGATGTCGCCGGCCTTGGCGAACTGGTTGGCCATCATCGAGCGGAGCGGCCAGCGCGTCATCCAGCCCATCGTCGCGATGCGTGCCTTGATGTGCGCCGAGGACCTCGGCGCATAGCCGCTGATTCCACCGGGCGGCAGTTTCTGACTGCGTTCGACGTAGGGCCGCATGACCGCCTCATAGCGCTCGAACGCGGCCCGATGATCGTCGATCGCACCCAACTCGCCCGCCAGCACATATGCGCCGACGAGAGCGAGGCTGGTTCCCAACCCCGTGAGCGGGGTCGGGCAGTAGCCGGCGTCACCGACCAGGCCCACCCGTCCGCGCGTCCAGGACGGCATCCGGACCTGCCCGTAGGAGTCGAAGAAGAAGTCCGGCGCCGCCGGCATCGCGGCGACGAGCCGGTCGGCTTCCCACCCCACGCCCACGAACCGCTCGGCGACGATCGCCTGCTGGCTCGGGATGTCGCGCCGGTCGTAGGCGATCGGCGGCGAGCGGAAACTCAACGCCGCCTTCGCTTCGTCGACGCACCGTCCCGGACGAATCGACACGACCAGCCCGCCGGGCGCGTTGTGCATCAGGTACCAGCCGTCGAGGTCGACCACGGCCGGTGTGGTGAACCAGGAGGTGTAGCAGTCCATCGGCCGGACGAACCCGGCCTCCGGGCCGAAGGCGAGCTGTCGGGTGATCGAGTGCAGACCGTCGGCGCCGATGACGAGCCCGAACCGTCGGGTCGGAGCGGACTCGAAGCTGACGGTGACGCCGTCGTCGTCCTGCTCGAGCGCCGTGATCGTGTCGTCGAACAGGTACTCGGTCGAGGTCGCCGTCGCGTTGTAGAGCACCTGGCCGAGGTCACCGCGAAGGATCTCGATCTCGGAGACGAATCCTTCACCGCCGAACAGATCTGCGGCCATCCTCGCCCGCACCCGGCCGTTGCCGTCGACGAAGCCGATGCCGGCCTGGTCCAGGCAGAGCGAGCGGACGGTCTCCATCAGATTCATGCGCTCGATGACCGTTCGGCCCGCGCCGCGCAGATCGACGGTCTGACCGCCGGGTCGCGGGGCCGGCGCCCGTTCGACGACGGTGGGCCGGAACCCGCGCTGGTACAGCCAGTAAGCCAGCGCGGGCCCGGCGATGCTCGCGCCGGAGATGAGGACGTCTCGGTTCTGCATGCCGTCGACTGTACGGTGTACGCATCACGATGACAACGATTGCGTCCTAATCTTTCGAATTCGCACGGATGATGCACTAGTACACCAGTCGCCATCCGGCTAGGGTGTACTAGTGCGCGCTGCTGCAGGCGATGCAGACAACAGCTCGGAGGGTCCGATGAACAGCGCCGGCTCGACGCCGTCAGCACTCATCGCGGCCGAGATCCGAACGCGGATCGCGGCGGCGGAGTACGCGCCGGGAACCCGGGTGCCCTCGACACGGGAGATCACCCGGACGTGGGGCGTGGCCATGGCAACGGCCACGCGGGTGCTCGGCCTCCTTCGTGACGAAGGGCTGGTGCGGTCCGTCCCGGGCGTGGGGACCCTGGTGACCGGCGTTCCCGCCGACGAGCGTGGCAGGCGGTCCCGAACCGGCAGCGGGGGAGCGGCACGCGATCGCATCGTGACCGCTGCCATCACGATCGCCGACGCGGAAGGCCTGGCCGGCTTGTCGATGCGCCGGGTCGCCGCCGACCTCGGAGTCGCGACGATGTCGCTGTACCGACACGTCCAGGACAAGGACGATCTGCTCACTCAGATGCTCGAGGCTGCGTTCAGGGCTGCACCACTGCCGGCCGACCCGCCGGTGGGATGGCGCCCGCGACTCGAACTGGCCGGCCGCATGCTCTGGCGGAGCTTCAGGAAACATCCCTGGCTCGCACCTGCGCTCTCGGTGACGCGACCGCAACCGATTGCGGGCGGCATCGTCTACGCCGAATGGGTGTTGGCCGCGCTCGACGGCACCGGGCTCGGCCTCGATGCGATCTTCACGACGCACCTGATGCTCTTCAACTATGCGCGCGGCACCGCTGTGAACGTCGAGTCCGAGGTCGAGGCCGAGGCGTCGAGTGGACTGAGCAGTACTGAATGGATGAACTCCCAGGAGCCGGCGCTGCAGGCCGTACTTGCCGCAGAGTCGCTGCCGATGTTCACGAAGATCATGGAGTCGGGATACGACCTCGACCTGGACGTGTTGTTCGAGTTCGGCCTGGGATGCCTGCTCGACGGCATCGCCGCCCGTATCGCACGGACGGCTCCGCCGCCCCCGAGGTGAATCTCAGCTTGTCAACGAGGCAGGAGCGCCAGGTGTGAGGGATGGGCGGGACCCAGCGGTGCGGTTCGCCAGACGGTCGTGAGGGTGCCCGACTCGACATCGTAGACGGCCGCGAGACGATGCGGGGTGTTGATCATGGCGATCTCGGCGGTGAAGGTGTGGGCGTCGGTCCACGCCCCGCATGCCGCGGTGGCGAACGGTGCTCCGTCGCCGACTGTCGTCTCGGCGCTGCGCCACTCGCCGAAGCCGCACGGAACCTGATAGTCGGCGTCGCCGTCGGAGACCGACAACGTCCAACCGGATCCCGTCGATCCGTCGCTCGTCGATCCGTCGCTCACGGACACCGACCGGATCGTGGGATTCTCTGATTCGTCGGTGACCGTCCAGGGGCCGTCGCCCGACGCGGACGAGGTCGGCGCACCGTCCACGGTGGAAAGCTGGAGTGCCTGCAGCCGATCGGTCAATGAGGTCGCTGTCGTCTCGGGCAGCGCCTCGTCGCTGTAGCGGGGCAGGAGTTCGGCCCAGGCCGCGTCGAGGATCGCCTGCATGTCGCCGGTGGCCGCGGTGATCGCGATGACCGCGTCGTGATCGGGGAGAACGACGCAGAACTGGCCGTACGCGCCGTCGCCGCGGAATCCGTTGTGCTGGCACCGCCAGAACTGGAATCCGTAACCCTGCCGCCAATCCGGGTTCGGCTCACGTGGGTTGTCGACCTGAACACTGGACGCCTGCGCAACCCAGCCGGCGGGCAGGAGCTGCTCGCCGTCCCACACACCGTCCTGCAGGTAGAGCTGGCCCAGCCGGGCGATCGCGTCGGTCTGAAGGTGCAGGCCGGAGAAGCCGAGGTCGTACGGTCCGATGCCGGCCCAGTACGCCGGGCCGATACCGAGCGGCTCGAACAGCCGGGGCCGCAGGTAGTCGAGGAGCCGACCGCCGGTCAAGCGCGTGATGATCACCGACAGCATGAGCGTGCACCCGTTGTTGTAGGTGAACCATGTACCGGGCTCCTCCTCGGGCACCAGGGACAGGAAGGCAGCCGCGGGATCCTCGCCGCCGAACACCCGGATCCGCTCGATCGTGTCATCGTGGTGTCCGGACGCCATGCTGAGGATGTGCCGGACCTTCATGCCGGCCACCAACGGGTCAAGGGTGTCGACGTCGATCTCGGGAAAGAACGACGACACGAGATCGTCGACGCTCAGAAGGCCTTCGCCGACGGCGAGGCCGATCGCCGTGGATGTGAAGCTCTTGCTCAGCGAATAGAGGAGATGCAGGCCGTCCGGTGTGTAAGGCGCCCACCATCCCTCGGCGAGGACGTTTCCGTGCCGCAACACCATCACGCTGTGCAGTTCGACTCCCGCGCTACCGACGGCGTCGAGGAACGCCTCGACGGCGGTCGAGGGGAGTCCCTGCGATTCGGGCGTCGCGCGGGGGAGCGGAGCAGGTCGGGTCACTTGCGAGGACAGCTGCGTCATGGCTGCCACGATAGCGATCCTGGCGCAGCCGCCGGGACTCGCGGTGACCGGATGCGGCTACCGCAAGGGCAATGTCGCCACACAGATCCGCGACGAAAGATCCCACGCACATCCCATCATCGGGGAACGTGATGCCATCTGCAGACACACGCAGGTGTGGCAGCAGCCGACAGTCGGGGTCGTGGAGGTCGGGGTTTGCCGTCCACCGCTCGCTCCACCAGGTGTCACCGGGCTTCGATGAGGGGGACCTGCGAATGTGTCCAGGACTGGCAGTTGGCCCGGTAATCTGAGGAAAACCGGCTCCCCAGTCGGCGGCTCATCCGGGATGGCGTTCTCGCGTTTCGGACGAATCCGTACGTCAGGACCATCACCCTAGCGATCCGGTCGCGACGGAATCGCGTCGAGAGCTGCCGAATACCACCGGTTCCCGGCCCCGTAGGCGGATGCCCTGACTCGGCGGGAGAACCGTCGGCTCAGCCGCCGCGTGTCAGTGTCCGCGGGTCCGTCAGTGCCACCACGGCACCAGCACCGGCGAGATAAACCAGTGCGACGACGAGCGAGCCGGTGGCCGACTCGACGACACCAGGTGCGAGCAGGTCGACAGCAACGTTGTGTCCTGCGTGCGCGACCATCACCATCGGAAGGCAGCGGTTGCTTGCGTTGTACAACCACGCATAGATGACCGCGGTCGAGACGAGCCGGGCTAAGGTCTCCAGGACCTCGGCTGCCGTCGCCGTCTTGGACCCCGACGGTGTCAGCAGCGGCCACAGGTGCCAGCTGCTCCAGGCGAGCCCGACCAGCACGGCCGCCGGCAATGCGTCGAGCCGAATCTGCAAGCGGGGTTGTGCAAAGCCGCGCCAGCCGAGCTCTTCGCCGAGTGAGCCGGCGATGATCGGACCGAGCAGTGGCCCGACGGTGGCGAGTGCTGGCAACGCGAGCCAGTGCTGCGGTGGACTGCCGTTTCGGATCGTGGCGACACCGATGCCGAGCAGGAGGACCACGACCGGCGCCAACGCCGCGATCGCGTACCAGCCCGCACCCGCGCGCCAGTTCCCGAACTGGTTCAGCAGACTCCGGAGGCCGCGGCGACCCGAGAGTGCAACCGCCGTGACGATCGCCGCCAGCGCTGGGCTGTAGCCGATGAGGAGGATGGCGGGGGAGAAGTCCTCGTAGTCGAGGTGCCGCAGGTCGAGCCAGATCGCACCGACGATCGTCAAGCAGGCAACGAGGATCGTCCACGCGACGACCTCTCGGATCGAATGCGGTGAGCCGCCGCTCGCGGACGCCGGCCGCCGGAATCCGCGGCGGGCCCGAGATTGCGTCCCGATCGATCCCATAGCGCGGCATCCTCGCAGCTGGACGACCGGGCGGCGGCCTTCATCGGAGGTCAGCTCGAACCGGCGGGCCGAACGGCACTGTCGTCGATGGTTGCGTGAGCGCGAACGTAGCCACATGACCATCACCCAGGACAGTCCGGACTCCCGGCTCAAGGCGTCGATCGAAGAAGAGTTGGCGTGGACCCCGGCCATCAATGCGGCGCACATCGGCGTGTCGGTCGACGCCGGCGCCGTCGCGCTCACCGGCGATGTGGCGTCCTACCCGGAGAAGGAGGCGGCGGTCCGGGCAACCCTTCGCATCCGGGGCGTCCTGGCGGTCGCCGACGAGATCTCGGTACACACCCGGTGGGGTGCCGGTGTCCGTGACGACATCGACATCGCCCGCGAAGCCGGCGCCACACTCAACCGCTCGGTGGTGATTCCCAGAGGCATCGTCCAGGCAACCGTCCACGACGGCGAGGTCACTCTCACCGGGGAAGTCGCCTGGCACTATCAGCGCGAGGCGATGGGGCACGCGGTCGCCGTCCTTCCCGGAGTCGTGCTCGTGCACAACGACGTCACGCTCACACCGGCCGTCCCGATGGTCTCGGCTCGGGAGGCCAGGGCGGAGATCGAGGCCGCGCTCACGCGCAACGCACTCCTCGACTCCGAGAGGGTGCAGATCGAGGTGGCCGGAACCGTCGTCGCCCTGACCGGGTCCGTGTCCTCGTGGGCACAACGACGTCAGGCGGACCAGGCGGCCTGGTCGGCACCCGGCGTGACCGCGGTCGACAATCGGCTCGCCGTCACCTTCTGATCAACGCCGTCATCAGGATCACTCGGGCGTCCCTCAAAGCCGACCGCTGACCTGTCCGAGCTGGATGTGCACGACTTCAGGCGGAACGCCGACGCGGAACGGCAGGAGGCTGACCCCGAGCCCACCGGACACGATGAGGTGGCGGCCGTGCTCGACGATGTGCCCGTACACATAGCGATTCCCGTAGCGGGACGGGACCACGGGCGTGTGACCGAGGATCTTCACCTGGCCGCCGTGGGTGTGGCCCGACAGGGTCAGGGCGAAGCGGGCCGGGACGGTGGCGAAGACGTCGGGTTCGTGGGCGAGGAGAATGGCCGGTGCGTCGTCGGTCAGGAGATCGGTGGTGGCGTCCAGGTCGTCGACGCCGCCGACGGGGTCGTTCGGGAAGGCCTTCTGATCGCCCAGGCCGGCAAGCCAGAAAGCCTGGTCGTGATGGGCGAGCCGGACCGCCTGGTTCGTGAGCACACGGATGCCGACGTCGGTGAGCGCCCGGTCCGCGACGATCGGTCCGCGCCGAGTGGTCTGGGCGTTCGGATCGCTCGACCAGTCGTGGTTCCCGAGGATCGCGTACACACCGAGCGGAGCGTGCAGCTGCTGCGCCGCGCCGGCGAAGGCGGTCATCGACCGCACATGTTCAGTCGCGGTGTGGTGGGTCGCCCCGTAGTCGCCCAGGAGCACGATCAGGTCCGCATCGAGGTCATTAGTTGTGTCGACGATCCGCTGGAGATGCTCGGGCTGGAGGACGGGATCCCCGTAGTGGACGTCGGCGATGGCCGCGATCGACAATGGCAGGGCCGCCGGCCAGCCGGGTGGTGTCGGCGCGTACGACTGCACGCGGAGTCGATACGGCCGCGTCAGCCGGAGCGAGGCGGCCACACCGTACGCATGGGCCGCAGCGCGACCGAGCACGTATTTGACGGTGCTCTCACGGCTCAGCGACGTCCGCACGCGGCGAAGCACAGAGCTCGACCGGCGCGCATCATGGTGGTGGGCGTCCATACCGTCATGGTGCCCCAAGGTGCCCGCGGCACCGGATGCGTGGATCTGTCAGTGGTCGATCTGCCAGTGGTCGCGTTCGGACGTCCCGTACACGTCGGGGATCCCGTCCTGATCGGTGTCGGCCGTCTCGACCTCGCCGAGCCGGCGATAGGTCGTGTTGCGGGCGCCCAGAACAATCGCCGCGAACACGGCGGCGAGGACCGACCCGAGCAGGACACCGACCTTCACGTGGTCGTCGGCGGTGGTGCCGACGCCGAACGCGAGCTCGCCGATCAGCAACGACACCGTGAATCCGACGCCCGCCAGGATCGAGATGCCGAGCACATCGACCCAGGACAGGTCGTCGTCGAGTCTCGCCTTCGTGAACGTTGCCATCAGGAACGTCGATCCGAACACACCGACGGTCTTGCCGACGACCAGCGCCACGACGATGCCGATCGTGACCCGCTCGCCAAGCGATTCGACGAGCCCGTGCAGTCCGCCGATCGTCACGCCCGCCGAGAAGAACGCGAACACCGGCACGGCGAAACCCGACGAGAGCGGTCGAAGCCGGTGTTCGAAGTGCTCGGCCATGCCGGGTCCGGCCGACGGGCCGCCGTGTGCCGCGCTGCGACGCACCGGAACCGTGAAGGCAAGGAGGACGCCCGCAACTGTGGCGTGGATACCGGAGGCGTGAACGAGCGCCCAGGTCGCGGCAGCCAACGGGATCAGGAAGTACCACGACCGGCGGCGAAGCTGGACGAGCACCGCGAAGGCGCCGAGCGGGACGAGCGCGAGCAGCAGCGGGACCAGCGAGAGCGATCTCGTATAGAACACCGCGATGATCGTGATCGCCAACAGGTCGTCGACCACGGCGAGGGTGAGGAGGAACGTCCGCAATCCCGAAGGCAGGTGCGAGCCGACGATCGCGAGAACGGCCAGCGCGAAGGCGATGTCGGTCGCTGTCGGGATGGCCCAGCCGCGGAGCTGGCCGCCGTCGCCGACGTTGAGGAGCGCGAAGACGAGGGCCGGTACGGCGACGCCACTCGCGGCGGCGACGACGGGGATGGCCGCACGTCGGATGTCGCGGAGGTCACCGGCGACGAACTCACGCTTGAGTTCCAGTCCGGCGACGAAGAAGAAGATGGCGAGCAGGCCGTCGGCCGCCCACTGACCCACGCTGAGCTCGAGGTGCAGCGACGACACGCCGAAGGTGGCGTCCCGGACGTCGGCATACGTGCCTGACCACGGGGAATTGGCCCAGAGGAGCGCAAGCACGGTGGCCACCAACAGAAGCGCGCCGCCGACGGTCTCCTTGCGGAGGATCTCGGCGATCCGGCTGGCTTCCGGCCAGGATCCCCGACCGAGGAGTCGGCGGTTCTGTTCTCTCGAGCTCGACATCTGTTCTCCCGAGACGGTCGTCCTGCCGGCGGTGCATCGGACTGCCATCGGGGGATCGTTGCAGCGACTGTCGACCAGAGGTCCCGAAGCACCGGGGCGAGCCTACCGATGACCAGTCTGATCGATCGCGAGTCCGGGCCGTCGATCGCGATCTCTTCTGTGCGAAGGTCGCTCCATGCACATGTCGGACTATCTTGCGGGCTCGGTCTGGTCGCGGGAAGACGTCGACTACTTCCTCGACCCCGGTCGTCCCGGCTGGGCACGTTTCGACGCGCTCACCGGCTACGTTCCGAGCGACATCGTCATCCGCGACGGTGTCGACGGCGCATGCACGTTCAACAGCTACGAGGACCTCGGAAGTGCAGCCACCGCGAACCCATCGCACCGGCCCGTCGCGCGGCGGATGATCAACTACCGCGATCAGGACTGCCGGGTGAACACCTACGGGGACAGCTTCACCCAGTGCCATCAGGTCAGCGACGGTGAGACCTGGCAGGAGAACCTGGCCGCGCATCTGGGCGAGCCGATCCGCAATTTCGGCGTCGGTGGCTACGGGGTCTACCAGGCGTTGTGCCGGATGCGCGCCATCGAACCCGCTTCGCACGGGACCGGGTTCGTGGTGCTCAACATCTTCGACGACGACCATGTCCGCAACGTCGACGCGGCCAGATGGTTCCGGATCTCGAGGTTCCGGACCGCCATGGGCGACGGACTGCGGCCGATGCTGCACGCCAATCCGTGGGCACACCTGCGGATCGATCCGTCTACCGGGACGTTCGCCGAGCAGCCGAACATGCTCTCGACTCCCGATGCCCTTTACTCCATGTGCGAGCCGGATTTCCTCGTCGAGGCTTTCGGTCGGGACCCGGTGGTGATGCTGGACTGTCTCGGCAGGGGAGTCGACGTCGATGACGTCGCCCCGCTCGAGGAGCTGGCCGCGAGTATCGGCCGCCGGGTGAACCTGCACTCTGGAGACATCGCCACCGCGGCGGCGGATCTCCTGCTGGCCTACGGGCTTGCCGCCACCGTGGCCACCTTGGCCATGGCCCGGGACCTGATCGCCCACCAGGGCAAGCGTCTTCTCGTGATGCTCAGCTACAGCAGCGAGTCGGTGATCGAGGCGCTGGAGGGTCGGGCGAGGTTCGACCAGGTGATGCTCGACGATCTCGCCGTCCACGGTGACACCGTCGCGGATGGCCTGGTGGCGCATGTCCAGGACTACGTGGCCTTCTCTCTAGTGGCATGTCGTTGAAATAGTTTTACGTTTTGGTGCGACGATGGGGCATGGCTAATCGACGTGCTGCGGCTTTGGTCCTGCGAGCCGGCGATCGGGTGGAGCTTGATCGCTGGGCGAGGTCG
>JAABUT010003569.1_pt1 | contig 13211 bp, 6 predicted proteins | sample 5559281 | NCBI WGS metagenome assembly JAABUT01 (sample SAMN10711880, study PRJNA513359) | rock metagenome | isolation source: Antarctica rocks | place: Antarctica: Victoria Land, Ricker Hills nord | collected 2016-01-04
GAACTCTTCTGCGACGAAGTAAGATGTTTGTTGATCTATTCTCACTTCTAACTTGACGTTCTGAATATTCAGCATTCAAAAGTAGTTCTCAAAGCACTCTATATTTGCGCCTTGAGAGACGATCGATTTATGACTTTCTTTTTCTTGAATTTGAACTAACGTATTTCTTCTCGCATGTTAATAATTGTTTCATTTCTATTGCTTCACTGCTGATCGAACTGCTTACATTTTATTTTTGATTGCTAGAAAACATCAAGATAAAAATGTACTCAATATCAAAAAAACTTTATTATTTTTGTCACGGCTATACGTTCGTAATAAGTCTAGCTTACTCGTGTGCATTACTTATGATCTTCGTTCTACTAAAGAGAGAGTATTTTACTCATAGATCTTATTAATAAGTATGTAGAGAACATCAGTTTCATTATTCTTAAAACTGTTATATAGTAGTTAGTTGTTTACGATCAAACCTACTTAGCCTTCTCATGAGATGCGACTCTGCGAGTATTTTACTCAATCAGACTGACGTCATACCTGATCGAGCATAAGCTTGTCGAGCGAGCACAACTATATTCGATTTCGTCACTTTCTTTCTATTTTCCTTTCTTAGCTTTTAGATCTTTGTTACTAGGTAATCTAGCTAGCTAAATCTACTGTATTTGAATAATTGCTACTAGTAGAGGCATCGCATGTGCATTTCTAACATTAGTTAATGTAATTAAATATTATAACTTAATCTTTCTGTATGCAAACACTTCTGAAACAGGTATGATACTGTAAATCTTGATATACTTGAGAGTTGCAGCTTCACTGATCAACAGCAGAAGATTCGTCTCATTAGACTCAATTGAATTGCTCTCTCTTTGAAAACGAAAGACTCATTGCATCTCATCTTCAAACGTAATCAAGATTGCTCAGTTGAAGCTATCACATGCTGAAGTCTGAAAAGAATCACAAGTACATCGTGATCTCGACGTAATTTGCTCGCCAGACAGGAAAGAGCAAAGGTGTCGAACTTCGCTTATTTGAAAACATTTGAATATTGATGCATCGATAAGGATGAAAGCTGTTTCGCTTAATAAAAATAGAAATTAGGCAACAGCTCAGCCTTGTTAATAGTCAGAGACATTTTGAAACATAGAAAGTTCTCTGAATTCGAACATCTAGACAGCAGTCTAGGCAGCAATCTAGACAGCTCATTAAATCATACTGAAAATTATCGATCAATATCATTAGAATAATTTCGCATTTCAAGCGCTAAGAATAACAAGTGAGAAGATCTTGTAAAACGACGTCGAGATCATCGCGAATCGATCGCGTTTTCACCTGCACACAAAGTATTCGCGTCTACATGCGCATGTCTTCGAAGACTGCAGATCTTTCGATTGAATTCAGCTGACAGTGTCTCATCGACTGTCGAATCAATAAGTCATCGATAGAACATTCGCAGAATGACACAGTCGAAGCTGAGATGTCAGAACTGTTTCATGCCTGATGTGTCAGCAATGTCTGTCGAGTCAGTGAGTGATAGACGATAGAGTACGAGTAGTTGATGCAGAATGACACAGCTGAAGCTGACGTGTGATGAAGTCAGTCACACATCTACATCGTGTCTCACTCTGCATGTGCTTGTCTTCGAGCTCGCGAAAGAAAGTCAATGTACGTTATCGAGTTCAAAGATCGCTGCATCGTGACACAATTCAGCTTCGCCTGTTTACTACTGTAGGCTACGCATGATATTTTGACCTTTCAGAAGATAATCAAGAATCTCACATCTTCATCGAAGTCTGTTCATGACGATCAGACCTATCTATCTAAATATTAATTCGCTCATGAATCTCGCGATAGCATTATGATGTGTCTGCACGTGCAAAGTCGCTTCAATTGCGCAGCTGCTTCATGTGACTCAGTCAATGTTCTATAAGATGACGAGAATAGAACATTGATGAGTCACTCTCTTTGTGAATATCAGACCTGATGATTTCTGAGAGAGTCTTCTCTCTCTCATGAAGCTGTGTGTTTCAAGATATCGCGAATGATCATTTTCAGCTCGTGAGCAGTCTCATCTTAGAGAAAGCTATAGATCAATACTCACGAAGTGAGCATCTGACAATATATCAGATATTCTTGCCTAACACTACTGATTTCTTCTCTCATATTCTTGAATGTTCAATGAAATGTTCAATGAATCGCACAGCAGCGAAGCACACTGCGTCGTAATTCATGATGAATACTATTTTTCAAGACTTTTTTGTTGTAATGTGCTTTTGTGACGTCGTCTGTGAGATTTATAGCCTGTGTCTTCTGATAAGTTGATACAGCATGTATATTTTGCAACTATGACTGAGTGTCATAATGTCTGAAGATCTTTCGAATTCTCATTACTCGATGCTCGTCGATTTTCTGAAAATGCTTTGATCTATCTTCGTTCATTCTTTCAGCTCATTTGACGAAAACGATCGAAGACTATGTGAGACTTCTTTTTCATACATATTTTCTTGAGCTACGATTCTGACTCTGATAAGCGCTCTGAAATCTACTACAAGCCTTTCGAACGAAAGAAGTCTGTCATAATTCGCGATTCGAATATCATGCAAGAGCTCAGTGAATCTTCTGCGCTCTCACAGCGAGCTGTCTACGCTGATGTTCATTTCAACGATGTCAGCTCAGACAGTATCATAGACTCATCTGAATCAGATCTTCGACTTCAAGTACATCATGAGCAACAAGAAGATTCAAATAGATTTCACTCAGCAGATCAATATGCATTATCGTCTGTATGATCAGATCATTCATTGCAAAGATCAAGTGCAAATGAAAACACTACAGTTGTATTTTCAAGACTGTTAGAAACCTGTCTAGAGCTGATCGAATAGAGATGTCATTTAACTAGAAGATAAATGCTAAGGAAGAAAGATGTCTATGTACAGGAAAGTCATCTATGTGAGCGCTCGCTTAGCTAGCGCCGTGCTAGGCCCTATGTCGCCTGGTAGAGCTGACATAGCTAGGAGCGAGGCCTGGCAAGACTAGATTCGTGACAAAGACAGACTTGAGAAGACATTTGAACGCATGATTGATTCTCAATTGTCTGATGACGATACGAAGAAGCTTCTCGTAATCGAGAATAGAAAGTTGACAATCTTTTCAGACTGAAGTTTCATTCAGATAGCTTCGATCATGCAAGATCTTGCAACTGAAATGTTGAAAATCTATCTCTTTGAAGACAAACTTTGTAGAAGAGCAATCTCTTCATAATCTTCTTCTCACTAAAAAATATGCAGCTCAAGAATCAGATTTTGAGTGAGCAATGTCTCAATACTATGATGATACTGTGATCACAATGACTGTCTTTCAGATTGTTTTCACCTTTCTGCAATAGTAGAATTCTATTTCGCTTAGCTTTTTCTAAATGATGTGCTAATGAAAGACAGCATCACACACGCGTACATTACAGAAAAGAGACGTGCTCTCAATGTTTTGTTCAATCGTCTACTTCGTGCTGCAAGCTCGAAATCGAATGACTGAAAGAAGAGCTCGCAATTGAAATCAGTAAGAATTATCAACTCTTGAGCAACATATTTTGAACAGCATTTCTCGCGCGACGTGTTCAACTGCTAATAGAAGACTTGTCAGATGACGCTGTTTCACAACATGATCGAAGTCTCAACAGAGTCTGAGTACTGAACTCACGATGATATCATTCAGACTCGTCTGAAAATATGATTTGCAGCATCACATCAGCCTTGAATAGTAAGTGCTGTCAACTGTGCGTGAAAGATCTTCAATTGATCTTCTCTAGAATCTTCATTTCATATTTCTCGAATTATGTGCTCGCTCAGAGTACGTTGAGATGATATACGACGAGATTCAAAATGTCAAATAATTGAACTGTAATGACATCGACAAATTGCATATTCTTGATAGCTTCATCAAAGAGTTCGTCAGACTCAACTCATTAGACAAAAGTAAGCGAATTCTCACAACTTGTTGTCACTGAATTTACTAATGAGTCTGACAGTGAGCATTCGTCGAAAGACAATGAAATTCTTGCAATTCAAGAACGATGAGTCTTACGTAGAAGTTGACGAGATAGCGTGTGTATTCGTCTGAAACATCATGCACAATGAGTTGAAATACTCACAGTCTGACATCTTCGATGATCTACGATTCGTCTCTGTCGCTCATAAGATCGTCGAAGGCGCATCTAATAATGTACTACGAGGCACGATCTTCGTCGATGATTCAAAGAACTTCTCAATTTGAAGACTTGAGTCTAAGATTTGATAAGCACGAAGATCTGTTCAGAAGAAAATGTCGCTGACTAGCGAATCTCAACAGTTCTGATCGATGACACTCTTCTTTGATCATCAAAATGACACTGACTCATTTAATAAATAATTACGAATTTCGACTGAAAGATGAGTTTAAGACTTACAGATGATTCTGAGAGACATTTCAAATGTCTTATGAGTCGTTCAGAGTCTCGATCAGAAAGCGAAAAACGAAGAAAGTGACTGTCATCTAGTCTGACTGATCAATCTTTGAGAATGATGAACATCAGAGAAATGACTGAGAAAAGAGAAGGTTTTGTGCGCGATTCAGCAGAGAAAGAAGTCTGTTCACATATCATGATCTTCATCGACAAAGTAGAGTTATTGAAATTGATTTTGACATAATGATATGATGATGATAGATCTGTAGCTTTATTAGAAAACAGAGCGAGTCTTTAAAGAGAAAAAGTATGATCTCAAAGAAATCACTAATGTTAAATCAATGTTACGATGATTGATGTCACTGCGAGCGCTTATGTAAGCGCTGAGAGATTGATCAATAGCATTCTCAATCTCTTCGACTCATTCTCTTCTGTCGAGACATCGCTTACTTGGCAGTGTTAAATTCTAGACGCGAACGTGAGCTTCTCACATCATGACACGCGTCTCAACATTGCAAGAAAAGCATCTCGAGCTCTTCAAAATCAGCTCAGACGTCGACATTCGCACACGTAAGTGCATTGTGTCTATGAAAGTTCTCAGTCTAGAGATGTCACGTAAAGAAACAGCATGTAATCAACTCTCTTCTAACGCTTCAAGCCTTCGCTATCGCTGATACATCATTCAGCAATGCAATTGATTCTCAACCTTCTCAACTGTCTCTGCTATCATGATCTAACGCTTATCGTCAACGTCTTTCAAGACAGCTTCTTCTGAAATGCAGCTCTGAACGTCAAGTACTTTGTCAAAGACTCTCTATTCAGTCTCGCTCAATGAAATCAGCTGCTAGACAATTATAGTGCTGTCGTCGATTTGTCAGCCATTGCCTTCGCAGAGAACTTACTGGCTTGCTACTCAGAAGTCAAAGTCGTGCTAGTCGAGCGAGACATAGAAAAATGGTATCAGAGCTTTAATGAGAGCGTCATTCTCAACGTGTGAAGTCTCATCATTCGCACGATAGCACAGCTAGACACGAGATTCATGAGGAAGTTGAACAGCACTTCGACGCGCTGAACGAAAGAATGAATAAGAGTCAATTCACGAGAGAAGATGCAGAAGAAGGCGCAAAGAAAGTATCGAGAGCATTACGCGCTGATGAAGCGAGTGATGTCTTCTGAGCGACTGCTGAAATTTGAGCTTGATGAGAGGTGAAAATCGCTGTGCAGATTTCTGAGAAAGTCGATTTCGAATGTGAAGTTTTCGAGGGTGAATGAAGATGCTGCGTTGAAGAAGAAGATTGAGTTGATTGCAAAGAGGGAAATTAAGAATGCAATGATGAGATTTCTGAAGATTCTGAAGTCTGTAGTAGTTCTTGCGCTTGCCTGATGCCTCGTTGATGCACGAATTTGATGAAGACATAGCTTAGCAGACGTGAAGCAGTCTCACAGTCTCATGTCTCACAGTCTTGCAGAATGTTTGATGCAATAGAAGCTGCAGTAGAATCAATAGTAGAAGCAGAAGAAGTAGTCGTTGATGAAGTGTAAATCTGATAACTGCATAAAGATGTATCTTCTACAGTGAAAGCTATCTACATTTTGTGCCGCAATTGACGCTAGCCTCAACTAGACTAGCAGGCAGTGTAATGACACTGCAACTACTAAGATATCTATCTTATGTTTCTAATTGAATGATTCTTCGCACTGACATTGTTGAATGTCATCGAGATAGTTATCAGTTCATTAAACTGATTGAACTTAATTCAAACTTGAAGATATTACGTCATTTGAAATTCAAATAAGTTATTCTGCTTCAACTACGTTGTCAGAGACTAGGCTAGAGATACTATCAATATAGAAGAATGATATATTATTAATGATAGAATCTAGATACAAGACATACATCAGGTAATGTACAAGACGAAAGACAAAGAGCGAAAGAAAAGAACGAGAATCAGACTTCTATTATACATGAATCGAGCAGAATCAAGACTAGACAGTAGTTCTAAGACTTAAGATTGCAGAGATTCGCGTACACGACTGCGATGACTGAATTAGAATTGCTGTGACTAGATTAAGATGATAAGTTTCAGCTTGACTGAAGGCTATCGGCAAGCGTAGGGGGGGCCTAGCAAGCAAACAGGATTGGGGGGCCTAGCAAGCAAGCGAGATTGGGGCATAGCCACCAGGCCCCCCAGGAGAGATTTGCCAGGTGGCTGGGAAAGAGGAAATAAATAGGTGGTCTACCCTCCTGTTTCCTTCTTCATCTCTTGAGATTTAGCAAAAATCTCACTTTTGCCCCACCCACCCACTTCATAGACTCCGTCGCATAGATAGAGGGAGTGCTTGGCACCTCAGGGCGGCTTAGGGGGCCAAATTTAGCTCTATGCGGGGCAAAATTTAGCCCCAGAGGCCGCCAGGGGCTGCTGAGTCAGCCCAAACAAATATAGAATATATATGTTCGTTCAAACCGAAGCGATTGCCCGATAGCATGACTGAGTCGATGATCGTGTCTTCGACCTGAACTGATGATCTATGTCTCAAATCTGAGCGACGATCTGACATCATGACATACGTCTTGTCTATAATTCAAATTCTAAAATCTAGAATTCTGAAGATATCATTATTGTTGTTATTCGAAAGAATGATTTCTAGATTAGTCAAGTTTGTGAGACTTTGTTAGAACACGGCCCGGGTTGAAATAGAAACTACGACGAGATAGAGCGTAGTTCACAGTATGATGGACTCTGAGCTAGTAAGGTCATGGTCACGTGCTAATGATCCGTTGTATGGGATCATTGAAATCATGAAGCGACTCTCATGATTCAGGGTCTGGGTCGTCGGGGTCACCCAGCGACTCAGGCGATCGCACGATTCTTCTATGTCTATATAACGAGAGACGTTCCTTTAGATAGAAGCTTCGTGCTCAACTCATGTAAGTAGTCAATACATATTATTGTCTCAGCTATCTACAGACCTCAGTCTAGTAATAGTGATTGCTATTTGATCTCTGTATATATCTTGCGTTGTTATAGAGACAATCGTTACACTTTGAGCATCTCTCTTTCACAAGATATCAGAGACGTTCATTCCTTTCAGTCATGTCTAGTCAAACAGAACGAGTCACGCTCAGCCAAGGAGTCAGCATCTTCAGCGCAGACAAGATCAAGATTTCAGTACCGGACTTGTATTACGACGATCGAGACAAGCTCGAAGCTTACCTAGTACAGGTAGAGCTGTACATCAAACGACACTCGGCTCAGTTCAAGTTCACGGAGGACAAAGTACTCTTTGCATCTACCTACTTACGAGGCAATGCATTCACATGGTTTCACCACTACCTAACGAACTATCTACAGAAGGAGGCCGAGGAATGAGAAGAAGAAACCAAGACGATATTTCGAGATGCGCAAGCATTCGAGAAACGTCTAAGGAGAGTATTTGAAGACATTGACAAAGAACGTACAGCAGAACGACAACTGTACAACCTGCGGCAGAAAGCATCCGCAGCAGCATATTCGGCCAGCTTTCAGCATATAGCGGCGAATACGGAATGGGACGACGCAGTCCTCACCAGTCAGTTCTACCAGGGGCTACGGGAGGAAGTCAAGGATGAAATCGCTAGAACCGATAGACTCGTTGACCTGCAGAAGATGATAACCAGAGCGGTAATCATCGATAACAGGCAGTATGAAAGACGTCTGGAAAAGGGTAAAGAATTCGCAACATCAGTAGTATTGAGGCGAAAGTTCAAGAAGGGACATCGACAACCATACTACGGTCCTCAATCTATGGAGTTAGACGCTACCCGAAAGATGTCAACGAATGCTCGCGGCAAGACAGTTCAGCAGAGCAAAGCATGCTACACATGCGGGAAAATAGGTCATTTCTTCAGAGAATGTACTCAGAATAAGTACAAGAATAAGTCAAAGCCTTATGATAAGCATGGCAGATCTTTCGCGGCAGCGAAGAAAGAACAGGTGAACGATCATCAGAAAATGTCATGAACGGCATGCTACAAAGACAACTGTAGCACTCACCTGAGCGATAAGGAAGGTTCGGGTTGGTACTCAAAACCATCAAAGAGGAACCAGTTCTACGCAGCAACTCATCGTCAACCAGAATCGCACGATGAAGATAGTGACGAAAGCGCGTTCACTATGGTCGAGGAACCAGAGATTCCCGACAGCGAGGGGAACGATACGGACTACACATTAGAAGCTATGCGACAAGCAATTCATACGGGAAACCAGCTTCAGAGAATCGTACAAACGTTCATCAACGCAGCGGAAGACGCACTTCAACAAGGAGAAGACGACGTCGACATTGGGAAAGAATTACAGCAAATCCTAAGCCAAGCCAGCTTTATGAGTATGTACAACGAACTCTACACACTCTTCAAGCAGAAGGAGGAAGACTTTCCTCAGCGGATGCAACAGATCAAGAATGATATACATCAAGCTATCTATGGCACTATGCAAGATGAGCCGGTCGCATCGCGCAAGGGCATTCGATACCGTGACATAGTCATGAAGAAGCCACCAACAGAATTCAAGTTCATCAAACAAGGGAGATATGTACTCTCTGATGGAGGTCACATACCCAGGGAACTTAGGCAAATGATAGAAGCTATCAGAGAAAGGTTTGACAAGTGTGATTCAAAGAAGTATTCACTAAAGAAAGTCAATTCGAATCGGTTTCAGTACATAGAACAAGTACTGAAGGAGCAAGCTTCTAGTTCAAAAAACTAGAAGGCTCTTCGGTCGACAGGTCATCGAAGAAGCCTAGTCAAGGGTCGAAAATCGAAAGCACATTTGCCTTCATCAACGACTCGACGCAGTTACGAGTCTGGGTCAAAGTCAATGGTCACGCAGCACGTCTATTTATTGACAGTGGCTGCACGAGGAACTACATGTCCCCAGGATTTGCTAAGAAAGCGCAAATACCTATGCAGAAGAAGGAAGAACCTTATAACCTGCGAAACTTTGATGGAATCTTCATGAAGTATAACAACGAACTAATAGATCAAGAGACTCGACTCATTCATTTGAGGCTCGAACGTCATTGAGAGAAGTTACGTTTAGATGTTACGAAGCAGTCAGGCAGTGATATAGTTCTAGGCATACCATGACTTCGTACGGCCAATCCGATGATTGATTGGGTCAACGAGACGATCGCTTTCCTTGATACAGGAAAGACACGATTGCACTCGATATTGAAGCCATCACAGAGTGTGAAGATATTCGTCATGACAAGCGAAGAGATGCGCACAGAGTTTCGCGAAAATCACGACGCACAGATGTTATGGAGCAGAGAGATCCAAGGCGGTCAACCAAAGGATTCCGCTATCGCTATTATCTCTAAAGAATACGAGAAATATAAGATTCTGTTTGAGAAAGAAAGTGATCAAGACGCACTACCCAAACACCAATCGTGAAATCACGAGATTAAGCTCGTCGATGGCAAGAAACCCACGAAACAGTTCATATATTCATTGTCGGCAGAAAAGCTCGATGCTTTACGACAATATCTGGAGGAGAACATGCGAAAAGGATTCATCAGAGAATCGCAGTCGCTAGCAGAATACTCAATTCTGTTTGTTCCGAAATCGGATGAAAGCCTTAGGCTATGTGTCGACTACAGAGCACTGAATAACATCACGATTAAAAACAGCTATCCGTTATCGCTTATAGCCGAGTTGCAGGACAGACTGCAAGATGCACAGTGATTTACGAAATTCGATATACTCGAAGCATTCAACCGAATACGAATTAAAGAAGAAGACGAGTGAAAGACAGTCTTTCGCACTCGACTAGAACACTACGAGTATTTGATCATGTCTTTCGACCTAATCAATGCTCCAGCCACGTTCCAGGCCTTTGTGAATAACGTGCTACGACGTTATCTGAATCAGTTTGTTATAGTATACCTGAATGATATATTGATATATTCGAAAACAAAGAAAGAACATGTTCAACATGTTACGAAAGTTCTACAGACTTTGAAGAAAGTCGACCTGCGCATCAAATCAGGGAAAAGTGAATTTCATGTACAGAGTGTACAATTTTTGAGATTCATAGTCACGTCTCAGGGCCTAAGAATAAACTCAAAGAAGATAGAAGCTGTTACGACTTGATCGACGTCAAAGTCAAAGGTCGAAGTTCAATTCTTTCTAGAATTCGCGAACTTCTATAGACGCTTTATAGAGAGATACTTCAGAATCGCCTCGCCACTTACGAATCTTATCAAGAAGAATATATCGTTCGTGTGAACTGAGAAAGCAGAAGAAGCTTTCAAGAAGCTGAAGAAATTGTTCATCTCTCAGCCAGTACTGATCATGTTTGAACCAGGAAAACCCATTACGCTCGAGACAGACGCGTCAGACGAAGCTATTGAAGCATGTATCAGTCAATCAGACGAAAAGAGACGTCTGCACCTCATTGCTTTCCACAGTAGAAAACTTACAGGAGCTGAATTGAACTATGAGATACATGACAAGAAGCTGTTAGCTATTGTCGACTCTTTCAAACAATGAAGAGTGTATCTGAAAGAACCTAGGCATCAGGTTCAAGTATATACAGATCACAAGAATCTGCTATACTTCACGATCACGAAAGTTCTAAATCGAAGACAGGTTAGATGATCGAAAGAGTTGTCGTCGTACAACTTTCAAATTCAATATCGGAAGGGATCTGAGAACTCGAAGGTCGACGCCTTGAGCAGAAGAGCAAATCATATGACAGATAGATCACAGGTAAATCAGGCTATCTTGCAAGAGAATTCGGACGGTTCGATTGTCTACAATAGACAGAACGCAGCTACTTTACGGATCGACAACAAAGATCTTGAGAAACGAGTAAAGCTAGAGCTAGCAAAGAACTCAGTCGCACAAGATATTATAGAAAATATCGAAGACAACGCGGACTTTGAGATCATCAATGAAATACTAATATTTCAAGATCTCATCTATGTTTCAACAAGATGCAGACAAGAGGTGATAGATGATCATCATAAGTCAATGGTACACGGACATCAAGGTTCGAATAAGACCATTGAAAAAATATCTAGGATCTACTATTTCCCGAAGATGAGAAAACAGGTGAAAGATACGATTAGAAAGTGCGATGTTTGCATTCGAACGAAGCATAATCGACACAGACCCTATGAACTTTTGAAAAGCCTCAGCACGTCAGACCGTGCATGGAAGAGCATAGCTTTGGACTTTATAGTCAAGCTACCTAAGTCAAAAGAGAAAGTCACTCAGACGATGTACGACTCTATCTTGGTTATAACGAACAGATTAACCAAGTACGAATATTTCTTGCCATACAAAGAGACAACATCCGCAGAAGATTTGGCATACACGTTTCTGAGAACGATTGTAGCAAATCATGAATTATCAGACGAGATAATTTCGGATAGAGACAAGCTCTTCACATCGAAATTCTGGAAATCTCTGGTGAATCAGTTAGAAATTCATCATAAGCTGTCAACAGCTTACCATCCGCAAACAGATGAACAAACGGAAAGAATGAATCAGACACTGGAACAGTACCTCAGATGCTATATCAACTATAGGCAGAACGATTGAGTACAGCTACTGTCAGTAGCACAGTTGACTTTCAATAGCGCAACAACGGAAGTAATCAGCGTGTCATCATTCTTTGCAAACTACGGGTTCGAGCCAGAAACTCTTAAGGAACCACGTGAATTTGCTCAAACAGCTCAGAGAGCTACGCTACAAGTAAGTCAGTTACAGCTGCTACAGAAGAAATTGCAAAAAGATATACAATTTCTTAGCAAACGCATGACTCTGTATGCGAATAAGAAAAGAGATAGGAGATCTACTCTTAAAGAGGGAGACAAAGTATATCTACTAAGGCGAAACATTAAGACAAGAAGGTCAAGTAACAAGTTGAATCACACAAAGCTAGGATCATATAGGATTCTAGAGACTAAGGGATCGATCAACTACAAGTTAGACCTGTCAGCATCTATGCGAATACACTCGGTATTTCACATCTGTCTATTGAAGTCTGCAAATTCGAATGCGCCCATTCAAACAGAATCTTCAGAGATCGATTCAGAGAGTCAAGACGTCGAGTACGAAGTAGAGAATATACTAGATCAACAGAACGTCGAAGGTCAGTCTCGATACTTGGTCAAGTGGAAAGGTTACGAACATATCGAGAACACTTGAGAATCAGAGGAGAATCTCAAGAACTGTCAGAAGCTTCTTCGGCAATTTCAGCAAAGGAACTCGACAATCAGTCGAAATCAGGAGGGATTTCGAGCTGTTCGGAATCGACGTTAAGGAGGAGGTCATTAATAGACGACTCGATCGTTCGGCGGCGTTCGTTCTCCTCGAGTTCTTCAATATCTTTGAACTCCCGTCGCATCATATTCTCTCAGCGAGACTCGATTAATTCTTGTTGCTTCTGCAGACGAGCTGCTTTAGCCAGAGTCTCACTCAGTTCGGCACGAAGGCGAGCTCGTTCCTTACGAACCCGCTTCCATTCAGCCTCTGAGATGGTCAGATCGCATTTACGATCTAGACGCACACACTCGACACAACGGTCGGAGTCAGTGCCAACACGACACTCCACGGAACGATGGGAACAGTGATTGCAGGGACGCACTATCGGGCAATCGCTTCGGTTTGAACGAACATATATATTCTATATTTGTTTGGGCTGACTCAGCAGCCCCTGGCGGCCTCTGAGGCTAAATTTTGCCCCGCATAGAGCTAAATTTGGCCCCCTAAGCCGCCCTGAGGTGCCAAGCA
>JAABUT010003570.1_pt1 | contig 13209 bp, 11 predicted proteins | sample 5559281 | NCBI WGS metagenome assembly JAABUT01 (sample SAMN10711880, study PRJNA513359) | rock metagenome | isolation source: Antarctica rocks | place: Antarctica: Victoria Land, Ricker Hills nord | collected 2016-01-04
GCAAGGCCGACCTGCTGCCGGTGCCCTACTTCCATGTCGTCTTCACCCTCCCCGAACCGATCGCCGCGATCGCCCTGCAGAACAAGCGCGTCGTCTACGACATCCTGTTCCGCAGCACGGCCGCGACCTTGCGCACCATCGCAGCCGACCCGCGTCACCTCGGCGCCGAGATCGGCTTCGTCGCGGTGCTGCACACCTGGGGTCAGACCCTGCAGCACCATCCCCACCTGCACTGCATCGTCCCCGGCGGCGGGCTGGCGCCCGACGGCCAGCGCTGGGTAGCCTGCCGGCCCAGCTTCTTCCTGCCGGTCCGCGTGCTGTCCAGCCTGTTCCGCCGCCTGTTCCTCGAAGCCCTCGACCAGGCCTTCCGGGCAGGCGAGCTGACTTTCCGGGGATCCCTCGCCGACCTGAACGAGCCCAAGCGCTTCGCCGAGCAACTCCGGGCCGCGCGCGGCATCAACTGCCGAGTAGGTGGGGACGTTGCCGCCCCCACCCCTCACAGACCCGGACGTGCGGATTTCCCGCATCCGGTTCTTCACGAGAGAGATTTGCCCGCGGCGGCGTAGCCGTGGATGACCTTGACTGAAGGCAGCGGGTGCCGCGCGAGGAGTTCGTTGAAGCGAGCCCACCGGACCACGCCCTGACGATCCCTCCGCGATAGCCACCTGCGCCAGGTTCGCCCTACTTGGTTGGCGAACCAGCGCAAGCGACGACTGTTGCCGCCAACGCCATAGTAGGCGAAGTGGCCCCGCATCATCGAAGACAGGTGGCGATGCTGGTCGCGGATGGACCAGTGGCGGTGTTTCCGACACCAGTCGTTGACCGCGGCCACGGCCCGGGCAAACCGGCTCTTGGCCGTCACTTGCCGAACCATATCCTTGCCGTTCCGAGACCGTCCCCAGACATGGGTCAGGCCAAGGAAGTCGAAGGCAGTCCCATCCGTTTGCGGATGACGCACGCCCCGTAACCTCTCTGGGCGGAAGTCGACGAGGCGCGTCTTGTCGGGGTGGAGGGTAAGTCCATAGCGTGCAAGTCGCTTGCCCAGGACCGACAGCACGCGTTCGGCGTCGACAATGTTGTCGAACGCCATCAGCGCGTCGTCGGCATATCGGACAAGGGTGCACTCCCCTCTGAGACGCGGCTTCACCACGGTTTCGAACCATTCGTCCAGCACATGATGCAGGAAGACGTTCGAAAGACAGGGCGAGATGACACCCCCTTGCGGGGAGCCCTCGGTCGTTCGGTGCAGAACACCGTTTTCGACCGCTCCTGCTTTCAGCCATTTGTCGATCATCCGTCGGATGACGCCGTCCGTGACTCGTTGGTCGAGGAACGCTCGGAGGTGGGAGTGCGGGATCGTGTCAAAATACCTGCGTATGTCGACATCGAGCACCCAGTGCAGACGCTTGGCCCAGAGCACGTTCTGCAAAGTGCGCAGAGCCTGGTGGGCCGACCGTCCGGGACGAAAACCGTATGAGCAGGGCAGAAAGTCCTGCTCATAGATCTCCTCCAGCACCATCGTTATGGCGCGTTGCGCCACCTTGTCCTCGAACGTTGGAATGCCGAGCATCCTCTGCGAGCCGTCCGCTTTCGGGATGTAGGCCCGGCGGACCGGCGGCGCACGGTAGCGGCCTGACTTGATGCGTTCCAGGAGGTCCAGAAGATTGGCCTCCAAGTTCACTTCGTAGTCTGCCGCTGTGACGCCGTCGATGCCGGGAGCACCGTCCCTGCGGGTCAGCCGATAGGCCTCCAGCATCCAATCCAGATCGATGACGTGGTGGAGCGAGCACAGCGCCGTTCCCCGTTTCGTCCTCGCCAAATCGGCTATCCGTTGTCGGTGGGTGGACAGGTTTGTGGGGTCCAGAGTCCCCTCCCATGTGTCAGGTCAACGGTTCTCTCCTCGTGGCGCCTTCCTTCCCTCCGCCGGGTCCCGGCGAGCCCGGTTCCCCGTCTTCATCGGTACTACGAAGGCGCTACGACTTCCCGCCCGCGCGATCCTGCTTCCTTATGGTTTCGGTCGCAGGCCCCACGCGCCCCTCCTGTGTTCGTGTTCGCCGAAGCGCTCCTGACAAGCCCGGAGGAAGCTTGTCAGGCCCGGAACTCTTGGTCAGCCGGCGTTCCACGCCCGGCATGCTGCGTCCATGGACGCGAGCGGGATCTCACAGGTTTCCTGGCGATCCATCCCATGCCTCTGCCCTGCTCCAAGACCCCGGCCGAGCCGACACGACCTCGCCTTCTAGCGGTCCTGCCAACGCCGCCCCCGGGCTACCCACGCCGAAGGCCTCAGCTTGTACATAATATCGAGGCTAACACAGGGCTTCAGCATCCGCTGTCTACGCTTCACGAGCGACGTTGCCGACGCCCATGCAAGACTCGCTTCCGGCTGGCGGGCTGCGCCTCTACCGGGAGGGGGTCGAACCCTCTGGATCGCTGCGAAAGGTTTCAGGTTACATCCCATTCTCCTTTCCAGGACTTCGCCTGTCGCAAGGGTGGTCTACGCCAAGCCGCCGTTCGGCGGGCCGGAACAGGTGCTCGACTACCTCGGCCGCTACACCCACCGCGTCGCCATCTCCAACTCCCGCCTGACCCAGATCGAGGACAGCACCGTCTCCTTCGGCTGGAAAGACTACCGCCACCACGACCGCCGTAAGGTCATGACCCTCGACGCGCACGAGTTCATCCGACGCTTCCTGCTGCACGTCCTGCCCGACGGCTTCCAGCGCATCCGCCACTACGGACTGCTCGGCAACCGCGGCCGCCAGGCCAAGCTGGCCCGCTGCCGCCAACTCCTCGACGCCCCGCCACCCCCGCCGCCGGTGCTTGCCCCGCTGGCCGACCCGCACGACCGCTACCAAGCCCTGACCGGGCGCTCGCTCCATGTCTGCCCAGCCTGCTCGACGGGAACCATGCGGCGCATCGAGATCCTGCCCGCCACGGTCGGCCGCAGTCCCCGTCCGGCCTGGGCCAACACATCATGATGCCGCATCTCTGCCGCCGACCATCAACGTCCGACATAAGCCGAGAGCATGCCGGCCTTGCCCCTGGCTTGCCCGGCGGGCTGGACGGGCTGCAATCGGGTCGTCTCGCACGTTGGTGCGGGCATCTCGGACGGGCGACACGCCTGGTCCCACTGCCGCCAGCATCTCACAGCTCTCGCCAAAACCTGCCGCAGCCGTGCCAGAGAATGTCTCGCCAGCTTATCTGCGGCCGACTTGAGGCAGCGACGCTGAAGCAATCCCCATAGCCGGCGCTGGCGGCCCGCGGCTCAGTTCAACGCGCTTCTTTACGCCATCCCGCACCTTCCGCGCCGCACGGGGCGGCTGTCGTGCCAGGGATGGCGTAAAGAACGTTATCCATTGCACGCAACAAACAGGGGGGCTAACGCGGGGGATGACACTGCGTGCAATACCAGCGGCACTGCCGATCATTGATGCCGCCACGACCAACATTCCAGAGCAGATATCCCTCCGCGAGCCCGTGCCTGAGTGTCTTCTACCGACCAAATGATATCGCGTTCAATACCGCTACCGTGCAGATTTACGCGCTCGGGCCTTCCGGCCCATGACGCCCGCCGACGGCGCCGGCGTGACGGAGATCAACCTGCCGGACGTAGTCGCGGCGGCCGCGGTGGCCTTCGCTCGCTACGAGGCCGCGCTGGTGTCCAACGATGTGGCGACGCTGGATACGCTGTTCTGGGAGAGCGCGCACACCATCCGCTACGGCGTCGCCGGGGTCCTGTATGGGTCCGCCGAGATCCACGCGTTCCGCGCCGACCGCCCTTCTGCCGGGCTGGCGCGCAGCCTGGAACGCACCGTGATCACCACCTTCGGCCGTGACGCCGCCACCGCCGGCACCCTGTTCTGCCGCACGCCCGGCAAGCTGGGACGGCAGATACAGACCTGGATACGCTTGCTGGAAGGCTGGCGCGTGGTGGCGGTGCATGTCAGCGTCGTGGACGGATGAGCATCACGGCCACCGCCGTTGCGGATCAGGCTTCAGGAAGCAGTGGCTGCGCCAGTTGAACTTTTCAGCCGGTTGTTGAAACTGCATGATTTAGGGTAAGGCGGCGCCATCGTTTCATAACCGCCGTTAAAGAAGTTTTCAGGTATAAGCAGCTTTAATGGGTGGCACGGTGCAGCAGCGCCATGCATGTGCTGATGTCCAAGCGTTGTCGGGGTGTTCTGAGTCGGGTCATGCAATCAACCCTCCATCATGACTTACCCGTCGCAGGCTTGCCTGGCGTCGCACTGACCGGGCCCGCAGCTTGCGTGAACAGCCATCGTCCCCCCCAGGCGCCTGGCGGCAGGTTTCGCAAAGAGCTCCCTTACGCCCACGAGGGCCTTGCGCTTAGCCAAGCCGGCCATCTGCTGGCAGAAACCTCCAGTAGTGGTTCGTCAACCTGTCCGCCGCATTGTCCGCGCATGTCCTTCTGCCGTCGTGTCCTCGCGGCCTTGACGAGGTGCTACAGCGGCCAGCCCGCTGGCGTCGGCGCCGTGCTGCTGGCTGCGATGTTCGCCCTTGGCGTCCTGGCCTGGCTTGGCTGGTCCGGGACAGGAACGCGCAATGAGGTGCGTCTGGCCGAGCGCCAGGCGGTGCGCGTGGCCGAGTTGCGCGGCACCTTCGCCTACCTGGACGAATGGCTCACCATGTCGGCGAGCATGGCGGTCTTGACCGGGGAGACGCGCTGGGTGTCCCGCTATGAGGAGGCCAGCCCTAACCTCACGGCGGCCATCGCCGAGGCTGTCGCGCTCTCGACGCCGGAGGTCGGCGCAGCGTTGGCGCAGACCACCGAGGAGGCCCGGAACGGCCTGACGCAGATGGAACGGGCGGCGCTGGCAATGGCCGGCAGGGGCGACCGCGACGGCGCCCGGTTGCTGCTCGACGGCCCGGAGTTCGCTTACCTCAAGACGAGCTATGCGTCGGGGATCGAGGCATTGGGCCAGGACCTGATGACGCTCGCCGCAACCCGCACCAAGGCGCTGAGCGACCGTGCCTGGGTCGAGGCAGCCGGGCTTGTGCTGGGCGCCGTGTTCCTTGTCGCAGCCGCCATCGCCACCCGCGGGCACCTGAAGCTGCGGGTGGCGCTCGCCTGCACCGCAACGGTGGCGCGGACGGATGACCTGACCAGCCTGCCGAACCGGCGGCACCTGCACGAGGTGCTGCAGGGCATGCTGGCGCGGGCCGGGCAGGACGGCGGCAGTGTGGCGGTCCTGCTGCTGGACCTCGACCGCTTCAAGACAGTTAACGATGTGCATGGCCATCCCGCCGGGGACCAACTGCTTCGGCTCGCGGCCAGCCGGCTGCGCACCGTGGCACGCACCGGCGATTGCGTCGCCCGGCTGGGCGGGGATGAGTTCGCGCTGGCCGCCCTGATCAGTCCGCCACGGCAGCCCTGCCATGCCGGCGAGCTGGCCGCTCAACTGGCGCAGCGGATCATCGCAACACTGCAGGAGCCGTTCACGCTGTCCAGCGGAACGGTGGTGCGGGTCGGCATCAGCATCGGCGTGGCGTTGTCCCAGCAGGCGGCGGAGGGGATGGACACGCTGATGCACCGTGCGGACGTCGCGCTTTACCGGGCAAAGGCGGATGGGCGGGGCCGCTGCTGCTTTTTCGAGCCGGTCATGGATGACGACGTACAGGCGCGCGCCTTGCTGGAAAGCGAGTTGTGCGAAGCGGTTGCGAACGGCCGCATCGTGCCGCACTTCCAGCCGCTGGTCAGCATGGCGAACGAGCGCTTGGTCGGGTTTGAGGTGCTGGCGCGCTGGCAGCACCCAACCCGCGGCCTGGTCCCGCCAGGCGAGTTCATCCCGGTCGCCGAGCAGGTCGGGCTGATCGGCCCGATGACCGGCCACCTGCTGCGCCAGGCGTGCAGCATCGCTGCGGCATGGCCGGACGACACGTTTGTCGCCTGCAACGTGTCGCCGCTCCAACTGCGTGACCAAAGCTTGCCCGGCATGGTCCGGGCTGCGCTGCAGGAGTCCGGGTTGCCGCCGCACCGCCTTGAGCTTGAGATCACGGAAAGCGCGCTGGTCGGCGACCTGGCCTTGGCCCGGGACGTATTGATCGAGGTGAAGTCGCTGGGCGTGCGGTTGGCGCTGGATGATTTCGGCACGGGCTACTCAAGCCTGCACCACCTCAAGATGCTGCCGTTCGACAAGGTCAAGATCGACGCCAGCTTCGTCGGCGCCATGACCAGGGACCCCGGAAGCCGCAAGATCGTCTCCGCCGTGGTCGGGCTGGGCCAGAGCCTGGAGCTGACGACGGTTGCGGAAGGTGTCGAGGACCAGGAGACTGCGGCGATGCTGCGCGAGCTTGGCTGCGATGTGGGCCAGGGCTGGCTGTTCGGACGCCCCGGCCCGGCCGACCTGGCCACAAGGCTGCTGCGCGGCTGCCGCCCAGAATGGCAGTCTCACTGCAAGTTGGGCGGTCTGGTGGACAGCCCTGCTTGACCGGTCCGCCCCGGTTCTACCCTCCCCGAACGCTAGGGCGAACGCACACGCTGCTTCCCGGGCCGCCTGCGCGACGTGGCCGCCAGCACCACCAGCCCGGCCGTGGCTGACAGCAAGCTTCCAACGAACACGGAGGTCCAGTAGCAGCGGAACCGGAAGTGCATTTGGGCCGTGCGTCTGAATCGTACGGCCTACTGTCATAAGGAGTTTTCTTGCAACACATCAGAGCGTTACAGAAGTGCCGATACGATATAGCACGGACCTCGATAGATGATGCGAAACTTATTGCAGAAGTCCACGTCTTCCGCGCAGGACTTTTGTAAACGCTGTCTCATTGAAAACGCATATCCAAAATTGACCAGATTGCGGCGTGGGAATGTATCAAGTTCCGCACGGTCGCTTATGACAGTAGACCGTACCGCTCAGACGCACGGATCATGCACGGGGCTAGTGCGACCGGGGCGGCTGTCCGGACCGAGCGATTCCGTCCGGGCCGGCCACGCCCTGCCCCGTCCGGCTGCAGGGGAGGCCGCCCAGGCTCCTCGACGCCCGGGGCCGTGCGGACAGTGCCCCGGCTGGCAGGTCGCCCCTGTCGCCAACCACGGCGTGCTCTACTTGCACCACAAGGCACCACCTGGCGGGCCGATGCCGTCCCATGCCGCGTCCACGTAGGACAGCGTGGTGCGGCGCTTGAGCATGTCCGCACACGCCGTCATGGCGTCCAGCCCACCCAGCGCGTAGAGCTGCCACCCGATCTCCCGGACCCGCACTTGATCCACGTAGGCCGCCGGGTCGCGCTGCGCTTCCTCCCGCGCCGTGCCCCACCGGCTGGGAACGACGGTGAGGTGGCTTGACCGGAACGGCCGAGGGGTTTCCACGGGGCGGGGTGCAGCCCGGCGCCGCTCCACCTCCCGCTCCGCCTCCCGCACGCATATTGCTTCCAGCACGCCGGCCAGGTGTTGGGCATGGGCGTGCCAGGCTGGAGTGCTCATGGAGACAGCCCTTCGCCGGTGGCGTGTTGCTCCACTCCCATGACTGGAGCAGGCGTCCCGGTTTCCTGCTCCAGTCCCCCACACCCCCTGTCCACTGGAGTGGAGCAGGGGTGAGGGCCTGGAACTGCTCCGGTTGCTCCAGTCTGCTCCAGTTCGTTTTTATCGGACTGGAGCACTGGAGCAGACGGCAGAAGGACAGCTTTAGCCCGCCGCCGATCATCCATTTCCGAACCCACAACAAGCACGCCCTGGCTAATGAGCACGTCTATGAGCTTCCCGGTCCGCTTCCTCTCCCCGGCGCTTGAGCAGGCCGAGTTGAAGGGCGGCGAACAGGTCCGGCGCTGCTCAGCCAATCAAGACTGCACGACATGGAATGCGGTGCCGGTGTTAGCAGCGACCCCGCTGGGGTTAGTCCAGGGTATCGTTCGGGCTACGGCCGTATTGCCTGCCCATTGATCCATGACCTGTATGCCGCGTTCGTTCTGGCCCAGATAAATGGCTGCGTGGCTACTTCCGTCCAGAGCGTTAGAATAACGGTCAGAGCTGTCGAATGTTGCGATGATTGTCCCAGGCCGTAGTTCCGTGTTGCCTTGCACCGGCACGCCGCATTGCCAGTTACGGGTCGGGCCAATGCTCGGGTTCGTGGCCTGAGCCAATGCAACGCACTGACCGGAGCCGACTGACCGTCCAATATACCGCGCATAGTCAGCAGTGATAAAACTAGCTCCAGGCTTCGCCTGCGTCACAGATTTGTCGGCGCTAGCGTCCGGGTTCGCCGAGAGCTTCGGGCCAAGGCTCGCGTTGCTACTCTGCCCACCCTGAACGCCGGCAGGCTGCGACATTGCCGCAGTCATGGCTGCGGAGAACGAAGCGGACATCCCGGCAGTTCCAACGAACGGCGCGAAGGCCGCCGGCATCAAGCGCACTTGGGCACGCGGAGGCTGCAGTATGCGGTCAAGGTTTTGGATCAAGATTTTCCAACTAAAACTGTTGCTTACGAAATTACGGGGTGGCTCTACAATCCAAGCCGTGGCTGTTTTGGCACGCGGCCATCATGGCCGCTATGTCGGTGTTTGATCCCATCATGGCACTCGCACTTGCCTGCGTCCTGGAACTCCAGCTCGGAAAACCAACACCACCGACGATCGCTGTCGCCAGTCCGATCTGCGTCATGCGTTCCTCCACTTGAGTTCACCGGTTGATATAGGTAAGCGGGAGCCGACGCCCACCTTCCGGTGCGGTCCGGAACTGACCAGGTTTGCAGCCTTGGTTGGTGGGGTTGGTGCAGGTGTTGGTGAACGGTAAGCGATGCTCTGCGGCGTTGGTGCATAAATGAGCTTACTCACTGCAAATACTCGGTTCCACCGAAGTGCAGATTTGTAACCGGGGCAAAATCCCGGGGTTGACCGCATTTTAGGGCTTCCCTGCCGCGGGCGAGTACGACTCGCTCGGCATATGGCAACCCCCCCAACCTACCGAGCCTATCGCGCGCCAATTTGGAGGCTCTGTTGGTTGAGCTGCTCGGCCAGGTCGCGGAGTTGAAGGCGGTGGTCGCCGCGCAGCGTGACGAGATTGCGCGACTAAAGGGCCTGAAGGGCCGCCCCTCGATCAAGCCGAGCGGGATGGAGAAGAACACCGAGCCGCCCCGCGGCGGCAAAAGTGGCGAGCAGCGGCGCCGCGGCAACCCTCTCCGGGAACACTGGCCACTTGACCTGTCCCCACGTCGCAAGTTGAGCGCGAACGTCGTCCAACACCGTCGAGGGTTCAGGAGGTCCCGTTTTCGCCCCCGAACGGCACAGACCGACAGAACATGACAGCTTTTGGTAAAACTCGGCAGCAACTTCCTGCTATCCTTCAGGAAGACTGGCGAGAGCTGGGAGGACAGCATGGAACGGGCAGGGGTGGCGTCCGATGACGGGTTGCGTCCCGTAGTAGGCTCTCTTCTGCGAGAAGCAGTCGAGGCGCTGCGCTGCAACTACGCCATCTTCGATGCCGAGCGACGCCTGGTGGACCACTGTGCCTCCTATGCCGAACTGCACCGCTCGGCGTTCGAAGCACTGCCCGCTGGGCTGCACTACGACGACCTGATGCGCGAAGTGATTCGGCAAACCTTGCCGGATGCCGGCCCAGATGCTCAAGCAGCAGAGCTGGCCCGGCGCATTGCCGCGCACGAGTCCAACGACCGCAGCGACTTCGACCGCCTCTATCCCGGCGGACGCTGGATGCGCGTCGCCAAGCACCGGCTGTCCGGCGGGCACGTAGCCGGCCTGGCCGTCGAGATCACCACCCTAAAGCAACGGGAGGCGGCCATCGCGGCAAGCGAGGCGCGCTATCGCGCCCTGGTCGATACCGCCCCGGTCGGCATCTGGCATCTGGACGAGGGTGGACAGACCTTGTTCGCCAATGCCCGCCTGACTGCGCTCTACGGCGGGCGGACGCCAGTCTCCCTCGCTGCCGCGCCGTTGCAGCGGCAGGACGCGCTGGCCTCTGAGGGGCCATTTGGTTTCCCTTGCGGCCGGGAGGTCGAAGCCGTGATCCCGGCCCGGGGGAAGCGGCAGAAAGCGCACGTGCTGGTGTGCGCCTCGGCGTGGCTACCCTCGCTGGCCGGGGGCAGCGGCCGCAGCACCGTCGTTACCCTGCTCGACATCACGCCGTTGAAGGCCGCGCAAGCCCGGGCGGAGCACCTGGCCTGGCACGACGCCCTAACAGGCCTTGGCAACCGCGCGCAGTTCCAGCGCGCCCTGGAGGAGGTGGCGGGCAATCGGCAGGGCGCGGTGCTGCTGATGGTGGACCTGGACCACTTCAAAGAGGTGAACGACCGCCACGGCCATGCCGCCGGGGACACGATGCTGCGTGCGGTCGCAGTCCGCCTGCGGATGGCCGCAGGCCATGACGACCTGGTCTGCCGCCTCGGCGGCGATGAGTTTGCCATCCTGCTGCGAAGCTCCGACGCCGTGCAGCGTGCATCGGCCCTGGCGGATAGTCTGGCCAGCGCCCTCCAGCAGGCGGTCCCGGCGGACGGAATACAGCTCGCGGCATCTGCAAGCATCGGCCATGCGGCATTTCCAGCCGACGCGCAGGACGTCGCGGGATGGCAGCGCGCCGCCGATCTCGCCTTGTACGCTGCTAAGCACGCCGGGCGCGGCCGGGCGGTTGCGTTCCAGCAAGCGCTGCTGGACCGTGCCCAGCAGCAACGCGGGCTTGTCGAGGCATTCACGGAAGCCATCGCAGCCGACGCGCTACGCCTGGCCTGGCAGCCCCAGGTTTCCGTGCCGGGACAGGCACTGCGCGGCGCGGAGGCGCTGGTGCGCTGGCCCGCCAGCCCCAGCGGCGCCGGAGAGGCCCTGCCAGGCAGCTTCCTGCCGGCAATCGCGGAGGCCGGCCTGCTCCCTGCACTCGACACCTGGGTGCTCAATGCTGCGCTGACCCAGATGGCCGCCTGGGTCGGCGTGCCAGGCGCCCCAGGGATCGCCGCCATCAACATCTCTGCCGGCACCCTGTCCGATCCGGCCTTCCCGGCCCGCGTCGGCACCGCCCTGCTGCGCCACCGCGTTCCTGCCGAGATGCTTGAGATCGAGGTTCCAGAGGACGTGGTCGCCCATGACCTCGACGCGATCGCGCCCGTGCTGGAAGAGTTGCGCGCCCTCGGCGTGCGGCTGGCGCTGGACGACTTCGGGGGCGGCCTGTCCTCCGTGTCGCACCTTGTCCGCTTGCCGGTCGGTCTGGTGAAGCTTGACCGCTCGATCATCGCGGGCCTGCCCGGCAGCCAGGAACGGGCCATGCTGCGCGCCGTCGTCGCCATGGCCGGCAGCTTGGGCCTTCCGGTTCTGGCCGAGGGCGTTGAGACCGACGCTCAGCTTTTCAGTCTGCGACGGGAAGGCTGCACCCTGATGCAAGGTTACCTGTTCAGCCGCCCGATGCCAGCCGATGAGTTGGTGCCGCAGAAGGCACAACGTATCAGCCACGTTTTATGATGTCGTCGGCTGGATTATAACACGCGAGAAAGACCATGGTCGCTCGTTTTTGGCCGTTTACGGGGGACGTCGGCACGCGAGCGAGCGCACCAGGTGGGACGGGCACTCCTGCCTCTCGCAACGCTCTCTTGAAACCGCCTCCCGAATGAGAGAGCCTCTGCACGGGTTTTGGGAGAGAATTCGATGACGGAGGATGCAGGACAGGGACCAAAGCATAGCCGGGCAGCACCGGACGCGGCCCGGCCACGGATGCGCCGGGATGGCCAGCCCGCAGCCGCCTATTCCTGGCACGTCGCCCCCGGCGGCGTGCTCGTCGTGGTGGACCTGAACCGTGATGGCTGGCACTCCGTCACCAACGACGCCGCGGGCGTGATCGACGACCTCGCCGAGCTGCGTCCCGACCTCCTCTCCCGCGTGCCCTTGGTCCTCTACCAGGACAGCTGCGGGTGCTGGGACGCGCTGCACGTTGACCCGAAGAAGGCTTTGGTCCGCTTCGTGCCGCTTGACGCTGCCAGCGAGGCCGAAGCCGTTACCCGCGTGCTGTCGCTGCATGCCTAAGCGCAAGCGGGACGGGGCAGGGAGTTCCATTCCGTCACCAGAGTTCACACCCGCTCGCACGGGCAACCTGATAGGCTACGCCCGCGTGTCCACGCGCGACCAGACGGTGGCGCTGCAGCTTGACGCGCTCCGCCTGGCCGGGTGCGCCCGCGTCTTCGAGGAGACCGCCTCCGGCGCGCAGCGCGACCGGCCGCAGCTCGCAGCGGCGCTGGACTACATGCGCGCGGGCGACACGCTCGTGGTCTGGAAGCTCGACCGGCTGGCTCGCTCAACTAAGCAACTCATCGAGACTGTGGAGGAGCTGGCCCGCCACGGCATCGGCTTCCGCTGCCTGACGCAGGACATCGACACCACGACGGCCGGCGGGCGGCTGGTGTTCACGATCTTCTCGGCCATCGCCGAGTTCGAACGCGAGATCATCACCGAGCGCACCCGTGCGGGCCTGGATGCCGCACGCGCCCGGGGCCGCCGCGGTGGCCGGCCGGCGTCGCTCAAGCCACGTGACCTCAAGGAAGCCCGCGCGTTGCTGAGCGATCCGGATATCACCGTGGAAGAGGTTGCGGCCCGGCTCAAGGTGTCGCCATCTACGCTGTATCGCCACTTGCCGGGTGGGCGCAGCGCAGTTGCCGGCACGGGCACGGCGGCCGACCCAGCCTGACCTGCCGGCCGAACCAAGAAGGTGAGAGAGATTGAAGGTGCAGCATCAGCATGGGTGAGGGCATGACACGGGAACGCTGGCTTAGCCTCGGTTTGAGGGAAGATGCGCTCCAGGTATTCGAGGCTGGGAGCCTGCGGACCATTGAGGCTGCCGACAGCGGGGTCGTCGGCATCCCTAAGCACGGCGCAAGCCACCACCTGCTCGGCACCACGTCGTCCGGGGAGGAAGCCAGGGCCGTCGCCACCATCCTGCGTCTGTTCAACCCGAACTGACATGCGGACCGAGCTTGCTCCACCTACCCGGGCGAGAGACATACAGTGAACGGTGGATAAGGCCGGGGATGGATTGGTGGACGCGATCACGCTGCCGGCCGATGCTCCTGGCCCATTCATCCGCTACGTTGCCCCAGTCGCATCCGACACTCTGCCTTTGCCAAGTGGGGGTAGGTTGAGGAATCGCGGTAGGGACGCTCATCACTGAGCGCCCCCCGCACAGATCCGTGCGAGCGGAATTCCCGCACACGGCTCCTACCTTGGGTGTTTGACGGCAAATCGCTGGCTTGGCCAGGGATGAAGGAT
>JAABUT010003571.1_pt1 | contig 13205 bp, 11 predicted proteins | sample 5559281 | NCBI WGS metagenome assembly JAABUT01 (sample SAMN10711880, study PRJNA513359) | rock metagenome | isolation source: Antarctica rocks | place: Antarctica: Victoria Land, Ricker Hills nord | collected 2016-01-04
GGCGGCACGAGGCCGCCTACCTCGCGCTGCTGCCGTTCGTGCGCGGGGCGCCGGTCGTGCTGGAGGCGGGTGCCGGCGAGGGGTACGGCGCCGAGCTGCTCCGCGGCGCCGCCGGCTCGGTCGTCGCTGTCGAGCTCGACCCCGCGGCGGCCTCGCACGCGCGGGGCCGCTACCCCGACGTGCGGGTCGTACGTGGTGACCTGCAGCGGTTGCCGCTGCGCGCCGGGGCAACCGATGCGGTCGCAACGTTGCAGACGATCGAGCACCTGGCGGACCAGGCCGCCTTCGTGGCCGAGTGCGCGCGGGTGCTTCGACCGGGGGCACTGCTGCTGGCGACCACGCCGAACGCCGCGACCTTCCCTAAGGGCAACCCTTTTCACACGCGCGAGCTGCTGATGACCGAGCTCGAGGAGCTGCTCGCGCCGGCCTTCTCGGTGTCGAGGCGGTGGGGAGTGCGGCACGGCCCACGCCTGCGCAACGACGAGCGGCGCGACGGCGGCATCATCGAGGCGCAGCTCGCGACGCCCGAGGAGACGTGGCCGCCGGCGCTGCGCCACCGCGTCGAGGCCGTGACGGCGCGTTCGTTCACGGTGGGTCCCTTCCGCGACGACGACCTGGACCTCGTCGTGGTCGCCCGACGGCAGGGCTGACGGCGGTGGCGCCGCGGGCTGGCGAGGCCGTCGGCACCTTCGCCCTGGTGCTGCACTCGCACCTGCCGTGGCTCGCGCACGCCGGGACCTGGCCCGTCGGCGAGGAGTGGCTGCATCAGGTCTGGGCCGCGTCGTACGCCCCCGTCGTGGAGGTGCTCGAACGGCTCGCCCGAGAGGGCCGCACCGAACTGCTCACGCTCGGCGTCACGCCGGTCCTCGCGGCGCAACTCGACGATGCCTATTGCCTGCGAGAGCACGCGACCTGGCTCGGCGGCTGGCTCGCCCGCGCCGAGGGCGCCGCCGACGCGGCGCTCCGGGCGCGAGAAGGTGCCGACGCGATCGCCGCGCTGGAGCGCTTCGGATCGCGCTGGGCGCACGGCGCGTCGCCGGTGTTGCGGCGGCTGAGTGACAGCGGTGCGCTGGAACTGCTGGGGGGACCCGCAACCCATCCCTTCCTCCCGCTGCTCGACGAACGCGTCGCCCGTGCTCAGCTCGAGCTGGGACTGGCCGATGCCGGGCTGCGTCTCGGCACTCGGCCGGAGGGGATCTGGCTGCCGGAGTGCGCCTTTCGCCCCGGGCTCGAGGATGTGCTGGCTGGGGCGGGCGTCCGGCGGCTCGTGCTGGACGGGCCGGCGGTGCACGGCCGCACCGCCGGCGCGGTCACGCTCGGAGCCAGCGACGTGGTGGCCTTTCCCCGTGACCTCGCCGTCTCCTACCGGGTCTGGTCGCCACGCGCGGGATACCCGGGTGGGCGGTGGTACCGCGACTTCCACACCTTTGACCACGACTCCGGGCTGCGCCCCGCCCGGGTCACCTCCCGCGGCACGCCGTCGCAGGACAAGCGGCCGTACGACGCCGGAGCGGCCGTCGCCGCCGTGGAGCGCGACGCCCGTGACTTCGTGGCCGTCGTGCGGGAGCGGCTTGTCGGTCACGGCGCCGGCGGGAGGGGGCTCGTCGTCGCGGCGTACGACACCGAGCTCTTCGGGCACTGGTGGCACGAGGGGCCCCGCTGGCTGGACCGTGTGCTGCGACTACTTCCCGACGCGGGCGTCCGCGTCACGACCCTGCGGGGGGCGGCGGAGGCGGGCTGCGTGACCGGCCCGGCGCAGGTGGGCGAGACCTCCTGGGGGCTGCGCAAGGACTGGCACATCTGGACCGGGCCGGGTGACCTCGTCGAGTCGGGGGCGCGACTGCAGGCCCGGCTGCTCGCCGTCGTCGACAAGGCAGGAGGGTCGGCCCTGCGCTCGCCGGCGCTCGATCAGCTGACCCGCGAGGTGTTCCTCGCGACCTCGTCGGACTGGGCCTTCATGGTCAGCCACGGCTCGGCGGCCGACTATGCCCGCGGCCGGGGGCGCGACCACGGCCACCGGGCCGACCGGCTCGCGGATCTGCTCGAGGCGGGGCAGCCTGAGCGGGCCGACCGCCTCGCCGCCCGGTGGCGGGCAGTCGACGGACCGTTCGGCGGGCTGGACGGGCGGGCGCTGTTGGCCTGACCGCCCACGGCCGCGGTGGGTGGCCGCTGACGAGGTGTCAGGATCTGCCTCGTGCGGGCGCTGGTGCTGTCCTGGGAATACCCGCCCCTGGTCTACGGCGGCCTCGGCCGGCACGTCCACGCCGTCTGCGAGGGGCTCGCCCGGGCCGGGCACGCGGTCACGGTCGTCACGCAGCACGCACCCGGCGCCGACTACGACGAGGTCGTGCACGGGGTCCGCGTGGTGCGCGTGGCCGAGGACCCGCCCCTGCTCACCCTTGGCGACGACCTGCTCGCCTGGGTGCTGGCGCTTGGACACCGGCTCACCCGGGCGGCGCTGCGGGTGGCGGAAGAGGGCGCGGCAGCCGGTGCGCCCTTCGAGGTCGTGCACGCCCACGACTGGCTCGTCGCGCACCCCGCCACGACGCTCAAGGAGCACCTGCGAGTGCCCCTGGTCGCCACCGTGCACGCCACCGAGGCCGGCCGCCACCAGGGCTGGCTCCCCACCGCACTCTCCCGCACCGTGCACACCACGGAGTGGTGGCTGACCTGGGAGGCGCGGCGCGTGATCACCTGCAGCGCGGCGATGCGGGAGGAGGTACGCCGCCTCTTCGACCTGCCGGCAGACAAGGTCGACGTGATCCCGAACGGGGTGGACGCGAGGGCCTGGGTCCGCCCCCGCGCAGCCTCGCCGCTGGCCACGGGTGGCGGCCCCCTCGTGGTCTTCGCCGGGCGACTTGAGTATGAGAAAGGCGTCCACACCCTGCTCGCCGCGGTCCCACGGCTGCGTCGCCGCCACCCCGGCCTGCGGGTCGTCGTTGCCGGGACCGGCACCCATGCGGAGACGCTGCGGGCGCAGTCCCGCCGGCTGCGACTCGGCCGATCCCTCCTCTTCGCAGGACATCTCGACCAGCCTGCGACAGCGGCGCTGCTGCACGCCGCCGACGCTGCGGTCGTCCCGAGCATCTACGAACCCTTCGGCATCGTGGCGCTGGAGGCGGCCGTCGCCGGGGCGCCGCTCGCCGTAGCAGCGACGGGAGGGCTGCGCGAGACCGTCGAGTCGGGCGTGACCGGCGAGGTCTTCGCCGCCGGTGACCCGGAGGCCCTCGCGGACGCCGTGTCCGCGCTGCTCGGTGATCAGGTCCGGGCCCGCCGGCTCGCCCGCGCGGCCCGCGTGCGGGCGCTTCGCGAGCACGACTGGGACGCCCTCGCCGTGCGCACCGCGGCCGTGTGGGCCCGGGCCGTGCAGGAGGAACGCGCCCTGCTCGCGGCGCTGTCGGCGGGCCAGGTCGGGGGCGTCCGACCCCCGCTGCGGGTCGTGGTCGGTGACGGCAACCTGCTCGGTGGGGACGCCGGACCTGCCTGAGCGGGAGGCATCCCGAGCCGGGCGTCGCGAGGCAGGTTCGTGGGGAGGAGGCGCGCGTGGTCCTCCCCGTGCACGACCTCAACCCGCTGGCCCGCCGGCCCTACGTGACGTGGGCGCTCATCGCGCTCAACGTCGCCGTCTTCGTCTTCCTCGAACCCGTCACCGGCACCTTCACGGGGACCTCGCGGGGCGACGTGCGGGCGCAGGCCAACCAGCTCTGCGAGCAGCAATACTTCTTCGACCGGTACGCCGCCGTGCCGCGCGAGCTGCTCGACGGCCACCAGCTGCCGGGCCCGCGGCCAGGGCCGACGGCCGTGGCCGTGCAGGGCGACGAGGTGCAGTGTGCCGCCGCGAGCTATCGCAAGTCCCCGGCACTGTCCGTGCTCTTCGCGATGTTCCTGCACGGGGGCTGGGCGCACCTGCTCGGGAACATGCTCTTCCTGCTGATCTTTGGAAACAACGTCGAGGACCGGATGGGCCGGTTCCGCTATCTGCTGTTCTACCTCGGGTGCGGTTACGCCTCCGCCTACGGCTTCGCGCTGCTCGACCACAGCTCCACCACACTGGTGGGCGCGTCCGGCGCGATCGCCGGGGTCCTCGGCGCCTATCTGGTGGTCTTCCCCAGGGCGCGGGTGGTCAGCCTGCTGACGTTCCTCTTCTTCCTGCCCGTGCGCCTGCCGGCGTGGCTGGTGCTGGGCGGCTGGTTCCTGCTGCAGTACTTCTACCTCGCCGGTTTCGGGCAGGCGGCCGGGGCGCGCGGTGATGCGAGCGGCGTCGCCTACGGCGCTCACGTCATCGGCTTCGCCGTGGGCGCTCTGGTCGTGCTGCCCTTCGTCCGGCGGCTGCGCGCCGCCGGGCCCATCGGGCTGCGCGGGCAGAGCGGGGGACGGGCGCACGACCGCCTGCGCGGCTCGAGGTGGGCCTGAGAAGCCGGCGGACCGCAACGGTCACGGGCGATGCGGCTCAGCGGGCGTCGGCGAGGGTCCTGGCGCGCTCCGCGGCCAGCGCGGTTTTGCGGGCGATGTCGGCGAGCGCGACCTGCCGCTCCAGCTCCGCCAGGTGGTCCGCACGCCGGTCCCGGACGACCCGCAGCGGCACGCCGACGCCGACGGCGTACGCCGGCACGTCCTTGTTGACCACGGCGTTCGCGGCCACCACGCAACCCCAGCCCACCGTCACGCCCGACAGGACGGTGACCTTGGTGCCCAGCCACGTGTCACCGTCGAAGCGGACCGGCCGCTTGGTGATGCCCTGATCCTTGATGGGCACGGTGATGTCGCTGAAGACGTGGTCGAAGTCGCAGACGTAGACCCAGTCGGCGAGCAACGTCGCGGGGCCGAACTGCACGTCGAGATAGCAGTTCACGGTGTTGTCCTTGCCGAAGACGCAGCCACGCCCGATCCGCAGCGTCCCCTCGTGGGCGCGCAGCGCGTTGCCACGCCCGATGTGGGTGAAGGCGCCGATGACGAGCCGCCCGAATCCCTTGCGCGCGTAAAGCTCCACCCCGGGCCCGAGGAAGAGCATGCCCTCCGTTGTGATCTGCGGGTGCAGCAGCCGCAAGCGCAGCAGCCGGAGGTAGCGGATCAGATAGAAGCCCCCCCAGGCGTGGTGGGTGAGCACCCAGCGCAGGGCGGCCACGGAGCAGTGCCGGAACTGCCTCGGGTCGCGCGGCGGCATCCCACGCGCTTTGCGGGCGGCGCTGCCGAGCGCGTCGAGCAGCCGGCTCATCCCGGGCGCACCCCCGTCACGAGCGCGTTGTAGAACAGGCCTGGCGGGACCACCCGGGACAGGACGCGAGAGTCCAGCGCGGACAGACGTTGCCACGAGCGGAAGGCGAAGGTCGCCCAGCGCCAGCCGAGCCTGCCGGGCGCCACGGCGGATTCGAAGGTGCGCACCGGCCAGCCGAACCACGCCGCGGTGAGCTCCTCGGTCTCCACCCGCACGTCGACCGCACCGGCGCGCGACGCGGTTCTGGCGAGCTCGCGGGGGGCGAAGGTGTGCAGGTCGACGACCGCCTCGAGCGCCGCCGCGGCCGAGCTCGCCTGCAGCTCCTCCGCCGACTTGACCCATCCCCCGAGCCCCGGGAGCCGGCCGGCCGCCCGGGTCAACAGCCACGTGGCGTGCGAGAGGCGCCGGGCGATGACGTCGCCGTAGCGGGTGGGCTCACCCGCGAAGACGAAACGGCCGCCGGGCTTGAGCACCCGCACCACCTCGCGCAGGGCGAGCTCGACGTCGGGGATGTGGTGCAGCACGGCGTGCCCGACGACGAGGTCGAAGGACGCGTCGTCGTACGGCAAGGACTCCGCGTCGGCCACCCGGCCGTCGACCTCGAAGCCGAGGCCGCGCGCATTGCGTCGCGCGACGTCCACCATGCCGGGGCTGATATCGGTGACCGCCCCGCCGTCCCGCTCGATCACGCCGGCCTGGACGAGGTTGAGCAGGAAGAAGCCGGTGCCGCATCCGAGCTCGAGTGCGCTCGCATAGGGCCAGCCACGCGTCCCGGCGATCGCGACGAAGCGGTCCCGCGCATAGGTCGTGCAGCGCTCGTCGTAGGAGATCGACCACTTCTCGTCGTACGTCGAGGCCTCCCAGTCGTGGTAAAGCACGTTGGCGAGCTTGGGGTCGTCGCGCGCCGCAGCGACATCGGCGGCGCTGACTCCCGTGGCGGTCATCACCGGCCCTCGAACTGGGCCTTGCCGGGGCCGGACTCGACGAAGCTCGCCATCCCGATCGCGCGGTCCTCCGTCGCGAAGAGTTCGGCGAAGAGCTGACGCTCGAGCGCCAGCCCCGCGTCGAGGCCGACCTCGAGGCCACGGTCGACAGCCGCCTTGGCGGCGCGCAAGGCGAGCGCGGGGCCGTTGACATAGCGCTCCGCGCGACGGCGGGCAGCGGCGTAGACGTCATCGGGGGGCACCACCTCGTCGACGAGGCCGATGGCGAGCGCCTCGTCGGCGCGCACGTGCCGGCCGCTGTAGATCATGTCTTTCGCCCGGGCGGGGCCGATGAGCCGGGCGAGCCGCTGGGTGCCGCCGCCGCCGGGGATCACCCCGAGCTGGATCTCGGGGACGCCCAGCCGGGCATTGTCCCCGGCGACGCGGAAGTCACAGGCGAGGGCGACCTCGAGTCCACCGCCGAGCGCATAGCCGGTCACCGCGGCGACCGTCGGTTTCGGGATGGCGGCGACCGCACCGAGGTTCGCTTGCAGCGCGGTGATGCGCTCCACCATGTCCAGGTGCGACATGGCCTGCATCTCCTTGATATCCGCTCCGGCGGCCAGGACCTTGGGACCGCCGTAGACCACGACAGCACGGACGTCGCGGCGCTCGGTGGCCTCCTCGGCCGCGGCGGCGAGCTCGGCCTGCACGCGCGCGTCGAGGGCGTTCATCGGTGGCCGGTCGAGGCGGATGGTGCCGAGGCCGCCCTCGACCTCCAGCCGGACGTACTGCGGGTCGCTGGCAGCCATGAACGGGGAGCGTAACGAGGCGCGGCCGCCGCCGGGCCGGGAGTGTCTGGCAGGGTGACCGGCGTGAGCCAGGCCCCCGTGCTCGCGCGCCCTCGGCGGCGGTGGTGGCTGTGGACGGCCGTCCTGCTCGCGCTCGGGCTGGTGGTGGCGGGCGCCACCGCGGTGGCGTTGACCGCGCTGCGCACTCATCGTCGGCTGGTCGACGTCGCCGCCGCCGCGGGGATGCCGCGCGCGACCGGCGACGAGCTGGCGACCGCTCAGACACTGCGCGGCGCCGTCGGTGGCTCGGTCGGGCGCGACCCCGTCGCACTGGCCTATGCCGACCCCGCGGGTGGGGGCACGCTGATCCTCGTGGGCGGCCAGCTCGGCCTCGTCGACGACGGCAAGGCAGCCCTGCGCAAGGCGACGTCAGCCTTCGCCGTCTCCGCCTTCCGCTCCGGCACGGGACCCGTGCCCTTCACCGACCAGCCCGCCGGACCGCTCGGTGGGATGCAGCGATGCGCGCGCGTCGCCGTCGGCGGGACTCCGACGGCGGTCTGCGGATGGGTCGACACCGACACGGTCGGGCTGGCGGTGTCGCCGCGGCGCACCCCGGAGCAGCTCGCCGACCTGCTCGGCCGGGCCCGAGTCGACGTCGAGCGCTAGGGCGATCAGCACTCGCCCTCGTGCGCACAACAACCCGCTGCCGCACCCTCCGCACACACCCCTTCGGTGCCTCCGGTCCCTGCCTGTTGGTACGCCGGATCAGCTTCTCGCGCTTCAATCTTTCGCTCCGCGTCGCCCTTGCCATCCGTCCCGCGGCGGGGTAGCTTGATGACAGCAGTCGAACAGGTGTTCGCGTTCGCCGGCTGCCGGTCCCGGCTCGCACAGAGCAGGCCGCGCCGGGGTTGGACCGCCCCGGTGCCACCCCCCGCGACCCGGATGACACCCCTGCCCGGCGGCGGTCGCGCTGACCTGGGCCGCTGCCGCCGACCTCGACCACTCGCATCTCGCGGTGGCCGCGCTGCTGGCAGCCGCCGACCCGGGCCTGCTCTGCGCCAGCGCCAGCGCCAGCGCCATCGCCAGCGCCAGCGCCAGCGCCATCGCCAGCGCGGCGCCAGCGAGGGGCTGCTCCGCGCCTTGACCCGCCAGGCCGCCCGGCTGTCCGCCGTGACCGCCCGGACGGTGCTCGCCCTCGCCGAGCCAGGCCGCCGCCCCGCTGCTCGCCCTCCCCGGGGTCGCTGTTCGACCCGGCCGCGGTGCTGCCCGAACTCGGCAAAGAACACATCGCCCTCGCGTGCCGGGTCAGCCCACTCACCGCCGGCTACCGGCTGCGGCAAGCCCGGACCCTGTGCTCACCGACCTACGCGCCCCTGCACGACGCGCTGCTGGCCGGGCAGGCCACCCCCGGTCACCTCCACCTCCTCCGCGAGCTGCTCGACCCGCTCACGGCACGGCTGGTCGTCAAGGTCATCGGCACGCCGGTCAACACCGGTGTTGCCGCCCGGCCGGTCACGGTGCGCGTCAGCTAAGGGCCCGCGATGAAATAACTGCGGGTCGGGTCGGGCGTGTCGGTCAGTTCGGGTTGAGCCGGTAGTTCCACTCGCCGTGGAAGTCGTGGCGGACCAGCGGTAGGGCGGTGACGTCCTTGTCGGTGTAGCGGATGCCGGTCGGGTAGGGGCCGGTGTCCAGGACGCACTTCACGACCAAGCCAGTGGCCGTGCTGGTGTTCGCGATCAGGTCGACGATGACCTGATGGCTCGTTAACGGGCGGCCTCGCCAGTTCATGGTGATCTGGGAGAACAGTCGATGCTCGATCTTGTTCCACTTCGAAGTGCCGGGCGGCAGGTGGCAGACCGTCACGGTCAAGCCGGTGTCCGCGGCGAACGCGGCGAGCTCGACCTTCCACGCTCGGACCCGGTGACCATTGGAGCCGCCGCCGTCGGCGCAGATCAACAACCGATCCGCAGCCGGGTAACGGGACTTCCCGACGGTGTCCCACCAGGCGCGCAGGGTCGCTACCGCGAACGCTGAGGTGTCGTGGTCGACACCGACGCTGACCCAGCCACTGTTGTCGGACACGTCGTAGATCCCGTAAGGGATGGCCTTGCCCAGTTCCTTGTCCGGGAAGTCGTGCACGTTCACCTGCTCGGGTTCACCGAGGGGCTGGTACTCCCGACCGCCGTTCTTGAACCCCCCGACCAGCTCCTTCTTCTTGGCATCAACCGAAATCACCGGCTGCCCCGCACCGGCGTGCTCCGCGGCTTGTGCTGCCAGGTAACGGAACTGGGCGTCGCGGTCCTCATGCTGACGGCCCTCGATGACCTTGGCGTTGCCCTGCAGACTGAACCCCAGGCCCTGCAACATCCGGGCCACCGTCCGGTCCGACACCGGATGACCGCTGCTGGTCAACGCCGCCGCGAGGTTCTTGGTCGACTTCGTCGTCCACACCAGCAACGACATCGGATCCCCACGGGTCTCCGGATCCACCAACGACAGCAGCTGCGCGGCCAGCTCCGGGTCGGTCTCGCTCAGCTTCTTGCGACCGCCGCCGGTGGCCCGGACCCGCTGCTGCGGTTCGGGTTGACCTTCGATCTCGCGCAACCCCCGCGCGATCGTGTCCGGGTGGACCCCGGTCGCCGCCGCGACCGTCGTGATCCCACCGCGACCCAACTCAGCGGCCTCGGTCCCGAGCAGTAGCCGGCGCTGCCGCTCATCCAGGTGCGGACGCAGCACCGCGTAGCGGCGAGCCAACGACTCAGCAACCTGCCCGCTCCCCGCCATACCACGACGGTAGAACCCCCAGCATCGAAAACCTAAGTTATTCTGACGCACGTCCTAAGCGCGCCACCATCCTGCCCCCCTTCCCGCGCCCTCTCCGGCGTGATCCGTGGACCTGGTGCACCTCAAAAGGTCCACCAGGTCCACGGATCACGCCCAGGAGGGGGAAGGGTCAGGCAGCGGGCAGCGGTGCTCGCGCACCCAGACCTCGCCCGAACCCCGAAGGGCAGCCACAGGGTCGACCACCGCTCCGTCCGGGAGTCGCGTGGCACGGCCCGGCAGGAGTGCCGCGGCTCACCGTTGGCGCCCCAACGCGGGCAGTCAGCTGCGGTTGGCGGCACGCAACGCCTGCCCGGCCGCGCGCGAGGCGAGGGCGCGCAAGCCCGCGGTGTCACCGAGCGTGACGGTGCCGTGCGTCGCGGTGCCGCCAGCCGTGAAGCGCAGCGGGACGAGGACGACGACGACGCGAGAAGTCCGATAAGCGAGCAGACGCAGGGTGACGTGCTCCCGCTGGGTGCTGCCGGAGGTCGTGCTGGTGACATCACGTTGCACGGTCACCACTCGTCCGGCCACCGCCCCGCGGACATGCGGCGCCGGCCGGTCCGTGACCCGCGTGGGACCGGTCGTGACCCCGTTTGCCAGCCTGCTGTCCCCACCGATGCAGCGTCGTGCATAGGAGGCGAGGCCGCGCAGCACCCGCCTCGCCTGGGCGGGGCTCCTCGTGACGACCAGCGCCTCGGCCAGCGCCTCCGTGGTGCCGAAGCCGGTCGCATGGGCGCCCCCCCTGGTGAACGTCTCACTGGCGAAGGTCGACCCTGGCGGACCGAACGTGTCACACGAGCGGTTGCTCGCCCTGGTGACCCGCCTGCTCACCGGCGCACCGTCGAGCCTGAAGCCGGGGACGGCACGCGAGCCCAACAGCAGGGTCACGGCACGCGGGGCCGACGGCGCCCCACCCGCGACCGCACCGCTCGCCCCGGCCACCGCGGCGCCGGCCACGACGGCGACGACGGCGACGACGGCGACGAGCAGGGCAGTCACGCTGCTACGGCGTACCCACACGCTGCCTCCTCGCGACGGACGACCGGCCCCAGCACCGTACGTGCCGGGCGGGCCCCGCAGGCGGATCAGCGGGGGTGAAGAAGCCAGCCGAGCCCTCCGTAGGGTCGTCGCCGTGCCCGGCCCCACCCCTGCCCCGCGCCGGCCCGGCCCGCGACGGAGCTGGCCGGGGGCACCCTGGCCGCTGGGCGCCACCTGGGACGGCGACGGTGTCAACGTCGCCGTCTTCAGCGAGGGAGCACAGCGGGTCGAGGTGTGCCTGCTGTCGGATCCACCGGGCGGCGGTGCCGGCGTCGACGAGGAGCGAGTCGAGCTCGAGGAGTCGACGTTTCACGTCTGGCACGGCTACCTGCCTGGGGTGTCCCCCGGGCAGCGCTACGGCTTCCGGGTGCACGGGCGCTACGACCCATCCCTCGGGATGCGCTGGGACGCCAGCAAGTTGCTCGTCGACCCCTACGCCCGCGCGCTGTGCGGCGGGCTGTCCGACCACCCATCCGTGTACGGCGGACCCGGCCAGGACTCCGCGCCGCACGTGCCGCACTCCGTCGTCGTCCACGACGTCTTCCCGTGGGGCGACGACCGACGGCCGGGCACGTCGTACGCCGACACCGTCATCTACGAGCTGCACGTCCGAGGCTTCACCGCGCAGCACCCCGAGGTGCCGCCGGAGCTCCGCGGTACCTATGCCGGCCTGGCTCACCCCGCCGCGGTCGAGCACCTGGTCGGCCTGGGCGTCACCGCGGTGGAGCTGCTCCCCGTGCACCACTTCGTCAGCGAGCCGCACTTGCTGCGACGCGGCCTTGAAAATTACTGGGGCTACAACTCGCTCGGCTACTTCGCTCCGCACGCCGCCTACAGCTCGTCGGGCACGCGCGGCGAGCAGGTGCGCGAGTTCAAGGCGATGGTGCGCGCGCTGCACCGCGCGGGCATCGAGGTCATCCTCGACGTCGTCTACAACCACACGGCTGAAGGGGACGAAACCGGCCCCACCGTGGCCTTTCGTGGGCTCGACAACCCGGCCTACTACCGGCTCCAGGCCGGCGACCACAGCCGCTACCGGGACTACACCGGCTGCGGCAACACGCTCGACGCCCGCCAGCCGCACGTCCTCCAGCTCATCATGGACAGCCTTCGCTACTGGGTCGCCGAGATGCACGTCGACGGCTTCCGCTTCGACCTGGCGTCGGCCCTGGCGCGGTCGCTGCACGACGTGGACAAGCTCTCCGCCTTCTTCGACCTCGTGCACCAGGACCCGATCGTCAACCGCGTCAAGCTCATCGCCGAGCCGTGGGACGTCGGCGACGGCGGCTATCAGGTCGGGGGGTTCCCCGCTCTGTGGACGGAGTGGAACGGGCGCTATCGCGACGCCGTCCGCAGCTTCTGGCTGGCGCCCGGCACGCCGGCGGGAAGGGTCGCGCGCAGGGAGCTCGGATCGCGACTGACCGGCTCCGCCGACCTTTATCAAGGCGCCGGCCGGGGCCCGTCCGCCTCGGTGAACTTCGTCACCGCGCACGACGGATTCACCCTCGCGGACCTGGTCTCCTACGGCCGCAAGCACAACGATGCCAACGGTGAGGGCGGTGCCGACGGCAGCGACGACAACCGTTCCGACAACGCCGGGGTGGAGGGCCGGACCGACGACACCGACGTCCTCGGAGTGCGCCGACGGCGGCGGCGGGCCCTGCTGGCCACGCTGCTGCTGTCCAGCGGCGTGCCCATGCTCACGGCCGGTGACGAACTCGGCCGCACCCAGGAGGGCAACAACAACGCCTACTGCCAGGACTCATCGTTGTCGTGGCTCGACTGGGGGTCAACAGCTGGGACAGGCCGTCCCGGCGCATCGAGCGGCACAGACCCCGCGGGGAACGACCCGCTCCTGCTCCCCCTGGTGACGCTCCTGCTCGCGTTGCGGGCCCGCTCGCCCGTGCTGCGGCAGCAGTCCTTCTTCCACGGCCACCCGGTCGGCGACAGCGGGGTCTCCGACATCACCTGGTTCACCCCGTCGGGGCGCGTGATGGAGGCGGGTGACTGGCAGGACGCCACCACCCCGGTGCTTGTCGCCTACCTCTCAGGAGAGGGCATCCGCACCAGGGGCCCGCACGGGGAACGCGTCACCGATGCCAGCTACCTGCTGGCGCTGAACCCTGGCGCGGACGCCCTGCCCCTGACCCTGCCCGGGCCGCCGTACGCGGCGGGTTGGTCTCTCGTGCTTGACACCTCGGCCGAGGTCCTGCCGTCGCCGACGGCGGCGGGGACCGCGCCGCGGTCGCTGTCCGCGCAATCCGTCCTGCTGCTTCGCGCGCGACTGACGCCTCAGCGCGACTGACTTCTGGCGCGACTGACTTCGGCGCGACTGACTTCGGCGCGACTGACACCTCAGCGCGGCGCAGGGCACGGACGCGGCGGCGCCGTCAGCCGCAGCAGCAACGCCTCGAG
>JAABUT010003572.1_pt1 | contig 13205 bp, 14 predicted proteins | sample 5559281 | NCBI WGS metagenome assembly JAABUT01 (sample SAMN10711880, study PRJNA513359) | rock metagenome | isolation source: Antarctica rocks | place: Antarctica: Victoria Land, Ricker Hills nord | collected 2016-01-04
CTGCACGGGCCGGGCGCGAGATCATGCGCCAGCACGACCGCAAGCTCGCACTCGACACCGGGACGCAGGAATGGGGCGAGGCTCAGCGTGCTGTCGCTGCCATGCAGCCCAGCCTCGGCGATGAAGCCCGCGGCCGGGCCGGGCAGGCCCAGATAGTCCTGCATGCGCTGTGCTGTAGCGCCAATCTTGAAACCCGCTGGGGGCTGGGCGCCAGATAAGCGCGCGATAGCAACCTGCGCGGCGATCCCGTCTGCTAGCCGGCGCGGGGCGATGTCGGGCGGAAGCAGGTCCAGCACGTGCCGGGCCCGACGGGCTGCAATTAAGGCCTGGGCAGCGCGCTCCGCGTCGAAAGGGGCCGCATCGAATATGGCTGTCGGCATCAGGGGGTCCGGGTCAATTCATAGAGGGCGACGGTCGCGGCAGCCGACACGTTCAGGCTTTCCATCAAGCCCGGCATAGCCAAGCCCGCAATCTCGTCGCAAGTCTCCCGTGTTAGACGGCGCAGTCCGGCGCCCTCGGCACCCAGTACGAGAGCCACGCGCCGCTCTGCCAACGGGGCACCGCGCAGGGGTGCGCCGCCACTGTCCAGCCCGATCACCCACAGCCCGGCGGCCTTTAACGCCGCCAAGGTCCGGGCTAGATTTACCGCCCGCAGCAACGGAACCTGCTCCAGGGCGCCCGATGCGGCCTTGGCCAGCACGCCCGTTTCCTCCGGCGCATTGCGGTCCTGGGTAATGACACAGGCGGCACCAAAAGCGGCGGCGCTTCGTAGCACGGCGCCGATGTTGCGAGGGTCGACAACCTGGTCGAGCACGAGGACCGGGCCCGGCCGCTCCAGCACGGCCGAAAGCACCGGCGGTGCAAGCAGGTCGGCCAGCAACCCGGCGCCCTGGTGCACGGTGTCCCGGCCGAGCAGATGGTCTAGTTTGGCGCGGTCCACACGCTCCGGCGCCAATGGCCAGGGTTGAGGCAGGCGGGACAGCAGCGTGGACTCTGCCTCCTCGGTCAGCAACAGGCGTTTTAGGCGGCGGGTCGGATTAGCCAGCGCTGCTGCCACTGGATGCAGGCCATGCAGCCACACGCTGCCCCGGGGAGCAGGCGGGCCGTGCGCCACACGAGGGGCGGGCGGCGTTGCTATGGGAGGCCGGGCAGCGAGCACCGGCGCGCGGAGTGTGTTGGTCTGTGCTTCCGGGTTACGGGGCGGGACCGCGTTGGGCGTTCGCGGCTGTCCCAGGCGCGGCACGCGCGAGGCTGCGGCGGCCCGCGCTTCCGGGGTCGGCGCGCGGTTGGGACGGGGGCCGGACGAACGGTCCGGTGGGGGAGGGCGTGTGGCCGAGGCTGGGCCGCGGGTCGCCTCACGCGGAGATCGCGCTCCAGTGCCGGCTTCTGCGTCCCGGGTGGCACCCGGTCGGGCGAAACCGCTTCCGAAGCGCTTGGCGCCCCCGGTTTTTGGTGCTGCGGGCCGGTCGCCCCCGCCGCGGCTGGGAGGTTTGCCACTTCCGGGCCGGTCGGGGTTCTTGGTGCGCATCCTAGCCCTATACAGGCGGGCGGCAATGAATGACAGGCAGAGTATACGAAGCGGGTGAGCTTGAATGCGGTAGCGGTGCTGGTTGACATCCGGCCCTGTTCGGCGCTACCCCGCCCGTCCCGTGGTTATGCTACGACCGGCGGAGGGGTGCCCGAGTGGCTAAAGGGGGCGGACTGTAAATCCGCTGCTGTAACGGCTACGTTGGTTCGAATCCAACCCCCTCCACCACTGGCTCCTTCGTCGCCTCGTCGCAGCATGGTGGCGACTATATCATCAGCCAAACAATCCAAATGATGCCAGCCCACATGGCAAATCCCAGGCTAAGCATGATGGTATAACTTAGCCCAGGGGGAATGGAGCCGTTCGTAGGTGGAGCGTCGCCAGTATCGGGAATGTCCATCTATAGTTCCCATTTTAACTCGATTTCGTCCATAATTATAGCCATATTGCCAAGCTATAGCAATTTTTATGATTTATCGATGTAGATTTAGCTAAAAATAAGATAGAGATACGGTGCAACTCAACCTATGATTTAAAACCAAACTGTCTTAGGATGCTGCGGAGGAAGCTCATCCAAAATCATGGGCTTTCTCTCGCTCCGAGCAGGTGTTAGCTCGACTTGTCGCTCACATGACGTGACAATCAAGGATCAGATGCCCAACACGGCGACGAATGTCCGCAATCTGCAGCCCACCGAACTCATTCTCCGGCTGCAGCAGCAGGAGATGGTGGCTGGCTTCGGAATGTTTGCGCTTAGGACGAGCGGTTTGGACGAGGTGCTGGTCGAGGCATGCCGCGTCGCATCGGCAGGGTTGCAGACCGAGTTCTCCAAAGTACTGCAGTTCCGGCCTGCATCCGGCGATTTTCTGGTGGTGGCCGGGTGCGGCTGGCGCGCCGGAGTGGTGGGTCACGCAATACTAGGTGCCGGGTTGGACAGCCCGGCCGGCTATGCCCTGCAAACGGACCGACCCGTCATAACGAACGACTTGGGCGAGGAGGACCGCTTCCGCACACCCAACCTGTTGGTGGAGCACGGAGTCCACAGCGCCATAAACGTAGCTATCGAGGCCCCCGATGCCGCCGTCCCATTTGGCGTGCTGGAGGTCGACGGCACGTCCCGCAGTGAGTTCGTCGCGGCCGATACGGCGTTCCTGCAATCCCTGTCCAACGTGCTCGTTGCGACGCTGGTCCGGAACGAGGCGGAACGGGCCAAGGACGCGCTGTTGCGCGAGAAGGATCTGCTGATGCAGGAGGTGCATCATCGGGTGAAGAACAGCCTGCACTTGGTGCGGACCCTGTTGCAGCTTCAGGCGCGCGGCGCCAACGACGAGACACAAGAGCAGCTCGAAGCAGCGGCCGGCCGGATCATGACGATTGCCGTTGTGCATCAGCGCCTTTATGAGGGCGGATCGGTGACCCACACCGACGCCGCCGTCTATCTGCGCGCGCTGGCCAGCGACATGCAATCCATGATGGCGGACTACCCGGCTAATGTCCGGGATATCGTGGTCCAGGCCGAGTCCCTGCCGCTCGCGGCCGACCGTATCACGCCTTTGGGCCTCATAACGTGCGAACTGGTGACGAATGCACTGAAGCACGGGACCGGCCGCGTGCTGGTCAATTTCCGCCAGGTACCCGAGGGTTTGCAGGTCCGGGTGGAGGACGAAGGACCCGGCTTTCCTCCCGGATTCGAGGCACGCCGGTCGGATGGGCTAGGAATGCGGCTGGTCGTGGCCCTCGCAAAAGGCAATCCGGCGGAGGCCGTGGTCATCGATCCGTCCGTTCTGCACGGCTGCGTGGTGGCGACACTCAGGCCATAGGACTCAGGCGAGCTCTATGACCACTGGCACATGATCCGACGGCTGGGGCTGATTGCGCTCGGTGCGATCGGGTACGGCCGAGATCAGACGCTCCGCCAGGCCAGGAGACAGCAGCGCGTGGTCGATGCGGAGACCCTGGTCCCGTAGCCATGCGCCGGCCTGGTAATCCCAGAACGTGTAGACCCGTCCGGACGGTTGCACCGCGCGGATTGCGTCTGTGAGGCCAAGCCATTGCATCGCGCGAAACCGGGCGCGCGTTTCCTGCCGCACCAGCGCGTCGGTTGGAGATAGCGTGCCGGGGGCGAAATCCTCATCGGTCGGACACACGTTGTAGTCGCCAGCGAACAGCACCGGCTGGTCCGCGTCCAGCAACGCGCTGGCACGGTCGGCCAGCAGCTCCATCCAGCGCAGCTTATAGGTATACCCAGCCTCGCCGCCGGAGTTGCCGTTCGGCAAATAAAGGTTGCCAACGGTAATTGGCCCAGCTGCATCCTGGACCTGCACTTCGATGTAGCGGGCCTGGGCATCGTCCTCGGGCAGTCCAGGCAAGGCACGGTGCATCACCTCGACGGGGATACGGGACAGGATCGCCACGCCATTATAGGACTTTTGGCCAACGACGCTGGCCATATAGCCCGCAGCCTCAAACGCGGCAGCGGGAAATTGCGCAGTCTCGCACTTCGTTTCTTGCAATAATAGCAGGTCGGGTTGTACCCGGGCGAGCCAGTCAACCACCAGCCGTTCGCGCATGCGAACCGAGTTGACGTTCCAAGTCGCGATCCGCACAGGTCGTAATCCGCGGTTCGGTTAAGTCAGCCTTATGGCATCAATCTACCGCAAAGCTGGTGCCGCAACCGCAGGCCGATGTCGCATTCGGGTTACGGATTTTGAAATGGGCGCCCATCAGCTCGTCAGTGTAATCAAGTTGCGACCCGGCCAGCAGATCCATGCTGGCGGGATCCACCAGCACGCGTGCCCCGTGCGCCTCGACCACCAAGTCATCCGGCTGGGCCGTCTCGTCCAGCTCGAACTTGTATTGAAAGCCGCTGCAGCCGCCAGCCAGCACGGCCACACGCAATGCCGCGGGGCGTGCCTGTGCCGCAACGATCTCCGCCACACGCTCGGCGGCGCGATCGGAAACGGAGAAGCGGGCGATATCGCTGATGCTATTCATATCGCAGACATAGCGTGTCCCAGCCCCACATTGAAGATGCCGCAGCTTCGGTGTTAAGCCCGCACCCCTGTATAGTCACGTCCATGCCCCACGCCCCCTACGCCGTCCGGCCCGAAGCCTCCCGCGGCCGCTTGCATCCGGAGCCGGAAAGTCCGGGCCGCAGCCCGTGGCAGCGGGACCGCGACCGGGTGATCCATAGCTCGGCATTCCGCAAGCTACAGTACAAGACACAAGTTTTCGTTAATCACGAGGGCGATTATTTTCGCACTCGGCTGACCCACAGCCTCGAGGTCGCGCAGATCGCGCGGTCCGTCGCGCGGGAGCTGCGCCTGGACGAGGACCTGACGGAGGCGCTGGCGCTGGCGCACGACTTGGGTCACCCGCCATTCGGTCATGCCGGAGAGGAGGGTTTGAATAACTGTATGAAGCCCTATGGCGGGTTCGACCATAACGCGCAAAGCCTACGCATCGTGACGAAGCTCGAGAACCGCTACGCCGCATTCGACGGCCTGAACCTGACGTGGGAGACGCTGGAGGGTCTGGCCAAGCACAACGGCCCATTGCGCCATGCGCCGCCCTACATCGCTGAGTATAATGCGCGCCATTCGCTGGACCTGCATACCCAGGCCGGGGGTGAGGCCCAGGTAGCGGCCATGGCGGACGACATCGCGTATCACAGCCATGACCTGGATGATGGAATGCGCGCCGGGCTGTTCGGTCCCGACGACGTCGCGCATCTGCCGGTGGTGGGAGCGTCTCTGGCGCTTGCCCGCCGGTCGAGCCTCGACGTGCCGCCGCCACGGTTGCGGCATGAGACGATCCGCCGGGTGATCAACAGCTTCGTCACCGACCTTACGGAGGAGAGCCGGCGGAGGATCACGGCGCTCGATCCCGGGAATGCCGACGCGATCCGCCGCGCGAAGAAGCCGGTTATCGCGTTCAGCCCGGCCATGGCGGAGGCGAACCACGCCATTAAGGATTTCTTGTTCGCCCACATGTATCGTCACTGGCGGGTGAACCGCATGAGCAACAAGTCCCGTCGCGTGACCGAGGCGCTGTTTGGGCTATTGCATGAGGACACCAGCATCCTGCCGGATGGCTGGCGGGCGCTCGCCGGCGAGAAGGACGGGCCACGCGCGGCGCGGACGGTTGCGGACTATATCGCCGGCATGACCGACCGATTTGCCTTGGACGAGCATCGCCGCCTGACCGACCCCTTCATCATTTGCTAGCGGGACTCAATAATTTGCCAGAGAACATCTTTGCCCGTGTGCGGTCCGCAGTCGTGGCCGCGCTGCACCAGGTCGTGCCGGAGCTGCCGGACAATGTTGCCGCCCGGGTCGAGGTCACCCCAGCGCGGGAGGCCACGCATGGCGACATGGCGACCAACGCTGCGATGGTCAGCGCGAAGGCCGCTCGCCAGCCGCCGGCCCGAATCGCGCAGGCGCTGGCGGCAGCGCTGGCGGATGGTGCCGATGTGCTGCGCGCCGAACCGGCCGGACCCGGCTTCGTCAACTTGCACCTGCGGCCGGACAGCCTGCGCACGACGCTGCCGGCAATCTTGCATGAGGGCGAGGCGTTCGGCGCCAGCGACGCCGGGCAGGGGCGGCGGGTGAACATCGAATACGTCTCGGCCAACCCGACGGGACCGATGCACATCGGCCATTGCCGGGGGGCTGTGGTAGGCGACGCGTTGGCGAATCTGCTGGCGAAGGCCGGGTTCGCCGTCACCAAGGAGTACTACATCAACGATGCCGGGGCACAGGTGGCCGCGCTCGCCTGGGCGGCATATTGGCGGTATCTGCAGGCGGTGGGCACCTCGCTGTCGGAGGAGGAATTCGCCGCCTGCGTGCCTGGTGGCCTGCAGTACCGCGGTGATTATCTAATCCCGGTGGGCGAGGCGCTGCGGGCTGAGTACGGTGACGCTCTGGCCGGGCCCGATGGCGTTGTGGCCGACCCGGCGCTGTGGTTCGAACCGGTCCGCAGCTTCACAGTTTCTGCTATGATGGCTTCGATCCGCGCGGACCTGGCGCAGTTGGGTGTCCAGCCCGACGTGTTCACCTCCGAACGCGCGCTAGTGGAGGCTGGGGCGCCGGACCAGGTGATCGAGCAGTTGCGGGCTCAGGGCCTGATCTATGAGGGCGTGCTGGAGCCGCCAAAGGGCAAGACGCCAGAGGATTGGGAGCCGCGCGAGCAGACGCTGTTCCGCGCGACCGAGTTCGGCGACGACGTTGACCGGCCACTGCGCAAATCGGACGGCTCGAACACCTATTTTGCCAACGACATCGCCTATCATGCCGATAAGATCGCCCGTGGCGCCGAGCTGTTGATCGACGTTTTGGGCGCCGACCACGGCGGCTATGTTTCGCGGATGAAGGCCGCGGTGCGGGCGGTCGCTGGCAACAATCCCGCCCGTCTCGAGGTCGTGCTTTGCCAGATCGTGCGGGTGATGCGCGGCGGTGAACCGGTCCGCATGTCGAAGCGCGCCGGCACCTATGTGACCCTTGCGGACCTGATCGGGGAGGTCGGGCGGGACGCGGTGCGCTTTACCATGCTGACCCGGAAATCCGACGCGCAGATGGATTTTGACCTCGACGCCGTGGTGGCGCAGACGCGCGAAAATCCGGTGTTCTACGTGCAGTACGCCCATGCCCGTTGCCGGTCGGTGCTGCGCGCCGCGATGGCGACCTATGGCGCCCCCGCCCTCGACCCGGCCACGCTGGCTCAGGTATCGCTGGACAGCTTGGAGGCTGAGGCGGAGATGGCGCTGATCCGTCGCCTGGCATCCTGGCCTCGCACAGTAGAAAGCGCGGCTTTCGCAAAGGAACCTCATCGAATCGCGTTTTTTCTCTATGACTTGGCAGGCGACTTTCATATGCTATGGAACCGCGGGCGGGATGACTCAACCTTGAGATTCCTGCAAGCGGACCGGCCTGCCGAGACAATGGCCCGGTTGGCCCTGGTGGCAGCGACGGCGACCGTGATCCGCTCCGGCCTGGCGGTGCTGGGGGTGGAGCCTGTTGAGGAGATGCGTTGAACCGTGCCCGATGAATTGCACATACCTGCCGCGCTGAGCGGTTCGGCCCCAGTCCGCACATCCTATCGGGCGCGTCGTCCCGGCATGGACCGCGGCACGAAATACCTGCTGTGCGCGGCCGCCATACTGGGCGCGCTGCTGCTGGTGGGCACGGTGAGCTGGACGCTAATCGGCAGCCGCAATACGACGGTTCCAGTGATCGAGGCCGACAGTCGACCGTTGCGGGTCAAGCCGGAGAATGCCGGAGGGCTGCAGGTTGTCGGGGCTGACGACCAAGTAATGGGCGGCCACGGTGCTACCACCCAGAGCATGGCGCCATCGGCCGAGGTGCCGGCGCCACAGGCACTGCGAGCCCAGATGCAGCCGCAACCGCCTGCACCCGCCACTTCACAGACGGCTGCTGGCCCGGCGGTCCCCCCGCAAGTGGCCGCCAGTCCGCCGTCAATCGCGACGCCGCAACGGCCTGCGGTTCCGGCCCAAGCCGTCCATCCCATTGCACCGCCAGCAGGGGGCACACTGGTGCAGTTGGCGGCGGTGGATAGCGAGCAGGCGGCACAGGCGGAGTGGCAGAGGCTCGCCAAGCGCATGCCAGAGTTGCTTGGCGACCGCCGGCTCGTCGTGCAACGGGTGGATCGCGAAGGACGCACCATCTGGCGCGTGCGCACCGGCGGCTTTGCGGACGTCGCCGACGCAACCGGCTTTTGCGCCCGCGTGCGGACCAAGGGCGGAGCCTGCTCCATCGCCAGCTTCTGACCGGCTCGACATGAGGGCTGCGGTCGTCGGCCTAGCCGGCCCTACGCTCGATGCGGAGGAGGCCGCGCTGTTCCGCCGGTATCGCCCCGCCGGAGCCATCCTGTTCGCCCGCAACGTGCGCGATCCCCGGCAAGTCACCGCGCTCATCGCGTCGCTGCGCGACGTGCTGCCAGAGCATGCGGTGGTCGCCGTGGACCAGGAGGGCGGTCGCGTGGCCCGGCTGCGCCCACCATACTGGCGCGCCCACCCCCCGGCCGCACGGCTCGGCGCAGCATTCGACCGGGACGAGGCAGCGGGCGCGCGCGCAACCTGGCTGACGGGAGCGCTGATCGGGCTGGAGTGCAGGGGTGCCGGGTTGGATGTGGTGTGTGCCCCGGTGCTCGACCTCCAGGTCCCCGGCGCGCACGATGTCATTGGCGACCGTGCCTATTCGGCCGATCCGGACGTCGTGGCCCGGCTGGGCCGTGCAATGGCAGACGGACTGCTGGCGGCCGGGGTGCAACCGGTGGCGAAGCACGTGCCGGGACACGGCCGGGCCGCGGTTGACAGCCATCTAGACCTGCCGAGCGTCGAGGCTGGCCAGGATCTCGCGGATGATGTGCGCCCGTTCACGCTGTGTGCCGGACTGCCATGGATGATGACCGCGCACATCCTATATCTAGGGCTCGATCCCAACCGGCCAGCCACGTTATCCGAGTTCGTGATCCAGCGGATCATCCGGGGCCGGATCGGCTTCCAAGGAGTGCTCGTGTCCGACGATCTTGCCATGAATGCCCTATCCGGCTCTCCCGGGGAACGTGCTGCCCGGGCCGTGACCGCGGGGTGCGACCTAGCGCTGCATTGCAGCAGTGTGCTGTCCGACACGGCCGACGTGCTGCAGGGCAGCCCGGATATCGCGGACGCGGCCATGACCCGGCTCGCGGCCGCACGGGGCATGGCCGCCGCCGCCCGGCGGACTCTGGACGGCGCTGCGCTGGCGGATGAGCGGGACGCGCTGCTGGCCGGGCAGGCCTTCGCATGACCGGGTTCCTGATCCAGATCGTCGTCGCCGCCGTGCCGGTCATCCTCGCGATCACCTTGCATGAGGCCGCGCATGGCTACGCCGCCCTGGCGCTCGGGGACGATACGGCGCGGAGCATGGGCCGGCTCTCGCTCAATCCGCTGCGGCACGTGGACCGGGTCGGAACCTTGCTGCTGCCCGGCGTGCTGATACTGGGACAGTTGCTCACGCTCGGGCGGGTGGTGTTCCTGTTCGGCTGGGCCAAGCCGGTGCCGGTCTCGGCCTGGCGGTTTGCCAACCCACGCCGCGGCATGGCGCTGGTCGCGGCCGCCGGACCAGTGACGAACTTCTTCCTGGCCTGGCTCGCGGCCCTGCTGATGCACGCGACGGCGTTGCTGCCGGACCCCGGAGGCGAGGTGGTAGACACGATGCTGGAGACGTTCATCCTGGCCAACCTCGTGCTCGGCCTGTTCAACCTCCTGCCTATCCCGCCGCTGGACGGGGGACGCATCGTGGTCGGCCTGCTGCCCGAGCGGCTGGCCGAGGTCTGGGCGCGGCTGGAGCGGGCGGGCATCGTGATCGTCCTGCTGCTCGTGTTCCTGCTGCCCCGGCTGCTCGCCGAGTTCGGCATCCGGTTCGACCCGGTGGGCCGCGCGCTGAACACCGGGCTGCCCTGGGCCTTCGACCTCGTTTACCGCCTGGCGTTTCATGATGCCTGATAACTCCCAGCCAGATGCGGCCGAGGGCCTTTTGCTGCAGCTCGACGGGTTCGAGGGTCCGATGGACTTGCTGCTCGACCTGGCCCGCGGGCAAAAAGTTGACTTGGCCCGCATTTCGATCCTGTCGCTCGTGGAGCAGTACCTGGCGATCGTAGAGGGTGCGCGCCGGGTTCGGCTGGAGCTCGCCGCGGATTGGCTGGTGATGGCGGCGTGGCTGACCTGGCTCAAATCCCGTTTGCTGCTGCCGCCGGGCATTGACGACACGGATGACGGGGAGCTGGCGGCGGATATTCTTGCTGCCCGGCTGAAGGACCTGCAGGCGATCCGCGTCACGGCGACCTGGCTTGTGGCGCGGCCGCAGCTCGGACATGACGTATTCGCCCGCGGCGCACCCGAATGCCTGACAAAACTCGACCGGTCCCGCCTCATCGCCGACCTGCCGGGCCTGTTGCGAGGCTATCTCGCCGCGTTGCGCCGACGCAGCGCGCAACGGCAGTATCGGCCGCAGCGTTTGGCGCTCTGGAGCGTGCAGGACGCGCTCGCGCGGCTCGAGGCGATGCTGGGCAGCCGTCCCGGTTGGATCAGCCTGACCTATTTCTTGCCTCCGCAAGCCGTTGCTCCCCTTCAACGCCGCGCCGCGCTGGCCAGTACCTTGCTGGCCGGGCTGGAGCTGGCGCGGAGCGGGACAGCCGACCTCCGGCAGGATCAGCAGTTCGGCCCCATCCTACTGCGGACCGGCGCATGAACACGGAGATCGACACCGCATCACGCCTGGTCGAGGCCATGGTGTTCGCCAGTGCCGAGCCGGTCAGCACGGCTGCCATCGCACGCCTGCTGCCGCCCTCGCTCGATGCCGAGCCCGTGCTGCATGCGGTGCAGGCGCGCTATGCCGGTCGCGGGGTCGAGTTGGTCGAGGTGGCCGGCGGCTGGCAATTCCGCACCGCCCCCGACCTGGCGCCTCGCTTGACCCAGGTGGTGTCGCAGCCTCGCCGCCTGCCCCGCGCGGCGATGGAGGTGCTCGCCGTTATCGCCTATCATCAGCCGGCCACTCGTTCGGACGTCGAGGACATCCGGGGTGCAAGCCTGAGCCAGTCCACCATGGACGCATTGCTGGAAACCGGTTTGATCGAGCCTAAGGGACGTAAGGAGGTGCCGGGCCGCCCGACGCTCTGGGGCACCACCACGGCGTTCCTGGCTCAGTTCGGCCTGCAACACCTGCGCGACCTGCCCCGGCGCGAAGAGATGGTGCGGGAGGACGGCGTGGGCGGACCGGCCACGCCGGACCCTAGGTGATGCGGTTTCACAGCCTCCGGTCCCGTGCTACTAAACCGCCGGAGGGACGCAGCTTGCCATGTTCGATCTAGCCTGGTCTGAAATCGCGTTGATCGGTGTGGTCGCCCTTATCGCGATCGGGCCGAAGGACATGCCTGTTGCCATCAAGGCGGTTGCCGAGATGGTGAAAAAGGCCCGGCGCATGGCGTCCGAGTTCCAGACGCATGTAGACGAAATGGTCCGTGAGGCGAACCTGCATGAGGTGCGCGACCACATCAACGACATCCGCAACCTCGATATCAAGGGCAAGATCATGAGCGCCGTGGATGGCGATGGCTCGATCCGCCGCACCATAAACGACCGCCCATTCAATGCGGCACCCCCGCCCGTGACCCCCGTGGTCAACGAAAACACAGCCGGCACGATGCCGGTCGATACAATGGTCGAGCTGCACGAGAACCGCGTGATCGCCGCCCCGGAACCGCCGCCCGCCTTCATCCCGCCCAGCGAAGCAGTCCCCGCCACGGCCGAAGCCGCCGCCGAGCCGCCGCCGATGATCCCGCCGGCCTACATCGACCCCAGGGGCACGCCGCCCCGGCACGAGCCTGCGACCCACTCCGCGCCGCACGCCTAATCCGCCCAATTCCAGGACAGCATCGTGGCCTCGCAGGACGTGCCCAATGACGACCCCATAAACGACAAGCCGATGCCGCTGCTCGATCACCTGATCGAGCTGCGGACCCGGCTGCTGTGGTCCATGGGCGCCTTCCTGATCTGTTTCATTTTCTGCTACTACTTCAGCAGAGGCATCTACTCGTTCCTTGCGCAGCCGCTCGCGGACATCCTGGTCACCAAGACCGGGCAGAACCGCCGGCTGATCTTCACGGCGCTGTACGAGGCGTTTTTCACCTACCTCAAGGTCGCCTTCTTCGGCGCGGCGTTCATCTCCTTCCCGGTCGTCGCGTCGCAGGTCTGGCTGTTCGTGGCGCCGGGCCTGTATCGGAGCGAAAAGAAGGCGTTCCTGCCGTTCCTGGTCGCGACCCCCGTGCTGTTCCTGGCCGGCGCGGCACTCGCCTACTACTTCGTGTTTCCCGCCGCGTGGACGTTCTTCCTCAGTTTCGAGTCACCCGATGGGGGCGGCGGACTGCCGGTGCAGCTTGAGGCCAAGGTCAGCGAGTATCTCGGCCTCGTCATGCGGCTGATCTTCGCGTTCGGCCTGGCGTTCCAGTTGCCGGTGCTGCTCACGCTCTTGGCCAAGGTCAACATCATCTCGTCCCGCGGGCTGAAGAAATACCGGCGCTACGCCTATGTCGGCATGTTCGTGGTCGCGGCGATCATCACTCCGCCGGACGTCATCACCCAGACCGGCCTCGCGCTGCCGCTGATCGCGCTGTATGAAATATCCATCATCACGGCCGGACTGGTCGAGACGAAGCCGGTCGACGTCTGATGCACGATATCCGCGCTCTCCGCGCTGATCCGGTTGGCTTCGATATGGCCATGGCCCGGCGCGGCCTGCCTGCGATCGCGGATTGTCTGCTGCAGGTGGACACCGACCGCCGCGGCGCGCTGACGGCCGTCCAGGATAAGCAATCCCGCCGCAACGCGCTCGCTCGGCAGATTGGACAGGGCCGCCGCACCGGGGCCGATACAGCGGTGCTGGAGGCCGAGGCCACAACGCTGCGGGACGCCATGGCGGCGCTGGAACAACGCGCCGAGGCACTCGACCTCACGATCCGCCGGGAGCTGGAGGCGCTGCCCAACCTGCTCGACCCCGATGTGCCGGACGGCGCCGACGAGACCGCCAACGTCGTCGTGAAGCAGGTCGGCGAGCCCCGACATTTCGACTTTGAGCCCCTGGAGCACTTCCAGCTCGGCGAGGCGCTGGGCCTCATGGACTTC
>JAABUT010003573.1_pt1 | contig 13204 bp, 11 predicted proteins | sample 5559281 | NCBI WGS metagenome assembly JAABUT01 (sample SAMN10711880, study PRJNA513359) | rock metagenome | isolation source: Antarctica rocks | place: Antarctica: Victoria Land, Ricker Hills nord | collected 2016-01-04
GCTTCTCGTCCACGCTGAACGGGCTGAAGCCGCAGTCGTCGGTCGCGCCGAGCTGGTCCAGCGGGATGTACTTCGCGGCGGTCTCGAGGTCGTCAGCCACCTGCTCGGCCGTCTCGACCGTCGGGTCAAGCGGGTTGATGACGCCGATGAAGGCAACCTGCTTCACGCCGTTGGCGTCGACGCGGATGTTGTCGCCGATAAGCTTGTAGACCCGCTCCTTGTCCTTCTCGCTGGCGAGCTGAATGAGGAAGTAGCCGGCATTCATCTGAAACATCGACGGCAGCAGCTCGGCGTAGTCGACCTCGGCGCTGTGCACCGAGTCCATGTCACCGCCGGGGCAGGTGTGGATGCCGATGTCGACCCGCTCCTCGGGCGTAAAGCGGTCCAGCACGCGGTTGTTGAGGTCGATGAAGGTCTGCAGCAGGTTCTCGTTGGTCCACGGGTTGCGGGCGTCCTTCTTACCCGCGAGACGCCCCTCGGTGAAGTCGACCGACACCCGGGTGGCACCGGCCGCGAAGGCCTTTCGGATGTCCTTCTCAGCCTCGTCGCACAGGTCGTCCAGGAACTGCGCGCGGGTGTAGCCCTCCAGCTCTTCCTTCAACGGGTAGAGCAGGTACAGCATCGACGGGGCGATGACGGCCTGCTTCATCGGCTTGGTGGCGTACGGCTTGCTCTGCTCGAACAAGTCGGCGGCATAGGTCTTGTAGCGGAATGGCCCGCCCGTCAGTCGGGGCAGCTGGCGGTGGTGACCGTCATCGAAGATCGCGAAGTACTGCCCGTCCCCCGCAAGATTGTCCGCGAGGCCGGTGCCGGCCAGGGTGTCGGCCAGCGGATAGGTCGCAAAGCTCGAGGCCCGCTGCTCGCCATCGGACACGATCGGGGTGCCGGTCGCCTCCATCCGCTCGACCGAGTCTTTGGCCGCGGCATCCTGCTCGGCGCCGAGTTGCTCCTTGGTGATCTCGCCCTTGTCGTAGGCGGCGATGGCGTGCTGAAGGGTCATGGGCCGCGGCAGCGACCCGACGTTCTCGGTCGGGATGGCCATGGAGTGTGTCCCTTCATTGGCCGCAGCGGGTCCTACGACCACAGGCCGCGGCCGGACCTTAACCCCGGCGTCCGACAGGCGCCATAGGTGCCGAGACCCATGAGCCCCGTCCCCAGGGCCGGGGCGCTTCCCCCGGATGTCGCCGGGGAGCGCCATCTTGCGCGCCTCCGGGGTACCACGACTCAGCTCAGAGGGGACGTTTCATGGGTTCGCGGACGCCATCAGGACCGGGTTCGCGAGGTACACGGGGTTCAGCGGCCGGGCCCAAGCCACTGAGCAGGTGGGACTTGCTGGTACCGCTGTCGCGATCAGGCCCGGGCCACCAAGGTCGGTCTCGAGGAGCCGCCCACCCTGGCCTCCCGCGCGAATCAGCCAGCGGTGGCCCTTGGGGGCAACGACGTCGCCACGCCGGGTCGACCCGCCATCGACCCACCGGACGCCTGAGCCAGGAGTTCGCCGCTTCCCTTGACCGACCGGCACAGCCCGTAGGCGCCAGCATGTGCTCCAACGGCGACCCGGTACCCGCAGCGCGGCACGCGGCGCTGCGGCGGCACGCACAGGCGCCGGGCGGCCGAGCCTTGACTCACAGAAGCGCCCCGACCCTCGTTGTGAGGGCCGGGGCGCTTCTTTGCTGTCACTTTCGTGAGCATCCACGGCGTAGAACCGTGAACACCCCCGGGTGCTGTCGCTCATCAGTCCATCCGGGCGACCTGTACGGCACTCGCCACATCCTTGACGCCCTGATCAGGAAGAGCCGCAGGCTCTCCATCATGTGCGCGCCGGGGAGCGGCTCGGCCCCGCCGCACCGGCACCGGCACCGATCCCAGCAGCCGCGAGCAGCAGCAGGCCACCTGCCACGTAGACGGCCCGGATGCCGAAGGCGTCGGCGAGCAACCCACCGCCGAGCAGGCTCAGGAGCCTGCCGGTCTGCCACAGCACGTCGAACCCGGCGAACGCCCGGCCGCGTAGGTCCTCCGGCACCCGGGACTGCAGCAGGCTGCTGAAGGTGACGTTGCCGGTGCTCGTCGACAGGCCGTAGAACAGCAGCGCCCCGACGGCCAGCGGCACCGCCGTCACCACGGACAGGACCAGGTCGACGAGCCCCCGGACGGCGTACGGGCCGAACACGAGCAGTGGTCGGCGCGGATCGCGGAGGCGCCTGACGACCAGCAACGGCCCGAGGCCAGCGCCGACGCCGATCGCGCCGACGAGCAGGCCATACCCGCCTCCGCCGCCGAGCCGATCCTGCGCCAGGACGACGAGCAGCGCGCTGGTGGCGCCGGCCGACAGCGCGGCGAGGAACTGCCCGACGGCCAGGGCCTTGAGCAGCGGAAGGGCGGCGAGCGCCCGCAGGCCATCGCGGGCATGCACGAACGGGCTGCGCACCGACACCGGGGCGGTCCGCTGGGGCTCGCGTAGGCCAGCGAGCACCAGCGCGCTGACCGCGAAGCTCACCGCGTTGAGGGCGAACGCCGCCCCGAAGCCGACGCGGGTCGCGAGCAGCGCCGCGACAGGCGCGACGACGACCTGGGCGGTGACGGCGGCGGTCCAGACGCCGCTGTTCGCGGCGACCAGCTCGTCCTCGTCGACCAGCGAGGGCAGCAGCGACTGCGCGGCGGGGCCGAAGAACGCCTGCCCGGCGGCGAGCCCGAACGCGACGGTGTAGGCGACCGTCGGGGTGCCGTGCCAGACGGCCAGCGTCGCAGCGAGCAGCACCCGCACGACGTCGGCCGTCACCATCACCCGGACGCGGGGGAGGCGGTCGACGAGGGATCCGGCGAGCGGCCCGAGGAGCAGGACGGCGGCGATCTCGGCGAGGACCGCGCCGGTCACACCGACGGCCGAGCCGGTCAGGTGGACGAGCAGCAGGGCCAGGGTCGTGAATTGGGCGACGTCCCCGACCTGGCTGACGGTCCTCGCGGTCCACAGCCGCCGGTAGCCCGGCCGGGCCAGCAGCACCCACAGGCGGGGGCTCGCCGTCAAGGTCACGCCCTCATCGTCCCGCGCGGCCCCGACAGCGGGACGGGATCACCGGCGCGCGCGACGGCGCGCGAGCACCGCCACGGCCACACCCACGACGGCCAGGCCAGCGACTGTGAGCGCGACGCTGCCGGTCGCCCCGCTCAGCAGCGCCCCGACGGAGCCTGCCCCGATGGCGGCCAGCAGGGCAGGGCCGGCGCAGCACAGGACGGGAAGGGCGAACAGCGCCACCATCCAGCCGCCGCCGCCCTGCTTCGGTTCGCGGGGGCTGGTCACGCGCAGCAGCTCGTCGGCTTGTCGCTGCGGAACAGCCCGGCGCAGATCCGGAGGGCCTCGCTCATCGTCAGGTAGGGCGCCCACGTCTCCGCGAGTTCATCCACGGTCGCGCCGTTCTTGATGGCGTACGTCGCAGCGAGCATGACGTCGCCGGCTCCTTCCAGCGCGGCGTGCACACCCAGGACCCGGCCGGTCGGTGCGTCCGCGACGATCTTCATGGCGCCGAGGGGGTCCTGGTTCGCCAGCGAACGGGGGATGTCGGTCGCACCCAGGATGCGGCAGTCGCAGTCGTGTCCGGCCGCGAGGGCCTGCTGCTCGGTCATGCCGGCGGCGCCGATCTGCGGGCGGGTGAACGTCACCTGCGGCAGCCCCGTCCAGTCGACCCGGCGGTCCCCGCCGAGGGCGTTCGCGGCAGCGACACGCCCGGTGGCCGCGGCGACATACACGTACTGCGGGGCGCCACTGACGTCCCCGGCAGCCCACACTCGCGGGTTGCTCGTCCGCTGCGCCTCGTCCACCACGACGAAGCCCCGGGCGTCGACGTCGACGCCCGCCTCATCCAGTCCCAGGCCGTCGGTGCGGGCCGCTCGGCCCGTCGCGACCAGCACCCTCTCGGCCGTCACCGTGGTACCGGCGCCAGTCGTCACCGTGACCTGCCCGGTGGCCTGCTGCGACACGGATGCGGCGCGTTCCTCAACGACGCTGATCCCGCTGCAGGCGAAGGCGTCCCGCATGACGCCGGCCATCTCCGGCTCGGTGTGCGGCGCGAGCCGCCCCACCAGGGTCACGCGAGCGCCGAGCCCGGCGAACATCTGGGCCTGCTCCATGCCGACGTACCCGCCCCCGATCACCAGCAGCGACTCCGGCAGGACGGTGAGCTCCATCGCCGTGGTCGACGTCAGGTAGCCCACCCGGTCCAGACCCGGCAGGTCAGGGACAGCCGGGACGCTGCCGGTCGCGATCACGTACGCGGCCGCCGGCAGCGGCTCCCCATCGACGAGCAAGAGGTCGGGGCTGGCGAACGTCGCCTGTCCGGTGCGGACCTCGAAGCCGTGCGCGGCCGCGACGTCGATGTACTTCGCCTGCCGCATCGCCCCGACGAGCCGGTCCTTCTGCGCGACGACCGACGCCAGGTCGACCGGCCCGGCGCTCGTCGGCACCCCGCCGAACAGGCTGTGCCGGGCGTGCTCACGCTGGCCGCTGGCTGCCAGCAGCGTCTTGCTCGGGACGCACCCGACGTTCAGGCACGTCCCGCCGATGAGGCCCCGCTCCACCAGGACGACGGTGCGGCCCTGCGATCTGGCGTGGATGCCCGCAGACATCGCCGCGCCCCCCGTACCGACGACGACCAGGTCAAGCTGCGTACTCATGCCCCAGACGGTAAAGCCTCCCCTGCACTGGAGGGTCAAGCCGTACGCTCACCTCATGCGCATCGGGGACCTCGCAAACCGCGCCACGCTGACCGTCAAGACCCTCCGGTTCTACGAACAAGCCGGCGTCCTACCGGCAGCCGCAAGGCTCCCGTCCGGCTACCGCGACTACAACGACACAGCCCTGGCCCGTCTCCGGTTCGTCAAGGCCGCGCAAACCGCGGGCCTGACGCTCGCGGAGATCAGGCAGGTCATCGCCGTCCGCGACAACGACGGCCCGCCGTGCCAGCACGTCATCGGCCTGCTCAACGCCCACGCCGCCGACCTCGAACAGCGCATCGCCCAGCTCACCATGCTGCGCGATGACATCACCCACCTGCAAGACCGGGCCAGCACGCTGGACCCGGCAACCTGCGACCCCGCCGCGGTCTGCCACATCATCCCGACCTAACGCCGGGCGGTGTGCCTAACCCGCCCAAAGCGGCAGCGCCCCATCCCCAGGCGGGTCGGTCCGGGAGCCATTCCATGACCTAGTGCGCCCACCAGACGTTGCCCCTCGTGAGGACGGCGACAGGCTCACATGGCATTCGTGGTCGTAGACAAGACGCTCATCGGCGTGGCTTGCGGGCGTCCCACGCGCTCCAGATCCAGGTAGGGCCAACCACGTGAACGGTGACCTGCAGACGGTGCTCACACCCCAAGAGCGTCACAATCAGGGCGTGGGCGTGGCGTTCGTCCGTACGGTCCTCGCGTACGCCTGGGAGCACGGTGTCGGCGCTGTGACCGTCGCCGCCAACGGCCGCGCGCTATAGCTTTACCGCCGCGTGGGCTTCGTCGGCGACCCGCTTGACCTACGGCTCACGGCACCAAGCCCCACCCGCGCATAGCGTGATGCTCTGATCCGCCAGGCCAAGTCCGCTTCTGCCGCGTTCGTGCCCATGGTACGGAACCGGATCGATAGAGGGCTGGGACACTGGTTGACCCGGAACCGGCATCAGCGACTGCCTTGCAGGGTCGGCGGTGCGGGCTCTGATCCGGCCGCCCCGGGAACCGCGCAGCTCGGCTGGCTGCCGCTGACCGTCAGCCGGTTGGGCAGCCCGTGTTCGGTGCAGCGGACAAGGACGGCATCGCCCCCGTCCTGGGTCGCGTCGTCTGGCCGACGGCGTGTGGAACCAGTGCTCACCCGGGCCGCCGGCTCGTCAGCGAGACTGAAGGCAGTACCCGCTCTCCCAACTTGGAGCCTCCCGTGCCGCAGGGGACCGTCCGCTGGTTCGACCCCGAGCGGGGCTTTGGGTTCCTGGCGTCACAGGACGGCAGCGCGGACCTGTTCGTGCACGCCTCTGAGATCCTCGGCGACGGCGGGACAAGGCTGCTCCACGAAGGCCAGGCAGTCGAGTTCGAGGTCGGCGACGGCGAGCGGGGACCACAGGCGCGTCGCGTCCAGGTCACCGGCGACGTGAGCGCCGGCACCGCCGTGGGGGTCCTGGGCAGCATCGCCTGGTACGAGCCGAGCAAGGGCTACGGCTTCGCCACCTCGGACGGTGGCGGGCCGGAGGTCTTCGTGCACAGCACGGCCATCGTGACCCGCGGCGTGGTCACGGCGGGGCAGCGGGTGGCCTTCCTGATCGCCCGGGGCGAGCGCGGCCCGCAAGCCGAGCACGTGATCCCGCTGGGCGCTGGTGCCGGTCACCCCGCTGCGGCTGACGGCGCCGACGGCACCGTGTCTTGGTACGACGAGGGCAAGGGCTTCGGATTCATCACCCCCGACTCCGGTGGTGAGGACGTCTTCGTCCACGTCCGGGCATTGGCCGAAGGGCTGACGTGGCTGACCGAAGGCGACCGCGTCACCTACGAGGTGGTCCACAGCGACAAGGGCCCACAGGCCCGCGACCTGGAGCTCGTGCGGGGCGCCGAAGCCGCGCCGACAGCATCAGCACGCACGGGGCCGGGGCACGCGAAGGGAGGTGACCTCACTGCGCGGGCCGGCGGGGGCGTAGTCGCGCGCTACGACGCGGAGCGCGGCTTCGGCTTTATCACCCCCGATGCCGGTGGCGCCGATCTGTTCGTGCACATGTCGGTCCTTGGCGGCGCCGAGCCGCTGCACAGCGGCGAGCGGGTCCGGTACAAGGTCCGCCAGAGCGACCGCGGCCCGCAGGCCGACCACGTCGAGCGCGACTGAACAGCGCACCCGGGGCGCGTTTTATCGCCGGGGTCCCGCACTGCCCCGCCACGCCTGACGCGTTCGACACGCTTCCCGCGTCCTGAGCGCCTCGCCGCAGCGCCGGCGCTGGACGTGTTCCTCGGGCAGATCAACACCCGGGAGGCCTGGGCGTTGCGGCGGGTCGCCGGCCCCGACAGCAGCGGATCAGAGCGGTACGAGTGCCCCGCCCGAGCCGGCAAGGTGCGGTGCCCGCTCGTCTCGCAGTCCATGGCGCAGTCCGTCACGCTGCCATAGGTCCTCGAGCCGCCGCAGCCATCGGCTCACCGCTGCTGTTCACAGCGCACGATCACCGTTCCCGGCGATGTCGACTACAAGTCCCGGCAACGGCACTACTGGGGAAGCCGGGACTGGATCAGCTCGTTCAGCCGGCGCTCACGCGTCGAGGGCTGGTTCGGGAACCTCAAAGACCGCTCCCGAGAGGCCCTCGGCCGCGGCGCCTTCCGGGTCATGGGCCTGTGCAAGAGCTCGCTCATGCTCGGCATCTACGCAGCCGCCACGAACCTGCGCCTACTCGAGGCCTGGGCCAGCAAGGTCGGCCTCAGCGAGCCTCCCGCCCTGGCTTCCCTAGCCGAACGGAACCCGGTCGCGTCCGCGGGCAACGCGGCTGCCACCGGATATGGCCTGACCACCAAGCCACCGGATTCCTGAGCAGGCCGCTCCACCTCGTTTCGACCATCCGCCGGCCCCGAAGGCACCAGCTTGAGCTGAGGCGCGGACACCGCGACCTGAGCGCAGCATAAGTCGCCGCTGAAGCCCGCAGACGACCTGCAACCAGCGCCCCTCGGCGCGAAAGAAGCGCCCCGACCCTCCTGGGGAGGGCCGAGGCGCTTCTTGTTGTGACTTTCGTGAGCATCCACGGCGTAGAACCGTGAACACCCCTTGGTGGGGTGTTTACGAAATTCGAGAGGTGCAGGTCAGCTCGGTGTTGCTAACTCGGCTCGGTAAGATCATCACGAACAAGTCATGATCGTTGCACGCGCCGGTGACGTTGTCGGTGGCCGCGAGTGGCCGCGAGTGGCCGCTCTAGGCCGCACATACGTGTGCCGGGCGGTGGCCATTGCCTGATGCTCAGCGCCCGCGTCCCCAGGATGGATGGCCGCCGGTTGGCCGCCTCCTGTACACCGATGAGCTCGGGAAGTTGGGGAACGGCGTCGGCACGGTGCCCCCCCGGGGGGACAGTCCAATGTGACGACCACGGCAGGCCGCCCGCTTGCGTTCCGGTGACGAGGACTGCTCCGAGGTTGGGCTGGCCCGCGTTCCCAATGAGTTGTTCAGTCACCTCGAAGAAGCAGTCGGCGACGTCGGAGGTTTGTACCGGTCCGTACGTGGGGTGAACCACCTTGCCGTTCGGCCGTACCTCAAGGTGAAGCAACTCGAGCCGCGCGAGCTCGTGTTTGACCGAGTGCACCAGCCTGAGCCCGAGCGCTGACTGGAAGATTTCAGCCAGCCGGGCGTTGCGCGGTCCGGTCGCGGTCTGCAGAGAAACAATCGGCGTACGCGGCATGTCCTGCTGCTGCACCCAGACCCGCATTTGCTCGATGGCGATGGCGCTTTGGTGCTGGTCGAAGGTCACCGAGGTGGGCGCGTACTTGGCAACCAGTGACTTGAGCCGTTCCAGGCAGGCGGTCTGATTGATGCGGCCGCCGAACTCTTGCGGGGTGAACACGGTGATCTCATCGATCACCACGTGCGGCAAGGACCCATCACCGGGCCCCTGCCGGTGAGCGACGACGATGGCGTAGTTAGCCCGGTTGGTGGACGGGTCGACGTGGATCAGGTACTCGGTGTCCAGGGCGACGCCCGGCTGCACCAGTGGTGTCTCCCCAAGATCCTGGAAGATCGCGTCGACCAGGTCGCGGTCAAGGAAGGCTCGGAAGGACACTGCCCACTGGGCTCTGCGTTCCACCGCGAAGCGGTACGGATCATCAGCTTCTCGCCGCCTGGCCGTGACCTCGGTGATGACCGCTCGCCTGATCGGCTGGAACGGCGGGCCTCCTGCGTACATCTCGAGGCCGCCGGGCTGGCCGGTCAGCTCCCAGTCTTCATAAAGCGCCCATGACGGCAGCTGAACTGTGAGCAGTTTGGGGTTGACGGCAATGTCCTCGTCGGTGAGCGCCAGCGCGTCCTGGTAGCGGGCATAGAACTTGCCCTGTTGGCTTGCGGGTGAGGAGGCCTGGATGATGATGGCCTCCTTGTCGAACTGGTCCAGTGCGGGCACGGCCGACTCGTACACCTCATCAGCCGAGCGGGCCGTGGCGACACCGAGGTGCGCCATTTCGTCGAACGCCACCATGAACGCGGCTGGGCCACGGCCGGCAAGTGAAGTAGTCGGACGGGCGGCGAGGACGAAGCTGGCTTCATGCGCCGCCTCGACTGCTGGGCGCCCGGTGCGTCGCAGGTCCGCGGGCGAGCAGATGAGCATTCGGTTCATGACGTCCGTGGCTACATACGGCGCGAAACACGGCGCGTTGCCGACGAGCTGCCGCACGTCGCGGAATAGGTTGTCGCTGGACTGGGTGAGCTCACCGGCGAAGAACATGCCCGACAGCCGCTTGCGGCGGTCGATCCAGAAGTGGGCTTGCGGGTCGCCGGTGACCATAAAGCACCACAGGACGTAAGCGGCCACCAAGGCCGTCAGGTAGCCCTTGCCGGCCCGTCGCCCCAGGACGAGAACCACCTCGTCGAACCAGCGGCGGCCCTCCTCGCGGCATAGTTCCATCCGCTGCAGAACGTCGGGCGGCAGCCCTTCCGTGCCGGCATAGCGGCGGGCGCCGGTTCCCCGACGGCAGTGAACCCAGCCCCCCACTGTTCCAATACCCGATGGTCGTAGGCACTTAGCAGTTCCGGGCTCAGACAGATGAGCTTGAGCAGCAGCGCCTGCCGCGGATACAGGTTCGGTTGGTTCAGGTAGTCCTTGTCGGCAACGAAGTCAATGATGTTCGGGATCACCAGCTTCGTCTCCGCCGGCTTCGTCGGCCGCTGGGTGTGCTGCGCGGCGAATCGGTCGAGTCGGCGCTCAAGCTTCACCACGCCCGCACCGCCTGGCCAGCGGAGCTGACCGAAGAGCCCTCCAGCTCATTCAGCCTTGCCTCGAACTCGGCCGCCTCGCGATAGCGATGCACCGACGCCAAAACCACCTGTGCCGCCCGGATCCGGTCGCTCGGCCGCTCGGCGTCAAGGCACTCCTCCAACGCCCGGATCGCCCGCGCCGACAGCGAGACCAGCGCCCCGGTGACCTCGCTGACACGCTCCGCCCTTCGAACCGAGACAGCAGTAGCGAAGCCAGGATCGGTCATCCGCCGCCGGACCGTCCGGGCGCTGCCCCCTGTGAGCGCAGCAGCGGCTGCGTAGCGGCTCGACCTGGACAGCAGTTCCTCGCGCCGAAGTCGATCGACCCCGACGTTGCACAACTGCCCCGAGGAGCAACGGCCCTGCGCCATATCTAGCACCTTCAGCAGCCGGTAGGCCAACAGCGGCTCGGCGTTGCCCTTCACCAGCAGAGCGGGCAGCGGCTCGACCACAACCGCGTCGCGGACCAACCGGTACGTCGAGGCACCCAGCAGCACCTGACCCGGCGGAGCGGCCTGCTCCAGCCTGGCGGCGGTGTTCACAGCATCGCCGGTGGCGAACGCCCCGCCCGGTCACCGCTAGCCACCACCGCGCCGGTGTTGACACCGGTCCGCACCTCCAGCCGCACCCCGTTAACCTGCTCCAGCCGCCCCCACGCCACCCCGGTGCGAGCGCCTGCTCGCCCGCCGCCGGTGCCGGCGAGCGTCCCGATCGGGGGGGGCACCGGGGGTGCAGCTGACCCGCCCGGGCATCTGCCCTGGCACCGGGGCCAGATCGGGGGGTCGCAGGCCCCGCTGGCCGGCCCGGACCCTGCCCGGCGCCGGCCGCCCTCCTGAGCGTGCAGGCCGCCCGAACGGACAGAGCCCCCCCAGGAGGTCCTGAGGGGCTGTGTCGTAACGCAGCCCACCAGGTTGCGTAGTAGCGCCGGGGGGGGGAGGCGTATGGCGCGCGCAACGCCAAGACCTATTCCTCAGAAAGGCGCTGAGGTTGGCCGCTTAACCGCAGCGCCGGCAGGGCCAGGGCCAGAGCCAGGCCGACCCCGGCTGCGGCGAACAGGGCGCTCGCGCCCAGAGCGACATGATGCGGCCACGTCTTGGTGAAACGGGGCAGCTACGGCTCACGAGGCAGCACGTACGACCCCGTCATTTGGCAGGCCCGTCCTCACAGAGCTGGCGCTGGCGGCAGGTCGAGCTCGGTCTGGACGAGGTGGTTGGAAGTAGTTGGTGAACAGGTTGAGTGCCACGACCGCTGAGGTCTCGGTCAGCTCGGCGTCGGTCCAGCCAGCGTCCAGGGCGGCCTGCCAGGTGCTGTCCTGCACGTTCCCGACGTGGGCCGCCTGCTCCCGCACCAGAGCGAGCAGGCTGCCCAGCTTCGGGTCCGTGACAGATCCGCGCCGGATGTCGACCGTCTCCTGCTCGATCAGGCCTGCGGCTCGTCCCCCAGCGGTGTGGGCAGCCTGGCAGTAGGAGCAGTCGTCGACGTTCCCGACTGCGAGCGCGATTGCCTCGCGTGTCTCGCCGTCGAAGGTGCCGGTGTCCAGCAGCGCCTCCTGAATGGCGGCGTAGGTCTCCAGGACCGCGGGTGAGTGCGCCATCGCGCCGTGGATGTTCAGGACCTTGCCGAACCGCCCGGCGAGCGCTTTAAGCGTGTCCCGGCTGCCCTGGACGGGGATGCGGGTCTGAGTTGAGGACAACGTGCGGCAGGTTCCTGAGCGGCCCACAGCAACAACGCGCGCTGATTCTGCAACGCTGCTTCCGTCAGCCTGGGAGTTCCAAGTCGCGGGCCTCAAATGCCAGCAGGAGCTCCATGCGATCCCTGCCGGAATCTAATCGACGCCCGGTCAGCTCCTCGACCCGCTGTAACCGCTGGCGCAAGGTGTGGCGGTGCACCCCGACCTGAGCGGCGGCCTTCTCCCACGACCCATTGTGCTCCAGAAAAGTGCGAAGCGAGAACGACAGCGCCTCACCTCGGATCCCGGCCGCGTCCAAAGGGCCGAGCACAGACGCCACGTAAGCCGCCACCGCTCCCGAGGCTCCCATGTCGAGTGTGAGCAGCAGCCGAAGGCTTGCCAGTTCGAGCATGTCAACTGCGCCTGACGTGGCTGCCGCCGCAACCTGCCCGGCTCGGGCGGCCTGTCTGGCCGAGAGGGCTGCGGCCCCCGGTCGAACCGGTCCGCCGATGCCAGCAGGTGCCCGCTCGGTCGCCGCGTCGATGACAGCGACAAGGTCGGGTGGCGGGTCGGCCACCAGCAGGAGGACCTCCCCAGCTCGCTCCGTGACGAGCAGCCCCGGCAGTCGCGGCGTGAGCAGGTCGACGACCCCCTCCAGGTCGGCCGCGGCCGGTAGGTGCAGAACGACGGCGCGGACGGTCGACGCCCGAAGCCCAACGGAGGCGAGCAGGTCGGCCGCCGCCGGGCCGGACAGCTCAGCAGCCAGTAGGGCCGTGGCGACGTCCGACCGCCGCCGCCGGTCGGCGTCGCCCGCACCGCGCAGCCGCTCCAGCTCCAGGGTGAGCAGGACGACGGCGGCCGCGACAAGCTGCCGCTCGAAGGGGCCGGGCGCCACCGCGCCGCCACAGACAACGAAGCCGCGCAGCCTGCGGGACCCGAGCGGCTGGACGCGGACGTCGCGGCCGGGACGTCCGATACTGGCTGTCGCCTGGATCCCGTGGGCGCTGAGCCGTTCGAGCTCGCCACTGAGGTCGGCGGCCAAGCCCTTGAGGTCACCGCCCGCGCTGCCGAGCGGCTCGCCCGCAATGTCAGTGACGAGCACCGACCGCCCGGTGAGGGCGGCGAGGGCGGCGGCGACTGCGGGCACTCCGCCGGGGTGCACAGCTGCGGCGATCAAGACCCGTTGGGCCTCCAGTACCCGCAGCTGTTCGGCGTATCGGGCTGCGGCCAGCCCAGCGAAGACCATCTCGGTGACGGCCAGGAACGGAGTGCGTTCCGGCACCTCCAGCAGCGGCAGGCCGTACGACTGCGCTGCCTCGACCAACGCCGCCGGCACCTCTGCATGTGTCAGCGCGATCCCAGTGCCCACCGCCAGGCAGGCGATGCCCGCCACGGACAGCCGTTCGACGTAGCCTGCCAGCGCAGCCGGGTCGGTGTTGAGGGTCAGCCCGGTCGTCATCAGCAACTCGCCGCCGCGCAACCACGGGCCGGGATCACTCAGCTCGCTGGTGTGCGCGGCCAACACCAGCCTGTCGAGGCCGGCGCCCCCGACCACGACACGCAACCCCAAGGAAGCA
>JAABUT010003575.1_pt1 | contig 13194 bp, 18 predicted proteins | sample 5559281 | NCBI WGS metagenome assembly JAABUT01 (sample SAMN10711880, study PRJNA513359) | rock metagenome | isolation source: Antarctica rocks | place: Antarctica: Victoria Land, Ricker Hills nord | collected 2016-01-04
GGGGTGACGGCTGTCATCACCGGCCGGTCGGTCCTGGTCGGCCGACCCGGCCTGCTCACCGACCGCGGAGTGGACCTCACGACCCTGCAGCCGAGCATCGCCGAGCTCGAGCAGGCAGGCCGGACCGTCATCGCGGTGTCACAGGACGGCCAGCCGCTGGGTGTCATCGCCCTCGGCGACGAAGTGCGACCGGACGCCATCGAGGCGCTCGCGGTGATGCGCAAAGACGGTCTGAGGCCGGTGATGGTGACCGGCGACAACGCCTCCGCGGCCCGGCTGGTCGCCCGCCAGCTCAGGATCGACGACGTGCACGCCGGGGTGCTACCCGAGGGCAAGGCCGACATCGTCCGCGAGCTACAGGCCCACGGCGCGAAAGTCGTCATGGTCGGCGACGGCATCAACGACGCGCCCGCGTTGATGCAGGCCGACGTCGGCGTCGCGATGGGCGGCGGAACCGACATCGCGGTGGAGTCCGCCGACATCATCATCGTGCGCAACGACGTGACCTCCATCCACACCGCCCGGCAGATCAGCCGCAGGTCCTACCGCCGCACCCGGCAGAACGTCGCGCTCGCGTTCCTGTTCAACGGCATCGGCATCCCGCTGGCCGCGACCGGCCTGATCTACCCGGTCTGGGCGATGATCGCGATGGCGCTGTCCGTCACCACCATTTTCATCAACTCCATCGGCGGCCGGCCCTCGCTGCTGTTCCAGGCCATCGCCAGCGTCGGACACGCACCCGACGACGAGGTCACCACCGCCGCCGCCCCCGCCGCCCGCCGCTGACCCGCCGGACAACCCCAAGGACACCTCATGTCACTCGCGCCCATAGCCACCGCCGACCAGGTCGAGCAGCTGCTCACCGGTCCAGGACTGACCCTGCTGGACTTCTGGCAACTCACCTGCGCACCGTGCCGCGCCCTGGAACCCCGGCTCGACGCCGTGCTACGGCCGACACCCCAGCGTGCGGGCCGTCCGCATCGACGTAGACAGCGACCTGCAAGCGCCCAGCCGTTTCAACGTGCTGAGCACCCCCACCCTGCTGCTGTTCCACGACGGCACCGAGATCGCACGACTCGACGGACTGATCCGCGACACCGACATCGAGCAAGCCCTCACCGCCGATGGGGCCGTTCCGCACCGCGCGACAGATCAGCCGGCCGAGATGCACAACCACTGATGACGATCCAGGGTGTGCAGATGCCCTGACCTCGACCCCTACGCCGCCAGCCGCCGCCACCGGCCCGATCCCCGTAGCGCCGCCACCGGCAGGACGTCGAGGAACTCCTGCTCTTGGGACCGGGTGTTTACCCGCTGCCCGCGGGGCTTCCCCGCCGTCGACGCCAACTTCGTCACCAACTTGGAGCGCGCGGCCCCCACCGACACCCGCAGCCCGGTGCCCTGCCACACCGCGTCCACCACCTCGGTCACCGACCCTGGGTGGGCGGACACCACCAGGTAGGCCTCATCGATGCTGACCTGCTCCAGAACATCCGCGAAACCCGCCAGCACCGCCATGGTCGCGGCGGAGTGTTCCCGATAGGCCTGCGTGCGTGGGGCGAGGAACATCCCCTGCGGGCAGCGGCGCCGCGCCGTCACGGTCGGCATTGCTGAACCCACCCCGAATCGACGGGCCTCATAACTCGCGGTGGCCACCACCCCCCGCGGACCCAACCCACACACCACCACCAGGGCCAAGGCTGTTGACGGTTTCTGCCGCTGCTCCACCGAGGCAAATAACGCGTCGGCGTCCACATGCAGCACCACCACCTCCGAACCCATGCCCACCACCCTCGCCCATTCCCCTGACCGGCACTTTCCGCAACAGCGGTGCCACGGGAGGAGCCCAAGATGGCGGTGCCCTCTCCCCCACCAGCTTCTCCAGGCCCTGACAGCTCCGAGCCCCCCCGGCCGCCCGCGCCCGCGAACGGGACCTGACGGTGACGTAGACGCGGACACGGCATGCGTTACCAAAGGGACGCGCGAGCCAGCTGGTGCACAGCTCGACCCTTTCGCGGCACACCAGATCGGTGCGGCGCCAGTCCGCCGGTTCGCGTCGGACCAGCCAGCCAGCGAAGAGGGTCGGTGGTCGACCCAGCCCTCCTTGTCGACGCCCCAAGGTCAGGGTCGGCGGTGATACCGGGCTTGTCTGGTTCGCCAACCGCATGTTTCGCTATGCCAACGTCGGGTTCGGGGACGGGTGCTGTCGTAAAAGGCCAGGGCACAGTCTGGCGTCGCGCACTCTTTGAAGCGGGTGCGGTCCAATGTGGCGAGCTCGTCGATGACTGTCCGTGCGAGTTGAATCGCGGCTGACGTCTGCTCCCAGATCATCTGCTGTTGCCACACCCCACCCACAGCCACCACCAGGCAGGGGTGCCCTCGATTGCGGCCTGCGAGCGTATTGAGTCTTCGCAAGTTGGGCAGCGGTGACCCGGTGAGCGCAGATTGGACGAACCGTTGGGCGAACTGGTTGAGTTCCTGCAGGTCAGGAAGATCGGTAGGCGTGATCTCGACCTCGACAAGTCCAGTAAGCGCGCTTGCAACACCGACCACGTCGGTGAGTGGTGGACTGGTCAATCGGTCATGCGCGTCGATCGGACGGCGTGCGTGACCAAGGTTGGCTAGACGTGTGAGCGCAGGCTCTGTCGTGGGAGCAGGCTTTGCCGACTGGGCTGCTGATTTTCGGTCAGTGGTGTTTAGAGACATTGAGAGTGTCGAATCAGCTTGGCGATACAACTCTAGTCGCACCCTCGACGTCGGCGGAGTACGCGGGCAGTTCCTGCTCGTACATGTCCCTCAGCTGCGCCAAGCCCTCGAGCGTTGCGCGTGCCTCCTCCTCGGAGATGCGCTCTATCGCGAAACCGACGTGGACGACCACCCAGTCCCCCACCCGGGCGGCTTCCGGCCCCTCGAGGCCGAGTAGTGCCACCGACACGTCACTGCGTACCCCGTCGACATCGACCTTCGCCCGCAAGTGCGTGGCGTCGTTGATCTCGACGATCTGGCCGGGAATGCCCAGGCACATTCGATCTCCTCGAAGGGTCGTAGACCTTGACTGTAGCCGTTCCGATAGGTGTTTGATACTACTAGTGACAGGCTCTCTGGCCTCACGATTACAGTCGCCGGTGTGCGCGTCGCATTCGTGGGTAAGGGAGGGGCCGGTAAGTCCTCCATCGCCAGCACCTTCGCCCGGTTGCTCGCTGTGCCTGGGCAACCGGTGCTCGCCCTGCATTCTGACCCGATGCGGTCTGGCATTTTCGGGTGGGCGTAGCCAACGTTGACGCCGGTGTGCCGGACGAAGCCGTCGAGGAGTACGACGACGACGGGCGGCGCCGCTACCGATTGCGGGCTGATCTGACCGCAAGCGATATGGTCGAGCAGTACGCCGTTCGCGGTCCGGACGGTATGCGGTTTCTGCAGCTGGACAAGGGCCTCGGCGGTGCCGGGGAGCTGGGTGTTGCTGTCCTACCGGATGCCGCGTGAACCCTGCACACCGCGGATCTCGATTCGGCGCAAACTCAAACGGCTCGGCGTCGCCCAACTCTCCGATGGGCTCGTCGCACTGCCCGCCGACGCCCGCACCCGCGAGCACCTGGACTGGATCGCCAACGAGGTCACCGAAGCCGGGGACACCGCGTCGCTGTGGGTGACCCGGCCCGCCACCCTGGCCACCGAACGGGAGATGGCAGAAACTGCCCGGTTATCCCTCGCGCGACGCCTGCGCGCAGGACTGCGCCGAATTAAGCGCCGCGACTACTTCCCGCCCGATGAACGCAACGTGGCCACCGAGGCGCTGACCACCATGGTGGTTCCCGAGCCGACGGAGCAGCGGACATGAAGTGGGCCACCCGCGCGAACATTCACATCGACCGGGCCGCTTGCGCCTGGCTGATCCGCCGATACATCGACCCCGATGCCGAGTTCGTCTTTGTCACCGACCCCGACGGTGTACCACCCGACGCCACCCCCTTCGACATTCCCGGGGTAGAGCTGTCCCACCACCACGGCGACTGCAGCTTCGAAACCATCCTGCGCCGCTACCAGTTGGATGACCCCGTGCGCTGGCGCATCGCCGCGGTCATCCACGACGCCGACCTCGACGGCGAACGCTACGATGCCCCCGAAGCCCCCGGCCTCGACGTGGCCCTGTGCGGACTATCCATGATCGGCGCCGACACCGACACCCTCACCCACACCGGGCCCCTCTGCTGCTCCCGGCGGTCATCGCGATTGTCGTGCTGGTCGTGCTGGTCGTGCTGCTGAGCACATCAGTGTGCGAATGCCCCGTCCGGCACGTATCCGCACCTCGCTGGCGTGTGCGGGTTGCGGCGAGGCCACCATTGAGACGCGGGTCAGGCTGCAGCAGGGCCGCCATCTATGCCCGCTGTGCTTTGAGGCCGAGCTCGCGGGCCGGGCGCCCCTTCCCGACCCACGACTGCAGCCGACAGACGGCTAACCGCTTCGTTACGCCTGCAGCGTTGCTGGCTTCTGGTTGCTCATCGTCGCGATGGGGGTGACGATTGATGTAGCGCACCACTCGGTGCACGCGTAGCGCAACCGCGAGGAGTCCCCCATGCCGGTCCCGTCGAAAGTATCTGGCCGTGCAAAGATCGCCGGCGGCGTCCTGCTGGTGCTGGGTCTCTGGGGAGCGCTGGTGCCGTTCATCGGCCCTTCGTTCGGCTACGGGATGGGTGGTGTTGGAGCATGGACGTGGACGGAAAGCCACGCGACGCTGCATCTGGCTCCCGGTGTCGCGGCAATCGTCGGGGCGATCTTCCTTCTACTGGGTAGGAGCACAAGCCAGACGTTTGGTTCGCTGCTCGCCATGGTCGGCGGCATCTGGTTCGTCATTGCTCCGTCCCTGCATCCGCTCTGGGCTGGTCAGAGTATGGCGGGGATGAACGGCATGGGTGACTCTGTGTGGTCCAGTGCCCTCTCTGCGCTCGGGTATCACTACGGAACCGGTGTACTGATCGCGATCGTTGGCGCATACACCTTCGGAGTTCTCGGCCACGGACGAAGTGCGCCTACAGGTGACGTTCGTAGCGAGTCGCGTCGACCGAACCCTGTTGGGGCGACGGACTCAACGCTGGTCGGGGCGCAAAACTAGCAGCGCACCGCTGGTATCAGCGACAGCGTTGTCGCCGGGCAGTTGCCGCGCAACACGCACAAGAAGTCCGCTCGGCTACTCGATTTTCTGCGCCCTGGGAGCTCACTGTGCCCTGCAGTCACTTCCACCGCTGCAAGCAACGAGTTCGGCTGGGCGGCTGCCCCAGCCGCTAAGTGCTTGGCGCACTTACTGGTGCCGTCGAGCACTGCCACGATCAACCGGTTCGTGGACTCGGTCAGGGCACTCGTCCATCTGACTTGCCCGACATAGGGAGTGCTGCATGGCTATTCGACCGCTCATCGCGTTGCTCGGAGCGGCCGCGGTGCTACTTGCCGGCTGTACAGGTTCCGGTTCGGGCAGCACGGCTGCCACTGACTCAGCCAACCCTGGAGCACCGACCAAGGGCGGCACTCTGACGGTCGCCATCGACAGCGATCCCGGGCAACTGAACCCAGCCATTACGACCAGCGGCGGCACCCACACCGCCTCCGAGCTCATCTACAACGGGTTGGTCGATCTGACCCCCGATCTCAAGCCGGTACCCGACTTGGCTGAGTCCTGGGATGTGCTCGACAATGGCGCGCTCTACCGGTTCCATCTGCGGCAGGGCGTCAAATGGCACGACGGTGCCATTCACGTCCGCCGATGTGAAGTTCACCTTCGAGCAGATGCTGCTCAAATTCCATTCCCGTACCAAAGCATCCGTCGGAGCCGCTCTGCAGTCCATCGCCACCCCAGACACCGACACGGTGGAGTTTCGCTTCGCGAAACCCTATGCACCGCTTCTGCTGCAGCTCAATGTCACCGAAGCACCGATTCTTCCCAAGCACCTCTACGAAGGTACCGACGTGCAGAAGAACACGGCTAACAGCAAGCCCATCGGCACCGGTCCCTATAAGCTCGTTTCCTATAAGCCGGGTGCGGAGCTGCGGTTTGCCGCGAACCGTGACTACTACAAGAAGGATCTGCCCAACCTTGACCAGGTGGTCATGCGGATCATCCCGGACCAGGGCAGCCAGGTCGCTGCGCTCGAGGCAGGAGAGGTCGACTGGTTGTTCGGTGCGCCCGGCCCCGACCTACCGCGCCTGAAGAACTCGGGCAACTACGGATTCTTGACCACCCCGGTCAACCCGGGCGGTTCCAACTGCATCATGACCGTGAGTTTCAACGTGGACCGCCCGATGTTCCAGGATGTTCGGTTGCGCCACGCCCTCGGTGATGCCCTCGACCGCGACCAGTTCCTCCAACGGGTGCTGTTCGGACAGGGCAAGGTCGCCGATGCGCCCATCTCCAGCGGCATTCCCTTCGCGCACGCCAGCGGCCTCGAGGGCGCGCCGCACTTTGACCGCGGTGAAGCCGAACGACTGTTGGACGCCGCTGGCTGGAAGCGCGAGGGTAGCGATATACGCACGGCGCAGGGCGTCGCCGGTGTCCCCGACGGCACGCCGCTCGCCTTCGGGTTCACCCACTTCCCGACATTTGCGGCCTACGCGCAGCTGCTGCGGGCCCAGCTCCGCGAGGTCGGCGCCGACGTCACACTCAAGCCACTCGAGCCGCCCGTTTTCGCGGACACCGTATTCAAATCCCGTAACTTCGACACCAACATCATCAGCTACTGCAGTGGCGCCGACCCCGAGATCGGGGTGAAGCGGATGTACGTCAGCTCCGATATCGGCGCGGTCCCATTCTCCAACTCCTCGGGCTACCGCAACCCGAAGGTCGACCAGCTCTTCGAGCAGGCGCGGACGACGGTGGACCCCGCGGCCAGGACGAGTATCTACCGCAATCTGCAGAAGCAGATCGTCGCGGATTTGCCCTACGTCGGGGTCGTCGAGACCGAGTCAACCCGTGTCTTCACCGACAGGTGCAGAGACTTTTCAGCGGCAGGGCACTTCGCCGAGACCGCCTCCTGCTCGAAGTGAGGTCGACGGCGTGAAGCGCCGGTATCTCCTGCGGCGCGTGCTGCAGCTCCCGCCCACCGCGGCAGCGATCTTGCTCGTGGGGTTTTTGCTCATCCACCTCGCCCCCGGTGACCCCGTGCTCGCTCTCGCCGGCGAAAACGGGGACGCCGCCTACTACGCGTTCGTGCGGCAGAAGTTCGGTTTGGATCAGGCGCTGCCCACTCAGCTGGCGAAGTACGCCGGCAATGTGCTGCGCGGCGACCTCGGTACGTCCTACGTGCAAGGTCGTCCGGTCATCGACATCATCGCGGAGCGACTACCTGCGACACTGCTCCTGACCGGTAGCGCAATAGTCGTGTCCACCGTGGTCGGCATCGCAGTCGGCGTCTTCGCCGCGACCCGGCGTCGGCGCTGGCCCGACATCACCGTCACCTTGGCAACCCTAACGCTGTATGCCGCACCGGTGTTCTTCATCGGCCAGCTGGCGATCCTGTTGCTCGCCCTTCAGCTGGGTTGGTTCCCGGTCCAGGGGATGAGCACCGCACGTAGCTCAGCCACCGGGCTGAGCCATGCATTCGATATCGGGCACCACTTGGTGCTGCCCGTTCTTGCGCTCGCCGCCCAAGAGATCGCCGCGGTTTCCCGGCTCACCCGGGTGGGTCTGCTTGATGAGCTGGCTCGCGACCACATCCGCACCGCACGCGCCAAGGGGGTGCCGGAGCGGGCGGTCGTACTCAAGCACGGCCTGCGGCGGGCGATGCTCCCGGTCGTGACCGTGCTCGGAGGCAGGGTCGGGCACGTGGTTGCGGGTGCCGTCATCGTCGAAGCGGTCTTCGGGTGGCCGGGCCTCGGTCGTCTGCTGATCACGGCGATGCAGACTCGCGACGCTCCCATCGTTCTCGGCGTCTTCCTCCTGGTCGCGGTGACCGTGGTTGTGGCCAACTTGCTGACCGACATCGCCTACGCCTGGTTGGATCCCCGTGTCCGCTACTGCTGAGCTCGCCGCTGCCCGGCTGGCCGCCGCGGCCGTCGCTCGCCGCCCGCGTCTACTGGCCCGGGCCTTGCGCACGCCTGGTGGCGGTGTCGGCGCCGCGGTCATGTTGCTGCTCGTGGCCGTCGGAGTCTTCGCCCCGGTGCTGGCGCCGACCGATCCCTTCGCTGTAGACGGTCCGCCCCTGTCCGCACCCTCCTCGGCGTATCTCTTGGGTACCGATGCGCTCGGCCGCGACCTGCTCAGCGGCATCGTCTACGGGGCCCGGACTTCCCTCATCCTGGCCGGTGGTGTTGCACTCGTGGTCGTCGTCATCGGGGCTACCGTCGGACTGTTGTCCGGCTACGTCGGGGGCTGGTTGGATGACGCGCTCATGCGAGGCACTGAACTGATCCAGGTCCTCCCGCGGTTCTTCCTCGCCCTCGTGGTCATCGCCTTCTTCGGGCCGGGACTCGACCGGCTCGTCCTCCTTCTCGGGGTTACCTCCTGGCCGCTGCTCGCCCGCGTGATCAGGGTCGAGGTTTTTTCGCTGCGGCAGCGGGAATTCGTCGAAGCCGCCCGCGTGCACGGTGCCTCGCGAGCACGAATTCTGCTCCGGGAAATTTTGCCCAACGTATTGCCATCGGCAATCGCCTTGCTCGGTTTGACCGTGGCTCAGGTGATCCTCATCGAGGCGAGCCTCGGCTTCCTCGGACTGGGTGACCCGAACGTGATCAGCTGGGGCACGCTGGCCAGCGAGGCGCAGCGATTTCTGCGCGTCGCCTGGTGGCTGTCACTGTTCCCCGGACTGGCCATCCTGTTGGCGGTCCTTAGTTTGAACCTTTTCGGTGATGCCCTCACCGACGCACTGGCCGGGCGGCGGTGAGCACGTGAGTGCCACTCCCCTGCTGTCCGTCCGCGACCTCGTTGTCGACTTCCACCGTAAAACCGGGGTCGTCCGCGCCGTCGACGGCGTCAACCTCGAGGTTGGCGCCGGCGAGACGCTCGGCGTGGTGGGGGAATCCGGATCCGGCAAGACGGTGACGATGCTCGCCGCGCTCGGTCTCCTCCCTCCTCCGCCGTATTGCACGGTGAGCGGCGAGGTACTCCTGGGCGGTCGTGACCTCCTCACCATGGGTCGGCGGCAGCTACGTGCGGTACGTGGCCAGGAGATCGGGATGGTGTTCCAAGATCCAATGACGTCGCTGCACCCGTCGCTGCGGGTTGTGGACCAGGTCGCCGAGACGCTGCTCGTTCATGACCGACGTCTGTCCGGCCAGCAAGCCCGCAGCCGGGCCGTCGAGTTGCTCGAACTGGTCGGTGTCCCGCACCCAGAGCGTCGGGTGCGGGACTATCCGCATCAGTGGTCGGGCGGTATGCGCCAACGGGCCATGATCGCGATGGCGACCGCCAACGGGCCTCGGCTACTCGTCGCCGACGAGCCGACGACAGCGCTGGACGTCACGATCCAGGCTCAGATCCTGGACGTGCTGCGCAGCGCCCGCAACACCGTCGGTGCGGGCGCCGTGCTGATTACCCACGACATGGGCGTGGTGGCGGAACTGGCGGACCAGGTGACGGTCATGCAGTCTGGCCGTGTCGTGGAGCATGCCCCCGTCGAGACAATTTTCGCCGCACCTCGGCACCCGTCCACGGTGACTCTGCTGGAGAGCCTGCCCCGGCTCGAGCGGCCGCTGCCGCCGCGGGATGTACCGCCGAGGGATAGCCCGGTCCTGGCGATCGAAAACCTCGTCACCCACTACCACGCCCCCGACCGCGGTGTCGTGCACGCGGTTGATGGCGTGAGCCTCACTCTCTTCCCGGGCGAGACCCTCGGGCTCGTCGGGGAGTCGGGTTGCGGTAAGTCAACCCTCGCGCGCACTGTCCTTCGCCTGGTCGACCCGCAGGCCGGGCAGGTGCTCTTTCACGGCCGCGACATCACGGCCGTCCGCAGCCGGGGGCTGCGTCCCGTTCGGCGAGCACTGTCGATGGTCTTTCAGGATCCTTACGCGTCGCTCAACCCGCGGATGACCGCGGGCGAGATCGTGGCCCAGCCGCTGCGCATTGCCCACCGCTACCGGGCGGCAGGCGGCAAGCGCCGCGTCACCGAGCTCCTCGAGATGGTCGGCCTCGACCACGACTACGCCGACCGGTTACCGTCGGAGTTCTCCGGCGGTCAGCGCCAACGCATCGGCATCGCGCGTGCGCTCGCGCTCTCTCCTGACGTCCTGGTGCTGGACGAGCCGGTCTCGAGTCTGGACGTCTCGATTCAGGCGCAGGTCGTCAATCTGCTCGACCGCTTGCAGCGTGAGTTGGGAGTGGCGTACCTGTTCATCGCACATGATCTCGCGCTCGTGCGCGAGCTCAGCGATCGAGTCGCCGTGATGTACCTCGGCAAAATTGTGGAGATCGGTACGCGAGAGCAGGTGTATGAGCGATCCACGCACCCGTACACGCAGTCGCTGCTCTCTGCCGTCCCGGTCCCCGACCCACTCCTGCGCGGTCATGATCGCCGCATTCTGCTGACGGGAGACGTCGCCGACCCCACCGACCCTCCGTCCGGCTGCCGCTTCCGCACGCGTTGCTGGAAATCACAGGCAGAATGCGCAGAGGTGGAACCCGAGTTGGTCATGCGCGAGGGCAGCGACCATCCCAGTGCCTGCCTGTTCCCCGAGACGCTCACCGTTGGCCGGCCGCCTACTTCAGGTGGATCGAAGTCCGCGCGGAACTACGCAACGTCTGCATGGTCACTCGGCCGTGAGGTTGGCCCGCATGGTCCGGTCGAGGTCCTCGAGCAGCGTCTCGAGCGCTGCGACGACGGGGAGGGCCGCTGACCATTCGACCACGGGTACCCGTGCGCGGTCCGCTGCCAGCACGTCGTCGCTCCACGGGACGATGCCCGCCAGCGTGAAGCCGTGCCGGGCGCAGAACTCGCTGATTGCCTTATCGTCCTGAATGGACCGCACCTTATTGGCAACCACCGCCATGTGGGCAACCGGTAGCTCGGCGACGAGCGCCGCCATGCGCCGCACCGTTTCCAGCGAGCGATAGTACGGCTCGGCGACGAGGCAGATGGCATCCACGTGGCGGACGGTGCCGCGGCTCAGGTGCTCGGGCGATGCCTCCATGTCAACGACGACGAAACGCTCGGGACCGCCGAGGTCCTCGAGCAAGGACGAAACCACAGCGTGCGCCGAGCACAGGCATCCCTCGTCGGCATGAGCGGGTGCTCCCAACCCAAGCAGGCGAACCCCGTCGGGAGCGCTCAGCGCGTAGCGGTCCAGCACGTCGTCGATGGACGCGGTGAGGCCGGCGCCCCCGATGCGCCGCGATACCAGCGAGGAAGGAACGGGCCCCAGTCCGACGATCGCGTCACCGGGCACGCCGAGCGCAACGGAAAGGTTGGGGTTCGCGTCGGCGTCGATGGCAACGACGCGGCTTCCCGCACGGGCCGCGAGGCGGGCGAGTGTGGCGCTGATCGTGGTCTTGCCCGCACCACCTTTTCCGGCGACGGCCAGCCTCACCGCGCGCGCTCGTCCTGGTGGACCAGCTTCTGGTAGCGCCGCTGGTAGGTCCCGAGAGTGCGGGAAATCTCCGCCAGCGAACCGGCAGTTACGTGCAGCCACTCCCGGCCCTCATCGGTCAATGCGTAGGTTCGGCGGGCGGGACCCGTGGTGGAGGGCTGCCAGGCCGATCGAACCAGTCCTTCTTCATCCATTGCCCGTAAGCAACGATAGAGGCCGCCCGGGTCTGCGTGGTCCAGACCCAGCGCCGCGACCTGGTCGAGCAACTCATAGCCGTGCGAGGTCCCCTCGGCCAGCAGCAGCAGCAGACACGGTCGCAGATAGTTGCGGGGCAGTCCGACCGGCATCTCCTCCGGCGTTGCGCCGTTCATGTAGCGCTTCCTGGCGAGCGCTCCGCAGCGCAGGCGAGGGCCTCCTCGACGGAGTTGTGGCACCAACAGTCGGCGCTGCACTCGCCGTGCGCGGGCCGGGTCAGGTCGGAGAAGCTCAGCGCGAACTCGGTCTTGCCCTCCGCCAAGCCGATCTCGGAGAGGACGTAGCCGTCTCGGGCGCTCTCGAGGTAGCCGTCGGACACCATCTGGTCGAGGTAACCGACCCCTAGCCGCGCCTCGACACCGAGGAAGCGTTCGAGCAGGGTGGCGTCGACGACCTCGCCCAGTCCCTCACCGCGCAGCCAGTACATGACCTGCAGGATCTCACTGCGCCAGTAGAGGGCCCGTAGTGCGTCGGACTTCGGCGGATGTAGCTCGTCCACGGTCAGTGCCGCCGCGTCGCGGCGCCGTCTTGGCCGGTGTCGGCACCGGCCAGCGCAGTCAGATCCGCCAACGCGGCGGCGATGCCGCTGAGCTTGCCGTTGACCGCGACCACCGAAGGTCCGATGGAGGTGCACTGGGTTTCGATGGCGCGCACCCCAAAGGTGACCTTGCCCAGCAGGACGGCCGTGCGGCGCAGCGACCCGGCGATCACCAGCAGGTAGACGACCAGCACGCCGGCAACAGCCACAATCTCAAGGATCGTCAGGGTGATCAGGAATGCGGTCATTGCGAGCCTCCGGTTGCCGGGCTCGCTGTCGTCGACCTGTCCCTCGACAACTTGGGCCTGGATGGATGCACCGGCTCACCACGGAGCAACTGCCCATGCCGGCCCGCTTCATCGATGATCTCGTCCAGCCGTGAAGAGGTCTCATCCAGCAGCCAACTCGACGCAGTGTTGCCGGCAACTTCCTTGCCGGCCTGCCAGACCTGGCCGGCGCCCCGCTCGATCCGGTGCACCTGGTTGAGGAACAGCTGAAGCAGCACGATGGCGACGATCGCCACGACCAGCCCCAGCCCCAGGGCGAGCCACCAGTAGCCATGATCGCTCACCGCGGACCTCCTGGTGTCAGTGCGTCGCGTGCCGCGGCGGCCGCATCGGCGATGCGCTCGGTGGTGATGACCGTGGTTTGCACCTGCCACAGAGCCGCGGTGCCGTCCCGGGCGTCCTGCAGGGCGCCGACGATCGCCTCAGCCTTTGTCGCGGTGCGCTGGGCACCCACGATCATGAGCAGCAGCACAACGACGACGACCACCACAATCGCGCCGATGATCAGGCCGAGGATCCATCCGTTCACTGCGCCTCCAGGAAGGGCCACGATGATGTGAGGGACGTTACACCAGAACGCCCCGGTAGCTGTATGGTGCATTTACCGGC
>JAABUT010003577.1_pt1 | contig 13193 bp, 13 predicted proteins | sample 5559281 | NCBI WGS metagenome assembly JAABUT01 (sample SAMN10711880, study PRJNA513359) | rock metagenome | isolation source: Antarctica rocks | place: Antarctica: Victoria Land, Ricker Hills nord | collected 2016-01-04
ATCGCGGCCGATACGTCGTCTCCGGAGCCTGTGTCATCGGGCGGTGCCATTGACACGTTGACTCGTACTCAGCCGTGACCTGTCAATGCCCCCCTCCAACGAGATGACCTGGGCTGTTACGAAGTTTTCAATCAAGTGACGCGCCTTGTAGAGATCCCGGTCATAATTCCGGGCAATTTGGCGGTTGGCCTTGGAAGGGATCACGGCCGTCTTGCCGGCGGCTGCCAAGGGCTCGATCACCCGTTTGTCGGCGTCGAACGCCTTGTCGGCGATCACCGCGTCGGCCTGTACATCGGGCAGCAGTTGGTCGGCTCCGACCAGGTCGTGGGCTTGCCCGCCGGTCAAGAAGAAGCTGATCGGGTTGCCAAGCGCGTCGACCACCGTGTGGATCTTCGTGCTCAGTCCACCGCGCCAGCGCCCGATCGCCTGGTCCCCATCTTTTTTTGGGCACCGGCGCTATGTTGATGCGCACGCACGATTGTGCTGTCGATCATGGCGCATTCATTGTCGGCGTCCGCGGCCAAGTGCTTGAAGATGCACTCCCATATCCCCGACTTCGACCAGCGGCTGTGACGGCGATGCACATTCTTCCAGTCGCCAAACCGCTCTGGCAGGTCACGCCAGGGAATGCCGGCTCGGTAGCGAAACAGCACCGCCTCGACGAACAGACGGCTGTCATCGGCCGTCACTCCAACGTGGTCAATGCGGCCAGGAAGACGGCCACAGATACGCTCCCACTGATCATCACGAATGCCATAGCGTCGCATCGGTCAGCTCCAAGGTGGCTGACCTCCTATGAATCGGAGCTCGCTCCGCGCCGATATCCCCTAAATGACGACACACCCTAGCGAAACATCCGACCAAGCTGCTCTTTTGGTCGGATAAAGCTCTAGGTTCAGTTCGATCCGGCTTTGATGAGGTCGCGCCAGAGCGCCGGTGCGCTGCTGTCGGTGTCGCGCGGCTTTACGGAAGCCTTCAGGCTCGTATCGAACGTTCTGAGCAGGCTTTCCAGGGGCATGGGCCGGGCCAGCAGGAAGCCTTGCGCCTCGTCGCAGCCGATGGTTTGGACAAGCTCTAGCTGATCGTATGTCTCGATACCCTCGGCAATTGTTCCAATTCCCAACTCCGTCGCCATCAAAGCCAGCCCCCGGACAACGGCGCGAGCGGCGGCGTTCGCTGGCAAATCCTGAACGAAGCTCCGGTCGATCTTCAGATTGCTGAACGGAAACCGGCGTAGGTGCCCGAGCGACGTCTGCCCTACGCCAAAATCGTCGAGATTGATGCGAACGCCCAGGCGCCGCACCTCACTCAGCAGATCAAGCGTTTGCGCGGACATTTCAAAGAAGGCGGTCTCGGTCAATTCCAGTTCAAGCCGGTTTGGATCAAGGCCGGTGCTCGCCAGCACGCTCTGCAGCTTGGCGGTAAACTGGCCGCCACGCAGTTGCAACGGGGACACATTGACCGCCAGCCGGACGAAGGAGGGTAGCCGCCGCGCCTCGTCGCACGCACGCTCCAAGACCCATTCGCCCAGGCTGTCGACGATGCCGCTGGCCTCCGCCATCGGCACGAAGTCCATAGGCGCAAGAGTCTCGTGGGATTGGCGGTCCCAACGCACGAGAGCCTCGACGGCAGTGATCTGCCTCGTGTTGAGGTTGAAGATGGGCTGGAACTCAAGCCGCAGCTCGTTGCGGGCGATTGCGCCAGGCAGGTCGTTCTGCAGCACATGGCGGCGTAGGTCCCGGTCGCTCAGCTCACGATCGTAGAAACGCGTAATGCCGCGTCCATCGGCCTTTGCTTGATAGAGTGCAGCGTCTGCGTTCTGCAGCAAGGCATCGCAGGACGTCGCGTCGGGCGATGCCAGGGCAATCCCGATGCTGACGCCGACTTCGAATTGGTTGCTGTCGATGACATACGGCCGGGAAATCTCGGCTACGAGGCGTTCTGCCACGCTTCCCGCCAGCGAGGCGTCGGCAGCCCGGAGGACAATCGCGAACTCGTCTCCCCCCAGCCGGGCGCATACGTCGCTGGCGCGCACCTGGTGCTCCATGCGTCGCGCGACAGCGATCAGAAGGGCATCACCGGTCGGATGGCCGCAAGTGTCGTTGACGGCTTTGAACCGATCGAGATCGAGGTAGAGAAGAGCGATCAATGGGGGCTCGGCAGGCTTGAAATGCCCATCGAGTATCTCACGGAAGAGACGCCGATTGGCCAACCCCGTTAGCTCATCATAGTTAGCCAGGAAGCGGGCGCGGTCGTTCGCCCGCTTGACGTAGGTAACGTCCGAGCCAACGCCGCGGTACCCCTCAAAGACCTGTTGCGCGGAAAATTTGGGCTTTCCGGTAAACGACCACCAAACCGTCTCTCCCCCAACCTGAAGGCAAATCTCGAAATCACGAAAAGGGAGGCGGCGTTCCATCAAGGCCGCAAGCGCTGGCAGGCCCGTCGCCGACTGGTTTGGATCCGGCATCAGGCTTGACCCTGGCAACCTCAACAGGTTTGTGAGCTCCGCACCGAGGAGGTTGTCTGAATTGGTCCGGGCGGCCTGGGCAAATCGGTTCGACACATGGGTCAGCCGTCCGCCCTCATCGGTCTCCCAAAGCCAATCGCATGCGGATTCTTCGAAGTCGCGAAGGAGGAGACCGATTGTCTCACGCCCTTCCTGATGCTCGATCTCGCCGAGAGCACGAAGTATGAGAATGCGGTTGAGATAGAGAATGCAGAATAATGTCATCACGCTGTAAGCAACGAGGAGTATGATCCCAGCAAAGTCTAGGGCATCCGTAGCGAGAGTTGTGGCGATGAAGGCGGCTGGCGTGATCGGGAGCCAGAATGCAAGGGCTGCCGATACCGGAACAACCAGGACTCCGGTAGACATCAAACCAATAATTATCGCGTATAGTAAGCTACGTTCATCGCCGTGGGAAAACGGCATCAGGCCGATGAACAAAATGCCCCAAGCTACTCCAAGAACAAGAATGGTCCAGACATACCGCCGTAGTGCCTGCTCAGCGGTGCATACAGCGTGACCCAGCCAGATCCCATTCCAGCGCAAGCTCATGCCAGCGAGGACGGCGTATGACATGGCAACCACCGCGCCGACGGAGGTGAGCAGCACCCTGCCGTCAGTATTCCAAAACTCGTACATGACAAGAAGGATGCACCCTTGTCCCACAACCGACATGACACCGACAAGGGTGCTGAGGACATTGACCTGCTCGACCCGGATTCGATCGGCTAAGCGATGCGGCATACCCGTCAGCAGGAAGTGGCGCGTAGCATGGGACAGAGCTTGCAAAAGCCGTTCTATGAGTTCGGATTGTAATCTGCCCATCATGCGTCTTGAATCCCGCCGCCGTCTTTTGTTTCCTGTAGCATAAGCTCGACTGCCTTTATAGTTAGCAAGTAAAATCAATACAACAAGTGTGCATCACTCTAAAACACGCAGAAGACTCTCACAAGCACGGTTATTTAGATGAAGAGCAACGTAAATTCGTCCAAAGCCGTGGATGGAACATACCCGTACGCAACGCGTAGGCAGAGTAGCATGCCGCGAAGGCTGAGCGGGCAAACTTTCCTTCCTCGTAACGCGCTGCTGCCAGGTAGACTGCACTGAATACTAACGCGAAGGTCCACCCGACGATGCCTTGCGTCGCCACGGCCGTTCCTACCCAAAATAGGAGATAGGCGCAGTAAAATGGATGGCGGACCCATCGGTAGGGTCCAGAACTCAAGACAAGACGCGGTTCATCGCCGGTGAATGCCAGTGTCGGAGGCGTCATCCGGGTCGCCGCGAAACTCCAGGTCCAAAGCCCGATCGAGAGGACAAACAGCAGGCAGGCGACGACCCAACCTGGGGACAGCTGTCCCGAAAGGGTTCGCGACAAGAAAAGCGCCATCCCCAACAGACTTAGGAGCGAGATGATCCTCGCCCAGCTTTCCTCTCCGGCTTTACGGGCAAAATGGTGGACTGTGCCCCAGGCGAAGCATGCAAAGCAAACGGTCCCGAGCGCTGCAACCACGACTGGCCACGCAAATCCATTAATTATTATCGAATAGAGAGACGATTTCACCACATAGCAAGCTGTCATAATGATCCTGAGCCGCCGGAGCTATAGAAAGTATTGGAATTGTGCGCGAGACCATCTCGTAGTTCGCACGACGGCAAATAAGAAAGTTGGTCATAAATTTAAGCCCTGTATATTCTCTAGGGCCGGCAATTGGCTCGAAGCGTAGCTTTTTATAAAAACCGACATGGTTGCTACGGACGCAGGAGGCGACAAAGTCTGGATTATGGTGTTGGATCATAAAGCCGACCATGCGAAAAAGGATGAACACCAATCCCTGATTATGGCCTTGGTCAGGATGGCAAACCAAGCGATTAATTTCGACGGCCCGCTCTCCTGGCTTCAGCAGGCCGGGGAATTCGTCCGGGAACACGTGAGCGACTGGCAGATCTCTGGCGGTGGGGTTCGAAGATGACGGGTCCATGAAACAAACCCGGACCGATGCGACCGGTCGCGTATCATCGTAAATGACAACCGTCCTATTGGACGGCACAAAATCATAGGGGTCCGAGAACTCGCCATCGGCGCGCGCGTCGATGTAGCCATTTGAATGATAACTTAGATGCCGTAACTTGAACGCGTCCCTTTTAGTTTGACGGTCCAAAGCGAAGCGAGCGCGGAGCCCGACATAGTTGCCACTCCGGCTCTGTTTATGCTCGTTGGCGGGACGTCTGTCATAGGCGGCAACTGCTGGCGTTACATTCATCGCCCACACCTCCGCGCACGCGGTGCCGGCGTTTGGTGTCGCTGCAACAGATTATTAAAAACTCGAGGGCAGCTATCATGTGCTTGGGTTATTTTTGAGATAATTCTTATTGTCATATTCATTGTCATAATTGATTCCTTTGTCTGCACAGACGCTCGCGTTCCGGTCTTGGCTGAAGCAGATTGCATCTCTAAGTATTTGGACAATTATCTCGTACTTGAAACATGGTCGCATTGTTTCCCTATAGTTAGCTAAGTTTGTGAAACATATCCAGTAGCCACTTAATCTGTTCTATAATTCAACCATTACCCGCCCGAAATCTAGAGTTTGAAAAGCTACACTCGAGTTGCGAAATAGTCTTTTCCAGTCCGCGCCAGACGACACATGCGCAAATCATGGCTGGAATGAACCAATCATGCACAATTGGGTCCTGCACTAATGGTATGACGTGATCACAAAGGGTTTGTTGCCAACTTATTTGCCTGCTTTCGGGTCCGTCCTCCATAGGGGCGAACCACGCTCAATTACCCATCCGAAAAACAGGCGCCGCCTCGGAGGCCGCCAAGCCCGGCAGGGCTTGACAGCAGTAAAATATCACGAAATGTTCAAAGCCAAGCGCGACCGCAGTTCAGACTGCGGTCCAAGAACTTGAGTAAGCGGAGGAACGGACGTGTCGATCGCGATGCCGCATCAATCGGCCATGGATGGCGCCGTCCGCCATCTCGTCAGCAACTACAACCCAAAGGGCAACCGGATCGGGTGGCTGATGATGTCCTCCATCCTGGTGGAGGCATGGGACCTTTACTCCATCGCGTTCGTGCTGGTGTTCATCCGCGAGCAGTATCATCCCGATCCGCTGCTGCTCGGCTTGGCCGCGGCTGGCACGCAGGGCGGCGCGCTAGTCGGGGCGCTGCTGGGCGGCTGGCTGTCCGACAAGATCGGGCGCCGGGTCATGTTCCTGGCGACGATGATCCTGTTCATCGTCCTGGCGCTGGTGCAGGCCTTCGTCACCAGCGTCGGTTGGCTCGTCGTGGTCCGCTTCGCGCTTGGCGTGCCGCTCGGGAGCGACATCTCGAACGGCTACACCTACATCATGGAGTCGATGCCGAAGGGCAAGCGCGAGGTCATGGGCAATCGCTGGCAGTTCATGTTCGCGGTCGGCGAGGTGCTGACGCTGGCGGTCATCGCGGTCTTCATCGTGGCGGACATGAACCACGAGCTGATCTGGCGGGTGACGCTCGGCATGGGCGCGTTGCCGGCGCTCATCATCTTGCTGATGCGGCACGACCTACCGGAAACGGCGGTATGGCTGATCCGCCATGGCCGTTTCCGCGAGGCCAAGCGGGTCTCGATGGATATGTACTCCGACAATCTGGACATGCTGCCGGACCAGGACATCGTGGTGCCGAAGCCGCGGCCGACGGCGTTCCTGGCCGACATCCGCAAGGACCCGATCCGCTGGCGCGCAACCCTGTATGGCTGGATCGCCTGCTTCTGCCAGGCCGGCGAGTTCTCGACCTTTGCCTTCTACCTCCCCGTGCTGTTCATCATGGTCGGCGTGTCGTCCCTCCTGGGCACCGACCTGGTCACGATGGCGCTCTATATCGTTGCGGCGATCTCCGGCTGGGTGGGGCCGCTGCTCACGCCGAAGATCGGGCAGCGCGGGATCAGCATCGCCGGGTTCGCGATCGTGCTGGTCTCGCTCCTGGTCGCGGCCTGGGCGCTCTACACCGGCGCGACCGCCGTCCTGCCGTTTGCTGCGGCGGCGATGCTTTGGGGCCATTATTGGGATGCGTCGAACTGCATGACCATTCCCACGGTGGTCGCCAGGCCGGAGTATCGCGGCACGGCGAGCGGCTTCGCCTATATGTTCGTCAAGCTGCCGTCGTTCCTGGCGATCTTCCTGTTCCCGTCGCTGTTCGCCGCCATCGGCCAGGCCGGGGCCACGCTGATGGTCGCCATCTTCCCGCTCGTCGGGTTGCTGGCCGCGATCTTCATCCTGCCGGAAATCTATGGCTTCGAAAGCGACTGACGCGAGGCCGGCCTTGCCGAGGCCGCGTGTTGCCATCGCCGGCCCCGTGGGTTGGAACGTATGACGGCACGCATCGCCTGCATCGGCGAGTGCATGGTCGAGCTCAGGGAGTTGCCGACCGGGCTGCTGCAGCGTGGCTGGGGTGGCGACACGTTGAATACCGCCGTCTATCTGGCCCGGCTCGGCTTGGACGTGGATTACGTGACCGCGCTGGGCGACGACGCCTGGAGCGGTGAGATGCTCGCCGAGTGGAGGGCCGAGGGCATCGGGACCGGCCTGGTGCACCGGTTGGCGGGATGCTTGCCGGGCCTGTATATCATCCAGACCAACAGCGGCGGCGAACGCAGCTTCCTATACTGGCGCGACAGCGCGGCGGCCCGGCGCCTGTTCGACCACCTGGACGTCCAGGCCCTGGCGGCGTTCGATGTGCTTTACCTTTCGGGGATCACGCTCTCGATCTTCGACGACGCGGCGCGCGACGTGCTGCTGCGGGCCCTGGCCGAGGCCCGCGCACGTGGCGCGCAGGTCGTGTTCGACACCAACTTCCGGCCGCGCGGATGGCCCGACCGCGCGTTGGCCCGGCGGCTGTATGAGCGCATGTTCGGCATCGCGCACATCGTGCTCGCCTCGGCCGAGGACCTGTCGCTGCTCTACGGCGATGCCGGCGGCGCCGAGCTGCTGCGCCATGCCGCCGATACGGAGATCGTGCTGAAGCTGGATCAGCCGGCATCGCGCCTGTTCCATGCAGGAACGGAGCGGCGCATCCAGGCAGCGCCGGTGCACGGCGTGGTGGACACGACGGCAGCCGGGGACAGCTTCGCCGCCGCCTACCTCGCCGCCCGGCTGCGCGGCGCCACGCCGGAGGACGCTGCCCGCTCGGGGCACCACCTGGCGGGTATGGTTGTCCGGCACCCAGGCGCCATCATCCCCCGGGCCGCCATGCCGCGGCCGGCCGGCTCGCAGGAGGTCCCATCATGACAGCCACGCCGTCCCGCCAGGACCAGCTCACAGCGCTGCTCGCGGTTGGGCGGGTCATTCCCGTGATCACCCTCGACCGGCTGGCCGACGCCGTGCCGCTGGCCCGCGCTTTGGTGGAGGGCGGGGTGCGCCTATTGGAGATCACCTTGCGCACCCAGGCCGGCCTGGCCGGAGCCCAAGCCATCATCCGCGAGGTGCCGGACGCAATCGTGGGGATCGGCACGGTGCTGACGCCGGATGACATGAGGCGGGCCGTGGACATCGGCGCCCGCTTCGCGCTGAGCCCGGGTGCCACGCCGGCCCTGCTCGACGCGGCGGCGGCGTCGCCCATCCCGTTCCTGCCCGGCATCGCCACCGCGTCCGAGATGATGGAGGCCATGGCCCGCGGGTTCGGCACCGCGAAGTTCTTCCCCGCCACGGCGGCCGGCGGCCTGGCCGCGCTGCGGGCGTTGGCCGGCCCATTCCCCCAGGCGCGCTTCTGCCCCACCGGCGGCATCACGGAGGACAATGCTGCCGAGTGGCTCGCGCAACCGAACGTCGTCGCGGTCGGCGGCTCCTGGTTGACCCCGGCTGCCGAGATCGCCGCAGGCCGGTGGGACGCGATCCGCGAGCGGGCGCAGCGCACCCGGGCGCGCCTGGAGGGGTAAGCCGGGGACGCAAGTCCCCTTGGTCAGCAGGCGCGTGGCATGTCCAGGTTGCAGTCGAACAGGGCGGGATCGTTGCCGCGGCCCAGCACGTCGAACATGCTGTCCACGAATGCGATCAGGCTATCGGATGCGATAACCGCGTCCGCCACCCGGCCTGCCGCGACGGCCTCCACGATCGCCAGATGACCCTCCAGCGTCCCGCCCAGGCTCTCATCCGGGCGCACCCGGCTATGATAGATCCATCCGATCCGGCGGAAGATGGTATGCAGCGGCCGCAGCGTGGCTTCCAGGAACGCCTCGCCCGCCGCGCTGATCAGCAGGCCGTCGATCTGCCGGTCCAGCTGGTTGAACTCGCCGATGGTCATCTGGCCGGCCCGGCCGCGCAGCGTGCCCGCAATGTGCAGGAACTGATTGCGGTGCGACGCTCCCGCCCGCTCCGTCGCGAGGCGCACCACGAACCGCTCCATGTCGCGCCGCAGCCCCAGCAGCGTGCGTTCGCGCGACAAGTCGATCGGGGCGACCTGCAGCCCATGTCGTGGCCGGACGACGATCAGCGTATCCGACGCGAGCCGGCTGACCGCCTGGTGGATCGGCGTGCGGCCGACGCCGGTTTGATCCTGCAGGTCCTGGATCGACAGGAACAACCCGGGCGGCAGGACACAGGTGACGATCAGTTCCTCCAGCCCTCCGTAGGCAAGGTCGGACAGGTTCGTGCGGTTGGTGCGGACCGGCTTGCTGGCCGGCGAGGGCAGCCCCGACGCGGCGATCAGGTGCGGTCCCGCTTCCGGGCTTGTCGTCATGGTCTTCCAGGCAGCTGCATCCCGGCACGATGTTATGCGAAGGCTACAGAGCGCGGAAGGGGAAATCATATTGTGATATTTCACCGCGGGCAGTAGCGTCTACGCGCCGGGTGGAGGTGGCCTAGGTCCAGGGGCTTGCCCTGCCAACGATGTCAAAAGGGAGGGACGGGTGAAGATAACCCTGATCGAAACGTTGCGGACCGCCGAATTCGCCAACATCATATGGGTTCGCGTGCACACCGATGCCGGCGTGATCGGGCTCGGCGAGACGTTCTACGGCGCCGGCGCGGTCGAGGCGCACATCCACGACACGCTCGCCGGGCGCCTGCTGGGCCGTAACCCGTTGCACATCGAGGCGCTGCACCGGGAGATGCTGAACCTGCCGATGGCGCAGTCCAGCACGGGCGTGGAGTACCGCGCCGCCTCGGCGATCGACATCGCGCTGTGGGACCTGTTCGGCAAAGTCTGCAATCAGCCGGTGCACCAGATGCTCGGCGGCCTGTGCCGGCCACGGCAGCGCATCTATAATACTTGCGCCGGCTACGGCTACGTCCGCTCCAACAACATTAAGCCGGTCTCCAACTGGAACCGCAGCGAGGCCGGCGGCCCCTATGAGGACCTGACCGGCTTCATGACCCGGGCGGACGCGGTGGCGGAAAGCCTGCTGGAGTCCGGCATCACGGCGATGAAGATCTGGCCGTTCGACCCGGCCGCCATCGAGAACGACGGCATGTCGATCAGCCCCACCCAGATGAAGGCCGCCCTGGAGCCGTTCGAGAAAATCCGCCGCGCCGCGGGCGACCAGATGGAGATCATGGTCGAGTTCCACTCGCTGTGGAACTTGCCGATGGCCAAGAAGCTGGCGAAGGCGCTCGAGCCCTATAACCCCACCTGGTTCGAGGACCCGATCCGCATGAACTCGCCCCAGGCCCTGGCGGAGTACGCCCGCTCCACGGACGTGTGGGTGTGCGCGAGCGAGACGCTCGGCAGCCGCTTCCCCTATAAGGACATGCTCGACCGCGATGCGATCCACGTCGTCATGGCGGATTTATGCTGGACCGGCGGGCTGACGGAGGGGCGCAAGATCGCTGCCATGGCCGAGACCTACCACCGCCCCTTCGCGCCGCATGACTGCATCGGACCCGTTGGCTTCATCGCCGGCATCCATGCCTCGTTCAGCCAGCCCAACACGCTGATCCAGGAAAGCGTGCGCGCCTTCTATACCGGCTGGTACAACGAACTCGTCACGACCATGCCGGTCATCGAGGATGGCTACGTGCTGCCGATGGAGGGGCCCGGCCTGGGTACCGATCTGCTGCCCGCGGTGTTCGAGCGTGCAGACCTGACCGTGCGCCGGTCGGAGGCGTAAGCCGTGAGAGGACAGCTTTTCGACCTGACCGGCCGCATTGCGCTCGTCACCGGGTCATCCCGCGGGCTGGGGCGTGCCATGGCCGGGGGGCTGGCCGAGGCCGGGGCGGCCGTGGTGCTGAACGGTTCCGATGCCGGACGGCTGGCGGAGGCCGCGGCGGCGATGCGCGCGGCCGGGCATGCCGTGCACGAGGCGCGGTTCGACGTGACGGACGAGGCGGCGGTGGTCGCGGCGTTCGAGGCGTTGGATGCGCAGGGCGTCGCCGTGGACATCCTGGTGAACAATGCTGGCATCCAGTTCCGCCGCCCGATGCTGGAGCTGCAGACGGCAGACTGGCGCCGGGTGATCGAGACAAACCTGACCAGCGCCTTCGTCATCGGGCGGGAGGCGGCGCGACGTATGGTCCCACGCGGGCGCGGCAAGATCATCAACATCGGTTCGCTGACCAGCGACGCCGCGCGGGCCACCGTCGCGCCCTATACCGTCGCCAAGGGCGGCATCAAAATGCTCACCCGCGCCATGACCGCCGAGTGGGCCGCCCACGGCATCCAGGCCAACGCCATCGGCCCCGGCTACATGCTGACGGACATGAATCAGGCCCTGGTGGACGACCCGGCGTTCAACGCCTGGGTGGTCGGGCGCACGCCATCACGCCGGTGGGGCAAGCCCGGCGAGTTGGTCGGCACGGCGGTGTTCCTGGCCTCGGCCGCGTCCGACTACGTGAACGGGCAGATCATCTACGTCGATGGCGGGATGCTCGCCGTGCTCTAGGACCAGCGGCTGAACGCCGTCGAGCGCCTGGCGCAGGCCAGGTGGCGGCCGGGACGTTCCGCCGCAGCTCGACGGCCTCCCTCCAGCACGTCTCGAAACAGGCCGTTTGCCGCGGGGCAGCCCAGCGGCTACCGTCCCCACATGGCCAAGCCGCTGCATGAAACCGCCGTCACTCCCGGGGATGGTCCCGGCGTGAGCGGCGACACGTTCGACTATGTGATCGTGGGGGCGGGCGCGGCCGGGTCGGTGCTGGCCCATCGGCTGACGGACGATCCGGCCGTCACGGTGTGCGTGCTGGAGGCCGGGCCGCCGGACCGCAATCCCTGGATACATATACCGGCCGGGTTCACCAAGACGCTGTTCGATCCATCCTGCACCTGGCAGTTCCGCACGGAGCCGACGGCGGATACCGCCGGCCGCGCCATCGCCACCACGCAGGGCCGCACTCTGGGCGGGTCCAGCAGCATCAACGGCATGGTCTACAACCGCGGCCAGCCGGCGGACCTCGATAGCTGGGCGCAGCGCGGCAACCGCGGCTGGGGTTACGACGACATGCTGCCGTACTATCGCCGCACGGAGCGCCGGGTCGGCTTTGGCGATTCCGCAAAGCGCGGGCGCGACGGCGGCATCCCCGTCACCGACATGGACTGGATTCACCCGGTCAGCGAGGCCTTCATCGCCGGAGCCGTAGCCGCGGGCATCCCGCGCAATCCCGACTACAACAGCGGCGACCAGGCCGGCCGTGGGCTACTTCCAGCGCGTGATCGAGCGTGGCCGCCGGGTCAGCGCCGCGCGCGCCTTTCTCGCGCCCGCGCGCAAGCGGCCCAACCTCGATGTGCGGACGGGCGCCCGCGCCCGGGCCGTGCTGTTCGCGGGCAAGCGCGCCGTGGGCGTCAGCTACGTTCGTCAGCAAGGCGGCCCGGCGACGGAGGTGCGGGCGCGACGGGAGGTCATCCTGTCCGCCGGCACGGTGAACACGGCGCGGCTGCTGCAGGTGTCAGGCGTGGGGCCGGCCGGGCTGCTCGGGGAGCTGGGCGTCCCCGTAGTGCACGAGCTGCCCGGCGTGGGCGAGAATTTCCGCGACCACTACGCCGTGCGCTGCGTCGTGCGGGCGCGGCCGGGCACGGTCACTCTGAACGAGCTGTCGCGCGGCCCGCGCCTGGTGGGCCAGGTGCTGCGCTGGGCGACGGGGCGGCCCAGTATCCTGGCAACCGCGCCGTCGCAGGTGCACGTGTTCTGGAAATCCTGGGACGGGCTGGACGCGCCGGACCTGCAATGCGTGTTCACGCCCGGCAGCTACCAGCAGGGCCGGACCTACATCCTGGACGGCTACCCCGGCATGACCGCGGGCGCATGGCCGCACCGGCCGGAGAGCACAGGGTGGGTGCGCGCCCGCAGCACGGACCCGTTCACCGATCCGCTCATCCAGCCCAACTACCTGGCCGACTCAGGCGACCGCCGGGTGACGCTCGGCGGCATCCGGCTGATCCGCCGGCTGCTGGCAACACCGGAACTTGCGCCCTTCGTGGACCGCGAAACCCTGCCCGGGCCCGAGGTGCAGCGGGACGACGAGCTGCTGGACTTCGCGCGCGCCAACGGCACGACCTGCTACCACCTGATCGGCACGGCCCGCATGGGCCCGGCGACCGACCCCGGCGCGGTGGTGGACGACATGCTCCTGGTGCACGGCATGCAGGGCCTGCGCGTGGTGGACGCCTCGGTCATGCCCACGATGCCGTCCGCCAACACCTATGGCGACGCCCAACAATGCCTGAGTCGGAATGGCATGATGTTGCGGATGCATGACCATAGGGGATTCCGGCGCG
>JAABUT010003579.1_pt1 | contig 13183 bp, 10 predicted proteins | sample 5559281 | NCBI WGS metagenome assembly JAABUT01 (sample SAMN10711880, study PRJNA513359) | rock metagenome | isolation source: Antarctica rocks | place: Antarctica: Victoria Land, Ricker Hills nord | collected 2016-01-04
CAATTAGAAGCTCTCATTTCTGTTTTTTTGATGTCAGTCAGAGCTTCATACTCAAAATGATCATGATCATCAAATTCTTCTATCAGTTCAGCTTTTAAAGTGCTTCAACGACTCACTTCTACTGCTTTGAAAAAGAACTTTTCTATGTTCAGTGTGAAAACTGCATCTTTTCATGCATTGATTAAATAATCAAAGAAGAATTGCATCGAGATTTTCGCTATGTCGATTGAAGATATTGATAGAAAAATAGTCTACAACACTCAATGCAAACTGAACGTTCTAGACGTCGCTTTCATTGATGCATCAGCTCAAAATCTAGAAGACATCAAAGTCAAGCTATCTTTGAAATATCAGAATTTTCTCGACGTGTTTGATCGAGCTCAAGTTGATAAACTATCATCTCATCGTTCATATGATCATAAGATAGAACTCACTAACAATGTCACTTCTTCTAGATGTCGAGCTTATTGAATGTCACTCTACAAGCTTCAGAAGATCAAGAAATATCTGAACGAAAATCTGTCAAAGAGTTTTATTACTTCTAGCAAGATCTCATATTTCTCACTCGTTTTATTCACTCTGAAGATCAATGATGATCTTCGCTTCTGCGTTGACTATCGAAAGCTCAATGTCATTATCAAAAGAAATCGCTACTTTCTATCGCTCATAGATGAGATGATTGACAAAATTGTTGACTGCAAGCATCTGACTCGACTGAATATAATTTTCGCTTTCAACAAACTTCGTATGCATCTCGATAGTGAGAACTATACGATCTTCATTATCGCTCTAGAAGCGTACAAATCAAAGATTCTATCATTCGAATTAACAAACGATTCGATCTCGTTTCAGCAATATATGAACGATGTTCTATGAGACTTTCTAAATGACTTTTGTCAAGCTTATTTAGATGACATTCTCATATACAGCAAGACTCAAAAGAAGCATAGACAACATGTCAAGATGATACTAGATCGTCTACGAGACGCTGATCTGCAGATAGATATTCGAAAGTGCAAATTCGACGTAGAAGAAACAGTCTTCTTAGAAATCATAGTATTTGAACAAGATCTTCACATGAACTCTATCAAAGTGAAAGCTATAGTCAATTGAGCTACATCTATCAATCTAAAAGAGATACAAGACTTTGTTGACTTCGTCAATTTCTATCAACACTTCATCAAGAACTTTTTGAAACTAGTCAAGTCATTCACTTAGCTGACTTGAAAAAATATGTTTTTTGTTTAAAACGAAGTCTGCGTCGAAGTCTTTGACAATCTAAAGAAGCAGATCAGCTTGACTTCAGTTCTACGTCATTTTGATGTTAAACGTCAAGCTATTTTGAAAATCGATGCATTCAACTATGTAAAAGACGACATACTATCTCAGTACGATGACGAGAATGTGCTTCACTCGATAGTCTTCTATAGCAAGAGCATGATTTCAGCTGAATGCAATTATCACATCTATGACAAGAAATTGCTAACTATCATTCGATGCTTCGAACACTGATGACTCGAACTAGAAGATACTGAACTATCTATTCAGATGTTTACTGATCATCAGACTTTGAAGATCTTTATGAAAAACAAACAGCTGACTCGATGACAAGCGAACTATCTGAATATTCTATCGAAGTTTAACTTTCAGATTATCTTTCGATCAGGCAAAACAAACTTCAAAGTCGATGCTTTAACTAGAATGTCGATGATCGATAGTTCTGAATCAGTTAAAGACATAGATGATCATTTTCAGACTATACTGATCTTGAATTGAATAGACGTTTTATTGATTGAGTTCGAAATCGAATTTGAATACGAGACTAATCTCTATCAACGCGTACGTTTAGTCAATCAGAAGAATGAACTATGCAATGAGTATCAACAAGCTATGAACAAAGATAAACTGAAGCTTCATGACATGAAGCTAAAGAACTGTCAAATCATTGACAACGTTCTATTCAAAAAGAATTTACTATGAGTGTCAAAACAAATGCATACGAAATTGCTTTGAAAGATTCACGATCAATCATCAATCTCGCACTCTGACATTAAATGAACGATTGATCTAGTTCAACGCTTCTACTATTGATCAGATCATCGAGCAACTATTCAACAATACATTCGAAACTGTCATGTCTGTCAGCAAAGCAAAGCATTTCGAGATGATACAAATGATTTGCTTCAGCCTCTATTGATTTTTCAGCAGCGTTGACAAGATATAGCTATGAACTTCATCACTGAGCTATTTCTATCGAAAAACTATAACGTCATTTGCACGATCATATGTCGTCTCTTCAAAGAACGTCACTATGTTCTCTGTCATTGAGAAGACAATGACATCTCAATTGAAGAAACAGTATGAATCATGCTATGAAACGTCTATCGACTTCATAATCTACTCAGTTCTATCGTTTTGAATAGAGACTCTCAGTTCATATCGATCATGTGACAAAGTCTTTGTAAACAACTGAAGATCAAAGTCAATTTATCAACAGTTTATCATTCAGAGATCGATGATTAGTTGAAACGAGCTAATCAAGATGTTGAACGTGAACTTCGAATCTACTGCAATTACATGCAGAATGACTGAGCTAAATGACTTTCAATGATGAAATTCAGTGATAATTTCAATACATTCTCAACTATCTTGATGATTTCTTTCTACTTCAATAAAGACTTTCACTCTCGAATGAGTTTCAATTCAGATACGACTGATTACAAAATAACTCGTCAACGTATTGAGACTAGAAAGATCAATGACATTGTCATTCAAATGAGCAAACTTTTTATCTTCAATCATCAACAATTGAAAAAGATCAAGCAGATCATCGAAGCTCAGATGAACAAGCATAGACGAGACGTCATCTATGAAGTAAATGATCAAGTTTGATTAGTCTTTGAAAACATTAAAATCACTAGATCATGCAAAGATTTGAAAGACAAGCAGCTCGATCTCTATTCAATCACAGTCAAAGTTGAAATCTTCTATCATCTTCAGTTATCTAGAAGCATGAAACATATACATTCAATGTTCAGCTTGAAGTATTTATGATCTTCACTCAACAACTTTTTATCAAGACAACATTCTGAGTCTTCTAAATTGATGATCATTGAAAAGAATGAAAAGTACTGAGAAGTAGACGATATATTGAACTTCAAACAATATAGAGAAAGATTACAATACAAGATCAAATGAATCGAGATAAATCATGACGACGAATGATACTATGTCAATAAAGAAAAATTCGATGACTTGAAGAAAGTTCTGAATGAATTTCACAAGCTATACTCGAATAAGTTGCACTAAATTGAAAACACGATGAATTTTTTTGCTTTTATTTCTTTTCTATTCATGCAAACATGAATGTTCGAAGAAGAAGATAATGTTATGAACATGTCTGAATCAATCAAAGTTCAGATCTAATTCTAATCAATTTGATTAAAGCAAGTCATGACGCTATGTCTAGTTTGAATCTAGCACATCTCTTCAAGTCATTCTCAGTACTTCTTCTCGTTATTCAGCACTTTCTTCATTCACTTCTTTCATCATTCTTTTAAACAAACACATCTGACATATTACATCACATCTGTATTGAGTCTAGCGCAGTCTCAAGCCATTATTTATAAAAGAGCTTGCACTCTTTCTCTTCTGTATTCTTAATGTCTTGTTATAGCTATCTTTAAAGAGCAATACATACATATCAGTCTTGAGTCTCTTTGATTGAATGATCTAGACATGATCTCAACAAGTTATAGCTATTTCTAAAGATCAAGCACTATCAATTCTGATCTTCATTGATTGTATCATCTAGACACGATTCTGACATGTTTCAATGACGTGAAGTCATCATATAAATGATGAGTGATTTTCTTTTTCAAAAAGTTTTGTTCACTTTATATAAATAGCATAAAGTTTCTCATGAGTTGAGTTTAAATTGATGTTACAAAAATGTATGAATTCAAATTAAATTAAAATGCAAGTCATAAGAAAACACTTTTAAGTTCAGAAAGCATTTTTGAAATTAACATCACTTGTTTTTGACGTAATGTTATCAAATAAAGCTGTAAATATCATAACTTATAATTAAATCTTCAATTATTGATGCTGTATAAAAGAAATTAATTGAATTAAACATAGAGAATAAATCATCAACTGATGATGCTCAAGTCAGTAAGAAGCAAACTCTTAGCAAGAGATCTCATTCTACATCACAAACTAAAGATCAATCACATATCATATTGCAAAGCAATAAATAAAAGTTCATGATAGCATAACAGAATAATGTTGAATTGATAATAATTAAGATCAGCTGAGAATATGTTGAGATCATGTTTAGAAACTAATCAGAGTGCATGCATGACTAGAATGTTTGATTGATAGAGATAGTTATAACTAAGACTTTAAGAATACAGAAAAAAGAAGATACAAAAGACAAGAAGAATATGCTTTATATAATAGTAATTCAGATTGACGTTAGTCTCAAAGAAGACGTGTTGAAACACAAGAAAAATGTTTGTGACACAAAGAAATATGTTTATCATAGAAATTTGTTGATCACTTGTAACATAAAGAAGTGTATTTATCTAGAAGACAATAGAAGCTGATTAGAAGATGCTAGAAAAGAGAAAAGATGCTGAGTCATATTTGAGTCAAATTTGAGTCATATCTAGATCAGATCTCAACTAAATCGTTGACTAATTCTAATCATTATGCAGAGTACTCGCTAGCGTGCACTGCGAATTGATTAAAGCTTCAGTCTTGTTCAGTCTTGATATGCTTCGTAACATTACTTTCTTCTTTGAAAATTCATGTTTGCATGAATGTAGTTCATTTGCTCACTTCTGTTGATAGTTATTTCGATATTTAGCGTGATTTGTTTAAATATAGTTTATGAAATTTGTTTAAAACTTTCTCTGAGTCATTGAATTTCTCTTTATTGACATAGTATCATTCGTCGTTTCTATCTAGATTTGTTCATTTGACTTTGTACTGTATTTAATCTTGATAGCGTTTGAAGTTCAATATATTATTTATCTTTCAATGTTCATCATCTTTAATAGTGATTGATCTGAAATAAAGAGTCTTTTGAATACAATTGCAATAGCTTTGAGCTGAACATTGAATGCAAATGCTTCATGCTTATTGATAAATGAAGATGATAGAAGATTTCAACTTTGACAGTGATTTGATAGAGATTTAGCTGTTTATCTTTTAAATCTTTGCATGATCTTGTTGTTTTGATGTTTCTGAAGAATAATCAAACTCAATTGTTTACTTCATAAAAGACGTCTCATTTATGTTTATTGATTTGAGCTTCAATGATCTGCTTCGTCTTTTTCAATTGCTGATAATCAAAGATAAGAAGCTCTTTCATTCAAATGATAATATCATTTGCTTTTCTAGCTTCAAGACACTCACAAGTAGTTTTGTAGTTAATCATATTTGAATTGAAACTCATTCATGAGTGAAAATTCTTATTGAAGTAAAATGAAGTCATTGAGATGATTAAGAAAATATTGAAATTCTCGCTGAATTCTATCATTGATAGTCATTTTGCTCAGTCATTCTGCATGTAACTGCAGTAAATTCTTAGTTCTCATTCAACATCTTGATTAGCTCATTTCGATTAATTATTGATTTCAAAATGATAAGCTATTAATAAACTAGCTGTAATCTTTAGTCATTTGCAAAGACTTTTTCACATGATTGATATGAATTGAAAGTCTCTGTTTGAAACAATAGAACTAAATAAATCATGAAGTTAATAAATGTTTCATAGCATAATTCAAATCGTTTCTTCAACTGAGATGTCATTGTTTTCTCAATGACAGAGAAGATAGTGACATTTCTTGATGAGATGACATATGACTGTGCAAATGATGTTATAATCTTTTGATAGAAGTAGCTCAGTGATGAAGTTCATAATTATATCTTTTCAGCATTTCTATGAAATTGATAAAGAATGAAGAAGTTCATTGATATTATTTCTAGATATCTTGCTTTGTTAATAAATATGACAGTTTTGAATGTAACATCTAATCATTGCTTGATGATCTGATCAATAGTAGAAACGTTGAACTAAATCAATAGTTCTTTAATTGTCAGAGTAAAAGATGAAAGACTGATCATGAATTTTCTTTAACAATTTCGTATGCATATTCTCAGAAACTCATAGTAGATCTTTTCTGAACAGAACATTATCAATGATCTTGCAATGCTTCAATTCAATGCTATGTAGCTTGAGCTTATTCTCGCTTATAGCTTGTTTATACTCATTGCAAAGCTCATTCATCTTGTTGACATCTTTTACTTGCTGATAAAGATCAACTTCAGATTCAATAGCTAGAATATTTACTTTATTGAATGTCAGAATGATCTGATCGCGATTTTCAGTACGCTGAGTTGATTCAGAGACGTCAATCAGAAACATTCTGATTAAAGCATTAACTTTAATGTTTATTTTGTTTGATTGAAATATAATCTGAAAGTTGAACTTGAATAGAATGTCTAAATAATTGACTTGACGTTGAGTCAACTGTTTATTTTTCATGAAGATTTTCAGAGTTTGATGATCAATAAATATCTGAATGAGTAGTTCAATGCATTCAAGCTCAAGTCTTCAATGTTTGAAACATCAAATAATGACTAGCAATTTCTTGTCATAGATATGATAATTGCATTCAGCAAAAATCATGCTCTTGCTGTAGAAAGTTATTGAGTGAAGAACTTTCTCATCATTGTACTGTGATAGAATTTCATCTTTAACATAGTCAGATGCATTAATTTCTAAAATAGTCTATTGTTTGAAATCAAAATGTCGTAGTACTGAGATTGAGCTGACTTGTTTCTTTAAATCATCAAAAGCTTGAACACAGACTTTGTTTCATACAAAAGACATGTTCTTTCTAGTTAACTGAATGAACAATTTGACTAACTTCAAGAAGTTCTTAATGAAACGACGATAGAAGTTAACAAATCTCACGAAGCTCTGAACTTCTTTTAGATTGATCAACGTAACTCAGTTGACTATGACTTTCACTTTGATAAAGTTCATATGAAGATCTTATTTTGAAACTATGATTTTTAAGAAGACAGTTTCTTCTATGTTGAATTCGCACTTTTAAATATCTACTTGTAAATCAGCTTCTCATAAATGATTTAATATCATCTTAACATGTTGTTGATGTTTTCATTGAGTTTTGCTGTAAATCAAAATGTCGTCTAGATAAACTTGACAAAAGTCATTTAGAAAGTTTCAAAGAACATCATTCATATACTGCTGAAATGAGACAAAATCATTAATAAGTTCAAAAGATAACATCTTTGATTTGTTTGCTTCTAAAGCGATAATAAAGATAGTGTAGTTTTCACTATCAGAATGCATTTGTAGTTTGTTGAAAGTCGAAATGATATTTAATCAAGTCAGATGCTTGCAATCAACTATTTTGTCAATTACTTCATTTATGAGTGATAGAGAATAGTAATTTCTTTTAATAATAGCATTAAGCTTTTGATAGTTAATGCAGAATCATAGATTTTCATTTGCTTTTAAAATGAATAGAATGAGAGAAGAATACGAAGCTTTGCTAGAGATTATAAATTCTTTGAAAAGATTCTCGTTCAGATATTCTTTTACTTTCTGAAGCTTGTAAGAAAACATTCAATATGCTCGACAGTAAAGTGATGTTACGTCACTAGTAAGCTCTATCTTATGATCATATGAACGATGAGACGATAGCTTGTCTGCTTGAACTCAATCAAAAACATCTAGAAAATTCTGATATTTTGATGATAGCTTGACTTTAATATCTTCTAGATTTTGAGTCGTTTTATTGACTGAAAAGATGTCTATGACATCAAGTTTGCATTGAGTATTGTAAATGATTTCTTTATCAATGTCTTTGATGAACATAGCAAAAATCTTTGTTTAATTCTTCTTTTTTCATTTTACTAATGCTTGAAAAGAGACAACGTTTATGTTTTAAATCAAGAATAACTCTTTCTGAAACAATGAAACTGAGTGCTTAAGTATCTTAGAGATCTTGCTGTGAGCTGCTAAAGAAATCAAAGTTGATTGCAGTCAACTTGAGTACTTTGTATTTGACGAGATTGAAAAAATCGAAATAGAAGTATTTAATTGATCAGAAAATACGATAGTATCATATCTCATGTTCAATAATATTTCATTTTTGTTCATTCAGAGTTTGCTCAATATAGCTTCATGATGCTCAATATCAGCTATCAGCATTGACATAGTCAATTTCTTATGACTTTCAATCGTGAGATTGAATAGAATCTTATGAGTAATAGTCTTTCTAGCTAACTTCTCATCATAGTCTCGTATTAACTTCTCTTTTGCTAGCAATATAAATTGTATTTCAAGTTTCTGACATACTTTATTGACTAGCTTGTCATGTATCAGCGTGTAGATGATGAAATCACTATTTATCAAAGAGCGAAGATTGAAAGAATTGCTCTGAGAGATAAAAGAAGCATTGATCAGAAATGACTTTTCAAAATAGTTTTCTTTCAATAGAACTTCAATTTGACTGCATAAAAATATGATCTCTATCTCTTCAATGACTTTAAAAGAGATAGCTAGTTTTTTGAATCAGAATCAAACTCAGAGTTCAATGTAAATTGATTAAACTCATCATCTTTTAATGCATTGACTCTTAATTAATCAGAGCACTCTTTAGAAGTATGATTTGATTTGTAACAGATGAAACAGATTTCAGCTTGTAAATTAATGTTTTTGACGTTAGTTAAAATCGCGTCGCGCAGCTTTGAATAATCAACAAGTGTAGTGACTTCGATCTTTTTATAGAAGTTCAATGAATCTCATTTCTCAGCAAAGATGACTTGCTTTCTAACTTTGATCAAGAATTTCTTTTCTTTAATGTCATTCATGACTCAATGCTCATTGTTCAAATGAATCAGATAACTATGAATTTCATTGAAAGATTCAAGCTGAATCAATTGACTACTTTAAGCTGCATGAAAATAATAAACTATCTTGTCTTGTAAATTAATGATCAATTGTTTTTCATGATATTTTAAATAGAAGAACAAATGTTAAAACATTAAATAAAAGTTGCTGAATTTGCTCTTTTCTTGAGAGAGATTAGCATACTTTCTTCAAAAGTTTGTCTCTTTGTCGAGATCATTGTATAGCTGAGTAAGTTCATTTAACAAATCATTAATCATTTTATAAAAATTTAATGAATCATGTTAATGTTAAGCTAAAGTAGCTTTGACTGCATTTTCGTTGATTTTGAAGTGAATATAAATCAGTATGACTTTATCAGTATTGAAATGATCAACATTGATCTTTACATTTGCAGTTTAAGAAGTGAACTGAATTACTGAGTTTAACTAAAGAAACATTTGTTGCTTAAAGCGAGATAAAGTTGAAATTTTAGCTGAGCTCATCTGAATATAATCAGATTTTATGAATAAAATCTGCAATCATTTCATATGTTGTTGAACTAAATTTGCGTTTGTTCATATATCATTGAACTGAATTACGCTTTCGTTGCTTTCATCACTTTCATTGCTTTTATTGCTTTCGTTTCTTTCGTTGCATTCAGTCTACTACTCATCTATCTACTCGCTCATTTACTCGCTCAATACTCACTCATCTACTCGCTCATTTACTCATCTATCTACTTGCTCATCTACTCTTCACTCTACTCGTCTAGCTACTCGCTCATCTACTCATCACTTTACTCGCTCATTTACTCTTCACTCTACTCGCTCATCTACTCTTCATTCTACTCACTCATCTACTCTTCATTCTACTCGTCTAGCTACTCGCTCATTTACTTGTCATTCTACTCGCTCATTTACTCTTCACTCTACTCGCTCATCTACTCTTCACTCTACTCATTTAGCTACTCACTCATTTACTCATCATTCTACTCGCTCATCTACTCTTTATTTTACTCATCTAGCTACTCACTCATTTACTCATCATTCTACTCACTCATTTACTTATCACTATACTTTCTATTGAACTCTCTATCAAATGCTTTATCAAACGCTTTATCAAATGCGTCGATCAAGTGCACAAAACACATCAAACAATACTTCAAACAATGCTTTTCATATGACTTTCTATCTACGCTGACGCTAGAGAGTTCGAAGTTTTCATCTTCTTTTTTTCTTCATAGTTTCTACTTTCTAGAACAACAACAATCAAAATATCAACATGTTCAGTTATCAACTCAGCTATTTACTTAGCTATTTACTCATTCGTCTAGTAGTCAATTTATTGCTTCAAAACATGCTTCAAAAGACGTGTTGATTAAGCGCATAACATGAGTTAAACAGTGCTTCAAACAATGCTTTCTACTGAGCTTTTCACTGATCTTTCTATTAATCTTTTGATTGAGTCATCTAGTGAGCTTTTTACTGATATTTTGATTGAGTCATTTAATGAGCTTTCTACTGATATTTTGATTGAGTCATCTAATGAGCTTTCTACTGATCTTTTGATTGAGTCATTTAGAGAGCTTTCTACTGATCTTTCAATCAATCTTTCTATTAATCTTTCAATCAATCTTTCTATTAATCTTTCTATTGATATTTCTATCAATCTTTCTATCAACTTTTCTATCAATCTTTCTATCAATCTTTCTATCAATCTTTCTATCAATCTTTCTATCAATCTTTTTACTGAGCTATTTATTGAGCTATTGACTGAGCTTTCTATCAAATGCTCTGTTAGAGATTGATTTAGAGTGAGTCATAGAAATGTCATTTAACTAATAGATAAATGCTAAGAAAGAAAAGTATTTACAGAAAAGAACTCGATTCTTATATGTGTGTTTCTCAGTTCTGTGCTAAACTCGATTAGATTGATGTCTTACACATATGATGCAGAGTCTCAATGATATCACTTTTAGATCAAATTCTCGCTAGACTCGATTAGAATAAAATCAGGCGAAAACTAGACGAAAAATAGACGAAGACTAGAATTGTAACATTACTCTTTCTTCTTGACTATTCATGTTCACATGAATGTTGTTTCTTAGTGCGCTTTTCTTGAATATTTGATATAAAAGTCGTCAATCATCTCTTGAGCGTTCATAAATTCGTCGTCGTCAGCATTATATCAGTTGAAATCGTTGTTATAGCTCTTTCATTTGACTCGATATTGAAGTCGTCTTCTATAGCATCGAGAGTTCAGTATATCATCGATTTTTCATTCGTCTTCATCGTTTATCACTATTGATTTCGAAGATTCATTCTTTTGATCAGATAGAGAATCATCGACGACAGAACGAAGAAGCTCTGAATGAAATACATCATGTATACGCATAGTCTTTGATAGTTTCAACTTATAGAATGAGTCAACAGACTCAGTGATCTGAAATGAGTCAAGCATCTTGTCATTCAATTTTTTGAAAGATCTCGCTGTAATGATGTTTCGTTCATTCAAAAACATCTTTGATTCAATCTTGTAATTGATCTTCTTTCTATGCTTGTTAGCTTGATTCATCATTTGTTTTCGTGTTTTGATCAGAGCTTCGCAAGCGAAGATCAGTATCTTATTCATGTGATTGAATATATCTTTGACTCAAGCAATCTGCAGACGTTCGCGAATGCTTTCATACTCGATGATGTCAGAATCGAAGCTCATACGAGAGTGAAAGTTCTTGTTCATGAAGAAGAAAATCAAGAAGATGACTGAAAACAAGACGTTATTGTTGACAAACTTGATCATGAATAGTCACTTGAATCAGTCGTTCTGCATGTATGAACAGAAGAAACGAAGATATCGCTCGACATTCTGATTGACTCGTTCGCTTTGATCGTCGATCTGAGAGTGATAGACGATGAACAATCGAAGAGAAATGCTCAGTCGTTTGCAAAGAAACTTTCAAAGAATAAAGATGAACTGAGAATCTCAATTGAATACAATGAAGCTTGATAGATCGTGAGTTCAATATACTCATTGAAGCAACATTTCAGCTGTCTTTTCGACTGTGATATCTTCATCATCAATGATGCAAGAAATATAATGTCTTTCTTTTAACAATCTGTAGATGACAGTCAGAATAGCGTTGTAGTCGTACGATTCAGATAGATTGATAATGAAGTTCATGACTATGTTCTGTCATCGCTGTTCAGATATAGATAGAGATTGAAGCAACTCATTTGATTTATTTCTTGATGTCTTTGAACGTTGACATACGTAGCAGTTTCAAATATATTGATCTATCGTTTTTCGCATAGAAGATCAATAGTAATTTCGCTTTATGACTTTCACAGTTCTAAGAATATCAGAATAATCAACTGATGATTGATCATGTATCTCACGAATCAAATTCATTTGTAGAAGCTCGTTGAACAAAACTCATAGCTGACTATCATGATACAAGATTTCATTCTGAGTTTGACAATTCTTTAATTTGATATCTTCATATTATGTCTCGTCTCTTGTTATTGCTTCGCGAAGTAGCGTACAATTCTCGTCGATCTCATTAGTTTCAAGAATCTGTTTATAAATTGATTGATCATGTTAGAAATCAATCTAGAGCGAGTCATAGAGATGTCATTTAACTAATAGATAAATGCTAAGAAAGAAAAGTATCTACAGAAAAGAATCGAGTTCTTATATGTGTGTTTCTCAGCTCTGTGCTAGACTCGATTGAGTTGACGTCTTACACATATGATGCAGAGACTCAATGATATCACTTCTAGATCAGATTCTCGCTAGACTCGATTAGAATGAAATCAGACGAAGACTAGTTGAAGAATAGACAAAGGCTAGAATTGTGACATTACTCTTCTCTCTTGACTATTCATGTTTGCATGAATGTTGTTTCTTAGTGCGCTTTTCTTGAATATTTGATATGAAAGTCGTCAATCATCTCTTGAGCGTTCATAAATTCATCGTCGTCAGCGTTATATCAGTTGAGATCGTTGTCATAGTTCTTTCATTTGACTCGATATTGAAGTCGTCTTTCATAGCGTTGAAAGTTCAGTATATCATCGATTTCTCATTCATCTTCATCGTTTATCACTATTGACTTCGAAGATTCATTCTTTTGATCAGACAGAGAATCATCGACGACAGAACGAAGAAGCTCTGAATGAAATACGTCGTGTATACGCATAGTCTCTGATAGTTTCAACTTATAGAATGAGTCAACAGACTCAGTGATCTGAAATG
>JAABUT010003580.1_pt1 | contig 13183 bp, 14 predicted proteins | sample 5559281 | NCBI WGS metagenome assembly JAABUT01 (sample SAMN10711880, study PRJNA513359) | rock metagenome | isolation source: Antarctica rocks | place: Antarctica: Victoria Land, Ricker Hills nord | collected 2016-01-04
AGCCGACCTCGACGCCGTCGCCGCCCAACTCAACGGCAGACCCCGGGAGACCCTCCACTGGAAGAACCCCACCGAGAAACTCAACGAACTCCTGATCCAAGCCGGTGGCGCATTGACCACTTGACACCGCCCCTGGACGCCGAACACCCCGACCCCTGGATCGCCGACAAAGGCTACCTCGGATCCGACACCATCCGGCCCATCCGAAAACCCGTCTTCCGGAACCTGCTCGACTGGGAGAAACAACTCAACACCGCTGTCAACCGAATCCGCTACCAGATCGAGCAGGCCATCGCCAACCTCAAGACCTGGCGGGTCCTGCACACCGACTACCGGCGACCACTCGGAACATTCGAAACCACCATCACCGCGGTCCTCGGACTCGAATTCTTCCGGACGACCCGGTGAATAACCCTCGATCTATCAAACGCTGTACCTGCAGACGGGTGGGTGACTGCGGCGACCGGCCGGGTCGGTGGTCACCGGTCTGACCGGACGGACGGACCCGGCTACGTACGGCTGCTGGGCTGGGCTCGGGAGCATGCCTGCGGCCGGCGGGTCTGGGCGCTGGAGGGCACCGGCAGCTTCGCCGCCGGGTTCGTCACGGTCCTGGCGCAAGCCGGCGAAGACGTCGTGGAGATCACCGGCGGGAAGCGTTCTCGCGGCGCCGAGAACGACCGGATCGACGCAGTCCGAGCTGCTCGCACCGCGCTGGCCCAGGAGCAGCACGCCGCACCGCGGGAACGAGGTCTACGCGAAGCGCTACGTCAGATCCTCGTTACCAGGCAGGCGGTCCTGGTCAGCCGCACCAAGGCGATCAACGAGCTGAAGAGCCTGATCGTGGTCGCGCCCGAACACCTGCGCGCGCAACTACGGGGCGTCGCGCTGACCAAGCAACTCCACCGGGTCGAGCAGCTGAGCAGCCCCGTCGACGCCACCGTGGAGCACCGGGTGACGGTCCTGACGCTGCGCTCGATCACCGCGCGGATCCGCTTCCTCACCGCCCAGACAGCCGAACTCGACCCGGAACTGCTCGCGCTGGTCACGGCCCACCCCGCCGGGCCGGCGCTCCTCGACGAGCCCGGCGTCGGACCGGTGGTCCCCGCTCAGCTGCTCGTCAGCTGGTCCCATCGCGGCCGGGTCCGCAGCGAGGCCGCGTTCGCCGCGCTGGCCGGCGCCGCGGCCCCTGCAGGCCAGCAGCGGGCAGCGGACCCGACACCGCCTCAGTCCAGGCGGTGACCGCGACCTCAACCGCGCCCTGCACACCATCGCGATCACCCGGCTGCGCTGCCACCCGGAGTCCCGCGAGTACCAAACCAAGCGCACCGCCCAAGGAAAGACCCACCGCGACGTCCGCCGCAGCCTCAAACGAGCCCTCCCCCGCCGGCTCCACCGCCGCATCCAATGCGCCACCCGCCCGACACACACACCGCCGATCGGACAACTCACAGCCCCTTGACACACATAGGAGCGTCCAACGGCCTGCTCCGGCAGTACCTTCCCAAGGGAACCGACCTGTCCATCCACTCCCAGGCCGACCTCCACGATGTCGCTGCGGAACTCAACGGGCGCCCCCGGGAAACCCTCGACTGGCACAAACCCGCCGGAGAACTGAACGAACTTCTGATTAAAGCTGGTGGCGCACTGAGTACTTGACACCGCCACCCCTTTGGCCCTGACGGACTTACTCCTGCGTCGCGGCCTGGAGGCTGGTGAGGAACAACACATACGCCATGGCGCCCGGATCGGGATGGCCTGCGCCCCGTTCGCCCACCCAAGCGGCGCGGCCACGACGTCCCCCCCGGTCGGTTGTCGACTCGACCCCGGACTGCGCGGCTGCAATCATCGCCGCCAGGGCTCGACCCTGCGACGCCTCGTGCAGCGCATCCAGGCTGGGGGACAACGCATCCAACAGGGTCTTGTCGCCCGGCTCTGCCTTTCCTCTGTCGGCGATGCGTTTCATCGCCGCCCGGCCCACCGCCTCGGCCACCTGGGGCGTCCAGGTTTGCTCGTCTCCGACCTCCTTGGCCGCGGCCAGCAGACCGGCACCGACGAGTGCCGCCATGGTCGAGGGGTTGGCCTTTGCGAAGGCCGCACCGCTGGAGCGCAGGAGGTCGCCGAGGGTGCTCGGCTGCGTTTGCGCCAGTGCGGCGCGCACCGCGTGGCACCCCTTGTCGACAGTGATGCCGAGGTCGCCGTCACCGACGGCGGCGTCGAGGTCCCTCAGCAGCTCTCGCTGCTCGGCCAGCGCCGCGAGAGCCGAGTCCAGGACGACGACCACCTGCTCCACGGTCAGTGCAGACATTGGAGCCCTCCTCACTGACGGAAGAACGGCGACGAGGCGGGTGCGTCGAGAAGCTCGATGAGCTCGTCGTCCAGCCGCATGACAGTGACCGACGCGCCGGCCATCTCGAGGCTCGTCGCGTATTCTCCGATGTAGGGACGGTGGATGGTGACGCCCTGGGCGACTAGAGCTCGATGTACTCGACGGTATATGAGGTACAGCTCCTCAGCGGGCGTGGCGCCCATGCCGTTGACCATTACGGCTACCTGGTCACCGGCTTGCAGTGGTAGGTCGTTCAGGATTGCTTGAACAAGGCGATCGCCTACCTTGTCTGCGGTCTCGAGAGGTAGGCGTTGCTGACCGGGTTCACCGTGGATTCCGATCCCCACCTCCATCTCGCCGTCGGCCAGCTCGAAGGTCGGCTTGCCGGCCACGGGAAGAATGGTTGGTGACAGGCCGACGCCGACGGTGCGTGTTGCATCGACGGCCCGATACGCCAGCTCGGCGACCCGGTGAAGGTCGTCTCCGCGCTCGGCCGCGGCTCCGGCCACCTTGAAGGCAAAGACCATGCCAGCGACGCCGCGGCGCTCCTCGCGGCGGTCGATCGGCGCGCTGAGCGCGTCGTCGGTGATCAGCACGGTGCGCGTGGCAACGCCGTCCATCTCGGCCAGGTCCCCGGCAAGGTCGAAGTTGAACACGTCCCCGCCGTAATTGCCATAGAGATACAAGACACCTGCTCCACCATCGACCGCGTTGGTCGCCTCGTACACCTGCTCCGCCGAAGGCGAGGAGAAGACGTTGCCCACGGCGACACCGCTGCACAGACCCACCCCGACGTAACCGAGGAAGGCCGGCAGGTGACCTGAACCGCCGCCGGTCACGATGCCGACGTGACCGGGGACCGGTGCGTCGGCTCGGACCAGAACACGCCCGTCAGGTGTCGCAGACCGCAGCTGGGTCGGGTGGGCGAGCAGCAGGCCCTCGACGACTTCGTCGACAAAATCGTCCGGGTGGTTGATGAGCTTCTTCATGAGGCTGGCTCCTTGGTGGTCATGCGGTTCCAGAGGTCATCGAGGGTGCGAACGGCGGGCCCCAGGGCGATTGACCGAGCCCCGGCGACCGCGCGACGCTGGGCGCGTAGCCGACTCGGCCCGTCGAGGGTGTCGATGTCGGCGACGTGCGCCAGACCGACGATCCGCCGCACCAGCTCGGTGGCGGCGTACCGGCCGGTGTCGGCGAGCAGCTCCGCGACGAAGATTGGATCCCATGGCTGGGTTGCCGGCCAGACGACGCGCACCTCCTCGGTCAGCGACTGCCAGAACTGGCGTGCGTACCCGGTCACGGTGTCCGCGAAGCGGCTTTCGCCCATCTCCTGGTGCCGAATCGCCGCGAACGCCAGGTTGGCCATGACGTTGCCCGTGTCGTAGGCCATTGGGCCGAAGAAGGCGAACTCGGGGTCGATGACGCGGGCGTCGCCGTCGGCGACCATGACCGACCCGGTGTGCAGGTCTCCGTGCACCAGCGCCTCACGTCGGCTGCGAAACTCCAGAAGCAGTCGTGCTGCGGAGCGTCGCATCGGCAGGTCCGTGCGCAGGCTCGCAGCAAGCTCGGCCGCTGCCTCGTCGTAGCGGTTGGACGGCGAGTCGACGTACGGCGCTCTGAAGACCAGCTCCTCGGTGATCGAGCAGAGCTGAGGGTTGACGAACTGCATCGCCAGCGTCTTGCGCCTCGCGGGGTTCATTACGAGGTCGCTCGTACCGAGCAGCATGCGCGCGCAGCACCGACCGAGTTGCTCTGCGACGCCTTCGACGTGCCGGCCCTTGACCAGGCTCGTCCGCCAGACCTCATGGTCGGCAAGGTCCTCTAGGACGATGGCCGCGTGCGCAAGGTCGACGGCGCACAACCTCGGCCCCCGGCCCGGTGCCATCTCTTCATACAGCGTCAAGGCTTCCGCCTCGATCCGGATTCGGTCCTGGCTCAGAGGCCAGGTGTCGCCGACGACTCGCAGGTACGGCGGGGCGTGCTTGACGATCACGGAGCCGCCGGCGCCGGTCACACGGTGAACCACGTTGAGGTTGCCGTCGCCGATCTCGTCCGCCCGCAGTGGGCTGCCGCCGACGAAGGGCGCCGCGAGCCGCCGCGCTAGGCCCTCATCGACGTCCCGATTCATGGCTGCCTCATCCAGCGGCCTGCAGTCGACGCTGGTTCAATGCGTCGAGCAGTACCGCCACATAGATGACCACGCCCTGAATGAACTGGGTCCAGAAGGGGTTCACGTTCAGCAGCGTCAGCCCATTGTTGATGACGCCGATGAGGAGGGCTCCGATGAATGTCCCGACCAAGCTGCCCCGACCACCGAACAGTGATGTCCCGCCGATGACCACGGCGGCGATGACCTGCAGTTCGAGCCCCGTGGCCGACGATGACAGCGCCGAGTTGAGCCGCCCGGCCAGGACGACCGCCGCGAGCCCGGCGCACAGACCGGCTAACACATAGACGCTGAAGATGACGCGCTTCACCGGGATGCCCGCCAGCCGGGCCGCTTCTCGGTTACCACCCACGGCGTACACCTGCTGCCCGAAGGTGGTGCGCGTCAGGACGAACCATCCGAGGACGAAAACAACGATAGTGATGACGACGGGAGCTTGGACACCGGCGATGCGACCGTTGCCGAGAAATGTGAACGACGGCGGGAAGCCGAATATTGTTTGACCCTGCGATACCTGCTGTGTCAGCCCGCGACCCATGGCAAGAACGGCAAGAGTGGCGATGAAGGGCGTCAGCCGAAGGGCCGTGATCGAGGCACCGTTAATGGCCCCGACGAGCGCACCTACGACCAGCGCGATCAGGACGCCGACGAGCCCGTCGACCCCGAACTGATTCATCGAGTAGGCCGCGACCATGCCGGACAGCGCGACGTTGGAGCCCACGCTGAGGTCGATACCGCTCGTAATGATGACGAAGGTGCCGCCCACCGCCGCGATACCGACCACGGACAGTTGCACAAGGACGTTGAGCAGGTTGGACGTGCTCAAGAACTTGTCCGAAGCGAAGGACAGGACCGCGCACAGCACGATCAGGGCACCAAGCAGCGGGCCAACACCGCTGAGCAGCGACTCGGCCCACGCCGGGCGCCTTGAACGTTGGCGGCCGAGATCTTCACGGGCGGCTGGCGGAGGCTCCTGCCCCGGGATCGCGGAGGACGGGGTCGACTTCTCTGTGGACTCGCTCATCGGTCTCTCACTTCCCTGAGGTGGCCCAGCGCATGACGGTTTCCTGATCGGCTTGCTCCCGGGTGAGGTCGGCCACCAGCCGCCCCTGGCGCATGACTGTGATGCGGTCGGACATGCCGAGCAGCTCGGGCAGCTCCGAGCTCACCAGGACGACGGCGGCTCCTCGTTCGGCAAGCCCTAGGACGTGGCCGTAGATCTCGGCCTTAGCAGCGACGTCGATTCCGCGTGTCGGCTCGTCAAGCAGGATCACCTTGGGTCCTGTCTGCGTAACCCTGCCCAGGATGACCTTCTGCTGGTTGCCTCCGGAGAGCTTCCCGGCTTCCTGTTTGATGCTCGAAGCCTTCACCGAGAACTGTTGGACGACACGTTCGGCGAGCGAGCGACGTGCTCGGCGGTTGACGACGCCCACGCGACTGACGGCGGCGAGGTTTGACAGCACTACATTGTCCTCGATACTGGCGCCGAGCACCAAGCCCTCCGTCTTGCGATCCTCTGGCGCATAGACGATGCCGGCGCGCAGCCCTTGGCGAGTCGACCGGGTCGACACGGGTCGATTTTCGACCCGGACAACTCCTGCTGTAGGCGGTGTGGCGCCGGCGATCGCCTTGAGCAGTTCGGTGCGTCCCGCGCCGGCAATACCTGCGACCCCGACGATCTCGCCGGCGCGTACTGTCAGCGAGACCCCTTGCACTCGAGGCCTCCGGACGAGGTCCTCAACCTGCAGGACAATGTCGCCGATGAGCCGTGGTCGCCACGGATACATCTCCCGCAGGTCACGCGCCACCATGGCGCGGACGAGTGCCTCCTCGGTCCACCCGGCGACCGGCCGGGACTCGACCGCTAACCCGTCCCGCATCACCATCGCGCTGTCACAGAGCTCGAAGATCTCCTCTAAGTGGTGCGAGATATAGATGACGCCGATCCCCTCGCGGCGCAGGTCACGGACGACGGCGAAGAGCGTGGCGATGTCGTCCCGCTGGAGAGCGGCGCTCGGTTCGTCCATGACCAAGATTCGGGCATCCTGAACCAGCGCCTTGGCGATCTCGACTAGCTGCCGAACGTTCAGCCCCAGCGTCGACGTCCGACGATCCGGGTCGAGCGACCCGAGGCCGACCCGGTCCAGCACCTCTCGCGCGCGCGCCCTGGCGGCACGGCGGTCCACCAGACCGCCACGGCTCGGCATCCGACCAAGCAGCAGGTTCTCGGTGATGGTCATGTCCGGGACGAGGCTGAGCTCCTGATAGATGACGGCGATCCCCGCGTTCAGCGCAGCTGCGGGACCGGGGTGCAGCGCGATGCCATCGACGGCGACGCTGCCGCTGTCCGCGGTGTACGCGCCGGCGAGGATCCTCATCAGCGTCGATTTGCCCGCGCCGTTCTCCCCCACGAGCCCGAGCACGTGCGAGGACGGCAGGGTGAGGCTGACGCCCTTGAGTGCTCGTACGCCGGGGAACGACTTGCTGACGTCCCTGATCTCGAGCAACGGTGCCATGACGATCAACGCCCTTCCTTGGGGTTGACAGTGCTCGGCATGCCGGTGTGACCGGCACCCCGAGCAGGTCGCTACTTGACCTCGGCAGACCAGATCCCGTAAGTCTTGACCTCAGCCGAGTCGATGTTGTCCTTGGTGATCAGCTGGCTGGGCCAGAAATCATGCTCGGGCACAGTCTTGCCGTCGACCACACTGTCCTTGACGTATCCCATCGAGCGCTCAGCCATCTTGATCGGGTTCTGGCTGATCGTCGCGTCCTGCTTGCCGTCCCGGATGGCCTGCAGCGCTTGGGCTGTGCCGTCCAGACCGATGATCAGGATGTGCTTGTTGCTCGTGGGCGGCTGGAACCGGTTGGCCGAGTCGATGGCCCGCAATGCTCCGACCGTGTTGTCGTCGTTGGCCCCGAAGATAGCATCGATCTGGCTGTTCGCCTGCAGGATGTTACTCATCGCGTTCAGCGACTTTTCCTGGTCGAAGCCACCTTCCTGCTTGGCAACGAGCTTGAGCCCGGGGTTGGCCTTGAGTCCGGTCTCGAAGCCGGTCTCCCGGTCGGCCGCGGCCGTCGTCCCCACCAGACCGACCAAGTCGACGACGTTGCCCTGCGGCTTGCCGTACCGCTTGGTGAGCTGGGCGGCGATCCAGGTCGCGGCTTCCTCGCCGGCCTTCTTGTTGTTGGTCTCGACGAAGCAGGTGATCTTGCCGCCGCTAGCGCCGCGGTCGAGAGTGAAGACGGGCACGTTCTTCTGGTTGGCCTGCTGCACCACCGGCGTGATGCCGTTGGAGTCGATTGGGGTGAGGACCAGGACGTCGACACCCTGGTTCAGCAGATTGGTGGCGTCGTTGAACTGCTGCGCGGCGTCACCGTTGGCGTTCGTCTCCTTGAGCTGGAACCCGTTGGCCTGCGCGCCGTCCTTGACCCCCTTCTCCAGTCCGACGAAGAACGCGTTGGTCAGGGTCGGGCCGGCATAGCCGACCACGATGTCGGAAGCCTTCTTGGTCTGAGCCTCGCCCCCCGTAGCCGCGGGAGTGGAGCCGGTGCTGGACTGCGAGCAGGCAGCGAAGGCAACAGTGGCGAACATCGTCACGGCGACGACGGCGGTGCGACGACTTGATGCGGTCACGAAGTGCTCCTCGAGTGGGGTGGGGCAGACGACAATGTCTTTACTGGTGCCGGTGAGATCCGATCTCGTGGGCGGAGCACCCGCGCCTCGGTGACGATGGCCGTCACAAGCACAGCGGGTGTGATGTCGAAGGCCGGGTTATGGGCCCGGCTGTGCGGCGAGGCAACTCGCCGACCCAGGACGGTCAGAACCTCATCCTCCGATCGCACCTCGATGGGGATGTCCTGCCCGGTCGCGGTCTCGGCATCTACTGTCGACTCCGGTGCCGCGACGACGAAGGGGATGCCCGCGTGCCTGGCCGCCAAGGCATGCGACACGGTGCCGACCTTGTTGGCCACGTCCCCGTTGGCAGCAATACGGTCGGCGCCGACCACGACGGCGTCCACGCCGCCCCCGAGGATCAGCCCGCCTGCCGCCGAGTCAACGATGACGCGGTGGGGGATGCCGCCGCGCGATAGCTCCCAAGCCGTCAGACGACTGCCTTGAAGCAGGGGGCGGGTCTCGCAGACATAGACCACCTCCAACGGCGAGCGGCGGTGCAATCCGGCGATCACCGCAAGCGCGGTGCCCTCCTCCACGCCCGCTAGTGCGCCAGCGTTGCAGTGGGTGAGGACACGCCGCGCACCGGCGAGGAAGCTGGCCCCCGCTTCGCCGATCGCCCGGTTGGCCGTGATGTCCTCGTCGCGAACTTCCAGCGCTGCGGCGACCAGGCCCGCCACGTCGGCTCCGGCGGCACGAGCCCGCTGGACGGCGCGCACGCCGTATCCCAGGTTCACCGCGGTAGGACGCGCCATAGAGAGCTTGAGCGCCGCAGCGTCCAGCGCCGTGTCGAGGTCTTGATCCCACCGCTCGGCACCGACCGCGGCCAGGGCCATGCCCAACGCGCCAGCGACACCGAGCGCCATGGCGCCACGGACAGCCAGCGAACGGATGTGAAGGACCAGCTCGTCGACATCGCGTACGTCGACGAGCACCTCTGCCTCTGGCAGGCGAGTCTGATCGATGATCTGGACCGTGTCGTCCGACCAGTCGATGGTGCGCATGGCGCCAGGGTTGTCCGACAACAGACATCTGTCAAGCGATCCGGTACGATGCGTCTACTCAAGGGCCAGGTCACCAACGGAGGTCGCGACGTGCAGCCGATCGGTGCGCAAATCTCGTTGCCGCAGCAGCTGGCCGACTCTGTACGTGGGCGGATCCGGACCAAGGAGTGGTCGGCGGGTCAGCAGCTCCCGACCGAGGCCGAGCTCGTGGCCCAGTACGGGGTCTCGCGCGCCACCGTGCGCCAGGCGATCAAGGACCTCGAGAGCCAGGGCCTGGTCACGGTGCATCGCGGGCGTGGCACCTTCATGGCTGATCGGGCCGGCATCCACGCGGGCATGCAGGAGCTTGCCTCGATCTCGGCCACCATCGCGGAGATGGGTTTCGAGCCGTCGATGCGTTACCGACGGCGTACTCTCCGACCGGCGACCGCGGCAGAGTTAGGTCAGTTCGATCTGCCGGCGGGCACCGATGTCCTCGACATCCAGCGCAAGATCCTTGCGGACGGTCAGACCGTGGCCTTCTCCTACGACGTCCTGCCGCGCTGGGCCTTCCCAGCCAACTTCCGTACCAGCCAGCTACGCGGCTCCGTGTTCGGGTTCCTGGCCGAGCACGGCGGTCCGCGCCCGACCAGGGCCGTCGCGCAGGTGCACGCCGTTCGGTCGGACTCCGTCGGGTGGGACGACGAGACCGGCGGGCACCAGCTGTACGTCCTGCTCGACCAGCTGCAGGTCGACGAGCAGGGCCGACCGTTCATGCATTCCCGGAGCTTTTTCCTGGAAGGCAAGTTCAACTTCACCGTAGTGCGCACACGCTGAGGTCCGCCCCCCCATCCTCCCGAACTGATCGGAGCACGTCGCATGAGAGCTGTCGTCCTCGAGTCCCTCCGCCCCATCGACCAGGGTCCGCTGGTTGTCCGCGAGATCGACCAGCCGACCGCAGGAAATGGTCAGGTGGTGCTCAAGGTCGCTGCCTGCGGCGTCTGCAGGTCCAACCTGCACATGATCGAAGGCGACTGGGCTGACGGCGGGACGCCGTCCCACCTGCCGATCGTCCCCGGTCACGAGGTCGTGGGCACCGTGACCGAGCTTGGGTCGAACGTCGAGCACCTGTCCGTCGGGGACCGCGTCGGCGTCATGCCGCTGTGGTCGACGTGCGGCTACTGCGAGTTCTGCGTGGCCGGCCTGGACCACCTGTGCCAGAGCAAGCAAATCACCGGCGAGACGGTTGACGGCGGTTACGCCGAGTACATGTTGGCCACCGCGGTTCATACGTACCGTCTGCCCGACGAGGTCGCGTTCGAGGACGCCGCGCCGTTGCTCTGCCCGGGTATCACGGCGTACGGCAGCGTTACCAAGGCACGCCTGACCCCCGGCAAGAAGGTGGCGGTTTTCGGAATCGGCGGTGTCGGCCACCTGGTGCTTCAGATGGCTGGCCTGTTCGGAGCCGACGTCTACGCCGTATCGAGGGGCCGCAACCACCTCGAGCTGGCCGAGGAGCTTGGGGCCAAGGCCGTCGACTCCGCCGCCGGTGACCCCGCCGACGCCCTTCAGCGGGTAGGCGGGGTTGACGCGAGCATCGTCTTCGCCCCCTCCGACGAGGTCGTGGCGCAGGCGGTCCGTGCGACTCGTCCCGGTGGCACCGTCGTGCTCGGTATCAACGCCAATGCCGGGGTGCTGCCGTTCGCTCATGAGAAGGTTGTCGTGGGGTCGCTGCTCGGTACCCGCCAGCAGATGCGCGAGGTCCTCAAACTTGCGGCGGCCGGCAAGATCAAGGCCCAGTGCCAGCCGTTCGCGCTTGAGGAGGCCACCCTGGCCTTGACCGCGCTCAAGCGGGGCGCGATTCGCGCCCGCGCGGTCCTGCTGGCCTGAGCCGATGCGGCTGCAAGCACAGCGTCAAGCCGTGGTCACCGCCTGCCGCGAGCTGGTGTCGACGGGATTGGTACGCGGCACCTCCGGCAACGTTTCGATACGCGACCCAGTGACCGGGCTGATCGCGGTCAGTCCCAGCGGTACCGAGTACGCCACGATGGACCCGCAGGACGTCGCGGTCCTGACCGATGACGGCGACGTCCCGGAGGGCCGGCTGATGCCGACGACCGAGGCCGGCATGCACCTGGGGATCTACCGAGCGCGATCAGACGTCAGAGCCGTCGTCCACACGCACTCGCCATTCGCGACCACGCTCGCTGCGCTCCGGGAGCCGGTCCCTGCTGTGCACTACATCCTGGCGAAAGCGGCCACGACGGTCCGCGTGGCGCCGTACGAGCGGTATGGGACGCGCGAGATCGCCGAGGCGTGTGTGCGCACCCTGGGCACCGACCAAGGCGTGCTCCTGGCCAACCACGGCGTCGTCGCGGTCGGCAAGGACATCGCGGCAGCCATGGCCGTGGCCGAGGCCACCGAGTATACCGCGGAGATCACCTGGCGAGCGCGGGCGATCGGCGTCCCCGTCGTGCTTGAGGACGACGAAATGGCCGGGGTGGCGACGGCTTTCTCTGGCTACGGCCGCGCGACCAGGCGGGACGGCGGCTGAACTCGGATCCGCCGCGGGGTGGGTGCGTCGTGACAGTCGAATGCCCCTGTGACCAGCGAGGATGGGACCTGCGACGGTACCGATCCGCGCGGGAATAGGGGCACCTGGTAGATGCGAGTTGAGGTGCCCCGCGTTTCTCGGACGGTGGATATCATTACTCCACTCGGATGAGAGGCCAAGAGGGCTATTCAGCCAGTCTTGTAGAAGTGTAGGGCGCCGACGGTGGAGATGGCTCGTTCGAAGGTGTCGAGGCGCCGCCGGTAGTCGGTGTGCAGGACCCGCCAGGTTTTTAAGTCCGCGATGGTGGGCGGTGTCAAGTGGTCAGTGCGCCACCGGCTTGGACCAGGAGTTCATTGAGTTTCTCGGTGGGGTTCTTCCAGTGGAGGGTCTCCCGGGGTCTGCCGCTGAGCTGGGCGGCGACGGCGTCGAGGTCGGCTTGGAAGTGGATGGGCAGGTCGGTTCCTTTGGGGAAAGTACTGCCGTAGCAGGCCGTTGGTGTTTTCGTTGCTGCCCCGCTGCCACGGTGAGTGCGGGTCGCAGAAGTAGACCGGTATCCCCGTCGCAACGGTGAACTTGGCGTGCGCCGCGAGTTCCTTGCCCTGGTCCCAGGTGATGCTGTTGCGGAGGAACTCTGGCAGCGTCGCCATCTTCTGCGCCAACACGATCGCGACCCGGTCCGCGGTCCGGTCATAAGGCACCCGCACCAGCATCACGTACCGCGTGCTCCGCTCGACCAGGGTCGCGATCTGGCTGCGCCCGCCCTGCCCGATGATCAGATCCCCTTCCCAGAAACCGGGCACCGCCCGGTCCGACCATGCCCACGATGTTCCGCCTGGCCACCGCCGCCCGGGACCGGTTCACCCGCCGGGTCCGGCCCCGCCGCAGGGCCAAGCTCAGCTGGGTCCGCAGCTCACCCCGGGCCTGCAGGTACAGCGTCTGGTAGAGCTCCGCGCTTATCAACTTTTTGAGGACATCGCGGCGTCGGGCGCTCGCGGAATCCGGGCGGGCTCGCCACGAATAGAAACCGGACGTCGAGACCTCCAGCCAGCGGCACATCGACCGAACCGGGAACGGGCCGCGGCTTTTTTCAGGAACTCGTTCTCCAACTTCACCTCCCGGTACTTGCGTTCGAGCTCACGCAGCCGGGCTCGTTCGCTCACGTCCAGGCCCGGTTCCTCCCCGACGTGGTCCCGGCGGTAGACATTCACCCAGTTACCCAGGGTTCCCTCACCGATCCTCAGCTCCCGCGCCACTGAAGCGATCGGCCGCGACGATTCGGTGACCAGCCGGACAGCGTCCTCACGGAACTCCGGGCTGAACACCCTCTTCGCTCGACTCGCCTGTTTGCCTTGAGGGTTATTCACCGGGTCGTCCGGAAGAATTCGAGTCCGAGGACCGCGGTGATGGTGGTTTCGAATGTTCCGAGTGGTCGCCGGTAGTCGGTGTGCAGGACCCGCCAGGTCTTGAGGTTGGCGAT